>Ga0184608_10000151_pt1 | contig 16182 bp, 10 predicted proteins | sample PLM1_30_coex_FD_133010 | JGI IMG/M metagenome (GOLD analysis project Ga0184608, IMG submission 133010) | Groundwater sediment microbial communities from an aquifer in East River, Colorado, USA - PLM1_30_coex | ecosystem: Environmental > Terrestrial > Soil > Riparian zone | place: USA: East...
ATCCGCTCGGTGTTGTTGTACCAGTAGTGCCCGCCGCGGAAGTCGACGAGCGCCTGGATCCGGAGCCGCCGGTTGAGCAGCTCCAACCCCGTCGTCAGGGAGACGTTGTGCCGCGGCTGATTGTAGCCGATGAACGAGGCCACGGAATCGACGAACACCTCGTGGAGCGCCGCACTGTCCCCCCTGTAGGTAAGGATGCCGTCGGCGTTCTTGTCGTCCCAGCCGAGAATCTTGAATCCCCAGAACCCGAACAACGGGTATCCCTCCACGACGCGCGTGGTGACACCGACCTGCGGCGGGGTCTCACCGAGGGACAGGAGTTTGTTCGCATTCGTCGAGCCGTTGAGCGTGAAATCCAGGCCGACCGATGGGCGGTCGAGGGGACGGGCGGTGAGCAGCACCTCGAGGCCACGGTTTTGCACCGCGCCCAGGTTGCGCCGCACGTTCACCGGCCCACCGACCGACGGCGCCACGACGGCCGAGATCAGCGCGTCCTGGGTCCGCTTGGCGTAGTAGGTGAAATCGATCGAAGCGCGGCGGTTGAACATCTGCACCTCGAACCCGGTCTCGAATTCGGTGGTGCGTTCCGGACGCAGCGCCACGTTCCCGATGTCCGTAAAGATGACACCCGGCTCATCAACGCCACCGACGTTCGACGTCGTGCTGCTGAACGCCCGCCTCGCATCGTTCGACCCCGGCTGGCGGCCCGAGGCGCCGTAGGCGGCGCGGAACCGAAACTCGTCCAGCCACGCGGGCGCCGGGAAGAAAGGCTCCTGTGACGCGATCCACGAGATGCTCGCCTTGGGATAGATGACGTTCTGGAAGTCCGTTCCAAAGGCGCTGTTCTGGTCGGTGCGCAGGGCGCCCGTCACGAACAACCGGTCGTGTAACGCCACCCGCTCCTCGACGAACAGGCCCAGCGTTTTCGACAGGACGGTCCCCTCGCCGCTGAACTCCTCCGCGGCACCGGCCACGGTCTGCGATCCGGGTGGGAGCTCGTTCCCACCGGCCTGGTTTTGCTTCAAGTAGTAGCTGACGTACTGCACGCCGACGGTCGTACTGGAGTGGATCGACTCGCGCGGCCGCCACGTTGCCGTGCCGCCGAGATTCGCGGTGACGTTGGCAATGTCGGTGCGCCAGTTCTCCCGGAATCCGAAGCGATAGGTCGAGTCGATCGGCGGTCCCTCACCGCGGAACAGCAGGATGTCGTCCACGCGGTCCGTGAAGTCGATGCCGACCGTGGCGTTGGCGCTGAGCCAGGTCAGCGGCCGCCAGTCGGCGTTCGCGCTGCCGATGAACCGGTTCAGCGACTGCCCATTCTTCTCCTGCCAGGTGTAGCCGGGCGTCCACGCGCGATAGCCGCTGCGCAGCCCGCCCAAGGGGGCGCCTGTGACGTCGACGACGGCGCCGTTGGTCTTGTACCCCGGGCCACCGAACGCCTGCGAGCCGAGGCCGACGGTCGCGTTGGACTCGGTGCTGAAGCGCTGGTCGACCCTGGTGTACCCCGTGGAGACCCGCGCGTCGAGCTTGGGCGTGATCGCCGCCGACAGATTCGCGCGGACGCTGAGCCGCTCGAGCGCGTTGGGGCGTTGCGTCCACTCGCGCAGGGGCAGTCCCTCGGCTTGCAGCCGCTGCCGCTCGAAGGCCGGCAGCTCGAGGATGCCGGTCTCGGTCTCGCGCTCCCCGGAAACGAAGTACTGCGCCCCCGCCGTGCCCCCGGTGACCGAAATTCCGTATTGATTGCGGTGCCCCGTGCCCAGCGGCGTGACATCGGCGTCCTCGAACAGGTTGTACGACCGGACGCTGTCCATGATGCACGTGCCCCTCGAGATTTGCGGCAAGCGGCACTCCCGATAGGCGGTCGGCAGGGTCGTATCGGTGGGGAAGTGCCCGGCGATCGTGTAGTTGGTCGGATAGGTGTTCCGATCCGCAATCACTCCCCCCTCAGCCCAGGCGTTCCAGCGTGACGGTCCCTCGCGGCCGCGCTTGGTCGTCACCCCGATTACGCCGTTCGCGGCATCGGTGCCGTACAGCGTCGCCGCGGATGGCCCTTTGACGATCTCGATGTTCTCGATCTCTTCGGGATTGAGGTCGCCGACCCGGCTCGGCTGGGCACCGCCCGTAAACAATGCGCTGGAGCCCGCGTTGCTCGTCATCCGGACGCCGTCAACGATATAGATAGGATCGTTCGACAGGTTGAGGCTGCTCGACCCGCGGATGCGGACCCGCGACCCGGTGCCGGTCTGCGTGCCGGTGGTCACGACGACGCCGGGCACGCCGCCATTGAGAACATCGGCGATCGTCGAGACGGGTCGCTCCTTGGTCGCCTGATCGACGCGGATGTTCGTGACCGAGTTGCCGATCTCGACCCGTCGTTGCGACTCCCCGGTGGCCGTGGTGACGATCTCGGGCAGCGTGATCGCCGACCCCTCGAGCGCGAAATCGGCCGTGGCCGTCTCTCCCGCGACGACGGTTACGTCGCTCACGCCCTGCTGGTAGCCGATGCGGAGCGCCCGCACGCGATGCGTCCCGGCCGGCACGCCGACGATCGTGAATCGCCCGTCGGTATTGGTCCGTGCCGAGAGATTGGTGCCGAGCACGACGACCTGCGCCTCGGCCACCGCCTGACCGAGCTGTCGCTCGGTCACGCGCCCCGTGATGCCGCCGGTGCCTTGCTGCGCCAGGGCCGCTGGCGCCAGCAGCAGCGCGACCCCGAGCAAGCCGATCCCGGTGACGTGCAAACGAGACAACGTGTCGTTCATGTGAACCTCCTGATTTGCGCGCCGGCTGCGGTGGGCGCCGGTCACCCAATGCGCACGATGATTACTCCACCGCCGTGGCCTGTCCCGAACTGGACGGTCGCACTCGGGCCGTCCAGGTACTCCATTTGGAAGACGTCGGTCGCACGGATGCTGCGGAGCGACGTCACTCCGCCCTGCCGCATTCCGTCGACGTAGACCACCAATTCCCCAGCGGTCGCGTCGCGGACGCTCGGGCGGCCGCGCCGCGTCAACCACTCGGGTCGCAGAGCGGCCACGGCGTCGTACGCGGTCGCGGCGGCACTCGCCCGGATCTCATCGCCGAGCAGGATGCGCCGAGAGGGCGCGCGTGTGGCGCCGCGCGTGCCCGCCGCGCACGCGGCCGTCGTCATCATCGCTATGAGAATCGCCATCGAGGCGAGGCGCATTGTTTCAGGGTGTGCAGCAGTGCCCGCGAGCGTATCGCGCGCTACGACCGTCCGCAAGACCTCCCCCCTGTCGCGGCGATGCAACAAAAAAAAGAGCCGCGATGGGGCTCCTTTGAGCTCTCAACGAACGCCTTCTACAGAGACCTCGAATACTTCGACAACTACTGGATGGCGAAACTGAAGCTCGGCTCGAGACGCGGCTGAACCATCACGCCGCCTCGCAGCTGATACGTTCCGGGCGGGATGCCCGAGTCCACAATCCAACGGGTGTAACGGTCGATCGAACGGGGAAACGCAACGCCCGCCAATGTGAAGTTCTGCTCGAATGTCGAGTCAGGACAGATCGCCGGAGCGGGAAGGCTCCGCACGATGGTGACACCCGCCAGCACGACGACGTTCACCCCGCAGGCGGGGCGCAGCGTGGCCTGCTGCGGACGCGTACTGTCGATGGCCGAGACCAGTTGGACCAGATGGCTCACCCACACCGTGTCGCCCCGGGCGGCGGAGGAGATCAACGAGTCTCCTGGTGCGTCGCACGACGTCGCGCAGTCATACGCCGAGAGTTGATATCCAAAGCTGAAACCCGTCGGTTCTTGGCTCTGGACGCAGGACGTCGAAGCTAGGACCGCGCCGAGCATGATCGTGGTCCGCGTCATTACCTAGTCCGCACCAGCAACGCGCCCCCCGCATGCCCTGTTCCGAACCTGGTGGTCGCGTCGCTCGCCGCGAGGTGCCGGATCTCGAGCACCGACCCGATCGCGATGCTGCGGAGCATCTCGGGACCTCCAAACCTCGCCCCATCGAGGTACACCACCAGCACTTCCGCCGAGGCGTTCTGGATGCTCGAGCGCCCGCGGCGGCGCAGCCACTGCGGGCGCAGCTGCCGCACCGCATCGTACGCAGTGACGGCCGATGTGCGCTGAATCTCCTCGGCCATGAGCACATCCCGCTGCGCCGGTGCCGGCGCCCCTGCCCCCGTGCCACCACCGCCACCCGCGCACGCCGCGGCCACAAGCAGGAGCAGCACCGCAATCGGAACCTGTCGGCCTGCGCGAGATCGCGTCATACGATGGTCCCTCCGTGAATCTATGGTGCCGACTGGATCTGCCCTCGGATCTCGCCCGTCGCGTTCCGACGGGTCGACACCTGAACATACACGTTGCCGTTGCGCATCAGTGTCACCAGCGAGTCAAAACGCGCTCGCGGCGTGGCCCCGTACCCTACCGGCACCGCGGTCAGCTGGCTCGGCTTAATCTGACCCTCACTCAGCTGTCCAGTGTATCCCGCCCGACACGACGGGGACGTCGTATTGATCTTCTGGTTCTGGGCGTTGAGACACGCCACGCCCAGAAACAGCGTCACGAGCGCGATGCCCGTATCCCCCGCGGCCCCGGCATGGATGCGCGCGACGGTGGTGCTGTCGAGGGCGCCCACGGCCACGCGGAACACGAGGAAGGTGTCAAGCACGATGGCCATGTCGATCGCGCCAGACGCGGTGGTCGTCACCGGTGGTACGATGTTCGCGCCCGCCAACGCCCCCGCGAACTCCTCGTCCGACGGAACGGCGGACGTAATCAGCTCATTGCCGCAGGCCGGCGCCACCCACACCACGGCGGCGAGGATCAGCCCACGCAGGTATTGAAATCGCATGTTCTCCTCCACCCTATGGGGTCGTGGTCGAGCAGCCGGTGAAGTTGGGGTTCGCGCGCTCCTCGGGCGGTACCGGGATATTGACGTCATTCCCGTAGGCATCGCCCTTGAAGTGGATCCCGGTCGGGAAGACGGCATCCTCGGCGCGCCCGTACTGGCGCATGAGACGCCGGAGGTCCCCGAGCCGGTGACCCGTCGCGAACAGCCAGAAGGCGCGCTCGCGGAACATCAGGTCTTCACGGCCGGTGGCGGTGCCCGGATCGGCCAGCGCCGCCAGCCCTGCCACGCCGCCGTTCGCCCGGATGAAGTTCAAGGTGTCGAGCCACGCCGTGGGATTCCCCTGGGCGAGCAATGCTTCGGCGATGATCAACTTCGCTTCGATCCCATTCGCAATCGGGAGCGGGGTCGTCCGCGCCGGGTACTTCGTCAGGTTCCACTGCGGCGTAATGGCGTCGAACCCAACGCCACCACTCGTCACCTGGACGCGTGGGTCGTTCGCGGACCGGAAATTCAGTCCGTTGCCGCCCTCGTTGTCCGCCACCGACCACCGCTCCGACAGGAAGTTGAATACGTGGACGCCGTTCTGCTGGCGCCCTGTCGCGGTGCTGTGGGTGGTATTGTATACGAAGCTCACCGGCACGCCGGCGACGGCCGCGGCCGCATTCGCGAACTCGGTCGTCCCAATCCCCATCAGCGCCCGGGCCTTGCCAACGGCGGCGAACTGGCGTCGCCGGACCGTAGCGGTATCCGTTGCCGCCAGATACGTCAGCGCGGTATCGAACCGCTCGATCGCGAGCCGGAGCATTTCGGTTGTCGTCTTGGGAGTGCCATATTCCGAGGCCGTGCTGAACGGCATGCCCGAGCAGTACGTTTCAGCGAAGAACACATAGGTGTACCCCGCCAAAGCGAACGTCTCACCGATGCGGCTGGGAGGCGTCGCGGCGTACGTCTGGAGCAGTGCCGCCGCCTGTTCGAGGGAGAAGCGCGCCCGATGCAAATTGCGGGCGACGGCGGTCAGGGACGCGTTGTTGTTCTGGTTGATCGAGCGCCGCTCGTACTCGAGCCGCGTCGGGAACGTCTCGGCGTGGACGTACTCGTCGGTCATCATGCCGCCGACGAGGATCTCTCCCTCCGTTCCTCCGTTGTCCCCCACGATGGCCAGCGAGAAATCGCCGAGCCCGCCGGCGTACGCCGCCACGGCTCCCGCGGGACTCTGGAGGTCAGAGGGATTCACGATATCCGGATCGTCCACGTCAACCAATGAGTCGATCGTGCTGCAGCCCGCCGGCAGGATCCACAGCCCGGCGACCAGCAGCAGCGTGGTCTTGAGAGTGCGGTTCATGGTCGGATCCCCCGGTCAGAAGCCAAGGTTGGCGCGGAACGTGAAGTACGTGAGCTGGGGCTGCGTCAGGAAGTCGATGACGACGTCCGACTGCCCGTTGCCGTTGATTTCAGGGTCGATACCGGGGTACTTGGTCCACTTGGCGAGATTCCGCCCGGTCAGGGTTAGGCTCATGCGTTGCGCCCGCAGCAGACGCGCCCACGACGCCGGTGCGTTGTACGTCACGGCCAGCTCGCGCAGCGTCAGGAAGTTCCCGTCGGTGATATAGCCGTATGACGTGAACCCCGGACCCGTACGGCCGGCGATCGCCGCCGCCTGCTCCGTGAGCGGCGCGCCGGGAATGTTGATCGCCGTGCAGTTGTTCGCGGCAGACGACGTGCATCGGAAATACTCGGTGAAGTTCCGCTGCTTGAAGTCGCCGCGATAGTCCAGTTGGCCGCTGATGCGAACCCGGCTATTGAATAGCGACAATCCGCCGTTCACCGCGAATTCGGTTTGCGGGAGGGATGGGCCCATGTAGATCGCCGTGTCACCCACGAGCACCTCTCCCGACGACAGGATGCCGTCGCCGTTCAGGTCGTGGTAACCCAGAATCGGCCGCTCCCACCAGCCAAATAAGGGGTAGCCGGGCACCTGACGCTGCGTGCCCGTGCCAACCGCCGTAATACCGGGCGTGAGCGTGAGTAGCTTCCCAACGTTGCGCGAGCCGGAGAGCGTCAGGTCGAGATCGACGGACGGCAGAAGCCGGCTATTGATCGAGATCTGGCCCTCGATCCCCTGGTTTTGGGTCGACCCCAGGTTCTCGAGGCGCGTCGCGGGACCGCCGATCGACGGAGCCTGCACCCGGCTGACCAGCGCGTCCCGCGTCTTCTTGAAGTAATAGGTGAACTCAACGTGCGCCCTGCCCTGCAGCATGTCGGCATCGAACCCCAGCTCCAGTTCGGACGACCGCTCGGGCTTCAGGGAGTCGTTGCCGATCGCGGCGATGTTGAGTCCCGGTACATCCACGCCGGCGAGCGTCGCGGTGACACTCTGGTAGAACCGCAGCGCGGACGTACTGCCCGGCTGGTTTCCCGAGGCTCCGTACGCCGCCCGCAGCCGGACGTTCTCGAACGGGAGTGAGCTGGGGAAGAAGTCCTCCTCCGAAATCACCCAAGAGGCGGACGCCTTCGGATAGGTCGCCCCACGCGCCTCGGCGCCGAACGCGCTGTTGTAGTCTTGGCGCACCGCCGTCGTGAGAAAGAGGCGATCCCGCCACCCCAGAATATGCTCGACATAAAAGCCCAACGTGATCGTTTCCGTCGTGGTCTCCCCGGCGGTCCGGATCGAGCCGGAACCGACGGTTTTTCCACCGGGCGCGAATTCCGAGCCTGTGGCGGTCACCCCGTAGGTTCTATCACGCAGGTACTGCACGCCGGCCGACGTCTTCGACGTCAGGGTGGGGCTGAACGAGAAGGTGCCCGTGGCGCCCGCGTCGACGGTGGTCTGCCCGACCTCGAAACGGTTGTCGGTGCGGCCCCCGCGGCGGTTTGTGGAGAAACTGGGCCCCTCGTTCAGCGCCTGATAGCGCGTGTCGATGAGGTTCGTGTAGTCCAAGCCGATCGTGGCCCGCGCGGTCAAGAACCCCGTCGGCCGCCAGTTGGCGGTTCCGCTGCCGGTCAGCCGGGTGACCTCTTGCTGCGCCAGGACGGCGAACACCTCGCCCGGGCGGGAGAATCCCCATTCGCTGCCTAGCGGCGTCGTGTCCTGAGTCGCCGGCGCCGGGCAGGTCGCGGTGCCGCACGCGCGGCGCGTACCAGAGAAGCCGCGCCCGAAGTAGCCGCTGCCGAGCAGCCCCGTCACGTTGTTGTCGTTCTGTGGCAGGCGCCCGGCCGTTTGCACGAGCCCCAAGCTCCCGCTGATGTCGGCCCGGCTCGACAGGTTCGCCTGGATGTTGGAGCGCACGCTGACTTTCTTCACCTCATTGGGCCGATACTGGTCGTAGGGCAGCTCGTTCACGATCCGCTCCTGCGCCACTCGCAGATACTCCTCGGTGGGCATGCGGAGGTGGCCGATCTCGTCTTCATATTCCGCCGAGAAGAAGTAGCGCGCCTGCTCGCTACCACCGGAGACTTGGACACCACTCTGGCCGCGCCACCCCGTTCCGTTCGGCGAGGTCCGCCCGTCTTCCAATACGTTGAAGGTGGTGAGACTGTCTATGGCGCACGACCCCGCCGCCGACTGGAACAAGAGGCACTGGCGCACCGAGTCCGTCGGCTGCAGACGGCCGTAGCTGAAGAAGTTGACTGGATATTGGTTGTAGTCCCGCAGGGTGCCGACTTCGGAGTAGATGCTCCACACCGGCCGGCCGGCGACGCCGCGTTTCGTCGTGATGCGAACGACCCCGTTCGCGGCCTGCGTCCCATAGAGGGTGGAGGCCGAGGGCCCCTTGATGATCTCGACCGACTCGATCTCCTCGGGGTTCAGATCATTGATCCGCGAGAACGATTGCCCGCCCGTCCCGATCGTGAAGGAGCTCGACCCGCTCTCGATCCGCACGCCGTCGACGTAGTACACCGGCTCGTTGGACAGCGAGAAGCTCGACAGGCCCCGTACACGAATCTTCGTGCCGGTGCCGGTGGTGCCGCTGGACGACAGCACTTGCACGTTCGAGCCACGGCCGCTCAGGAGATCGCTGATATCGCTGACGGGTGCACCATTGTCCAGAATGTTCTTGGCATTGAGAACATTGGTGGCGTTCCCCATCTCTCGCGACCGCTGCTCCGCCCCCGACGCCGTCACCGTGACGGCATCGAGCGACACCGCCGCCGTGCGCAGCTGGAAATCGACGGTCGCGATGGCGCCCGCTTCGACGGTCACATTCTGCAAACCGCCCGCGTACCCGATCACCGAGACGCGAATGTCTTGTCGGCCGGCGGGCACGGCGCGCAGGGTGTACCGACCTTCGCTGTTGGTGAGCGCGACGATGTTCGTATTCCCCACCTGAACGCGGGCGGCGGGTAACGCCTGTCCCGACGCCAGGTCGGTCACCGCGCCGGCAACCGTGCCAGTAGACTGCGCGGCGGCGGGGCCCGCAGACAGCGCGAATCCCAGGACGCCGAGCAGCGCGACGATGCTCAGCCTACGTGTGCTAATGGAAAGACGCATACTCCCCTCCTACGCTTTGGGGATGCAAGGGATACCAGTGAACACGATTGATCAAACCCCGACCGGCCGGTCCAAGGACCGGGCGGCCGCGTCACGTAAAGTGCGCCAGCCTACCGACTACATCGACCGGGGATAATGATGTTTCGCTGGAGGTGAGGAACGCAGCGAACAGAAATCTGGGCCATGCGTCGCCTCCTGACGGTAGAAGGGAACGGCTGCTCTATACTGAAGGTCCCCCCGACGGTCCGCAAGGGAGGCTTGGCCCAACCCCGCGCGGCGGTGTAGAATTGCTCGACCCCTCCACCCGGAGCCTGCCGTCATGCACGTTCCTCGTCTGGCCGCCGCCCTCGTCCTGGCCGCCGGCGCCGCCGGCGCCGCCTGCGCCCTGGAGCCCGACCAATCGCTGCCCCCCCTCCCCCCCGGCCGCGCCATCGCCTACATCAGCCAGGGGATCGGATTCCGCAGCGACATCTTCGTGCTCAGCGGCGACGCGGCCACGGACGAAAACATCACGCTGTTCACGGCATACGACTTCTGGCCCGCATGGTCGCCCGACGGCAGTCAGATCGCCTTCGAGTCGAACCGCGACGACTCCCTCAAGACCGAGGTGTACGTCGTCACCGTGGCTACGGCGGGGTTGTTACGCCTGACCGACGATACCGGGTTCGTGGACGGCCAACCGGCCTGGTCTCCCCTGGGCGACCGCATTGCCTTCGCCTCGGATCGTGACAGCGCCGGTACGGACATCTACCTCATGGACGTGAACGGCCAGAACCTCGTACGGCTCACGACCGACTCAAGCAATGACGCTCAGCCCACGTGGTCTCCCACCGGCGATCGGATCGCCTTCGCCTCCGACCGGCGGGGGGGGGGCGGGACCGATATCTACGTGATGGACACGCTGGGCAACAACGTGGTGAACGTGACGAACAATGCGGCGGTGGACCTCGCGCCCGCCTGGTCCCCCGACGGCCTGAAGATCGCGTTCCACTCGGACAGGGACCCCTCGGGGTTCGCGGTCTGGGTCATCGACACCACCGGCGCAAATCCGCTGAAGATCAGTCCGACCAATCCCCCGTGCGAGCTGCCGAGCTGGACGCCGGATGGCCTGCGCATCGCCTACGACTGCGACGGCGACATCTACGTCGCGAACGCCGACGGCAGCAACCGCGTCCGGATCACCCGGACCAGCACCCAGCAGCGTCTGGAATCGATGCCCCGCTGGAGCCCCGTGCCCTGACGACGCCCGGCCCGGAAACACCAACGCCGCCGGCGGCGCGCCGGCGGCGTTTGTGTGTGCCTTCCGGGTTCAGTTGGGTGGGCGCTTATCCACGATGAACATGACAAACGGCAGCGTCATGTCGGCCGTGCTGAGCGGTGGATAGACGCGATACGACGTCGTCCCGGTCGCCGGAGACACAGGCGTCCCAGCGATCTTGTAGCGGAACCGGAACCGTGTCGTGGCGACCGTGTTTGGAGCTTTGCAACTCGTTGGCGTGTCGGTAGGGTCCGTGGGGTTGCACGAGATCAGCGTATCCGCCACCGCGAGCACGGCGAACCAGCCATTGTACTCGGGCTGCGCCGCGCCGGACACGAGCACAACGTCGCCGCGGGCCGTGGCGGTATTGGCCCGTGTCCCGGTGCCACCGACGGTCGAGTCCGCCTTCGTCACGCCTCCAACGATCCGGTTCGTCAGCACTTGGATGGTGCCACTCTGCACGGTCACCGTGTCGCCGCTGCGGAAGACGCGACGCGACGCCTCGGCCACCGTCGTATCGGTCGCCCGCAACGTGGGACGCCCGGCTTGGGGTGCCTTCGATCCGACCACCGACCGCGGGAGCACCACCGCCGTCAGCACCGTGCCCGCGACGATCGAGCCCCCGATCGATCCGGCCGTCGACGTGCCCCGCGTGCCGGGCACCACCGCCGCCGCCACGAAGGGCGCGGCGCCGCTCCCCGTGCCGGTCAGCGCCAACTGGTAGCGGCCCGTGTCGAGCACGACGTACGGAGACAGGGACAGGAACGGAACGTTCGTCACCTCCGGCGCCCCCGTGGCGACGACGTTGATGGGTTTGATCAGCGCGTCCGGCGCCACGGTCGTGTCGGCCAGCGTGGCCCCCGCCAGCGTCGGAGCGAGGTTCAATACCCGGATCGCAAACTTGCCGGCGGTGAGCACCGGCAGCGTCACTGGGGCGACGACGACGCGGATGGGTGGGGACTGCCCCGCGCGCGCAAACCCGCTCACGTAGAATGAGTAGCGCGCGTCCTGAACGAACGTGAGCGTCGTGTCCACGAAGTACAGCCGCGCAATGTCAGGGTTGCTGTCGTGGACGAACACCTTGATGCGACGCGTCCCCGCCTCGATGGGCAGCGGGTAGATGAGACCGGTCCGGAACGGCGCCTTGAAGAGGCCTGCGTTGCTGACGATGTCAACGACGCGTGCGGTGAGCAGGCCCGTGTCCGGCACCGCGTTCGCCCATGTGATGGATGCATATGGACCGACCGGCTCGCTGAAGGTTGCATCCTTCTTGCAGCCGACCAGGGCCGCCGCAATGACGCAGATGGTCAAGGACCGAAGTGGAGTCATGTGCACGCTCATTCTCAAAGGGTTATTGGCCGCCGGGATCCCCGCCGGCACCCGGAATCAGGGGGATCTCGAGCCCGCCGAAGCCGAGGATGTCGAAGTTCACCATCACCGTCAGCAACGCGAACGTCGCGCCGCCGATCAACAGGAGCGTGCGGCCGCGAGACGGCCGCCGCTCATAGGTAAACGCCACGTAGTCACGCCGCATCGTCACCGGCTCCCCACTCCAGCGGACCCACGAGCCGCTGATCGGCTTGACGCCCGAGACGGAGAGGAGGTACGCGCTGTCATTAGTGGACAACACCGCCCCTTCCACGCGCGCCGCCTGCGGGCCGATCTGCCGCGACGCCTCGAGCCGGCCGTAGTCGTTCAACACGACCGAGACGCGTGTCGCCGGCTGGATGTCGGTGGCCGGCACCAGGCGGTACGTGTAGCACGCCCCGAGGAGGCCGGGCAGCAGCCCGGCCGCAACGAGGCGCGCCGCGGTACACCGGCGCATCGCTAGTAGACGCCGCCCGCGAACAGTCCGTAGTTGCCCGGCCCGGCCCCCGAGACGCCCCCGGGCCCGCCGAAGCCGTAAAACGACTCGCGCCGCGCATCCATCTCGTTGTACGGCACGGGCCATTGCGTCGCCGTGTACTGCGGCAAGTCCCCCCATCCGCGCGCCGGGAAGAACCAGTTGCCGTAGCCGGTGTAGGCCGTTTCCAGCCGGAACTCGTACTTCAGGGCATCCCACACGTTGCCGCACCGCGCCGCTCGGTAGGCCTGCAACGCATCCGGGACCCTCGGCACGCAGGTCGCGCCACCCGGAACGGCCGTCGTCGTATCCGCAATCCCGGCCAACGCCGGAAGGCCGCCGATGAGCGTGCGGGAACTGTCGATGCGCGCGACAGCCGCGGCGATTTGCCCGGTTCGGAGGTAGCCCTCGGCCGCCAGGAGGCGGATCTCAGCGCGCGTGATGATGGGGTACTTCCCCACCCGGCTCGCCTGCTGGAACTGCCGGCCGCGCCAGAAGTCGTACATCGAGGCCTGGAGCGGATCGCCGGCGATGTCGCTACCCGACGGCCGGTTCCGGAAGTACGGCGTGCTGTCGAACGGCTGACCGGCCGTCCCCGTTCCCGCCGCGCTGTTCTGGGTCGCGCGTGAGCTGCCCTGCGGGAAGCGCCGATCCGGCGTGACGATCAAGAACTGGGCGCGGGTCGAGGGCGAGCTGAGGTAGGCCCCATAGCCGCCCGTATTGGAGACGTCTGCCATGCCGAGCCAGAACTGCGACATCTGGTGCCACGCCGCGCTCGCGAAATGCTGGGCGTACCACACGACATCCCAGCCGTTCAGACGATCCATCTGGGGAGCGAAGTTCGCGGTGATGCCGGCGTTCGCGTCGGCGATGACCTCCGTCCAAGCCACGATGCCGCCGGGGACGCTGGTGTCGGCGCGCTCGGCCGGCGTGCGCGCGACGTTAGCGCGGAATTTCGCCTTGTACGAGCGGGCGAGCCGGATGAAGTCGTCTTGCGTCATGGCGATGCCGTTGATCCAGAAATTGACCGTCAGCGGCAAGGGGAAGGCCCCGGTCGGACTCGTCGCGGCGATCGCGATGGCGGAGTCGAGGTAGGCCAATGCCTTCGCGTTGACCGCCCGGTAACCCGACAGCGGCACGATCACCGCGGCGTCGGCTTCGGGGTTGTCGAACTCGGTCAGAATCGAGGCGGAATCGTACGCCAAGGACAGGTTCCCGAGCGCGATGCCCTGGACCAGGCGGCAGAACGCGCGGGCGCGGACGTCGGCCGCAGGCGACCCGAGGCTGAGTTTGCCGAGCGCTGCGACCCCGAGGGCCGCCTGTCGCGCCGCGCGATGGCCGCGGAGCCAGTCTTCGTAGTTGCCGACACTCCCCTGGCTGCCGCGCTGGTTCGTGATGGGGTTACGCGGAAGCGCGCCCCGCGGCCCCATCGCGAAATTCGCGAGACCGGAGACGTTCTCCATCGACATCACGGCCATCTGTGTCTGGAGGGCGTCGTTCTGGCCGCCGATGGTGGCCTGGTGCGCCACGGCATAGAGGCCGGCGATGAACACCGTGAGGTCCTGGGGGTTGTTGAAGGTGCGCGTCCGGTCGGGGTCGTTGAGGTTCGACACGTCGAGCGGGTTCGAGCACGCGGCGAGGGTGAGCACCAGGATGCCGCTGAGCAAATAGCGCTTCGTCATGGGCTGTGCACTCCTCACAAGAGGTACGCCGTCGGGCCGCCCGGCAGGGACGCAGACTCCTGCGCCCTTGCCGGGACCGGCCCGCGATCTCAGAAGCTGGTGGACAAGCGGACCGTAAAGGTCCGCAGATTCGGGAACACGAATGCGTCGACGGCATTGAGGGCGCGCGATGCGCCGTCGCCACCGGTGATCCCCACCTCGGGGTCGAAGCCCCGGTAGCCGGTGATCGTGAACAGGTTGCGGCCGGAGGCGCTGAGGTCCCAGTCACCGCTGCCGCCGATCCGGCCCAGGTGGTAGGACACGGACAACTCCCGCAGCTTCGCGTAGCTCGCGTCCTCGACGGTGAAGTTGTTGGGTCCGAGCAGATCGTAGAACCCGCCCAATCCGGTCGCGTCGGGCGCCGCCGCACGGTAGTAGTACCCGAGCGGCTTGGCCGTCTCGACCGACTTGCCGACTTGATCGACGTCGGCCGACAGGAAGTCCAAGTGCGCCCAGTGGAAGCCCTCGTTCCAGACGCGTTGGCCGATCGCCGCGTCGAGCAGCGCGTACACCGAGATCGCGCGCCACCGGAAGGTCTGCGTGATGGCGAAGCGAAAATCGGGGAGCGCGTTGCCCAGCGGAACCTGGAGCGCGTCGGTCTGGTTGTTCGGGTTGCCGCGCAAGATGATCGGCATGCCCCAGTTGAGGCCGACACCCCAGGGCGCCTGCGCGCCGGGGAGCTGAGTCTCCCACAGGTTGTCCGTGATGCCCATGCCGGGGTCATTACCCGCCCCGACCCACACGAGCCATCCCTCGTCGTTCCGCTGGAACGCGCTGCCCGGCGCGCCGCACTGGTTCCGGAAGGCGGCGGGCAGGTCCCCGCAACTGCGCAGGAAGTAACGGCCGTAGAACGTCCCGACCTGCTCCCCTTGCTTGGCCTGGAACATCGCTGTGGCGCCCTGCTGCGGCGGTCCGTAGAAATACGACGGAGGGTCGAGGCGCGCGATCCAGCTGCGGTTGTGATCGTACACCAGGTTCATCGACCACGACGTCTCACGTCCGGTGAGCAGCGGGATATTCAGGGACAGCTCGTGGGTGATGTTCAACAAGGCCCCAGCGTTCTGCCACTGGTTCTGATATCCGGTCGAAGACGATACCGGCACCTGGAGAATCTGCCGGTCGATGTTGGCGCGCGCGTAGGTCGCGGTGATGCCGTACTTGCCGAACAGCTCGATGTCCGCGCCGATCTCGAGCTCTTTGTGCAGCTCCGGTTGCAGCGCGCGGTTGCCGAGCGTGGTGAGCGTCAAGATGCCGCCATTCCCGATGTTGAACGCCTCGTACTGCGCGTTGAAGCGTGGCGAGCCGCCGGCGGTCCCGTATGAAGCACGCAACTTGAGGTCGCTCACCTGCGACAGGAACCACCAGGGCTCCTGGCTCGCGCGCCACGCGAGCGATGCGCGGCCGAAGGTGGCCCAGCGATTATCCACGCCGAAGAGCGAGCTGCCATCGCGCCGTACCAGCGCATCGAGCACGTAGCGGTCTTTGAAGTCCAGGTTGATGCCGACGAATTGGCTCAGCTCCCGGATTCGGGAGAAATTCGAGGCGACGACCCTGGACGTCGGGTCGGCGATGTTGTCCAGCGTGGTCACCCCCTTGACCGCCAACGAGCTGCCCTGACCGCTGGCCTGCTCCGCATCGCGCTGCTCGAACAGGTACCGCGCCGACAACGTGGCCTTGAGGTCCGGGGTCAGGTCGCGGCGCACGCGCGCGTTGAAGCTGCCGTTGACCTCCTCGTCACCAGCGTTACTCCGGAAGATGAAGCCGTTGTTGGTGCCCGGGGCCGACTGCGTGGTGCGGTAGCCCTTGTCTTGGATCTGGGCAGCCGTCGTACGCCGCAGGTCGTAGCCCACATTGGCGTCGAAGTTGAGCCACTGCATCGGATTGTACTGGATACGCACGCCGCCGATGAAGCGGTTCGCGATATCGCTGCGCAGCGCGTTGGCGAAGGAATACAGCGGATTGGAGTTCTGCCCGCCCCCACCCTGGAGATTTGGCCGGATCCAGAGCCGTCCCAACGAGTCACGCGCCAGCATA
>Ga0184608_10000152_pt1 | contig 16109 bp, 12 predicted proteins | sample PLM1_30_coex_FD_133010 | JGI IMG/M metagenome (GOLD analysis project Ga0184608, IMG submission 133010) | Groundwater sediment microbial communities from an aquifer in East River, Colorado, USA - PLM1_30_coex | ecosystem: Environmental > Terrestrial > Soil > Riparian zone | place: USA: East...
CTAAATTGGTCGGTCGTCGGCCCTAGAGCAGATTGAGGAGGCTGGCTTCGTGTGCTGCCGCGGCCGGTCGAGACACCTCGCAGCAGGCTGCTCAGTCAGGGGGTCGATGCATGGCGTACGATCCGCGTACGGTCCTGGCCGCGGAGCGAGAACGGTGAGCAGCGCCACGAGATCGGATGTGATACGTAACCCCAGCGACAGCGCCTGAGATCAGTGAGAATGTTCGCCGTGACGACGACACTCAGAATCACGGTGGACGACATGACCTACCGCGACTTGTTCCAATTTGCAGATCTGGCGCGTGCTAGCCACATCGACCCCCAAACGAAGGTCGACTGGGTCTTGCCCTTCGGTTTGGAGGGGGAGCTGGAACTTGACGGCGACTACCGGCCGCCAGTGATATTGGATGGCGAAGAGGCCAGGGATCTGGTCGCGGCCCTGGATCTCGTCGCCGAATCCGATGGGGACGTGCGGCAGATGATGAGCGTGCTCGCGGAGTGGCGGGATCGGCTGCGTGATCGGTTGCTCCAGTGATGCCCGTGGCTAAGTCAGGAGCAAGCGGCGTGACCACGATCTTGAAGACCATCGGCTTTGCAAAAGTCCACTTCGGCACCGTCACAGAACTCCACTTCAGGTAGCAAAGAGCGGCGGCGCACTCTTTCCCGGCGAAATCGAGGTCTCCCGATTCCTATAACACTGAACAGATCATCGCCGGGCTGCACGATGTAGCTCGAGCGCCGTGGTCCTGCGATGGATGGTCGCTGACCAGGGCATTCCCGCGTCGGCTCATGCACGATGGATTCCCGGTGTTGATCTTGTTTGCTCACGGGAATGGTCGGCATCTGAGCACTGTGCCGTTGGGGTACCGCGTCACGGGGGGGACGGCGCTACCGTTTCCGCGTGACCACTTTCGCTCTGATCGGCAGCGGCTGGCGGGCGGGGGTATTCCTCAAGGTGGCACGCGAGCTGAGCACAATTCGTTGCGCAGGGGTGGTGGTGCGTACGCCGCGCCGGCTCGGCGTGCCGACCTTTACGTCCCTGGGAGCGTGTCTGCGTGAGCTCCGCGTCGACTTCGTGCTGACCGCTACGCCGCGGGCTGAGACGCCGCGTTTCATCGTCGAAGCTATCGACAGGGGGCTGCCGGTGCTGGCTGAGACTCCGCCCGCGGCCGATCTCGCAGGCCTTCGCGCGCTGTGGTCGGCGGTGGGCGACTCCGGGCTGGTTCAGGTGGCCGAGCAGTATCCGCTGATGCCCTCGCACGCCGCACGGGCGACTCTGGTGGCCAGCGGCGCCATCGGCACGCCGACCCAGGTGCAGGTCTCCTCCACCCAGCAGTACCACGCCGTCGCTTTGATCCGGGGTCTGCTAGGCGCCGGTCGCGGGCCGGTTTCGCTCCGGGCGACCCGATTCACGGCGCCGCTGGTCCATCCGTTGAGCCGTGCCGGCTGGACCGATGACGAGGAAGCGCATCCGACGACCACGACCATCGCGACCCTCGACTTCGGGGACGGACGCTCCGGGCTGTACGACTTCACGGAGCAGCAGACCCGGAATCAGCTGCGGTTTCGGCGCCTCACAGTGCGCGGATCGGCGGGCGAGCTGCACAACGACGAGGTAGTGCGGATGACCGGTCCCCGCACGCTCGTCCGCACCCCTCTGGTGCGCCGGCAGACCGGGTACGACCTTGACCTGATCGGCTTCGACACCGAGCACATCTCCCTCGGCTCCGAGGTGCTGTACCGCAACCCATATCCGGGCCAGCGCTGGATGGACGACGAGATCGCCCTGGCCACCCTGCTCGAGCGCACCGCGGACTGGGTGCACGGCGAGGGTCCAGAGCCCTACCCGTTGGCCGAGGCGGCGCAGGACCAGCAGCTCTCACTGGCCATCGAGGAGTCGGCCGACAGCGACAACACCGTCACCACCTCATCCGAGGCCTGGAGCTGAGCGTCGGTGCCCTAGACCCCACCCGAGGGCGTACGAATGGTCCCTATCTCCACGCCCGGTGGCGAGTCTTGGGCGACGTCGTGTACGACTGATCCCGACGTACGGCCTAGTTGAGCCGCGTCGTCGGCGGTCGGGGCGAAGATGGTCGGATGCAGCGGGCAGCGCCAGCGAAGTTTGCGCTCTGGGAGGTCGGTGCTGTCCTGGCCGGCCTCGCCCTCTTGTTGTTGATCATGGTCAATCGGTACGGGCCGCACCGCGACGAGCTCTACTTCGTATCAGCCGGCCAGCGGCTCGCGTGGGGTTATCCTGACCAGCCGACATTTACCCCACTGCTCGCGCGGATCGCTACGGAATTGGCGCCGCATGACCTCCTCGTGCTCCGGCTGCCGAGCGTGATCGCGGCGCTTCTGCTTGTTGTCTGTGCCGCAGCGTTTGCCCGCTTGCTCGGTGGTGGCCGAGCGGCCCAGCTGTTGACCGCCGGCACGGTGGCCGTGTCAGTGATCACCGTGACGCTGGGTCATCGCCTCAGTACTGCCACGTTTGACACTCTCGCCTGGGCAGCCGTGCTCCTGGTGGTCGGGCACGCGCTGCGCGACGACCGCCCCCAGCTGTGGCTCCTCGCTGGCCTGCTGGCTGGAATCGGCCTGAACAACAAGACCGCTGTCGCTTTCCTGCTGTTCGCGATATTCCTCGGCGTGTTGCTCGTGCCCGGTTGTCGCGCTCAACTGCGCACGGCGTACCCGTGGCTCGGTGGCCTGATCGCGATGCTGTGGTGGCTTCCGAACCTCGGCTGGCAGCTGAGGCATGGCTTTCCGGTTCTGGCGCTGGGCGCCGACATCGCTGCGGAGTATGGCGGCATCACAGGTCGGTTGGCACTCCTAGGACAGGCGTTGGCGATGTTCTCTCCAGTGATTGCCATCGTCTGGTTGTACGGGCTTGTCCAGTTGTTTCGCGCCCCCGAATGGGCGAAAGTGCGTCCGATCGGCGTTGCATTCCTGTTGGCAACGGCAGTCTTCCTCATCACCGCAGGAAAGGGCTACTACCTGGCCGGAGCAGTCGTTCCACTGGTGGCTGCCGGCTGCACGGCCCTGGCCGCCCGCTGGTCGGTTCGACGCCTGTTCGCGGTCGGAGTCGTCCTGGTCGTCTCCGCAGCGGTTGCGTGGCCTGCCTTTGTGCCGGTGCTCCCCGTACGCACGTACGCGGCGTCCTTTTATCCAGCCCTGGACTCTGACCAGTTGGAGACGATCGGCTGGCCCGAGTACGTCGGCTTAGTACGCGCCACGTTGGACTCGCTGCCTGCCGACCAGCGGTCCACTGCGGTCGTCTTTACGCGCAACTACGGGGAGGCTGGTGCCCTGGAGTGGTACGGCCTCGATCGACCTGTCTTCAGCGGCCACAACGCCTTCGCCGATTGGGGTCCGCCACCGGAGGGCGCCGGCCCAGTGATCGTCATCGGCGCGGAGGACCCGGCCACCAACTTCACCGCTTGCCGGACTGCGGCAATGATCAACAACGCTGCCGGCGCCGACAACGAAGAGCGTGGTCGTCAGATCTGGATCTGCGCCGACCCGCAAGGCGGCTGGGCGCAGCAGTGGCCTCGGTTGGTCCATCTCGACGCCTGACGCGTCGCGCCGATAGCCTTTGGGCATGGCGACCGTGAGTCTGCCCGGCGGGCCGACCCTGAACTATCGGGAGTGGGGCCGGCCAGACGGCGCGGTCGTGCTGCTCCTGCACGGGCTCACCGCGTCCAGTCTGAGTTGGCAAAACGTCGCACCCGTGCTCGGCGAAAACTTCAGGGTGATCGCACCGGACGCCCGCGGGCATGGCGAGAGCCAGTGGATGCGCGACTACAGCTTTGAGCGGATGCGTGATGACGTCGTGAGGTTCATGGAGGCGCTCGGCGTTCTCGCGGCGATCGTCATGGGGCACTCGATGGGCGCACTCACCGCGTATGAGCTGGCAGCCACCAGACCTGACCTCATCCGGCTCCTTGTGCTGGAGGAGATGCCACCCCCCGATCCGGCGAAACCACCGAAGTCGATCCCGCGACGACGCGATCCAGACGCCGCTTACGACTGGCGGGCGATGATCGCGGTGTATCGCTGGCGCAACGCGCCACCACCGGGCTGGTGGGATCTCGCATCACAAATCGAAGCCAACACTTTGGTGCTCGGCGCCGCTCACAGCAGCCTGCAGCAGAGCCGAGTGGAAGAGCTGAGTCGCCGCATCCCGCACGCCACGTTTACCTCGATGAACTGCACGCATGACGGCCACGAGGAGCGACCGAGTGAGTTTCTCATCCCGGTTCAGCCCTTCATTTCCTGGTTCGCCAAGTAACTCACTGACCCCGACTTGTCAGAAGCCAGTTGGCCTATAGCGCCACTGGATTCTGACAGGTCGGCATAAATCAGCCGCAACATTCCCACCTATCCTTGGTGCCATGTCGGTCACCGCTGCAGCGCCCTCGCGGGGCAGAGCGCGAGACGGGCTGGCCCGCGCCCTACGACGCAACGGCATTCCGCGGGACGTCGATCCCCATGAGCCGCTGCCGAAGAGGCTGCTGAAAAGCAAGTTCTTCTGGCTCACCGTCGTGATGATCTTGGTGTACGTCACCATGCTGGTGTTGCTCTATCAGAAGGTGGTTCCCGATCGCGAGGTGCCCGGCGGCATCCTGCCCGGACTGGGCACCGAGGCGATCCCGGTCGCCATGAAGTACGCCGCAGTCACAGCGGTCCCGCTGTCCTTGCTGTTCTTGTGGGCCGACCGATTCCGGCCGCAACGTTTCTGGGTCTGGCTGATGACGTTCGGTTGGGGCGCCTGCGTCGCGACCTACGTCTCAGCTGTGATCAATAGCTGGGCAGCTGGGCATCTCAGCATCATCGGCGATGGTGACCCCGCGACCGCGGCCCGTGCCGCCATCTATGTCGCTCCATTCGTCGAAGAGGCGTCGAAGGCCACGGTGTTGTTCTGGTTGGCGATCTTGATGCGCTATCAGTGGGTCAGCCGGCTCAGCGGGATCGTGCTGGCTGGTCTCTCCGGAGCAGCCTTCGCCTTCACCGAAAACGTCTTGTACTACGGCCGCGTTTACAGATACGCCGCCCGCACCTTCGGCCAGGTGCCCCCATTGGAGGCGCTGCAAGACCTCTTCGTGCTGCGCGGCCTGGTCACCTTCTTCGGTCACCCGCTCTTTACGGCGATGACAGGCATCGGGCTGGCGATCGCGCTGCGCTCGAAGAGCAAGATCGTTCGGGTCGTCGCACCGCTCGCCGGCTATTGCGTCGCGGTATTCCTGCACATGGCGTTCAACACGGCCGCAACCTTGATGCAGGGCAGCAACCTGCTCTTCATCTACCTCGCGGTGGCGCTGCCATTCGTCGTCGGCATGATCATCTTCGTGGTTCGCCAGCTGTTCCGTGAGGGCCGGTTGATCCGGGAGCGTCTCAGCGACTACGTACGGGTTGGCTGGCTGCCGGAAACCGATCCCAAGGCATTGTCCCGGTTGCGGACGCGACTCCGGGCTCTGTGGCATGCACTCTTCGAAGGTCCCAGCACATTCCTTGCCACGATTCGGCTGCAGCGCGCCGTTACGGAGCTGGCCTATCTCCGGGATGCCTTGACCCGGGGGCTGATCGACGAGACCGGCCAGGTCCGGGAAAAGGAACTGCTTGCCAAAATCCGAGCGATTCGTCCAGCAGCGATCGTCTTGCCCGAAGGGCGTGCAGCGTATCCATCTCTCCGCCTGCGCCGGGCCGGCGCCCTAGCCGCGTACGCCCCGCCCAGCTATCCCGGTCCGGCCGGGCTGGGCGGCAACTATCCGGCACCAGTGGCCTTACCAGGTCCCGTATTTCCGCCTCCGTCCGGCCTAGTGCCAAGCGCGCCCGCTGGGGCCTCGATGCCCCCAAGCGCGCCCACCGCGGCGGCGATGCCCTTGGGGCAGACTGCTACCCAGTATTCCGAGGTCGACCCCAGCTGGAAACCGCCCGAAGAATAGGGAGCAGCAGATGACCGGCAGGCAGCTCACGCCGCTGGAGTCTGCGCTCATGGAGCTGCACGCCGCTGTTGCAGCGGTAAGCCTGCCGCTACCACTGCCTGGAGCCGAGGAGCAGCGCAAGGTCGTCCAAGAGATCACCCGCCAGCTCGAGGACTACATCATGCCCAGGCTGGCGACGATCGACGCGCCGCTGCTGGCTGTCGTCGGTGGCTCAACTGGCGCCGGCAAGTCCACGCTGGTGAACTCCCTGGTCGGCCGACAAGTAAGCGCTCCGGGAGTAATCCGGCCAACCACCCGAGCGCCGGTGTTGGTCCATCACACGAGCGACGCCCGGTGGTTCACCGATGATCGCATCCTCCCCGGGCTCGCCCGCTCGACGGGCGCGGTCAAGGATTCTCGGTCCCTGCAGCTCGTCGTCGAGGATTCGATACCGCCTGGTCTTGCGCTGCTCGACGCCCCCGACATCGATTCCGTCGTCGTCGAAAATCGGCAACTTGCGGCACAGCTGCTCGCAGCTGCCGACCTCTGGCTCTTCGTCACCTCAGCCGCGCGCTACGCCGACGCCGTGCCATGGGGCTTCCTGCGTACCGCGGCGGACCGAAGTGCCGCGGTTGCCGTGGTACTTGATCGAGTGCCGCCGCGAGCCATGACAGAGGTTCCACCCCATCTCGGCCAACTGATGAGTGAGCGGGGACTCGGCGACTCGCCGCTGTTCGCCGTACCTGAGACGACCGTCGATGCCGATGGTCTGCTCCCCGCGAGCGCGATCCAGCCGATCAGGGCCTGGCTGGCGGCCCTGGCATCAGATCAGGCCAGCCGCACGAAGGTCGTTCATCAGACCCTTGACGGCGCGATCGCAGCATTGGTAGCGAAAGCTCCCGCGCTCGCTGGGTCGGTCGATGAGCAGCTCGAGGTGATCGATCAGCTGCGAGCTGAGGCGGACCGCTCCTACGCCGAAGCGGTTCGTACGGTGCAGGTCCAGACCGCCGACGGCACGCTGCTGCGCGGCGAGGTGCTTGCGCGCTGGCACGAATTTGTCGGGACAGGTGAGTTCTTCCGAGCGCTCGAGCAGAAGGTGAGCTGGCTGCGAGATCGGCTGATGGCCGCCTTGCGTGGGGAGCCGCCGGGTGCCGGAAACTTGAAGGTTGCGGTCGAATCCGGTCTGGAGTCTCTACTGCGGGAGGAGTCGGCGGCTGCGGCCGAACGCGCCGAGGCATCCTGGCAGGCGAACGCGGCCGGTCGTGCATTGATCGCGAGAGCGGACATCGACCTGTCGCGACCTTCCGCTGACTTCGACAAACAGGCAGCGCGGGCCATTCGTGACTGGCAGGGCTCCGTCCTCGACCTGGTGGCGGACGAAGGCATGACCAAGCGCTCGAGGGCGCGGTTCTATGCCCTCGGGATCAACGGGGTCGGGGTGGCGTTGATGATCGTCGTCTTTGCTCACACCGGCGGTTTGGTCGGAGCCGAGATCGGGGTCGCCGGAGGCACCGCGGTGCTCGCCCAGCGGATCTTGGAGGCGGTCTTTGGTGACCAGGCCATTCGACGCCTCGCCCAGACTGCGAAAGATGATCTTGATTCACGGGTCCAGGCGCTGCTGGCCGATGAACTGGTCCGTTATCACAAGATTCTGGACGCGCTCGCGCTGGACTCCGACCAATCCGGCCAGCTGCGTGATGCGGCAGGGGCCGTCGAGTTGGCACGCGCGGGCGGGCTGCCTGTCAGTGAGGTGGACGAAGCCGCATTGCCGGCCGGCGAGTTACGGCTCGCGATCGATGCACCGACTGTCACTCAGATCCCTGCCACGGAAGCACCCGATGACGGCGACATCGTTGATGCGGAACTCCTCGATCAACCGCGAGAGGAGTTGCGATAGTGGTCGGCCGGGGTCTCGGTTTGCTCAACCGCAAGGATGTCAGTGCCCATCTTGTCGATCATCTTCGTGCCCTGGGCGAGGCGGTCGAGCTCTGCGAGCGACGGGTCGACCCTGACGTCCTGGCCGAGGCGAAGCGCGTTGTCGATCAAGCCGATCGGCGGCTTGCCTTGTCCGGAAGTGCCACGGTCGTGGCTCTGGCAGGGGCCACTGGATCAGGCAAATCCTCTACCTTCAACGCTTTGTCTGGAACGACGTTGGCGACCGTTGGCGTACGGCGGCCGACAACGGCACATGCCATGGCCACTAGTTGGGGCGACGAGTCCGCCGAGGATTTGCTGGACTGGCTGCAGATCCCGCGTCGGCACGCGCTGCCGACCGACCCGGATATGGATGCAGCGCTGGAAGGTCTAGTACTGCTCGATCTTCCTGATCATGACTCCACCGAGTTGGACCATCGCTTGGAGGTTGATCGTTTGGTGCAGCTGGTCGACATGTTGATCTGGGTGGTCGACCCGCAGAAGTACGCCGACGCAGCCATCCATGATCGTTATCTGAAGCCGCTGGCCAAGCACGCTGATGTCATGATGATCATTCTGAATCAGGTCGACAAGCTCACTCTGGCCCAGCGCGAGCAGTGTCTGAGTGATCTACGCAGGTTGCTGGACGCGGAGGGTTTAGCCAAGGTACCGGTGATTGCCGCTTCCGCCGTGACAGGGGAAGGCATTGAGGCGTTGCGCGAGGCGCTGGCCAAGCAGGTGGCCGAGAAGCAGGCTGCGGCGCGCCGGCTTGCCGCTGACGTCTCCGTTGTCGCAAGCAAGCTCAGCGCTGCTTCAGGCACCACAAAGCTGACGCCACTCGGACGATCCAGCATCGACCAGCTGACCAGGCAGGTCGCGATCGCGGCAGGGGTACCCGTTGTCACCGAGGCGGTCGGCAAAGCATGGCGGCTGCGGGGTGGCCTGGCGACCGGATGGCCCGTGCTCGCGTGGGTCGCCAAGTTCAAGCCCGACCCGTTACGGCGGCTGCATCTGGATCGGCTGGGCGTTGGTCGGCGGCGGAAGGAGATCGATCCCTCGCAGGTGGGCCGTACCTCGTTGCCGGCGACATCTGGTGTCCAGAAGGCTCGGGTGGATACCGCGGTGCGAGCTCTTGCTGATCAAGCTTCCGAGGGTCTGACTCGCGGCTGGGCCGATGAGATGAAGCGGGCGGCGCGGTCAGCCGAAGATGAGCTGCCGGACCGGGTCGATCGAGCTATCGGGAGGACCGATCTTGATCTTGCTCAGCATCGGCGCTGGTGGCAACTGATTCGTGTCGTGCAATGGCTGCTGGTGGCGACGGTGCTCGTCGGCCTCGGCTGGCTGACCGCGTCCTTCGTGCTGGCCTATTTCCAACTCCCACCGCTACCTGAGGTGACCTGGTGGAGGCTGCCAGCTCCGACAGTCTTGGCCGTGGGCGGCGCTTTGGCCGGCTTGTTGCTGGCTGGGCTCGCACGGATAGGTGTTGAAGTCGGTGCCCGGCGACGTACGGCGAAGGCTCGGCAATCGCTGCATGCAGCGATCGCGCGAGTGACCGGTGAGCTGGTGGTTGCTCCGGTGAAGACCGAGCAGGCGCGGTATGAGAGCGCGCGACTGGCGCTGGAGCGCGCGCACGGCTAAGCGTCCAGGCTGCTCCTGGTACGTCGGCGGGCTGCCTGTACGAGGTCGCCGGGCTTGAGACGGCAGCTGCATCCACAGGCCGAGAGCGCTGCCAAGCGCGATCCACAGATTTCGTACCGACCGCACGATTCGAGCTGGCGTCCCCATGCTGATGACAAAGGCGCATTGTCAAGAAGCGAAAGGACGAGCCGATGGAGGCACAGGTACACGTCACGGGCTATGCCGGAACAGAGGTTGAGATACGGGGCAACGGCAACGTTTCGGCGTTCCGGTTGGCCTGCACGCCGCGCATCAAAACCAAGGCTGGGTGGAGTGACGGCACCACGACCTGGATCGAGGTGGCCTGCTTCCGCACGTTGGCCCAGCACGTGGCCCAGAGCGTGCGCAAGGGCGATCCCGTTCTCGTGGTCGGCAGACTGCGGACCAACATGTGGGAGAAGGACGGTCAGACTCATGAGCGGCTCGTCCTTGAGGCTGACGTGGTCGGTCACGACCTGAACCGCGGCACATCGGCATTCCGGCGGCCACCTCGTCTCGCTGCTACCGATTCTCGAGAACCGGATGAGCCACCGGGAGACGAGATCGACGCAGCAGGTCTGAGCGCGGAGGAGCGCGCCGCACAGGCCGCCTGAGGCAGTCCGCGCCGGTCCGCTTGGACCGGTGTCAGAGCGGGCTGAGGGGACTCAGGCGGTGGGCAGGATCAGATCCGCCACGACAGCGCGCAGCGCTGCACATGCGCGGGGATCCAGCCCACAGGTGACGCACCATGTCAGGCTGGGCCGGCCCCACGGTGGCCGCCGGTGGTGCGTCACCGCTCATTCAGGCGCTGAGCTTGTCGAAGTGCCCTTCGACTCGGCTGGCATACTTGAGCGCCGCAGGGCTCCGTCTAGGGTTGGCGCCTGCAAGGTTTCGGCGTACAAGCGAAGGTTCCCCTCTCACATGCCTGAGTTCATTTATTCGATGCACAACGTCCGCAAGAAGCTCGGCGACAAGGTTGTGCTGGACAACGTGACCCTGTCGTTCTATCCCAGCGCCAAGATCGGCGTGGTCGGTCCGAACGGCACCGGCAAGTCAACGCTGCTCAAGCTGATGGCTGGCATCGAGAAGCCGAACAATGGCGATGCGATGCTCGCCAAGGATGCGACGGTCGGCATCCTCCTCCAGGAACCGCCCCTGACCGAAGGCAAGACGGTCCTGGAGAACGTCGAGGAGGGAGTCGCCGACGTCAAGGCCCTGCAGGCCCGTATGGACGAGCTCGGCGTCGCGATGGGGGAGCCGGATGCCGACTTCGACACTCTCATGGCGGAGATGGGTGAGGTGCAGACCGAGCTCGATCTGCGCAACGCCTGGGACATCGACTCACAACTCGAGCAAGCGATGGATGCGCTGCGTTGCCCGCCGCCCGACGCCATGGTGGACGTGCTCTCCGGTGGGGAGCGCCGTCGCGTCGCGTTGTGCAAGCTGCTGCTTCAGCAGCCGGACTTGCTGCTACTCGATGAGCCGACTAACCATCTAGATGCCGAATCGGTGCAATGGCTGGAGACGCACCTGAAGTCCTACCCCGGCGCAGTCCTGGCAGTGACCCACGATCGGTACTTCCTGGACAACGTCGCGCAGTGGATCCTCGAGCTCGACCGCGGTCGCACCCACCCGTACGAGGGCAACTACTCCACCTACCTCGAGACCAAGAAGGGCCGGCTGCAGATCGAGGGTCGCCGGGATGCGAAGCGCGCCAAGATTCTCGAGCGGGAATTGGAGTGGGCGAGGTCCAATCCGAAGGCGCGGCAGGCCAAGAATCGGGCGCGGCTGACCCGCTACGAGGAGTTGCGCGCGGAGGCGGAGCGCAGCCGGAAGCTCGATTTCGAAGAGATCAACATTCCGCCCGGCCCACGACTCGGCAGCAATGTGCTCGATGTCAGAGAGCTGATCAAAGGCTATGGCGACAGGCTGCTGTTTGACGGGTTGAGCTTCTCTCTGCCACGCGCTGGCATCGTCGGCGTTGTTGGCCCGAACGGTGTCGGGAAGTCGACCCTTTTCCGGATGATCGTCGCCGAGGAGCAGCCGGACGCCGGCGAGCTCATCCTCGGCGACACGGTGCGAATCTCCTATGTTGATCAAGCCCGCTCCGGGCTCGATCCGCGGAAGAACGTGTGGGAGCTGGTATCCGACGGGCTCGACTACATCAAGGTCGCGAATTTCGAGATGCCCTCACGCGCCTACGTGGCCTCCTTCGGTTTCAAGGGCCCTGACCAACAAAAGCCTGCCGGGGTCTTGTCCGGTGGTGAACGCAACCGCCTCAACCTGGCGCTGACCTTGAAGATGGGCGGCAACCTGCTGCTGCTTGACGAGCCAACTAATGATCTTGATGTCGAGACACTGCAGTCGCTGGAGGATGCGCTGCTGGAGTTTCCCGGCTGTGCCGTGGTCATCTCCCACGACCGCTGGTTCCTCGATCGGATTGCGACCCACATCCTGGCCTGGGAGGGTGACGACGAGGATGAGGCGAAGTGGTTCTGGTACGAAGGTAACTTCGCCGATTACGAGGCGAACAAGATCGCTCGGCTCGGACTTGAGGCAGCCCGTCCGCACCGAGTCACGCACCGCCGCCTGACCCGCTGACGAGGCCGGCGCCCTAAACCCGACAACTCAGTGGCTGGCGAGGAGCTCGGCGAGCGTGCTGGCCTTGCGGTCGGCGAGCTGAGCGAGCTGGGTGCGGCAGGAGAATCCGTCCGCCAGAACCAGTGCATCGGGATGAGCCGCAACGGCTGGCAGTAGATCATGTTCGGCTACCTTGACCGACACCTCGTAATGGCCCTTCTCGACGCCGAAGTTGCCGGCTAGCCCGCAGCAGCCGCCCAGAGTGGTCACCTTCGCACCCGTGGCAGCCAGCAAGGTGGCATCGGCCTGCCAGCCGAGTACCGAGGCGTGATGACAATGCGGCTGCACCACCAGCTCGAGGCCCGTTAGGTCAGGTGGTGTCCAGTCCGACGTGCGCCCGAGTAGCTCCGCCAGTGTGTGTACGCCGGCGGCAACCTCCGCGACACGCGGATCGTCCGGCAGAAGTTCGGACGCGTCGCTGCGCCATACCGCGAGGCAGGAGGGTTCCAGGCCAACCACCGGCGTTCCACCGGCGACGATGGGATGCAGAATGTCCAGCGCGGCGCGCAGCTGTCGTCGAGCACCGTCGAGCTGGCCGGTGCTGATCCATGTCAGCCCGCAGCAGGCTGGTTTTTGCAAGATCTGCGGCGCGTAACCGGCCGCGGCCAGCACCGAAACGGCCCCATCCACGGCATTCCCGCTGAAGCAGTCGGAGAAGGAATCCACCCACACGATGACTGGGCTGCCCGTCGATTCCGGAACCGCGACCCGCCTGCGTGCCGCGACCGGGGCGAACTGGGGGAGTGAGCGGTGTTGATCGACGCCCGCCGACCAGCGGACCAGCCTGCGCAATCCAGGGGTCGCTGTGCTGATGTTGACTAGTCGTGACAGGACCCGTGCCCGAGTGATGAACCGACCCCAGCGCGGCAACCAGCCGAGCGCGTAGTGACTGCGGGGTCTGATCTTGCCACGGTAGGTGTGATCAAGGACCTGAGACTTGTACGCGGCCATGTCGATCCCGGTCGGACAGTCGCGCGCGCAGCCCTTACATGACAGGCAAAGATCAAGAGCTTGATGCACTTCGGGCGACCTCCAGCCGCGTTGCACGACCTCGCCGTTGATCATTTCCTGAAGCACCCGGGCACGCCCGCGAGTGGAGTCCTTCTCTTCTCGAGTGGCCTGGTAGGACGGGCACATCACGCCAAGTCCTCCGGTGGTGTCAGCCAGGCATTTGCCCACGCCGGAGCAGCGATGAACGGCCTGGGTGAAGTCGTCGACCCGGCCCACCAGCCGCACGGCGCGCACATCGGCGTGCACCGGGCGCGGGTCGACCAACACCCCGGGATTCAACATGTTGTCCGGGTCGAAGGCGGCCTTCACCTGGCCGAAGACCTCAAGAGCGGCCGGAGAGTACATCGCCGGCAGCAACGCCGAGCGGGCCCGACCGTCGCCGTGCTCGCCCGACAGCGAGCCGCCGTAACCGGCGACCAGCTGCGCAGCCTCTTCGACAAATGCCTTGTATGTCGACGCGCCGCCTTCCTCGGTCAGCGGAAAGTCGATGCGCGTGTGCACGCATCCGTCGCCGAAATGTCCGTACGGTAGCCCATCCAATCCATGATCATCGAGCAGCGTGTCGAAGTCGCGCAGATACGAGCCGAGGTGCTCGACCGGCACGGCGGCGTCCTCCCAGCCGGGATAGGCAGGTCGAGCCAGGCTGATGCCCGCCAGTCCGGCACCGTCCTCCCGGATCTTCCACAGCGCCGTGGCTTCCGCAAAATCGGTCACGACGAATCCATCTGATGCCCCGGCTCTGGCCAGCAACTCATCGGCCCGTACCCGCAGCTCACCAGGGTCATCGCCCACAAGCTCGACAAAGATCCAGCCGTCACCACGCGGCAGCGTGGGTACGGCTGCATCACCCCGAGTGCGGCGAACAACATCGACGATCCGGCGGTCTAGTCCCTCGCACGCAGTCGGGTGGAGATCGACGATCATTGGTGCTGCATCTGCCGCATCGGCCATTGTCGGGTAGCCAAGCGCGATCATGATCTTGCACAGCGGATCGGCCACCAGTCGCAGTGTCGCGCCAGTGATCACTGCCAGCGTGCCCTCGCTACCAGCCAGGAAGCGGGCCACGTCGAAGCGGTTCTCGGGCAGCAAGTGCTCCAAGCTGTAGCCAGACACCTGTCGACCGAAGCGCCCGAACTCGGTACGGATGGTGCCAAGATTTCCTTGCACGATTGACTTCAAGCTAGCAAGGCTCGGATGGTGATCATGGCCGGAAGATTGATCAAGGGTGATCTGTTGGCCCGAGCCGGTGATCACCTGAAGTGCGATCACGTTGTCGGAGGTCTTGCCGTAGCTCAGGGCGCGCGGACCACAGGCGTTGTTTCCGATCATGCCGCCGATGGTGCAGCGGTTGTGGGTTGACGGATCCGGTCCGAAACGGAGACCGTGCATGGCCGCGGCGGTCTGCAGTGTGGCCTGCACCACACCCGGCTCGACCTGCGCCGTACCCGCCTCGCGGTCTATCTCACGAATGGAGTTCAGATGGCGCGACGTGTCCAAGATCAACCCGGCGCCGACAGCATTGCCGGCGCACGAGGTACCGGCACCTCGGGTTGTCACCGGCATGCCAATGGCTCGCGCCGCGTCCAAGACGGCTGCCACTTCTTCGACACTGCGCGGCTGTGCGACTGCCTGCGGCACGACCCGGTAGAGCGAGGCGTCGGAGGAGTAGAGCGCGCGGGTGAGGTCGGTCGCATCGAGCACATCGGCGATACCGCGTCGCTGCAGCTGTGACGCTAGCTCGGCGACGTCGGGAGATAGGGCGACGGTTGTGGACATGATCGCGTCGATCGTAGTGCGCTGCAGGAACTGACCCTGTTGAGATGAATGAGCCTGTCGAAGCGTCCGAGCGCTTGTCACTAAACTTACCGGTGAGTAACTTCAGCCCTTCCCTGGGAGGCATGATGAGACGAACGATCTTCGACGAGGACCATGAAGCGTTCCGGGAAAGCTGCCGGACGTTCGTCGATCGAACTCTGCGGCCCAACCAAGAGAAACACATAGCCAACCACGGGTTCGGTCGTGAGGTGTGGCTCGAGATGGGAAGGCAGGGCCTGCTCGGACTGAACGTGCCAGAGGCCTACGGCGGCACCGGCGTGGACGATCCGCGATTCTCGTTGATCTTCGCCGAGGAACTGTCCCGGCTGGCGCTTGCCTACGCCTCCTGTGTGGGCATCCATGTCAATTGTGTCGCGCCGTACCTGGTCGACCTGGCCGCCGAGGAGCAGAAGCAGCGCTGGCTGCCGGGGTTCTGCACCGGGGAGCTGATCACAGCACTCGCGATGACAGAGGCATCTGGCGGTTCTGATCTTGCTGCATTGAAGGCCAGAGCCGTACGCGATGGCGACAATTGGGTCCTGAATGGGTCGAAGACCTTCATCACCAATGGCGCATCTGCCGACCTTGTGCTGGTCGCGGCGCGAACCAGCCCAGGCAATGGCGCCAAGGGCATCACACTCTTCGTCGTCGAGGCTGGCATGCCTGGTTTCGAACGCGGCCGAAAGCTGGACAAGGTGGGCATGCCGGAGGCCGACACTTCCGAGCTCTTCTTCAGCGACGTCAGGATTTCTGCCGCGAACGTGATCGGTGAGATCGATCAGGGCTTCGGCTACATGATGCAGCGGCTGGTGGTCGAGCGGATGGGCTCGGCGGTGAGCAACATCGCTCACGCCCGGCAGATCCTCGATGAGACTCTTGACTACGCAAAGGAACGCAAGGCCTTCGGCACGCCGATCGGCTCCTTCCAGGCAAACAAGTTCACCCTTGCCGAGCTGCAGACTCTTGCCGAAGTCACCCAGGCCTTCGTCGATCAGTGCGTCATGGAGGCGGCACGCGGCTCGCTCAGCGCGGTCGACGCAGCGAAGGCGAAGTGGTGGTCAGCGCAAGCACAAAACGACATTCTCGACGCTTGCGTGCAGCTGTGGGGTGGCTACGGGTACATGAACGAATACCGCGTCGCCCGCGCCTGGGCCGA
>Ga0184608_10000156_pt1 | contig 15999 bp, 15 predicted proteins | sample PLM1_30_coex_FD_133010 | JGI IMG/M metagenome (GOLD analysis project Ga0184608, IMG submission 133010) | Groundwater sediment microbial communities from an aquifer in East River, Colorado, USA - PLM1_30_coex | ecosystem: Environmental > Terrestrial > Soil > Riparian zone | place: USA: East...
ATCTGGCCGATCGTCTCGGCGGCTCGCACGCGGGGCATTGCGACTGCCCGCGCCACGAGGGCGACCGACGCTCCGACGAGGAAGACGGCGCCGATGAGGATGATGATCACGGCGGCCTCCTCACACCTTGATGTCGACGATGCGACGGATAACGAGCGATCCGGACACGATCATGATTCCGGCCACCAGGAGCAGGAGCCGACCGCCGGTATTTGCGTAGAGCGGCGCCATGTAGGTCGGGTTGATCAGAGTGAGCAGGAGGAGTAGGCCGACCGGGAGCAAGGAGACGACCCAGCGGGACATGCGGCCCTGGGTCGTGAGGGTCTTGACCAGGCGCCGGAGCTCGAAGCGCTGCCGGATCGTCTCGCAGACCCGGTCGAGGACCTCGGCCGTGTTGCCGCCCGTCTCACGCTGCAAGGCGGCGACCAGGGAGACCTGCTGGAGATCGGTGTTTTCCATCCGCCGCACCACGACGCCGAATGCTTCCTCGAGCGGAACGCCCAGTTGCTCGTCGGCGATGATGCGGCGGAACTCGGCTCTCGACGGCGCCGGGCAGTCGTCGACGACGACGGAGAGGGCTCCGACGAGACTGTGTCCGGCCCGTAGGGCCGAGGCGAGCACCTGAAGGTTGTCCGGTAGCTGCTCGGCGAAAAGGCGCCTCTCCCGCGCGACCTTTCGCTTGATCGCAGCGCGGACGACGAATGGGACGGCCAGGGCGAGCACGCCGAAGAGGAGGTGGCCCCCCAGCACGGCCAGGAGCCACATGCCAAAGAGCGTCGCGACGGCCGTCCACGCGATGATGTGAACGGGCGCGACGGTGATCCCGCCGATCTCGAGGTCTTCCTTGAAGCGCGCCCACCACCGGGCGCGCTCGAACGACTTCTCAGCTGCGCTCAGGACGACGTCCGTGCGCCGTGGCTCCCCGCCGCCCTCCTCGACCGGGACCACCGAGACGAACTCCGCCATCCGCCGCTGGAGGGTTCGGCGCCGAGGCTTGACGAGCGTGATGAGGGCGACTGCGACGAGGAGAGCTGTGAAGGCGCTCACCGCGACCATGCCGGCGGCGCCGCCCCAGAAGAGATCGGCGAAGGAGCGCCGGAGCACCTCGCCCGCACCGTTCGACCCGGGGGGGCTCGAGTACGCGGCCGTCCCGATGCCGTCGAGCCCCCGCACCCTGACGGAGACGTGAATCTGCTGGTCGGCGTCGGCGCCTGAGCGGTAGCGGAGCAGGTACTCGCTCGCCAGCTTGGCGCCGAGTGCCTCGAGAATCGGCTTCAGGTCATCAGTCGTTCGCGCCTCGGCGTAGTCGCCGCCGGCCGCGCGGGCGAGCTCGCGCAGCGGACTGGCGTCGAAGGAGCGCGACTGAAGGCCGACCGAGAAGATGCGCACACGCGCGTCACGAGCTCCCGCGGCTGCGTCCTCGAGCGACGCGACGCTTCCGGTGTCGGCACCGTCGGAGAGCACGACGACGGAGCCAACCGACAGGTCGCCCGCCTCAATCAACGCGACCGCCTTCTCGACGGCGTCATAGATGTGGGTTCCACGAGCCAGCGGGGGGACGTCGGCGACTCCTCGCGCGATCACCTTTCCGTCGGCCGTGAGCGCCACGACGACGTTCGTCTCGTTGTTGAACGTGATCACCGCCATCATCTGGCTCGACTGCCGGTACGTCGCAAAGGCGCGCGCCGCCTCCATCGCGCGGACGATGGCCGTTCCCTTCATGCTGTTGCTCGCGTCGACGACGAGGACGACGCCGAACTCACCCGTCCCGGCCTGGTTCGCAGGAACGACGGTCACGTCCTTGACGAGCTTTCCGTTCTCGCGCACCTTGACAGAGCCCGCCTGGAGCAACATCTCGTCCGGGAGCGTGAGCACGTATGCGCGGTCTGGGAACCGCGCGCCCGCGGTGCTGCGCACGGTGATGCTCTCAGCTGCGCTCGCTGCCTGTCCGGCGGAGAGCGCCAAGACGGCAAGGAGGGCGAACGCGGTGCAGGCGCGCTTCATCGGCTGGCCGCCCGCCCGATGTCGGTCAACGTGGTGGGGCCCCGTTGTGCCCGTCCATCCGTGAAGAGGCTGACCGGAAGGGCGACGCCGCGCTTTTCGAACTTGTGCAGGAATGCCGGCCGCAGACCGGTGGTCCGGAGGCTGCCGACGACGACGCGGTCGCTCGTGACCTCGTCGACCTTGAACTCGAAGATCTCCTGCATCGTGATCACCTCGGACTCCATCCGCTGGACCTCGGTGATCGCGGTGACACGGCGAGCGCCGTCCTCTAGGCGCTCGAGGTGAACGATCATGTCGAGCGCCGCCGCTACTTGCTGCCGGATCGCTCGAATCGGCAAGTCATAGCCCGCCATGAGCACCATGGTCTCGATCCGCGAGAGCGCATCGCGCGGCGCGTTCGCGTGGACGGTGCTGAGCGAGCCGTCGTGACCCGTGTTCATCGCCTGGAGCATGTCCAGAGCCTCAGCGCCGCGGACCTCGCCGACGATGATGCGGTCGGGGCGCATGCGAAGGGAGTTGCGCACGAGCTCGCGGATCGCGATCTCGCCCTCGCCCTCGATGTTCTTGGGACGTGCCTCGAGCCGCAGCACATGCCTCTGGTTGAGACGAAGCTCGGCTGCGTCCTCGATCGTGACGATGCGGTCGGTGTCCGGAATCGCCGTCGAGAGAGCGTTCAAGAGGGTCGTCTTCCCAGACCCGGTACCACCCGAAATGAGGATGTTCAGCTCGGCAAGCACGCAGCGCTGCAGGAACTCGACCGTCTCCGTCGTCAGCGTGCCAAGTCGGATCATGTCGCTGAGGTCCAGCCTCTTCTTGCTGAACTTGCGAATCGTCAGGATGGGGCCGCTCAGCGAGAGCGGCGGTATGACCGCGTTGACGCGGCTGCCGTCGGGAAGACGGGCGTCCACCATCGGCGAGGACTCGTCGACTCGGCGCCCGACCTGCGCCACGATTTTGTTGATGATCCGGCGAAGGTGCGACTCGTCCGTGAAGCGAACGGTCGTCTCGTAAAGCCGGCCCTGACGCTCGACCCAGACGTCGAATGGGCCGTTGACCATGACTTCCGTAACGCTGTCGTCTGCTAGAAGCCGCTCGAGCGGGCCGTGTCCCAGGATGTCGTCCGCGATCTCGGAGGCGAGGCGCTCGCGGTCGTTGTGGGAGACGCCCTGCTCTTTCGAGAGGTGCGTCCTGATGTCGGTGCCGACGCGGTCTCGCAGCCCATTCGGATCCATGCTGACGTTGAACAGTTGGGGCCCGAGCTCGCCGATGACGGCCAGGTGGATGCGGTTCTTGAGCTCGGCGAATGGGTCGCGACCGGTCGGCGCGACGACGGGGCGGGTGGCCGAGAGCCGTTCGTGGAGTTCCATTTAGCCCTTCTTCCTGAGACGGCTGCGCTTGCGGCCGCCGTTGAGGTGCCCCGCTGGGTGGCCGTCGTACATCGAGGCGAGCGAGCGGAAGGCCTTTGCGGCCTCCGACTTAGTCTTGGCGCGAACGATCGGCTCGCCCTCGTTGATCGAGCGCGGGATGTCACGATCGCTCGGAACAGCGATATCCGGTGTGCGACCGACGATCGAGACGACGTCGTCCCGGGTGATGCCGACGCGGCTGTCCGCCCGGTTGAGCACGAGGCGGGTCCTGTCGCTCTCGTAGCCCATCATCGCAAGCGTCTCCAGCCCGAGCTTCGTGTTCTTGAGCGACAGCGAGTCGAGCATTCCGACCATGCAGACGTGTGACGAGCTGTCGATCGATGCGATCACCTCAGGCGTGAAGCCCGGAGGCGTGTCGACGATCAGGTAGTCGTTGCAGTTGCGGAGGTGCACGTACACCTCGCGGAGGAACTCGGTCGTGATCACGCCGGCGTGATCCGGACGCGTGGGCGCCATGAGGACACGAACCCCCGACACGTGACTCACGAGGTACGCCTCGATCTTCTCCGTGTCAAGCGAGCCACCCGACTTCGCCAGGTCGTAGATCGTCTTGTCGGGAGCGAGCCCGAGTGCGAGGCCGACGTCGCCGAACTGGAGGTCGAGGTCGACGATTGCAACCTTGTGGCCCGCCTCGGCGAGGCTCACCGCGAGGTTGCAAGACGTCAGCGTCTTCCCGGTGCCGCCCTTCGGGCCGAGCACGCAGATCATCGGCGACAGGGCGACGCCGGTGCCGACCGCCGCGCCCTGCTTTCTGGCTACCGCCTTCTGGAGCGCGAAGCCGACGTCCGGCGGAGCCTGCGGCAGCGTCAGGATGTCGTCGGCGCCGGCCTCGAAGACCCGGCTTACGAACCCGTTCGGCGAACCTGTCGCAAGCACGACCACCGGCCGATCCGGGCGTTGCTTCACCGCGCCGTCGATCAGGTACAAAGCGCGGTCGGAATACCCGGCGCAGGCGACGACGAGGAGATCGGTCGGCGTCTCCTGGAGTGTGGCCCAGCTGTCCTCGAGACCGTCGACGATGCCGACGATCTGGATGTCGGAGTCGACGGGCAGCGACGCCTCAACCGCTTCGTGGTTAACGCCCTCGTCGAGGGCTACGAGTGTCCGGATCGTATTCATCCTCGACCTCCCAACGACTTCACGGCCGTCACGGGCCGCACGCCGAAGAGGAGGGTCTCAAGAGTGACGATGTCCGGAGTGGTCGCCTTCGCGTTGGCCTTCGGCCTGAGGACGATCCAGATCTTGCCGTTGTCCGACGCGAAGGCGAGGTCAGCGGCCTGCTCGTCAGAGACGCGCAGGGTCAGCTCGGACTTCTCAGCACGCGCGAAGCCGCCGGCTTGCTGCTCGGGGACGTCGATGACCAGGGCGTCCTCCATGATCAGCTTCAGGACAGGCCTGTCCGTAGCCTCAGGGTCGGGCGTGCCGTCCACATTGAGACGCTTGACGTTGAACCCGGCGAAGACGTCGACGCGGTCGCCTGTCTGCACCTTGCCGACGAGGCCGTGCGCGACGTCGATGGGAACGCTGATCGCCCGCTGGTCGGCGGTGAGCCGGTTGCCGATCGCGTCCGCCCCGCTCGCCGTGAATTGAGACACGGTGAGCTGCTGGCCCGGATAGATGTCCTCGATCGCGAGGCGACCCCGCAGGAGATCCGGGTCGGTGATGGCGCCGTCGAGGACCTCGTCCTTCGGGGTCGTCGTGGACTGGTACAAGCCTTGGCTGCCGACGATGTTGCCCGGCGTGCCCTTTTCGATCAGGCCCTTCGAGACGAGGATCGTCACGGGCTCGTTCGAGCTGTTGACGCTCTCCCGATATCGGTGCAGGTAGGCGATGAACACAGCCGCGGCGAGAACCGCCGCAGCGGCACTGACGGCGACTGTTCCTCCCCGCGTTGACAGCAAGCGTTGTGCGAATTGCATTCCTAATCCCTCCTCATTCGGTCATCACGGCAACACAGCTGCCGAAGACGTTGAAATCGCACATCTGGCCGCTGCCGCCACCGTCGTTCAGGGCGAAGATGTACTTGATGAAATGACCGACGATGTAGCCCTTGTCGGGCACTGGATCGTCGCCGGCGCACGGGCTAGAGAACCAGCCCGTGACGTAGAACGTGGCGAATTTTGAGACTGGGACGACCTCGTTACCGCTCCCCTGGAACGTCCCGAACGGCGTCACGAACACGGGAACTATGCGAGGGTCGTCTTGCGGAAGATTGGGGAAGCTCGACCAGTTGTTCGGGCTCACGCATGAGGACGCCCCGCCGAGGATGCGATTGCGCATTCCCTGTTCGAGCTGACCCACTGCCCCTCCGGTCTGGATGGCGACGCAGTCCCACGGCTGGGGCGTCGACCAAAGCGACGAGGCGGTCGAGGGGCACGCCGCGCCCGTGTTGATCGCGTACTGCGGCGCACAGCCCTGCGAGATCTCGTCACGAAGGTTCGGGAGGTTCGGATCGCAGTCGATCGACTGGTTCTGGCTCCCACCCGTGACGCGGAGCTGGACGATCGGATCCGAAACGCTCTGAGCTTCCTGGAGGTTGCCGCTGATACCGATGCGAACGACGAGGCTGTGCGTGGTCCCCAACGCGAACGAGTTGGCGCCGTAGAAGCCGCCCTCCGAGATCTTGGCGAGCTTGATCGGACCGCTTCGCCCCAGCGATCCGCTGAACGTTCGCTGCACAGTGCCGAACGTGCCCTTGCACTTGTTGCCGCCGGTCGTCGTGCAGTTGTTTCCGCCAATGGTGACGAGGGCATTTACTTCCCACTTCAACTCGACCGGGATCGGACCCCCCGCCGGCGCGGCCGTGAAGAAGCTGTTGCCTGCGGCGGTCGAGATCCACTTGCCAAGGCCAGCGTCGTACTGGAGCTGCCTCTCGGTGCCACCGACGACGGCGGAGACTTTCACCTGCGCCGGCGACACGGCGCCGAAGTCGACCTGAGCGTTGACCCCGAACGTGCACGAGGCGGCGAGCGAGTTGAAATACGGGTCGGAACAGCTACCGCTGAAGAGTGTGACGTCGCGGGCGATCGGCGGATTCGGGGGCGCCCCGGAGCCAGCGGTCGAATAGCCGCGGACGAACACGATCCCGTTGGAGGAACCGAGGTCGTAGCACTCGACGAGATTGCCGCCACACGTTGTCGAGGAACCGCCGCCGAAGGCAACCCGAACCCCGATCTGTGCCGAGCTGACCGCGAGCGAAGCGGGCGCGGTCGCGTTGTCCCAGGTCGCGAGCCCGGTCGTGGAGTCGAATCCCGTCTTCGTGAGAGGCGTGGAAGCGAGCACGGCCCCGCTCGCCTCGTTGATGAAGAACACGCGGCCGACCTTCGGGTCGATGTCGGGAACCGCGACGGGGAGGGCGCCTCGCGCACGCACCAGCCCCTGGATCGAGACGCGGGCGTGCGCGTTGATGGCCGGGACGACGTTGAAGGCGAAGTACCAGGGCAGGTTCGCCTCGGTGATCTTCAGGTCGACGAACTTCGTCGAGCACGGAGGCCCACCGTCGCTGTAGTCGGTGCCGCCCTCGTTCCAGTACGAAGCCGAGTTGACGAGCACGTGCAAGTTCGACTGATCGGTCGGGGCGACCTGGAGGTTGTAGGGCGCAGCATTGCTCGGGTCACCGGCATAGCGGCGACTCTCGGTGACGATCGGGTCGTCCGAGCACGGGAAGGTGAAGACACCGCCGCCGGCAAGCGCCCCGGCGTCCGCCTGCAGCTGCAGGTGGCGCTTGTGCAGGTACCAGTTGCCCACATCGACAACGAGGATCAGCACGACGATGAGCACCGGGACGCCCAGGAGCCAGGTCGCGACGATGACGAGCACGCCGCCGTCCTCCTCGCGCGTCCTCGCTGCAGCTTTGCCGAAGCGCCTCACGAGCAGCCGGCCCCATAGTTCGTCGGCACCGCTTCGAGCCGCATCGTGGCCGAGGCGCTCACCGTCGTCTGTGTGACTCCGATCTGATTGCCGAGGAAGGGCATCCAGTTGTAGGTGAAGCTCGCGCTGACGTTGACCGGGTCGCCAACATCGGCCGTTCCGTTCGGGAAGCTGATGCAGACCTGGAGCGGCGTCCCGACCGAGCCGGTCCCGCCGCTCTGGAGCTCCGGGGTATCGGCCTGCTGCTGGATGTACTCCTGCAACGTCCCCGAGCCCGGGTTCTTGTTCACGACGGCCCAGCGAGCTCCCTCCGACGAGAGGTGCGTCCCGTCGATCCAGTAGTTGAACGCCTTGCCGAAATCGACCATCCCGAAAAGCAGAACCAGGAGCAGTGGCAGGACCAGGGCAAACTCGACGAGGGCTGCGCCACGCTCGTCGCTGCCAAGCTTCCGGAGACGTCCAGGGGATACGACCACCACTCCTAGAGCCCATCCGCCGGGGCCTCGAGCGCGCGCGCCAGCCGCGCTGCAGCCGAGCCGGGCTCGCGCCGGTCGTCCGAAATTCGATGTGGTCCTTCTGGTCTCAATCGATTCTTCCCTTCAAACAGGAACCCCCAGCACCGTCGTCCGATGCGCTCACAAGGACCGCGTCGGACGACGGCGGCTGGGGACTGCCCTGTCCACCGTCGCCTAAAGAGCGTTCGCGATCGTGTTCAGGATGTTGTTGACGTTCTGGCCGAGGAGCGTGAGCGCCCCGATGCAGAAGACGGCGATGAGGCTCAGAATCAGGGCGTACTCGACGAGTGCCTGACCCTCCTCCCGGTGCCGCAGCCGGTTGAAGAACTGCATCAGCATGTGTAGTTCACCTCCTCCCCTCCGAACTGACTACTGACTTCCTAACTCCTGGTCCTCGCCGGGGAACCGACTGAAAGGCGAGTTCTTGCTCGACCATCTCGCGGTGCACGTTTTTGGCCGGACGTCATGCACGGCCGCCCCAGCGAGATTTCTCTCGGGGAACTGCCCTGACGATCCCGGGGCTACAGCCCGTTCGCGATCGTGTTCAGGATGTTGTTGACGTTCTGGCCGAGGAGCGTGAGCGCCCCGACGCAGAAGATCGCGATGAGGCTCAGGATCAGGGCGTACTCGACGAGTGCCTGACCCTCCTCCCGGTGCCGCAGCCGGTTGAAGATCCGCATCAGCATGTGAAGTTCACCTCCTCCCCTCCGAACTGACTCCAAACTCTCTAACCGCCGGCCGCCGACGGGAACCGACTGAAAGGCGAGTTCTTGCTCGACCATCTCGCGGTGATCGCTCGCCGCGAGCGCGTCATGCTGGCCACCATGTCGAGACTTCGGCCGAGCCGGCGCGACCCCGCGACGGGAAGTCAAAGGCGCTCACGAGCTGGGTTCCCGGCGCTTTCGCTCGCGTTTCTCTTCGCCGTCGGCGCCTCTTTCGGCGGCGCTTATGGAGCGTCCGCCGAGGACGGAGTCGGTACGACCGGCACCATGACGGAGGCCACGACAACGGTCGACACGCCGACGGTCACGGAGTCACCCACGGTCGACACGCCGACGGTCACTGCCTCGCCGACCCTGGAGACCGCCCCGGCTTACGAACCAGGCGGCGGCAGCGGGCAGGGCCCGTCTCCGAACCCAGAACCACCTACGCCTGATCCGCCCGGCTCACCCTCTGGAAGCTCGGTAGCGCCCCCGACGTCGGGAAGCGCGGCCGGCCCCAGCTCTGCGGGCGGAAACGGCGCCTCGGCCTCGGTCCCTTCCGTGCTTGCGCCCGCATCCAACGTAGCCGAGGGCTACGCCACGTCCTGGCTGCACGGGGTGCTCCCTGACCCGACTCCACCTGCGCGGCGCCTCGCTCCGGCCTACGCTCGTCTGCTGCAGCAGACGGCGCGGAGGGCCAAGGTCGATTGGGCGCTCCTCCACGCCGTCGTTCGCGCGCGCGGGCACGACGGGCGGATGCCCTCGAGCCCTGCGGCGTTGCATCGGCTCGCCCGAGAGCTGCGCCGTCTCGGGGCGAGGGCGGATGCCAAACGCGCTGTCGTGCGTCTCGGAGGCGCCGAGTTCGGCCAGCGCGTGCTCGCGCTGCGCAACTACAACCGCGCTGTCGGCCTGAAGGCACTCGTCACCGGGCTCGAGCGCGCGAAGCCCTCGCTGGAGCGCCGACTCCTTCGCGATCGCCGGGTCCAGATCTACACCTCCGGCCGCGCCGACCTCGCCTCCGGCCGAATCGACGTCAGGGTGACGGTCCTCATCAGGTACCTGGCTGTCTCGTTCCACCAGGTCACGGTCTCGAGCCTGCTGAGCGGGCACCGCCTCTTCGCGCGACCGGGGGTCGTCTCCGCTCACATCTACGGCCACGCAGTCGACGTCTCCGCGCTGGGTGGGCTGCCCATCGGCGGCAATCAAGGCCCCGGCTCCGTTACCGAAGCGGCCGTCGAGCGCATCCTCCGTCTGCCCGCGGAGCTCCAGCCGCGGCAGGTCATCTCTCTTCTAGGATTCGGCGGACCATCCTTCGCGCTCGCCGACCACTTCGATCACATCCACATCGGCTATTGAGAGATTTGAGACACGCGGACGGCAGCGTCGTGTGCGAGCGCTGCGGAGTCGCCGACAACTTCTTCAGCCGGATGCGGGGTCTGCTCGGCAAGCGCCGGCTGCCCGATGACGAGTGCCTTCTGATCCGGCCGGCCGGGTCGATTCACACGTTCTTCATGCGCTTCCCGATCGACGCCCTGTTTCTCGACCGGGAGCTCCGGGTCCTCGCCGTCTCGAGCGATCTGAAGCCGTGGCGGGTAGCCGGGCAACGCGGGGCCCGCGTGGTCGTCGAGATGGCCGCCGGCCAAGCCGCACAGCGCGGCGTGCAGGTCGGCGAGCAGCTTGCGCTAGGCGAGGCCCGCGCGCCGGCCGGCTCTTAGGAGGGATTGGTAGAACGCTGCTCGTCGTCGGGGGGCGATGGTCGTTCCTCGGAGGGTTTAACGGAACGCCGAAGCAAGACTCCAGCGGCGATCCCTATTGCCGCGAACGCGCCGTAGCCGAGTCCGAGGACCCACCCGGGGACTTCGACTTCGCTGACCAGAGCGAGCCAAACGCCAATGGGCAGGGCTGCGACCAACGCCCCCCACCGGCCGACAATCAGCCCGACGATGAGGCCGCCGACAAGGAAAGCGACAACAACGATCCTCGAATGATGCCGCTGTATGCGGCGAGCGCCGTCCGAGAAGGCGCCGCCGTCGCTGGAGGATCAAGGTGTTGTTGCCCCAGAGTGTTCGCAGCGACTGGGGACGTCGCCTGGGGCGAGCAGTGCGGCCCCACCGCACCGCGCTTACCTTTCGCCAAGCCCTCCTACTAGCCGAAGACGCCCTGGACGATCGACTCGCCGAAGAAGAGGGCGGTGATTCCCCCGGCCGCAAGGTATGGGCCGAAGGCGATCGCTCGCTTCCGAGCCGTCGAGCCCTCGCGAACCAGGATGATGACGGCGGCAGCGGCGACGGCGAAGAATGCGACGACAAAGGCGTCGATCACGTCGCGGCCGAGCGCAGCACCGAGAAAAGCGGCCAGCTTCACGTCCCCCATCCCCATTCCAGCGGGATAGACGAGGATCGGCAGCAGAAGGAAGAGCGCCGCGGCCCCGGCCGCGGCAAGGAACTCAACGGCCTCGCCTCGGTACAACGCAGCCTGTGCAGCGAGGACGACCACCGTCGCCGGCAGGACGATGCGGTTGGGGATGAGACGCTGCTCGAGGTCGATGACCGAGAGCACGAGAAGCACGGCGCAGAAGAAGGCTCCGACGACAGCCCTGCCCGAGAACCCAAAGCGCACGAAGCAGCCTAGGACGAAGACGGCCCCCGCGAATGCCGCGGGTATGCGCACTCCTGGGAAGCGGGCCGTCTGGCCCGTGGCGTCCATGGACGCTCCGGTCATCGGCTCTCGAGGCTCAGGTAGGACCGCCCCACCTCGGCGACCAAATCGGTCATCGAGCTCCACTTCGGGAACTGGTAGGGCGAGCCGGCCCCCGGCTGGAAACCGTTCCGGTTCTCGGCCACGACGATCACCCGGACGCCCGGGTGGAGCGCCTCGATCGCCGCTGCGCTCCGCGACGATGCTCCCAGGGAATCGCTCCCGTCGAGGACGACGACGTGAGGAGCGTGCCGGTCGACGGCCCCGAGCATGTGGTCGACGTTATGTAGCGCGGTGACGAGAAAACCGCTGCGCTCGAGGAGGAAACCCGCAATGCGAACGAAGCGTTGATCGCCAGAGGCAACGAGCACGCGTACGCGGTGCAAGGGACGTACGTTGTCCAGTGGAAGGTCGGCGCGCGGCATTGACTCCGAATCTGACTGTTCAGACACTGCAGCGCACTGGCCCAGTGTTGGGCAGGAGCAGGTCCTTCGGCGAGTTGGCCGACGGGCCCGCCGAGGCTAGGCGTACTCAAAGAGCGGGCTTTCGGCAAGGCCGTGCTGGAACGCATAGCGGGCGGCCTCGGTCCGGTTGGCCAGGCTGAGTTTCCGGTAGATGTTGGTCAGGTGGAACTTGACCGTCTGCTCGGTCACCCAAAGCTCCTTGCCGATCTGCGAGTTCGAAAGGCCTCGGGCCACCGCCTTCAGAATGACGAGCTCACGTTCGGTGAGGTCGCCTGCGATCCCGTTCGCAGTGTCAGGCTCGGGCGAGCCGAAGGCGTGGAAGACGGTTCCTTCGACAGCCTGCCGGATCGCGGACGGAAGGTCGACCGGGTTCACGCTCTTGACGATGTAGCCCACGGCACCGTGGCGGAAGGCCGCCTGGATCCGCTCCGCGTCGCAGAAGACCGAGAGCATGATCGCCTTGACATCGGGGCAGCTCTTCCGAATCTGATCGAGGCACTGGAGCCCGTCGACGTCCGGCATCCGCATGTCCAGCAAAACCACGTCGGGCTTGAGGCGACGAACGAGCGGGAGCACCTGGCTCCCCTTGTTCGCCTCTCCAACGACCTCGATGTCCTCGATTCCTTCAAGCGCTCTCCGGATGCCCTCGACGATGAGGCGATGGTCGTCCGCAATAAGAACTTTCATGGTCCGCAGTCCCCCTCTTTCTCCACAGGTTGATGAAATCTCCCCAAAGTTTTCAACAGTGCCGTCTAGCTGGGGCACGCCCGAACGGTGGGGCCTGGCCACACGTTCGGCTAGGTGGTTCCGCGCGACGGTCGTCCGCCCCTCTCCCTCGTCGAAGCGTCTCCTCGTGAGGATTCTGTTTGTGCGCGGTCGTTTGCTCAATAGGCCTGGCACACGGCAGTGCGTTGAGATTTCTCAACGCTTGCCATACCTTCGGCGACTCCTCTGTGGAAAGTTGCGCCTTCTCCTTACACGTAAGCGTTGAGAAACCTCAACGGCCGTCGGCCCGTCCGGCCCATTGAGCCATCAGCCCGGGCGGCGCACACTTCGAATCCGAAACCCACGGCATCTCCCGGCGACGGGACAAGATGAGATCACGGTCGGAAAATCACTGCGGATGACTGACACCTCGCCAATCGGCCAGCCCACGCTTGCGGCTGAGCTCACGCACGCGCTGATGAGCGAGCTCCCGGATCGCGGTCGCCCCTCGTCGGCGGTGCTCGGAATTCTCGACGTCGCAGCGGCCCGCGCTCTGGCGACGCCGCACGCGGGCGTGGACGCTGAGACAGACGGTATGGAACTTCTGCTTCCCTTCGCCGCTGACGCCCTCGCCGAACTCGCCCTCGACTTTCCCTGGGAACCCGGCGTGGACGGCCTGATCGAGGATCTCGCGGCTGCTCTGGGACGCGATGCTGACGTAGTCGCTGTCGAGCTCCACGATCGCGCCTGCCGCAACTCGAATCTCGTCGCTCTCGCGCCGGCAACCGCCCTCGCCGTTCAGCTGCGGCTCGCAGGGGCTCTGGGCCGGGTCGAGCAGGTCTCCCTCTGGACTCGAGACTCCCTGGGGGGCATCACCTGCGTCGCCCACGCCGGAGACACGCCGCCGCCGAAGCGCCCGCCGGCGCTCGTTCGCCGAGCGGTCACGCACGCGCGCGGTCCCGCTATGGGCGCTCGGGGAGCAATGGTCTGCCCGGTCGTCTGCTGGCAGCAGACAGTTGGGGCGCTGTTCGTACGACTGGGGCCCGCGTCGCGACCGGTGGCGGCGACCATTCTCACATCGGCGGCCGACGCTCTCAGCCCGCTGCTCGAACGCCACGCGCTGCTCGAGCGCAATGCGGAGAAAGAGCAGGCGCTCGTCGCGGCCACCGAGCGGCGCCTCGCCCGGCTCGGCTTTGACCTCCATGACGGGCCAATCCAGCACGTCATCGCCCTCGCCGGTGACCTGCGCGCGTTTCGCTCCGACCTCGCTGCTTCTGCCGGTGCCGGCGACGTCCCACGACTTCTCGACAGCATCGACACCTTCGAGGAGCGTCTCCACGGCTTGGACTCCGACCTCCGTGAGCTCTGCGAATCGCTCGACGCGCCTGCGATCGCCGGGCGATCCCTGAAGTTCACTCTCGAGACCGAAGCAACGGCCTTCACCAACCAAACCGGCATCCGGACCGACGTCACGATCAACGGACGGATGGAGGGCCTTTCGGCCTCGCAGCGCATCGCGCTCGTCCGCTTCGTCCAGGAAGCCCTCAACAACGTCCGGGAGCACAGCGGCGCAACCCAGGTGCAGATCACGCTCGGCGTGCGACGCGGCCTCGTGAGCGCCGCCGTGACGGATAACGGCGATGGCTTCTTGGTCGAGCCAACACTCCTACGCGCGGCGAGAGCCGGCCGTTTCGGCTTGGTCGGCATGAGCGAACGGGCCCGCCTCCTCGGCGGCCGCTTCGACATCCGAAGCGAGCCGGGCGGCCCGACGACCGTCTCGATAGCGTTGCCTCCGTGGCAGCCGAGCGTCGAGCAGCCGGGCTTGGCCAGGCCGCTCGTCGCCGGCTAGCCCGCGACCGCCGCAAAAGCCTCGAGAGCCCCGAGCGTCTCCCTCGCCTGCTCCTCGACGAACGGAATCGGTCGCACGAGCGGGGGGAAGAGCATCCAGACGACGGAGCCTCCCATGTGGCGGATCACCGGAGATCCATCCGGCTCGACGCGCACCCGGTCGAAGTGCACCCGAGCCAGGGCGGTCTGGAGACGCTCGTCGCCGTCCAGGGTGGCCGCGAGGTGCTTTCCCGGCTCGTCCCGTGAGCGAGCTCGGAAGCCGACGCCGCCGTGGCGGATGGCGCCGCGCGCACGTCCGCGAAGACCTTCGGTCGCAGGGAGCACCGGCTCGGCGGTCGTGAGCTCGAGGGCGTATGTCCCCCCGAAGATCCGCCCCTGCCCGGCCATGCGCGCCCGGATCCGGCGATCGTCTCGCGCCACGAACGTAGCCACGAGCCCCTGCCGTTCCTCGATGGTGCAACCGAGCCGGCCAAAGACCTCGAGGGTCTCGACGAGGGTTCTCTGCGCTCGCCCTCGGGCCCTGCCGATCAAGGCTTTCCCTTCGCTTGGATCCGGTAGATAACTCCGCGGCCCCAGTCCCCAACGAGCAGGCCGCCCAACCTGTCGACGGCAAGTGCAAGCGGATGGTCGAAGCCGCTCGCGAAGGTGGTCGCGCTCCTCACCTTCCCATCCTTCGCAAGAACGAGGCGCACGACTCGCCGTCCGTGGTCCGCGGCTGCGTACTGCCCCCAGAGGGCGACGAACAGACTCCCCCGGAAACGGGCTGGAAAGCTCTGCTTCTGATAGAAGGCCAGCCCGTCCGCGGACGAGTGAGGCTCCAGGTATGCGACCGGTCGCGTGACCCCGGTGCACGGACCGACGAGCCGCTTGCGCCGGAAGCTCGGCCAGCAATCAGGCCACCCGAAATCTCGCCCTTGAGCGGCCACGACCACCGTCTCGGCAGGCTCGGGCGCGCTCGGGTTCGGGAGATCGTCGCGGTTGTTCACCGAGACGTAGAGACGGCCGGTCCCCTGCTGGAACGCGAGTCCGAAGGGATTTCGGAGGCCGGTCGAGACGATGCGGAGATCGGAGCCGTCGGGCCGGAACGAGAGCACGGCGGCGCTCCGTGCGTCCTGCTCGACACACGCGTCGCAGGTCGATCCGCTCCCGAGATAGAGCCGACCGTCCGGCCCGAAGACGATCGTGTCCTGTTGATGCCGTCCGAAGGGGAGGTTCGCCAGGATCGTCCGCCTGGCTGTCACCCTCCCGCCGGCGATTCGCAGCTGCTCGACGCGGCCCTGCGCCGAGACGTACAGCGTGCGGTTGCGCCAGGCGAGACCGAGCGGTGTCGGAAAGCCGCTTGCCAGGAGCCGGGCGCGCCGAGCGCCACGTCCCACCGACACGATCTTGCCGTCCTCCTGCGTCACATAAAGGCGCCCATCTGGGCCGAAAGCCATCGCCGTGGGAGTTTGGACGCCACGCGCATAGACCTCCGCGCGAAAGCCGTCACGCACCTCGATTCGCGGAGCCCCTGGAAGCCGTGAGACGGCAACGGGCGCGGAGGGAGTTGGCGTAGACGCCGCAGTCGCTTGCGGTGGCCGGTCGGCGTCCGAACCGCCGCCGGCCGAGCAGCTGAGGCCGCCCAGCGCCACGGCTGCGGCGAGCACCCCTATGGCTGCATGCCGCCGGCGATCCAGGCCCGGAACCTCTCGATCTGCGTCTGCGGCCAGAGCTCGTCGCACGGCATCGACCCCTCCTCCAGCCGCTCCAGGATCTCGTCGGCGTTCTC
>Ga0184608_10000159_pt1 | contig 15924 bp, 19 predicted proteins | sample PLM1_30_coex_FD_133010 | JGI IMG/M metagenome (GOLD analysis project Ga0184608, IMG submission 133010) | Groundwater sediment microbial communities from an aquifer in East River, Colorado, USA - PLM1_30_coex | ecosystem: Environmental > Terrestrial > Soil > Riparian zone | place: USA: East...
GGCCGGCGCGGCGACGTCATCGACCGCCTTGCCGACGCGGTCCGCGCGACCGAAGGCGTCCGCCTCCTCGACCGGACGAGCGATATCGACCACAACCGGTCGGTCTTCACGTATGCCGGCGAACCCGACGCTGTCCTGCGCGCGACGCACGCCCTCATCGACCTGGCATATCGCGAGGTCGACATGAACACGCACAAGGGCGAGCACCCGCGCCTCGGCGCGGTCGACGTCGTGCCGTTTATCCCGCTCGCCGGCGTGACGATGGACGAGTGCGTCGAGCTCGCCCACCGGTTCGGCCGCGAGGTCGCGGAGCGCCACCAGGTGCCGGTCTATTACTACGCGAAGGCGGCGAAGACGCCGGAGCGCGTGCGGCTTCCAGACATCCGCAAGCCCGAGTACGAGGGACTCGCGGCGCTCCTCGACACGACGCATGTCCCGGATGCGGGACCGAAGCGCATGCATGCGACGGCCGGTGCGATCGTCGTCGGCGCGCGGCCTTTCCTCATCGCGTTCAACATCGAGCTCGACACGACGGACCTGAAGCTCGCGCAACGGATCGCGAAAGAGATCCGCGAATCGTCGGGCGGACTTCCCGCGGTACAGGCGAAGGGCTTCATGCTTACGGACCCGCCGCGCGCGCAGGTCTCGATGAACCTGCTCGACCACACCGTGACCTCGCTCGCGACGGTGTGGCGCGAGGTGGAGACGCGCGCGACCGCGGCCGGGGTGAAGGTCCTCCGCGGCGAGCTCATCGGGCTCATTCCTCTCGATGCCGTGCTGCAGGTGGCGGCGGACTCGCTGAAGCTCGACGGGTTCACCCGAGATCGGGTCATCGAGAGCCACTTCCTGGAGTAGGTGATGGACGTAGAGGGTCTCAAGCGCGTCCTCGAGGCGTTCAACCGGCACGATCTCGACGCGATCATGTCGTTCTTCACCGACGACTGCGTGTTCCACATGCCACGGGGGCCCGCGCCGTCTGGAAAGGGCGCGGTTGGGAAGGACGCAGTTCGCGCCCTCCTCGCCACGCGATTTGAGGGACTACCCGACGTCCACTACGGCGACGACCGCCATTTCGTTGCTGGCGACCGGGGCGTATCGGAGTGGCTCCTCACGGGGACGACCCGCTCGGGCGAGCGCATCGAGGTGCGCGGCTGTGACCTCTTCGAGTTTCGTGACGGCAAGATCTCGCGAAAAGACTCGTACTGGAAGATCGTCGAAACGCCGTGACGCAAGCGGACCTCGTCCTTCACGGCGCGCGACTGCTGACGCTGGAGCCGCTCAAGGACGAGCGTCCCCGCGTCGGGCCCGCGGCCGGCGACGTCGGCGCGGTGATGGATGGCTTCGTCGCGTCGCGCGACGGCGCGATCGTCGCGACGGGTCACGGGAGCGCGCACCAGATGGTCGAACGGGTCGACGGCGCGATCGACGTCGACGTTGAGGGTCGCGTGGTCATGCCGGGGTTCGTCGATCCGCACACTCACCTCTGCTACGCGGGCGAGCGCTGGGAGGAGTTCGCGACCCGCAAGAGCGGCGCGGACTACCTCGCGGTGCTCGCGGCCGGCGGAGGGATCCACGCGACCGTCCGGGCGACGCGCGACGCGAGCGACGACGACCTCCTGGCGCTGCTCAAGCGGCGCATCGGTGACGCCGCGGAGCTCGGAACGACGACGATCGAAGTGAAGAGTGGGTACGGCCTCGACCCCGACGAGGAGCTGCGTCAGCTTCGTCTTCTCGCGCGGGCGAAGGCCGACGCGCCCATCGACGTCGCGGTCACCTATCTGGCCGCGCACGCTCTGCCCGCGCCGTACACCGACGATCGCAAACAGTTCATTCGTGAAGCGACGAAGGCGATCGCGACGGTCGCCGACGAGAGCCTCGCGGAGGCGGTCGACGCGTTCGTCGAGAAGGGCGTATTCGACATCGACGACGTCCGTCCCCTTTTTGCCGCCGCGAAGAAGGCCGGGCTCGCCGTGACGATGCATGCCGACCAGCTGAACGACGTTGGCGCGTCCGCGTTCGCCGCGCGCGCACACGCGCGCTCGGCCGACCACGTCGCGAACGCGTCGGCGGAGGGCATCCGTGCGCTCGCGCGGGCAGAGGTGCCCGCGGTCCTCCTCCCCGGGAGCGCCTTCTTCGTCGGATATCCGCCGCCGGAGGCGCGCCGGTTCATCGCAGCACGTGTTCCGGTCGCCCTTGCGTCGGATCACAACCCCGGGACCTCGCCGCTCGAAGGCATGCCCACGGCGATCGCGCTCGGCGTCACCCTGTGCGGGCTCACTCCGCACGAAGCGATCGTCGCGGCGACGATCAACGCCGCCCACGCCCTGGGTCGAGGCGGCCGCGTGGGTGCGCTCATGACCGGGCGGCGCGCGGACATCGTCGTGCTCGACACCGACGACGAGCGCGAGCTGGCCTACCGCATGGGCGCTCCGCTCATCGCCGAGGTCTACTCGTCCGGGAGGCGGATCGCCTAGCGAGGGCTAAACTCCGCGCCGTGGCTGACGCACGCGTCGATCGACTGCGGTCCGTCCCCCTCTTCGGGAGCTGCTCCGACAAAGAGCTCGCGTTCATTGCCTCGCGCGCCGACGAGGTCGACATCCCGGCCGGACGGGTACTGACCGAGAAGGGCAAGAGCGGCGGCGACTTCTTCGTGATCCTCGAGGGCAAGGCCGAGGTGGACGCCGTTCAGGGCAAACGGACTCTGGGCCCAGGTGATTTCTTCGGCGAGATCGCGCTCATCGACAACGGACCCCGGACGGCCACGGTGAAAGCGGCGACGCCGATGCGCTGTCTCGTGTTGGGGCACAGCCAGTTCCGGGACGTGCTCCACCAGAACGGGGAGATCGCGGTGAAGATCCTGCGCGCGGTCACGGAACGCCTCCGCGCCGCCACCCCGCTACCCACCGGCTAGCGTTACCCTGCGCGTGCGGCGTGCACGCCAAGGAGGTATCGCGACCGCATGACTGATCGCGTCGCCATCTACCCCGGTTCATTCGATCCGCCCACGAACGGGCATGTCGACATCGTCGAGCGCTCGGCGCGCCTCTTCGATCGCGTGGTCGTGGGTGTCGGGCGCAACCTCGCGAAGAAGACGGTCTTCACCGCGGACGAGCGCATCGAGCTGATGCGCGAGGCCTGCGCGAAGTACCGGAACGTAGAGGTCCGCGCGTTCGACGGACTGCAGGTCGAATTCGCCCGCGCCTGCGGCGCGAGCTTCATCGTGCGCGGGATCCGCGCGCTCTCGGACTTCGAGTTCGAGTTCGAGATGGCGAACATGAACCGCTCGCTCGCCGCCGAGATCGAAATGGTCTACCTCATGACCGCCCCCGAATTCCTTTTCATCTCCGCGTCGCGCGTGAAAGAGCTTGCCGCGTTCGGCGCTCCGATCGACAAGTACGTGCCCGCCAACGTCGCCAAGCGCCTCAAGGTGATGGGAAAGCGCGGCATGCGCACCGGGGCGACGGAAGCGAAGGACTAATGACCACGCTGCTCGCGGCGGACGTGGGGAACACGAACGTTGTCCTCGGGGCGTACGACGGAGCGAAGCTCGTGTCGACGTGGCGCACCGCCACACGGCACGACCAGACCGAGGACGAGCTCGCGGTGATGGTCGACGCGCTTCTCGCTCGCGAGGATCTCTCGCTCGACGACGTCGACGCGCTCGTGCTCGGCTCGGTCGTGCCGCCGCTCACGGCGTCGTTCACGCGGCTTGCGGAGCGCTACCTCGATCGGCCCGCGCTCGTCATCGGCCCGGGCGTGAAGACCGGCGTGAAGCTGCGCGTCGACAACCCGTCCGAGGTCGGCGCGGATCGCATCGCCAACACGCTCGCGGCGCACCGCCGGTACGGCGGTCCGGCGATCGTCGTGGATTTCGGCACGACCACGAACTTCGACATCGTGAGCGCGGAAGGCGACTTTCTCGGTGGCGCGTTCGCGCCGGGCCTGGAAGTCTCCGCCGAGTCGCTCTTCGGACGCGCCGCGCGACTGTTTCGGGTCCCGCTGACGCCGCCGGCGAACGCGATCGGGAAGAACACCGCCGACTGCCTGCGCTCGGGGATCGTCTTCGGCTACGTCGGGCTCGTCGAGGGCCTGCTCGTCCGCCTCATCGCGGAGCTGGGCCCCACGAAGCCGCACGTCCTCGCGACCGGCGGCCTCGCCGCGACGATCGCGCCGCTCGCCAGAGGCATTGAGCGGGTGGACGAGGACCTGACCCTCGAGGGGCTGCGCCTCTTGTGGGAGCTGAACGCGTGACCCGCGTCAGCGGTCGGTTCGTCGTGCTCGCCGTGACCGGCTCGATCGCGGTGTACAAGATGGTCGAGCTCGCGCGTCGCATGGTCCAGGCCGGCGCGACGGTCCAGGTCGTCATGACGAAGAGCGCGGCGGAGTTCGTCACCCCCCTGACCTTCCAGGCGCTCACGCATCGCCCGGTCGAGATCGAGATGTTCTCCATGCAGGACGAGCGCGCTGCGGGCCACGTCGCCATGGGCCGTCAAGCCGACGTCGTCGTCGTCGCGCCCGCGACCGCGCACGTGCTCGCGCGGCTCGCGCATGGGTTCTCCGACGACCTCGTGGCGACGACCGTGCTCGCGACGTCCGCGCCGGTCATCGTGGCGCCCGCGATGGAGACGCACATGTGGCAGAACGCCGCGACGCAGGCGAACGTCGCCGCTCTGCGCGCGCGCGGCGTTCGGGTCATCGATCCCGAGACGGGGCCGCTCGCGTCCGGCGACATCGGACCGGGCCGGCTCGCGTCGCTCGAGCGCATCGAGGCCGAGATCGACGACGCGCTCGGTCTCTCACAGGGACTCGCCGGACGCTCGGTCGTCGTCACCGCGGGGCCGACGCTCGAGGCGATCGATCCGGTGCGCTTCATCTCGAACCGCTCGAGCGGCAAGATGGGCTATGCCATCGCGGTCGCGGCGCGCGACGCCGGCGCCGAAGTGACCCTCATCACCGGTCCGACGGCGCTCGTGCCACCGGCCGGGGTGCGCACGTTTCCGGTGGAGAGCGCGGACGACATGAAGGACGCGATCCTCGCGCATCTCCCGCGCGCCGACGCGGTGATCATGGCCGCGGCGGTCGCCGACTACCGGCCGATCGAGCGCGCTGTGAAGAAGATGAAGAAGAAGGACCTCGGCAACGAGATGAAGATTCGCCTCACCGAGAATCCGGACCTGCTCAAGGCGATCGTCGCGGCGCGCCGGCCTGGCACGATCGTCGTCGGGTTCAAGGCCGAGACCGGGGACGCGACCGCGGAAGCCGGCCGGATGCTGCGCGACAAGAAGCTCGACCTCGTCGTCGCGAATGACGTCGCGGCTCCCCAATCGGTGTTCGGCTCCGACGACGACCAGGTCGCCTTCGTCAGCGCCGACGGCGTGGAGCAGCTGCCCCTGTTGAAAAAGACCGAGGTTGCGCGACGCCTGGTCGAGAAGCTCGCGGAACGCTTGGCACGATGACGGACGAGCCGTCGCTCAAGGAGATCGGAGAGCGGCTCGAACGGCTCGACGCGCCGATCCGAATATGGCGAGAGCAGCGGGACCGCGCGTTCGCGGCCGCGTTCGGACCGCAGAAAGGGAAGCTCTCGAATCTCATGGCGCGGTTGCCGCAGGGTGCGAACGCGGCGGCGCTCGGTCTCGGGCCGCGCGACGAGGTCTTCGCCGTCTTCGACGAGATATGCGACCTGTACGCGCGCTCCGACGTGCCGCGCTGCGCCATCATCCGGGGCATCGTGCACGAGCGCGAGGCGCACCGTTTGCTCGATGAGTACCTCGGGTATGCGTCGCGAATCCTGAAGCAGGGCGGCCGGCCCGAGTGGCTCGAGCGCGGAGTCGTCGCGGCCTCGATCGACGATCAGCGCCGCGATTACCGCGACTGGCTCATGTCACTCGGCGATCTGTACCTAAGCGCGTGGGCTGCGCACCTCGATCCCTCTCCGGTCCTGAAGCGGATCGCGGAACGATCGAATCCCGAGCGCCACGCCGCCGCGCCGACGCCTACCCGTGATGCGCTCCGCGGCTTCGAGGACAGCGCGTACTTCGCGACGTCCATCGCGCCACAGCTTCTTTGACGGCGTGCCAAAAGAAACGGTTGCAACCGTGCTCTTCATGGGACTCGCGTTCGGATTGTTTTGGGGATGCCTGTCACTCGTCCTGTGGAGCGCGAACGAGCACATTCCAGCGTGGGTCATCGCGCCGCTCTGGCTGACGGCCGAGATTGCCACACGACTGTCGGTCCATCCGTACCTCGCGGCCGCGCTGGCCTCTGGATTCGTCGGACTCGTTCCCGCTACGGCCTTTCTCGCCCTCGCGCGCCTCCGAGGCTGGTAAGAAATGTCAGTCGAGTGGGTGACGTTCGACTGCTACGGGACCCTCATCGACTGGGAGCGGGGGATAACCGACGCGCTGCTGCCGCTGCTTCCCCCCGGAACGGATCGGGATGCCCTCGCCGAGTGGTACATCGCGATGGAGGCCCAGTTCGAAGCCGAGGGCTTCCACCTCTATAAGGACGTGCTCGATCGCGTCGGCCGGCGCGTGCTTCGCTCGCTCGATTCGCCGATCCCGGACGACAAGCCGTCGCCCCTGCCGTCATCGCTCGCCGACTGGCGGCCCTTCCCCGAAGTCCCGGCCGCGCTCCGTGCCCTCGTCGATCAGGGTCGCTACATCGCGATCCTCTCGAACGTCGACAAAGATCTGCTCGAGCTCTCGATCGGCCGCCTCGGCATCCGACCGGATCTGGCGATCACCGCCGAAGACTCCCGCAGCTATAAGCCGGCACCCGGGCACTGGCGCCGTTTTCTCGAGCGGAGCGGTGCGTCGGCCGAACGGACGGTGCACGTCGGAGCGAGCCAGTTCCACGACATGCGGCCCGCGGCGGCGCTGGGATTCCGGACCGTCTTCATCGACCGGCACGGCGAGACCCTCGAAACTTCGCCGACGCGCGTCCTTCGCGAGCTCTCCACGCTTCCCGACGTCATCAGCGAGCTCGCGGCCGGCTGAGACGTGCGCGAGCTACGACGCCGCGACCTCCTTCTTGTCGCGCTGACCTTCGCCGCGGGTTCGGTCGACGCGGTCGCGCTCCTTCGTCTCGATGTCTTCACCGCCGTGATGACCGGCAACATCGTTCTGCTCGGGCTCGCCGTTGGACAGGGCGCGTTCGCGAACGCCTTGCGCTCGATCATCGCTCTGGTCGCGTACGGCGTTGGCGTGGTCGCCGGCGCGCGGATCGTCGGGGCCGTCGCGATCGAGACGCATTGGTCGCCGAACGTGACTCGGGCGCTCGCGCTCGAGTGGGTACTTCAGGCGGCTTTCCTCATCGGCTGGGTCCTCACCGGAGCGAATCCCGACGGGGCGAGCGCCGGGGCGCTCATCGCGTTCTCCGGCGTGGCCATGGGGATTCAAGCCGCGACCGCGCGCGCGCTCGCCCCCGGCATGTCGACGACCTACGTGACCGGGACACTGACGGGTCTGTTGAGTGAGCTGAGCGCTCTCGGCTCGGTCAGCGGCGATCGCTGGCGTCGCGCCTCGATCGTCGTCGCGCTCGCGCTCGGTGCGGTGGCCGGGGCTTTCATCTTGAATACGGTGCCCCTTCTCGCGCCGGCGATACCGCTGGTCGTGATCGCTGGCGTGCTCGCGATGGCGAGGAGCACATCCGACTGACGGCCCTCGTTCAACGAGCGGCGTCGAGGAGTAGACGGACCTCCGCGCTCGGCTTCACAGCGAGCTCATCGTCTGGGACGACCACGCGAAGGAGATCGGAGTCGCGATCGTAGACGAGCGAGACGTAATGGTCGGCGAATTCGAAGATGATGACCGGGCCGTCCACTGCGCCGAACGCGGACCGCTCTGCCGGAAGTTCAGTGTCGAGGGCGGTGGCGAGCTTCGCGACGAGGCTGGGGTCCTGGCTCGGCGCCGTTGGTGGCGCCTTGATCGTCACGCGCGTCGCGCGCGCGAGGTCGTAGCGCCGCGTCAGATTGATGGTCGACGGGAGCGGGGTTGGCGTCGGCGCCGCCGCAACGAGCTCCTCGACCGCCGAGCGGAAAGGGCCTGCGACCAGGATCCCTCGGTGCAGGACCCCGTTCGCGATGTCGTAGTGGCGCTGGGTTGCGCTGCCATCGGCGAGCTGGAAGGCGACGGAGAACCCGTAGTTTGGGATCTGGATCCGCACAGTTGGTGTCGCAAGCGGGGTGCGAGGCGCGGATGAGGCCAACGGAGGATTCTGATCGACGGGCGCCGAGAGGACGAGCCGCACGAGATCGTCGATCCGTGACCGGTCGGTGATCCTGCCGAGGATCGTCCGGCCGTCCTTTCCGCTCACGAGCGCGATGCCGACGACCTTGCCCTCGATGTCGAGGAGGTCGCGCCCGGTCTTCGCTGAGGGGTTGCTGTCAGCCTCATACAGGACGAGCTTTCCATCGCGACGCGCCCCGAGGCGGAACGTCGTGGCGTAGCCCTTCACCGAATACACGGGCTCGCCCGCGGGCACGAATGCCGAGTCCCCGTCGGCGATTCGGTAGTCCAGGCCTTTCGATTCTCCTGAAAGCATCTGCTTCACGCGGAAGTGCTCGGGGCCGAGGTCGGCCTCCACGAGTACCCGGCCAACACCGGTGCCTCCGCTGAAGTAGTCGACGCCGATGTAGCTGATGCCGCTCGCCTTCACGAAGTCGATGTAGTCGTTGGTCACCGAGTAGCTGCATGAGACAAGCAGGAGCGACGCTACGAGTAATGCGCGCATGACCTGGTAACGCTAGCGCGGCCGCCGTGTTCCGACGACGCTGGTAACGTCCGCCGCTATGCGCGTACCACGAATAATCGAGCCACTTCGACATCGCGACTTCCGTCTGCTCTGGACCGGGCAGACGCTCACGCTCCTCGGATCGTTCGTCTCGAACATCGCCTACCCGTTCCAGGTCCTGCAGCTCGGCGGGTCGGCGCTCGAGCTCGGCGTTCTTGTTTCGGCGTATACGGGAGCGAGCCTCGTGTTTCTTCTGATCGGCGGCGCGGTGGCGGATCGCGTTCCTCGCCGGACCCTGATCATCGTCACGGAGCTCGCCAGCGGGGTCACCGTCGGCGTCATGGCGATCCTGGGATTTGCGGGCACCCTTCAGATATGGCACCTCTACGTCACCTACGCCCTGTTCGGCGCGGCGAGCGCGTTCAGTGTCCCGGCGCTCGGCGCGATCATTCCCGAGCTCGTGCCCGAGGAGATCCTCGTCGCGGGCAACGCGGTCCAGGGCCTGTCGCGACAGGGTGCGCGCGTCGGGGGCCCGATCGTGGGCGGCCTCCTCGTCGCGACCGCCGGCCCGGCCTCGGCTTTCGCGTTCGACGCGGTCACGTTCTTCCTCTCCGCCGGCGCGGTCGCGCTGACACGCGCGCGTCCCCTCGTTACGGAGGCGCGGCGCTCGATCCTGCGCGAGATACGCGAAGGGTTCGCGTTCGTTTTCTCGGTGCAGTGGCTCTGGGTCACGATCTTCGGCTGGGCCTTGATCGTGGCCGCGTTCATCGGCGCCATCACCGTGGCGCTGCCCCTCCTGGTGACGACGGTCCTCGGCGGTGGTGCGGTGACGTACGGGATCATCAGCGCCGGCGTTGGCGTCGGCGAGGCAATCGGCGCCACGGCGCTCGCGCAGGTCAAGATCCGGCGGAGTGGCCTCGTGATGTATCTCTTCGGCGCGCTCAGCGGGGTCTCGTTCTTCATTTACGGACTCGTGCCGACGGTGCCCGGCGCCCTCGTTGCCAGTGCGATCAATGGACTCAGCTTCGCCTGCTTCGGCATCCTCTGGGTCACAGCACTCCAGGTCCACGTACCGCGACGTCTGCTGGGCCGTGTGACGAGCGTGGACTACTTCGGCGGGGGCCTTCTAACGCCGATCGCCCCGATTGGTGCGGCTTTTTTGGCCCAGAGCCAGGGACCGGCGTTCGTCTTCATCGTCGCCGGTGCGATCACGGTCGTCCTGACGCTGGCGGCGCTCCTCTTGCCGTCGATCCGCGATCTGGAATGAATCGTGCGTGATACGTGCGCGCGCTACGATTGCGTTGACGCCGGGACCGGCCCGTAGCCGGCCTGGACGGAGGTTCGAAGTGAGCGATCAGTACGGCGGCGTATCCACGCCGGCTCCGAAGAAGGTCACCGTCCCCGACCTCGTCGCGATGAAGCGCGACGGCAAGCGCATCACGATGATGACCGCGTATGACGCGGCGTTCGCGCGCCTCGTCGATCAGGCGGGCATCGACGTCATCCTGGTCGGCGATTCGCTCGGCATGGTGGTCCTCGGCTATCCGACGACGGTGCCCGTGACGATGGACGACATGGTCCGCCACGCCGCCGCGGTCTCGCGCGGCGCGACGCGGCCGCTCCTCATCGGCGACATGCCGTTCGGCTCGTATCAGACGAGCCCATCCGACGCCCTCCGGAACGCGGCGCGCTTCCTGAAGGAGGCGGGCATGGACGCCATCAAAGTCGAAGGCGGCGCCGAGGTCGTCGAGACAGTGCGCACCCTCACGGCGAACGGCATCGCGGTCATGGCGCACGTCGGTCTCACGCCCCAGCGTGTCGCGCAGCTGGGCGGCTTCAAAGTGCAGGCGAAGACCGCGCGCGCCGCGCGGCGCCTGATTGAGGACGCGCTCGCGCTCGAGGACGCCGGAGCCTTCTCGATCGTGCTCGAAAGCGTTCCCGCGCCGGTCGGCGCGCTCGCGACGCAGCGTCTCGGTATCCCCACCATCGGGATCGGCGCGGGCGTGGATTGCGACGGCCAGGTGCTCGTGCTCCACGACGTTCTCGGGCTGTACGGAGAGTTCAAGCCCAAGTTCGCCAAGCGCTACGCCGACATCGGGGCGGCGGTGACGAGCGCGCTTCAGGAATTCGACCGCGAGGTCCGCGACGGCTCGTTCCCGACCGACGAGCACAGCTTCACGATGAAGGAGAGCGAGCTGCTCTCACTGCAGCGGAGCTTGGCGCAACAGAAGGCGGGCTAATGCGCGTCGCGATCCTGGGCATGGGGGCGATCGGCCATGTGGTCGCGCGCGCGCTCGAAGGGCGCGCCGATGTCGTGAAAGTCGATCGCACGAGCGCGCCGCTCCGCGACGGCGAGGCGCCGGTCGACGCGGCGATCGTGACGACGAAGACGCCCGGCACCGCGTGGGCCGCCGAGGTCGCGGCGAAGATCCTGGCGCCAGACGGCGTCGCTCTCACGATCCAGAACGGACTCGGCAATTACGAGACGCTCGTTGAACACGTTGGCCGCGATCGCGCGGCCGTCGGCGTGATCTACGTGGGCGCTCAGCTCGTGAACGGCGAGCTCCGCGCGACCGGACCGGGCAAGGTCGAGCTCGGCCGGCCGATCGCGGCGACGTCGCGGGCGAAGCTCGACGAGCTCGGCCGACTCCTCGGCGAGGGCGGCATGGAAGTGACGGTCGTCGACGACGCGTGGCCTGCTGTCTGGCGCAAAGTCGTGACGAACGCGGCGGTCAATCCGCTCACGGCGCTCATCCGTCGGACGAACGCGGAGCTCGTCGCCGACGCGCCCGCGTCGCGCGTCGCGGACTGTCTCGCGCGCGAGGTCGCGCGGGTGGCGACGGCGTCGGGCGTGCGGATCGGCGAGGACGAGGCGGTGAAGCAGTGGCGCGCGATGGCGGCGCTGACCGGAGCGAATCGCTCATCGATGTTGCAGGATGTCGAGGCCGGACGACCGACTGAGATCGACGCGATCTCCGGCGCAGTCGCGCGCGAGGGCGAGCGCCGCGGGGTCCCGGCTCCGCTCAATCAGGCGATGACGCTGCTCGTCTCTTCGCTCGCGCCGCGCTAGGTTGGCGTCTAACGCCCAAGCGATAGGCGTGAGCGCCGTCGCCCGATCGCAAGGAACCCTGTCGCGAGACCGCCCGCGATCGCGACAACTGCGAGCATCATCAGCAGCGAGGAGTCAGGCGCAGTGCAGCTGCTCTCGAAGCTTCGCGCGCTTTGATTCGCCGCGGCACATCGCGCAGCCGCCCACGTGAGTAGAGCCAGCACAGTGGCCCCAATGCCGATCAGTAACCCCGAGAGTGATGCCGCCGACGTAAATCGCACGGACCAGATGACGCCGATAAGCAGAATCACGAGCCCCGGAGTTCCAAACGTGAGGAAGCCAAAAGCGGACAGAACGCCCATCACGAGTCCGAGCGCGAAAGCTTGTCTCAAACCTATCCCGGTGTTCCCGCGCGCCGACCGTTGAGAAGCGCGAGCAAGGCGGCGCCGGCGAGCAGACCCCAGCCCAGGTAGAAGAACGGCGTGGCGGTCATGCCGAAGACGATGAGCGCGAGCGCCGCGAGCGCGAGTACCGCAGGCGCGCGGCGGTCCGCCGACGGTACGGCCTGCGCGACGAGCGCCGCCGCGATGAAGAACATTCCGACCGAGGCGATCGCGATGAATGCGAAGGAGCCGAGGATCCCCAGTACCAGGGCCGCCACAAGCAGGACAGCGCCGATCACGGCAAATACAGCGGCCGAAGGTGGCGGCGTACCGCGCATGCGCCGATTGTCCCGCCCGAAAACCGCTATGCAAAACCGGCGGGGGAACTCCTGAAGCAGCCGAGCGTTAGATAGGCGTGAGGCTCTTACTGCCGCTCGTCATGCTCCTCGCCGCCTGCGGTGGCGCGGTCGGCTCGCCCGGGCCGTCGGGGACCCTCCCGCCCGAGGCGCGCGGCGCCCTCGAGCAGATCTACGTCGATGGGCACGCCTACACGCTCCAGGTCGATCTATATCGCGACCTCATGCCGGGCCCGGCTCCGACGCCGAGGCGCGGGGTCGGCGGCACGATCTTCCTGACCCCCGACCGCGAGAGCGACCCGCCGGCGGGGATGCGCGCGGAGAAGACCTGGTTGGTCAACGGCGCCGATGTTTGGGAGGCCGTGCCGCGGCCGCTGCAGACGTTCGCAATCGATCGTCAGCATCATCTGTCGCTCAGCGTCTTCGATGGACCGACGTGGGACGCGGGCGCGAAGGTCGACGTGGTGCTTCAGTTCAGTACGTCGAGCGGCACGTATTTCATCCAACACCGCGGCGCCCAAGTGATCGGAGCCCTGTAACGCGCGCGCTGCTCGCCTTCGCGCTTCTCGCCACCGTCTGCGCTCCGGCGACGTCTGCCACTCCAACGGACTCCGCCACACTTCTGCCGGTAAGCCCCCAGCCATGTATTGCCCCCGGCGGACACGCGGGCGCGGTCACAAGCGGACCCAGCGGAGGCGCCTCGCTCCAAATAACGTTCGTGCAGCCATGTGACTTGTCGGTAAGGGTCTCCGCCGTGGACTTCACCGTGCGTTCCGATGTGTTCGCGGCTATCGCTGCCGTGCGTATCCGGTCAGGCCAGCGGCTCGCAGCGCCGGTGGTCATCTACGAAGCGACGGTCGATGGGGCTCAGACCGCTACGTTCACGAAGCGTCTGGAGGCGTCCGTTCCCGGCGCACTCGACCAACTGCACCAAGTGGTCTGCTCGGGCGAGGCGATGTTCGAGATTCTTGGTGCGAAGGGTGAGACGCTCGCCCAGGCCCCGGTGATCCCAAGCAACACCGGAAAGTGCTAGAGACGCCGCCCGACAACTAGCGCGCGAAGCGCCGCCCGATCACGAGCGATACCGCCGACATCCCCACGAACGCGATCCCGATCCAGTTGAACGCGGTCGCGATGCCGACGCCCTGTGCAAGAAAACCGAAGAGCGGCGCCCCGATCCCCCCGACGTGAGCGTTGACCAGGTAGTACGCGCCGAGAACGGTCGCGCGGCGGCCCGCGGGCGCGCTGTCCATAACGAGCGTCTCGGTGACGGTCGATCGCATGGACCAGAGAAGACCGAACACGACCAGCGCGATCGGAAGCCCTTCGTTCGGAACGATCGTGACCAGGAAAACCGCCGGTCCCATGAGCGCGAGACCGCCGAGCATCACTCGTCGCCGGCCGAAGCGATCCGAGAGCCAGCCACCGAGTGGCGCGCCGATCACGCCGACGAGCTGCGGCACGCCGAAGAAGACCGCGGCCAGCGCCGGCGACAGGCCCCGAGCATCCACGAGGTACAACGCGAGGAACGCGAGAAGCGCGGCGATGCCGAACTGGAACGCGATCGAGAGCGATACCACCGGCCCGACGTCGCGGAAGACGCGTCCGATCTCGCGGAACGCCGCGAAGCGGTCGCCGTTCGGCGCCGCGCGCTCGTGGACGCGCGGCGCGACGAACCACAGCAAGGCACCGAAGGCGATCGGCGCGATCGCGAACCAGATGTACGGGGTGCGCCAGGTCCCGGTCGACATGGCAACCGCCCCAGCTAAGGCGGGCGCCGCGAAGAACGAGAGATGCCCGCCGGTGATGTGGATGCCCATCGCCGTGCCGCGCACCCTCGGTGAAAACGTGCGCGCGATGAGCGCCGCGGCCGGGCCGTGGTACGAGCCGGACACGATCCCAAGCAAAACGAGAAGCGCGAGGAGCTGCCAGTAGGAGCCCGCCGTCGCGAGCGCGATGCTCGCCGCGCCCATGAGGAACAGGCCGCCGACGATCACGACGCGCGAACCGATCCGGTCCGCGAGCATGCCCCACGGCGCGTTCGCGATCCCAGCCGCGATCGAGAACGCGGACACCGCGAATCCGCTCTCCCCGTAGCTCAGCGCGAACGAGTCGCGGATCAGGGGCAGCAGCGGATTCAGAAGCGAGTTCGTGACGTGATGCGAGAAGTGGGCCGCGGTGATCGTCCCGAGCAGGACCTGGCCGCGCTGCTCCTTGAGCGAGAGCTCCTCGACCGTGGGCTCGGCCGGAACGGCCGTGGCCTCTTCGGCGATCGTGGTCATGCAAGCTCCTCGAGCCCGATGCCAACGAGCACGTTATCGATGAGCCGCGCTCTGCCGACACGCGCCGCGAGCGAGATGACCGCGCGCTCGGCGGGGCGCTCGAGCTCATCCAGCGTGAGCGGATCGGCCACCGACACATACTCGAGTGCGACGCCGGGAACTGCCGTGTCGCGCTGGACGCGGTCGCGCAGCTTCGCCGGATCGCGCTCTCCGCGCGACCAGTCGTCTTTCGCCGCGAGCAACGCGCGCGAGACCGCGAGCGCGCTCTTGCGATCCTCCGCCGACAGATAGCGGTTGCGCGAGCTCATGGCGAGGCCGTCCGCGTCGCGGACGGTCGGGGACCCAGCGACGCGAACGCCGAGGTGCAGATCGCCGCTCAACCTCTGAACAACGCGGAGCTGCTGAAAATCCTTTTGTCCGAAATACGCGACGTCCGGCCGAACGATCGCGAAGAGCTTCGTCACCACGGTCGCGACCCCCGCGAAATGTCCCGGCCGCGCCGCGCCCTCGAGACGCGCCCCGATTGGACCGGGCTGCACGCGCGTCGCGTCGCCGGCGGGATACATCTCGTCCACCGTCGGTGCAAAGACCATCGCGGTGCCGAGGCGCTCGCATGTCGCGAGGTCGGCGGATTCATCACGCGGGTACGCCGCGAAGTCCTCGTGGGGACCGAATTGCGTGGGATTCACAAAGATCGAGACGACCGCGAGATCGTTCTCACGCGCGGCGCGCTCGACGAGCGATGCGTGGCCGGCATGGAGCGCGCCCATCGTCGGAACGAGCCCGACCCTGGCGTTGGCCGAACCGGAGCGGAAGGCACGAACCTCTGCGACGGAGCGTAGGACCTTCAACCAGCGGCAGTATCGGCTGCCGCGTTTCGCCTCGCCTGGTACGACGCGATCGTCGCCATAGGTGGTCGCTCGACGTCGATGATGTCGTGCACCTCGAGATGGAGCTTGCTGCCGGCGGCCGAGATGAGCTTCATCGTGAAATTGGCCTCCTCGAGGAGGTTGGTGCCGTGCGCCTCGCCCACTCGCTTCATCGCGACCTGGAGGATCTCGAAGCTCATCTTCGAGAGGTCGTACAGCGACTGGTTGCGGTGGATCCGCTGCTTCATGTCGACC
>Ga0184608_10000161_pt1 | contig 15828 bp, 15 predicted proteins | sample PLM1_30_coex_FD_133010 | JGI IMG/M metagenome (GOLD analysis project Ga0184608, IMG submission 133010) | Groundwater sediment microbial communities from an aquifer in East River, Colorado, USA - PLM1_30_coex | ecosystem: Environmental > Terrestrial > Soil > Riparian zone | place: USA: East...
GATCCTTCGTGAGCGTGCCGCCGTTGGGGCCGTTGTCCTCGAATGCCCAGCCGATCGTGTTGCCCAGCTGGCTGGTGAACCGTGGCCCGGATGCCTTTGTGACGACCGAGTTCGCCCACGCACGTCCACCACCGACCGTGGTCGGCACGATCGCGAGACACGTCAGCTTTGAGGACAAGGTGCCCCCAGTCACGCACTGACCGTCGGGAACTTTGAGATCCCCGGTGCCGCGGACGCCGCCGTCGCGGAGGTACATCTTGACCGCGAAGTAACCGATGAACTCATGCGAGGTGTCACCAGTGCATCCGGCGTACACGCTCCCGGAGCCGATGACGTATCCGCTGGTCTGCTGCGCCGCCGCCGCCACGCTGCCGAAGGTCACGCCCAGAAGCGGAACGGGGAGCTTGGTGAGCGTGCACGTCAGGTCGACGGGACTCTCGTTGATCGCCGCGATCGAACTGGTGAGCGCCGTCAGCGTGTCGAGGTCGACCGTCAGCGTGAAGCTGTCGCCGTCGCTGCAATCGATGCTGACGGGCAGTTCCACCGATGCCGTCACCGGTAATGCCGAGCCGAGCGTCAGACCCAACGCCACCGCGAGGCCAAGAAATGCGCGCCTCATATCGCCACCCCCGAATTCAAGACGTGAAGACTCACGACGCGAAGACTTCTCTCATCCGCTTGATTCAGGGTTAAGGGGGCGTTGAGGGCCGACGGCGCGCGTCAGCCAGGCTTTGCGGTTCAGCGCGCAAAACGCAATTCGCTGTCGATGCGGCCGCAACGACAGAGGCGCCATCTGAGCGCTATTAGGCCGAGATAGTCTCGGCGGAGCTGCAGCCCGGGAGCTGTGATTCGTGAAGGACGCGGTCGTCGATCGCCTTGTCTCTCAGGCGACGTCGCGGGCGCCGGCCGAGCGCGCGCGTCTTGCGCGAGCGATCAGGGCGCTGGATCAGCTGTACGAACTTGGACGCAAGATCGCGAGCGAGCCTGAGCTCGTGTCGATCCTTGAGGAGTTCACCGGCCGTCTGGAGCGCGCGTTCGGCTCGCTCGAGGGCGTTCGAGGAAAGCGGATCCTCGACATCGCAGCGGGTTCCAACTCGAGCCGCTCCCCGACTACGGGAAAGCGCACGGCTCTGTTCGAGCCGTGGTTCGCGCGCCTCCTCCTCGAGCTCGGCGCGGAAGCGGTCGCGGTCGACGTCGGAGATCTCGACGGCGAGCCATTCGAACATCATCGCGTCGACCTCGGGCGGCCGGGTGCGCTCGACTTCCTACCTGCGGCCTCGTTCGACGGCGTACAGGACAGCCGGCTGTTCGGTTCGCCGGAGTTCCGGAAGGCGTATCCGCGCAAGCGCGATCACGAGCGCGTGAAGGCCGAGATCGCACGGCAAGAGCGGCGCGTTCTCAAACCGAGAGGCGTCGTGATCCACAGCGACAATCCACCCGGGAAGTCTCTCCCCTAAGTGGAGTAGTACCCCGGTACGCCGTACGACCAGCGCTCAGTTCTGGGCTAATTGCGCTCGGCCAAGCCCGTTATCCCCGTGGCACACAGGAGGATAAAGGGATGTTCGGCACAAGGACACGGCGCGGGATCGCCGTAAGCGCACTTGTCATTTCGCTTTCCGCCACAACGCTGGTGGGCAGCGCGGCGGCTTCGCCGTCCGCGCCAGAGACACAGGGCTGCAGCGTCCTCGCGCAGGAGCGCAACGAAGGCGTTCACCGTCTGCACGAGGCCTGGCAGGACTTCAGCGCGCAACTCCGTGATCTGTCTCGCGACACGCGCGAACTCAGCCGCGAGTCGCGCCGATCCGGCTCAGCAACGACGCTGATCGTCGACGCGCGCGCGGACGTTACCGAGGCCCGCGTGGAGTTGGGCGCGATCTGGACCACTGCTCACGCTGACCTACAGGACAAGGTCGAGCTCGGCACGGCCTGCAAAGAGCCCGTGGTGACCGAGAGCGAGGACCCGCATATCACGCTTGCCGCACTCGTCGACGACGAGGACGGCACGGTGACCCTCGCGGTCCAGTTCAATGAAAAGCTCACCTGCGACGCCAACTGCAAGTCGCTCTTCAAGTTCACGGCGAATGACGACGCGGCGACGACCGACGTCACCGCTGACACGTTCGAGCTCAGCGAAGACGGCACGATGGCCGAGCTGACGTTCAAGCTCGATGAGGACGTCAAGGTCGATGGATCGACCGACGAGCTCACGTTCACGTCAGGCTCGCTGAAGGACGCCGACGGACACGCGATGGCGAACGAGACCGAGGCGACCGTTGATCTGTCGCTTCAGACGAACGACCTCGTCGCGAAGTACCGCGACATCGTCGACCAGGCCATCAAGGACATGCAGGCCGTCATGGACCCGCTCAACGCGGCAGTGGCGGAGATGCTCGCAGCGGCCGCGACCGCGGAGACCGCCGATGACGCAGCAGTCACGGCGAGTCACGCGAAGGCGAAGGCCGACCGCGAGAAGTCTGGGAAGCCGGATGGCGCGGGCAAGCCCGAGGGCGCTGGCAAGCCAGCGGACAAGGGTGGCAAGGGACGCGCTCCGCGCGGGTAACCTGCCTCATCGATCGGACTGATCGCCAGCCCGCGGGGACAACCCGCGGGCTGGCTTCTTGTTGACTTCAAGTGGGAGCATGGGCGCCATATGGCTCAGGCGATATGGACCGGCAGCATCAGCTTCGGGCTCGTGAACATTCCGGTGAGGCTCTATCCGGCTACGCAGCCGAAGGATGTCCGATTCCACCTCTATGACCGGCGCACCGGAAAGCGTGTTCGCTACGAGCGCGTCACGCGAGCAGAGGAGGCGGCGACGTTCGCGCCTGATCCGACGCTTCCTTCATATGAGCCGCCGGCGGAGTTGCGCGCGGAGCGCGGTGCCGATCCTGAATGGGTCCGCGAATCCACGCAGGCGGTACGACCGGTCGAGGCCGAAGATCTCGTGAGGGGAGTTGAGCTTCCCGAGGGCGACCTCGTGACCGTGACCGAGGACGAATTCGTCTCGCTCGCCCCAGAGCGAAGCCGAACCATCGAGCTCGAGGAGTTCGTCGATCTGGCCGAGATCGATCCGGTCTTCTACGAAAAGAGCTATCACGTCGCACCCGCGCGCAGGATGGGAGCCGAGAAGCCGTACGTCCTCCTTCTGCGGGCTCTGCAGGAAGCGCGCATGGTCGGGATCGGGCGCTTCGTCCTTCGCACCAAGCCGCACCTCGTTGCGATCCGCCCGCTGGAAAAGACTCTCGCGCTTGAAACCCTGTTCTTCGGCGACGAAGTGCGAAGCCCCGAGGAGTTCGTCGTGCGGCCCGGTGATGTCTCGGTCTCGGACCGCGAGGTGAAGACCGCCCGTCAGCTCATCGGCGCGATGGCGACAGAGTGGTCGCCATCCAGTCATGCCGACGCCTACCGCGAGGAGCTCCTGTCACTCCTGAGGAGCAAGTCGCCGGCGGCTCCTGCGCCGATCACAGAGTCGACTGCCGCAACGGATATCGGCGATCTGATGGAAGTGCTCCGGAGCAGTGTCGAGGCCGCGAAGGAGAGACAGAAGTCGAGGGCCGCCTCGAAGCGCGCGGGGTAACGGCCAGCGCTAGGAGACGCGCTCCAACACGACGACCGGAATAATCCGCGTGGTCTTGCTCGGGTAGTCGCGGAATGCCGCGAAGTTGTCGCCGTGCGCCTTGTACAAACGGTCACGCTCGGGTCCCTTCGCGATCGGTGTCGCGCGCACTTTGAACTTGTCGGTGCCGACTTCGATCTCGGCCTCGCGACTTTTCACCAGGTTGTGGTACCAGCCCGGATGCGACGGCGCGCCGCCCTTCGAGGCGGCGATGACATAGCGGTCTCTATCGCGGTGATACACGAGCGGCGTCGTCCTGACTTCGCCGCTCTTCGCGCCGCGTGTCGTAAGCAGCAGGAGCTTGTCGCCGAAGTGACCGACTCCTTTGCCGGCACGCGCGTGGAAGTCGTCAATGACGCTCTTGTTCCAATCGGCCATACCGACTGAAATCAATTCGATGTCGGGGTTATTCCACGCGTCGGATCCCTAACATGGGAGGTGATGATCACGGTCTCCAAACAGATGAAGCGGATCCCTTCCGCGGTGCGGCCGACCGTGCAAGCGGCACGTCGCACGGTGAAGGCTCTTGCGCCAAAGGCGAAAGAGATCGCGTACCAAAGCGAGCCGCCACGCTCCAAGAGCGCGCTGTGGAAGATCGTTCGGTACGCGATCGAGGACGAGCCCGTCGTCGGTATCGGGACGTTCCCGACCTACGCGACCCTGTACTTCTACCGCGGCCGCGAGATCGACGATGCGAGCGGACTGCTCGAAGGCAGTGGGAAGGACATGCGCTTCACAAGGCTGCGCGCTCCGGCTGACGCTGCTCGGCCGGGCGTGCGGCGGTTGGTCCGGAAGGCTTTCGCATTGGAAGAGGACTAGCCCGGCACGGAAGTACTGGCCTAAGAGGTTGCCCCCATTCATCTGCGTTCAGCGGGGGCGCAGCCAACAGTCGAATTCCCCTGACAAAACTTAAGCACCGGTACTGTCGTACCCTCGCTGGCCCAGTCGCGAGCCGCCAAAAGTCGCTTGGTCCGGCGTTAACTGGCTCAGTGGAAACACAGGCCGAGACGCCGTCGCCAGTCGAGGCGGTCGCAGAGAACACGAACGCTGAGCTCGACCCCGCGCGGCTCAAGGAGATCACAAAGCACCTCGCCGAGGATGTGCGTCCGCTCGTCGAACAGGGCGTGGCCGCTGTCGTCGGTCGTGCGGATCCACTCGTCGAGCGCGCGCGTCGCTGGGCGGACGTGATGCTTCCGATCTCTGATGAGATCGGTCCGATCCTCAACGACCTTCGTCCCGTCGTGCAGGACTGGCGCGCGCAGCTTAGCGAACGCCTCCCCCGCGTTGCCGCCGCAACAACGCGAATCGCGGGTCAGCTCTACCGGGGTCCCGTGGTCAGTGCTGGCCGGATCGCAGGCACGAGCGCACGTCGTCTTGCGAGCGCCCGTCCGACACTCCCGTCCGCGGGACCAAGCCTTTCTGTTCCGGCAATCCACGCACCGCAAATCACGACCCCGGTCATGCGCGTGCCGTCCATTCGTTTGCCGCTCGGCGCGGCGGTGCGTTCACTCGGTCGACGCCTTCGGCCGGGTCGCTGGGCGTTCCGCACGGTCGCGATCGGCCTGATCGTCTTCGTCGTGAGCAACGCGTCGCTGCGCGATGCGATGGTCGAAGAAGTGAACTGGACTCGTTCCGTCGTCCAGACGATCGAGCTCCCGGCGATCCAGATCCCGAACATCGAGCTGCCCACGATCCAGATCCCGGCCTTCGAGATCCCGACGATCCAGTTCCCGAAGCAGGAATCCGCTGCTCCGCCGAAGCTCGCGCCGGCTCAGTTCGAACTGCCGCCGCTCAACGCGTATCGCGCCACCTTCGAAACGCAGGCGACCTACCCGACGGTCCCGCCGAACGCCACGGTCGAATGGGTCGTCGCGCTCCGAAACACTGGTTCGGCCGGGTGGTATCGCGGGGTAGCGGGGGCTCAAGCCTCACTTGCGCTCACCGACGGGACCGAGGCGGCGGTGCAGACGACCGCGTATGTAGCGCCGGGACAGATCGGCTGGTTCATCGCTCGCTTCCGCGCTCCGGCCGGGGCCGGCCCGCACGCTGTCTCGCTCTTCCCGCGCATCGACGGGCGCGGCGAGCTGCCCAACCTCGGGATCTACGCGCTCGTGACGGTGCGCTAGCCAGCGCCCGGAAAGAGCTCGTAACCGGCGCATGACGCCGGTATCGCGGAACGTCAACGGTCTCCGCATGACCGTCTCAATGCCGACTCGCTGCAATGCGCGTGTGGCGGTTGGATTGCAGGCTGTGCGGCTCGCCGCCCTGGCACTGTGTGTCCTGATCGCCGCGCCTGGCGTGGCCGCGGCCGCCACGACGGTCACGGATGCGGCGAATCCGATCATCGCTGAGAACCAGCAGCCTGGCACCTCTGGCTGGTTCAGCCAGGGACCGAAGGGCGATGACGCGACGGGACAGATCAAAGGGTACTGGTCAGCAACGAGCGTGAAGCCGAACGAGAACATCACGCTCTTCGTCACCGTCAATCCAGCGCAGACCTTCACGGTCGACATCTACCGCCTGGGCTGGTACCAGGGGTGGGGCGGTCGGCTGCGCCTCCAGGCCGGACCGCTGGAGGGCGTCACCCAAGCCGCGTGCGTGCCCGATCCGACCACGGGTCTGATCGCGTGCGACTGGACGCCGAGCTACGCGCTGACCGTCCCCGGTGACTGGGTCAGCGGTGTGTATCTCGGCCTGCTGAAGAACGCTGCGGGCTTTCAGAACTACACGGTGTTCGTGGTCCGGGACGATCGACCGGCGGCATTCCTTTACCAGCAGAACATCGCGACAGATCAGGCGTACAACAACTATCCCAACGACGGGCGGACAGGGAAAAGCCTCTACACCTACAACAGCTTTGGGGCGAACACCATGTCCGGTGACGCGCGCGCGGTCAAGGTCTCTTTCGATCGTCCTTACGCCGACTACGGCGTTGGACAGATCGACCAGATCGAGTTCATCCGGTGGATCGAACGGTCCGGCTACGACGTCACGTATGCGACCGACCTTGATATTCACGCGAATGGGTCCGCCCTCCGGAATCACAAGGGCGTGCTCGTGGTCGGCCACGACGAGTATTGGTCGAAACAGATCTTCGACTCGCTCGAGGGCGCCCGGGACGCCGGAGTAGGCCTCGCTTTCTTCGCTGCGGACACCGGAAGCGTGCAGGTGCGGTTCGAGCCCTCGGCCTCTGGAAATGCGGACCGGGTGATGGTCTGCTACAAGGCCGCCGCCCTTGACCCGGTCTCCGGGCCAACGACGACAGTGGCGTTCCGCCAGCCGCCGGTGAATCGCCCCGAGCAGTCGCTGCGAGGAGTCATCACCAGTGCCATGCTCCAGGGCCAGGACAACGTCGGCTACGTCGTGACCAACAGCTCCCACTGGATCTATGCAGGAACCGGATTCCAGGACGGCGATGTCGTGCCCGGCATCGTCGGTTACGAGATGGACAGCTACAAATCCGCGTACCCAGCGCCGAGCTCGACCGACTGGACGCTTCTTTCGAGCTCGCCGTTCGTCGACTATCTGGGTGCCCACGGCGTTGCGAACTCGTCCGTGTATCAGGCACCGAGCGGTGCGTGGGTCTTCTCATCGGGCACGATCTCGTGGACCTGGGCCTTGGATGGGTTCTGGCATCAGCGCGCTGACATACGGATCCAGCGCACGACCGCGAACCTGCTCGACGCGTTCGTCAACGGCGCACCGGTCGCACCAAGCGTGGACCACCTCGCGGTGACGGCTCCAGCTACGGTGACGGCGGGAGCGCCATTCAGCGTGACCGTTGCCGCGGTAGATGCCAACGGCGCTCCGGTCGCCTCGTACAGCGGCACGGTCCATTTCAGCTCGACCGACGGCGCGAGCGCCGTGGTGCTGCCGGCCGACGCGGCGCTCACGAACGGCCAGCGCACATTCTCGCTGACGCTCGCCACGAGCGGCGCGCAAACGGTGACGGTGTCCGATGCCGCCAGCTCGCTCTCCGCGACCGCCACGGTCACGGTGGACGCAGGAGCCGCCGATCATCTCGCCCTCGCCACGACGGACACGCCGACCGCGGGTGAGACCTTCTCGTTCAGCGTCACGGCGCTCGACGCATTCGGAAACATCGCGACCGCCTACACCGGTGGGGTGCGCTTCACGAGCAGCGACAGCGCAGCGACCCTCCCGCCGGACTCCACGTTGACCAACGGTCGAGGGACGTTCGCGGCGACGCTGACGAAGGCCGGGTCGCAGACCATCAGCGCAGCGGACACGGCGACGGCGAGCGTCGCCGGAACGCTCACCGTCGATGTGGCCACGGCCACGGCCACGGCCACTGCGCTCAGGGTCACGGGTCCGTCCAGCGCGACGGCGGGCGAGCCGTTCAGCGTGACGGTCGCCGCGGTGGATGCGGACGGCGCGCCGGTCACCTCGTACAGCGGCACGGTCCATTTCAGCTCCAGTGACGGCGCGACCGCGGTCGTGCTGCCGGCCGACGCGACGCTCACGAACGGCGAGCGCACGTTCTCGGTGACGCTGGTCACGGCCGGATCGCGGACCCTGACCGCGACCGATACGGCGACGTTGACGGTCACGGGCAGCGCCGCCATTGACGTCGTCGCCGGGCCTGCCGCACGTCTCGCGCTCTCGACCGCCGCGGCGCCGACCGCCGGCACGAGCTTCTCGTTCACGGTGAAGGCCCTCGACGCGTTCGGGAACACGGCCACCACATACGGCGGCCGGCTGCACTTCACGAGCAGCGACAGCGCGGCGACGCTGCCGCCGGATTCCACGCTGACCAACGGTCAGGGCTCTTTCGCCGCGACCTTCACGCGAGCGGGGTCGCAGACCATCACCGCGACCGATACCGCGACGGCGACGGTCCGCGGGGACCTTTCGGTGACGATCCGCGCGGCGACCGCGGTGCGGCTGACCCTCGCGGGCGGCCCGTCCGCGACGGCGGGAGCTCCGTTCCAGTTCGGCGTCACGGCGCAGGACCAGTTCGGAAACACCGACCTCGCCTACGCGGGCAACGTCCACTTCACGAGCAGCGACACATCCGCGGGCGTCGTGCTGCCGTCGGATGCGACTCTGACCGGTGGCGTGGGGGCGTTCTCCGCGGCGCTCACGAAGGCCGGCGCGCAGACCATCACCGGGACGGACGTGGCGCGACCGACGGTCAAAGGGAATTTCGCCATCACCGTGGCTGCGGCGACCGCGGCCCTCCTGGTGCTGGACAGCCCGACCAGCACGACGGCCGGCCAAGCCTTCACGGTCAAGGTGACGCTGCGCGACCTATACGGGAACGTCGCGACCGGATACACCGGGGCGGTCCACTTCTCGACGAGCGATCCGTTGCCGACGGTCGTGCTGCCCGCGGACTACATCTTCACGGCCGCTGACGCGGGGTCACATGACTTCTCGGTCCGGCTCTGGACAATTGGTAACCAGACACTCACCGCTGGCGACAAAGTAGTCCCGTCGCTCAGCGACACGAACTCGATCAGCGTCCGTCTCCTCTTCTAAGTCGTACCGAGAGCTCTAGCGACTACCCGCCGGCCATCGTCAACGTGATGGACTGCGGCTTGATCAGCGCTAGGTAGATCGGGCAGCGCTCGCGCCATGCGGCGAGCATCGCGTCGACGCGATCCTGCGGTGATGGTGACGACACCTTGATCTCGAGCGCGAGGTCCGCCAGATCGGGGGCAACGTCGTCGAGCGCCAATAGTCCGCGCTGGTCGGTCGAGCATCGCGCGACAGCGGTCACATCAGCGATCTCGACATCGAACTGCGGCGCCAGCGTGTCGTGCAGGAAGGCGACCGCGCATCCCGCCAGTGCACCGAGCAGGTACGCCGTCGGACTCGGGGCGAGGTTCTGACCGCCAAGGGTGGGCGGCAGGTCGGCGTCCCAGTTAAAAGGACCCGCCGACAGTCGCGCCCGGCCATTCACGAGGGACGCGGTCACCGCGGGGGTCGATCGCGCCTTCGATGGGTCGGCGCGGAAGCGGGCCTCGGTCTCGGCAAGCGCTATTGCGTTCATCGGATACCTCCACGCTGTCCTTCAGGACAGGCGCGAGGACCGTAGGTGAGTGGACTCGGACGGCGGAACCGCGCCACTACTCAATCGAGAGCGCGCTGTCGGCCCGTCGATGGCGGCACACACGCATAGCGCGGGTCAGTCGACCCGGTGGCTCTGGCGCGGGTCAGTCGACCCGGTGCCTCAGGTACGCGGCGACAGCGGCGGCGCGCGCGACCCGGCCGCTCAGCCCGAGCTTCGCGTAAGTGTTGGAGAGATGACGCTCCACGGTCCGGACGCTCACGGTGAGTGTGGCGGCGATCTCGTCGTTGGTGCGGCCCTCGGCAGCGAGCCGAAGGACGTCACGCTCGCGAGGCGAGAGCTCCTCCGCGGGCCGGTCGGTGCGCTCGCTGTGGGCCCGCCGATCGGGCTCGAGGAACGCCGACACCTCGTTGATGAACACGCTCCAGGCTGGCTCATCGGCAAGAAGGATGTGGTTCCGACTCTCGAGCGAGACGAGGCGCGCGCCGGGGACCCGCGACGACACGGTCACGGCGTTGTCGAACGACGTCGACCGGTCGCCGGTCGCCTGAAGGACGATGGTCGGTGCCGTGATCCGCGACAGCTCGTCGTGGATGTTGACCTGCTGTCGGGCGATCCGGCTGGCCACGGCGTTCGCCGGCGACGTCGACATGCGCTGAAGATCGTCGAACCAGCGCATCTGCTCCTCGGTCGCATCCGGGATGAACCGCTTCGTGAAGACGCGTCGGAAGTCCGCGTCCTCCTTCGCCCAGCCGACCCGGATCATGCTCCGGTAGGTCTCTTCTTCCGCACGTTCGTCAGGCGACAGCGCGACGGGCTCGCCACAGACGGTGCCATACAGGATCAGCCGACTGACACGCTCCGGGTGCCGGCTCGCGTACGCCATCGCGACGGCCGAGCCGCCGGACATCCCGAGCAGCGCGAACCGCTCCTGCCCTGTCGCAGCGAGGATCGCCTCGAGATCACCGACGCGCGCCTCGAGTGAGAAGTCATCCACGTTCCAATCGGACATGCCGAAGCCGCGCTCGTCATAGCGGATGACCGTGGCGATGGCGCCGAGCTGGTCGAGGAAGTGTCGCCAGACCGGGCTCCGCCAGTCGTGCTGGAGATGGCTGAGCCAGCACGAGACGACCACGAGCGGCGGCCCGCTGCCGTGGATCGCATACGCCAGACGCACGCCGTCTTGCGTTCGGCAGAACCTGATCTCCTGCTCGAATACGGGAGCCGCTGCAGGCCGGGCTGGGGACGGATGGACAGCCATCGCATGCGAAATCGTAAGCCCCTGGCCAAAGACCTAGTCGGCCGCGGCTGCGAGGCTCTCGACGTTAGGGTCTTCGTGCGTGTTGGCGCTTGATGAGACCCGCAGCACCTTGAACGCGAGAGCGGCGGCGCCCAGCGCGAAGGCCGCACCGATCGCGAATGCCGCGTGGTAGCCATCGTTCAGAGCCACGATCTGCGGGGCACCGTTCGCGAGTGCGTCGCCGGTGCGCGCCGCCGCGAGGCTCGCCAGCAACGCGAGGCCCAGCGCGCCGCCCATCATGAAGGAGGTGTTCACGAGGCCGGACGCGAGACCCGAACGCTCGGGCTCCACGTCGCTCATCGCGACGATGATCATGGGGTTGAACGCGATGCCCGCGCCGAGGCCGAGCAGGACCATGCTCGGGAGCACGTCGACGACGTAGTTGCCGTCGATCGGAGCACGGACGAGGAGCAGGAGGCCCAGACCGGCGAGGCCGAGACCGGCGGTGAGCGGGGCCTGCAGGCCGTAGCGCATCACGAGCTTGGCCGAGATGCCGACCGAGAAGATCGCCATGATCACGTTGCCCGGCAGGAACGCGAGTCCGACCTGGAGCGGCTCGTACTGCAGGACGATCTGCAGGTAGAGGGCTGAGAGGAAGAACCAGGCGAACATCGCGGCGGCCCAGAGCACGCCCATCACGTTCGCGGTCGCGAGGTTGCGACGGCGGAAGAGGTCGAGCGGCATCAGCGGGTCGTGAACACGCGACTCGATCACGACGAAGGACGCGAGGAGCACGCCGGCCGCGCCCAGCAGGCCGAGCGTCTGAGCCGACGTCCAGCCGGCGTCGTTGCCGTTCACGATCGCGTACACCGCGAGCATCAGCGAAGTGGTCACGGTGATCGCGCCGGCGATGTCGAGCCGGGTGCCGAGCGCGGCAGGCCGTGTGGCCGGGACGACGCGCAGCGAGAGCGCGTACACCGCGATGCCCACTGGGATGTTCACCATGAAGACGGCGTGCCAGCCGAAGATGCTCGTGAGGATCCCACCGAGGAGCACACCGACGCTGCCGCCACCTGCGGAGATGAAGCCCACGACGCCCATCGCCTTCGCCCGCTCGGCGGGCTCGGTGAAGAGACCCATCATCAGCGAGAGGCCGGCTGCGGAGACGATCGCGCCGCCGAGGCCCTGCGCCGCGCGGGCGGCGATGAGGATCGCCTGCGACGACGAGATGCCGGCGGCGAGCGACGCGGCCGTGAAGACCGCGATGCCGGCGGCGAAGAGTCGCCGGTGTCCGTACAGGTCGCCGAGGCGGCCGCCGAGGAGCAGGAAGCCGCCGAAGAAGAGCATGTAAGCGTTGACGACCCAGGCGAGCGACGCCTCCGTGAAACCGAGGTCCTCGCGGATCGATGGAAGCGCAACGTTCACGATCGTCGTGTCGAGCACGATCATGAAGCTGCCAAGGCAGAGGATCGTGAAAGCAAGCCAGCGGGCGCGGTTTTCAGTGGTCACGTCGTCCCTCCATATGGGTTTCGTTGCTTAGACGTGACCCGGCGCCAAAACTCATCGCTCTCAGGCCGATGAGTTTCCCTGGCACCCGTCGTCTATGCAGTAGATGTCAATGCCCGAAACGCGCCCAGTGGCTGTGATAATCCGTGGGCCGCTCCGACGAGGCGACCTGCCTGGTCTGTACGCCCGGGTATGCGCAGCCTTCACCGCCAACCCCGGGCGGCCGCTCGTCTGCGACGTGAGCGAGGTGGCGATCGATGCCGTGGCGGTCGAGGCGCTCGCCCGGCTGCAGCTCGGCGCGCGGCGCCACGGAGTTCAGGTGCGCGTACGCAACATCCCCGCAAAGCTCGGCGATCTGGTCGCGTTCTGTGGGCTGGTGGACGTGATCGCCGCCTAGCTGTTGAACTCCAGCGGCAGGCCGAAGAGCGGGAAGAGCTTCTTCGTGTCGAGGAAGAACGTTATCTCGCCGATCCCGCTCGGCGTGAGCTCGACGACCTGCAGCGCCCACGGCTCGAGGCCCGTGCCCGTCGCGTTCGGCTTGTACTGCCCGAAGGCCGGCGAGCCGTTGGCCGTACCCGCCGGGATCACGCGCGATCCGCGGCAGCCACCGCCCGGGCCGAACCACCAGGTGAACATGTCCTCGCGACCTTGCAGCCAGAGGTCGAACGGCGGCATCGACTGGCTCGCGTCCTCGCGGATCACCTTCGTAAGGAGGCTCACGTCGTACTTCTCGAACGCCTCGACGTAGCGCTTCAGCAGGTCGTTCTTCGCCTCGTCCAGGACCGGCGCGGGTCGGGCGTCGAGGCCGCCCGACTTGAGGGTGGCGCGGCCGCGCTGCAGTGCGCTGTTCACGCTCGCCACGGTCATCTCGAGAAGCTCCGCGACCTCCGCCGCTTTCCAGCTCATCACTTCACAAAGGATGAGCGCGGCTCGCTGTTTCGCAGGCAGGTGCTGAAGGGCCGCGACGAACGCGAGCCGGACGGACTCCTTCGCGATGGCGCTGTCCTCTGGATCGGGATCGGTGGCGACGAGGTTGTCGGGGATCGGCTCGATCCACGTGACCTCGGGCAGCACCTTCAGGTTCGCCTCGATCGGCTCGCGCGACGGGCCGAGGTCCATCGGTCGGGAGCGGTGCTGCTTCGCGCGCAGCATGTCGAGGCAGACATTCGTGGCGATGCGGTGGAGCCAGGTGCGCATGGCGGCGCGTCCTTCGAAACGGTCGTACGCCTTCCACGCGCGGAGCATCGTCTCCTGGACCGCGTCCTCGGCTTCGAAGGGGGACGCGAGCATGCGGTAGCAGTACCCCGTCAGGTCGGCGCGATGCTGGTCGAGAAGGCCGCCAAGATCGCCGTCCGACGGCTTGAGTGATGCCTGCTGCATGTCCCTAGGGTAAGGCTCAGGCGCCCAGACGGAGTGCATCACCGGGCGCACTCCCCGGACCGATGAGTTCGGCGGACCGGCACCGTCTAACCCTTCGGGACCGACGAACGAGCGGTCGCCGAAAGGAGCCAGATGATGGAGATCATCGTGTTCGTGCTCAGCCTCGCGTTGCTCGCGACCCTGTCCCAATTCGGCGGTGTCGACAGCAGGGAGCTGGAGTTCGTGCGTCAGCCTGACATCCAGCGCTTGTCCCGATGAGCACCCTCAAGGTCCCGGGCGCGACGTTGTACTACGAGGTTCGCGGCGCCGGTCCCGTGTTGCTCGCGATCCCGGCGACCTGTTGAGAAAACTCGGCCGGTCCGAAGAGGGGCGCGCCGAGTGCGCGTAAATTCTTGTGCTCGATCACGTCGATTCGGACGAAATCATTCGGAATCGCCGCAACGACGGGCGGCAGGCACCGACTCCGTCACACCGAACCGTTGTGCTCTCTCAGTTGCGTTCGCTTGAGAGTGCGGCGCACCGAGTGCGTTGGCATGTGGCGGTTCACTGATCTCGCTTGGTGCTTCTCGCGTGCCCGGTGTGTACCTCGCCGTGCCCTTCGACGCCATTCGGCTACCTTGCCGGCTCGCCCTCGGCGTCGCAGCGGGATTCGCTTTGCGACGCCGCCGCGCTGATCGCGGCTGCTGCTGGAGCTCGACCATGCGTTCCTTTGTGAGACGCCATCGGCGCGCACGTATGGCCGTCGTGTTTTCTACCAAACGGTCGGTCTGATAGTGTCCGCCGCATGGCGCGGCCGGCAGTGGGGGCTGGCGCAACTCACCGCGTTGTTCATCGTCGGGGGATGCGGGCGGCGGAGCGGGAGACTGCCATCCGCGTTGCGGCGCTGGGCATCTTCCGGCGGAAGGGCTATCACGCCGCGTCCATGCAGGAGATCGCTGACGCCGTCGGATTGAACAAGGGAAGCCTCTATTACTACATCTCTTCGAAGGAGGAGCTTCTCGTCCGACTATTCCAGGGCCGCGCGGAGCACGTGCTGGGCGAACTGGAAATGGCGGCGTCTCTGCCGATAACCGCCCGCGAGCGGCTCAGCGCGATGGTGCGTACCTACGTGCTTGGCGTTCTCGGGAATCTCGACGCCGTCCATGTCTACCTGCGTGAGGAGCACGCCCTTCCGCCCACTGCGCTGAAGCAGGTCCGTCGGGTGCACCAGGCCATGCGCGATCACTTCGAGCGAGTGATCGTCGACGGCATTCGTCACGGTGACTTCGTCGAGCGCGACCCCAAGCTTGCGACTCTCGCGCTGCTCGGGACCTGCACCTGGGTCCACCGCTGGTACCGACCTGGCGGGCGGCTGACCAAGACCGCGGTCGCCGACGATTTCGCAGAACGCGCCGTGCGGATGCTCTCCGCATGACCAGCGCGATCTATCCGGCGCTGACGACGGACTGAGAAGCCAAGGGAAGCGTGAGAGCATGCTGTCAGTCGGTCAGAACATCCTCACCGATCTCCCATGGGGACAGCTGCTCGTCAACGGGCTCGCGCTCGGCAGCCTGTACGCCCTGACCGCGTTCGGCATCGTCCTGATCTTCAAGACGACCCAGGTCATCACTTTCGCTCAGGGCGAGACAGCGATGTTCAGCACGTTCGTCGCTTTCACGCTCCTCACCGCCTTCCAGCTCCCGTTCGCGGTCGCATTCGTCCTCACGATGCTCTTCGCCGGTGTGTTCGGTGCACTCATCGAGCGCGTCGTCATCCGGCGCATCAGCACGACCACGGTGTTGAACCCGGTGATCGTGACGGTCGGGCTTAGCCTCATCCTGCTGGGCGCTGCGGGTTGGATCTGGGGCTACGAGATACGGACCTTTCCCTCACCGGTGGACGGCTCGCCCTTTCGCCTCGGGTCGGTCGTCGTGAGCCAGCTGAACGCGCTGATCTTCGCTGTGACGCTCGTTCTGATGGCGGCGCTCTTTGGGTTCTTCCGCTTCAACCCAACGGGGATCGCCATGCGCGCCGTCGCGGAGAACCGAACGGCCGCACAGCTGATGGGCATCA
>Ga0184608_10000165_pt1 | contig 15767 bp, 10 predicted proteins | sample PLM1_30_coex_FD_133010 | JGI IMG/M metagenome (GOLD analysis project Ga0184608, IMG submission 133010) | Groundwater sediment microbial communities from an aquifer in East River, Colorado, USA - PLM1_30_coex | ecosystem: Environmental > Terrestrial > Soil > Riparian zone | place: USA: East...
GAACCACAGCGACCGGGTCAAGGCGACCGACGCGGCCGGCAACGGGAGCCCGTACGCGGCCATCGCGAGCGCCACCACACCGGCCCCGGATACCCAGCCACCCACCGCGCCCACCAACCTCGCCGCGACCGCCGCCTCGACGAGCCAGATCAACGTGAGCTGGACGGCCTCGACCGACACCGTTGGCGTGACCGGGTACCAGGTGGAGCACTGCCAGGGCGCGGGTTGCACAAACTTCTCGGCGACCGGGCCGGTCGTGACCGGCACGAGCTATAGCGACACGGGGCTCAGCGCGGGAACGAACTACAGCTACCGGGTCAAGGCGACCGACGCGGCCGGCAACTGGAGCCCGTACTCGGCCATCGCGAGCGCCACCACAACGGCCCCGGATACCCAGCCACCCACCGCGCCCACCATCCTCGCCGCGACCGCCGCCTCGACGAGCCAGATCAACCTGACCTGGACGGCCTCGACCGACGACGTGGGGGTCACCGGCTATCAAGTCGAGCGTTGCCAGGGCGCGGGTTGCACAAACTTCTCGGCGACCGGGCCGATCGTGACCGGCACGAGCTATAGCGACACGGGGCTCAGCGCGAACACAACCTACCAGTACCAAGTGAAGGCCAGGGATGCCGCCGTCAACTGGAGCCCGTATTCAACCGTCGCCAGCGCGAGCACGCTCGCCGACACGCAGCCGCCGACAGCGCCGACCGGGCTGACCGCGACGGCGGCATCCCCGAGCCAGATCAACCTCACATGGACGGCGTCGACCGACAATGTGGGCGTCACCGGCTACCTACTTGAACGCTGCAGCGGGTCGACGTGCACGAACTTCGTCCAGGTCGCGGCCCCGCCGGCGACGAGCTACAGCGACACTGGACTCTCTCCCGGGACGACCTACCGCTACCGCGTGCGCGCGGTCGATGCCGCAAACAATTTCAGCGACTACTCGAACATCGCCAGCGGCGCGACGCCGGGCGCGCCGTCGGGTCTGATCGCGGCGTATGCGTTCAACGAGGGTGTCGGGACGACGACCGGGGACGCGTCAGGCAAGGGCCACACCGGCACGATCAGCGGCGCGACCTGGACCAACACGGGTAAGTACGGCAAGGCGCTCGCGTACAACGGGACGACGAGCTTCGTGAATGTGGGCAACGCCGCGGATCTCCAGATCACCGGCAGCATGACCTGGAGCGCGTGGATCTTCGCGACCGGCAGTCCTGCGGACGACGGCCAGATCATCTCGAAGTCCCTGGGCGCCGGCTGGCAGTTGAAGACGAGTCCGGATACCGGCCCGCATACCTTCGGGATCGGGGTCGCGCCAACCAGCTCATCGATGACCCAGCGCTACAGCACCACGGTCCGGGCGCTCAACACCTGGTATTACGTCGCGGGGGTCTACGACGCGACCGCCCGGACGCTGAACATCTACGTCAATGGCGTGCTGGACAACGGGGTGCTGCGCGGCACGGTCCCGGCCAGCCAATTCAACGCTGCGACGAATGTGAACATCGGGCGGCGCGCCGCCGGCTACTACTTCAAGGGCACGATCGACGAAGTGCGCGTCTACAACCGCGCGCTCAGCCAGACCGAAATCCAGTCGGACATGAACACCGCCCTCGTCGGACCGTAGTCGGCTCGGCAAGCAGCCGACCGGATGACGAAACGAAGTGCGGGTCCGCGCCGTAGAGTGACCGCGTCATGAAATCCGGTCGTCATTTTCTGCAGATCCCCGGCCCTACAAACGTTCCCGAGCGGGTCCTCCGGGCGATGGATCGGCCCGTTCCGGACCACCGCGGGCCCGAGATGCCGAGCCTCGTGGCCGAGATCCGGGCGGGTCTGCGCAGCATCTTCAAGTCAGAGCAGGGGGAACCGGTGATCTTCCCAGGCAGTGGGACCGGAGCCTGGGAGGCGTCCCTCGTCAACACGCTGAGCCCCGGCGAGCGCGTGCTGACCTTCGAGAATGGTCACTTCGCGCGTCTCTACGCGGAAGCAGCACGACAGCTCGGCATGCAGGTGGACGAGGTCAAGCTGCGGTGGGGCGACGCGGTCACACAGTCGGACATCGAAGCGAACCTCAAGCCCGAACACCGCGCGGTCCTCATCGTCCACAACGAGACCTCCACCGGAGTGACGGCGGATCTCGCCGCGGTGCGGCGTGGCATCGACCGCACCGGTCGCGATCCACTTCTTCTCGTCGATGTCGTCAGCTCGCTCGGGTCGATCGATTTCCGCATGGATGAGTGGCGTGTGGACGTCGCGCTGACTGGTACGCAGAAGGGCCTCATGCTGCCGCCGGGCGGCGCGATCCTCTGCGTCGGACCGCGGGCACTCGAGGCGGCCGAGAAGAATCGAACTCCGAGATACTTCTACGATTGGCGCCCGGTGATCCGCGACATGCAGCAGGGATTCTTTCCGTACACCCCCGCCACGCTCCTGCTCTTCGGACTCCGAGAGGCGCTCCGGATGCTCCTTGAAGAAGGACTGGACAACGTACTTGAGCGGCACCGGCATCTTGCGGACGGCACGCGAGCCGCGGTGCGCGCGTGGAGACTCCCGCTGCTCGCAAACGACGCGGCCCGCGCATCGAACTCCCTCACCGCGGTCGTCGTCGACCAGGTCGATTCGAACAAGGTCGTGAAAGTCGCCGCCGAGCGGTTGAACCTCGCGCTCGGCGTCGGCCTAGGTCAGCTTCGCGGCCGCGTCTTCCGCATCGGCCACCTCGGATCGTTGAACGAGCTCGAGGTTCTGGCGACCCTCGCCGGTACCGAGTTGGCGCTGCACTATTCCGGACAGACGATCGAACTTGGCGTCGGCGTCGCGGCCGCGCAGCGCCTCTTCGCCGGGATCCCGGCCGCAGGCGCCGAACGCGCAGCCCCGGCGGCCCGCGTCGCCACGAAGGAGCGGGTCGGATGACACTTCTATGCGTGTAACCAATCGTGCCGATAAAACCCTCGGCGACGTCGTCCCGGGCGTTCGCCGCGCGATCTATTTCGATGCGGCGGAGGGATCAACACAGCTGACGTTCGGCGCGGCCGAGATCGACCCCGGCAAAGAGATTCCGGTGCACCGGCACAAGGTCGGCGACCGCTATGTCGAGGAGGGCTTCTTCGTCCTCGAAGGAGAGGGCGAAGTGCGCGTCGGCGACCAGTCGAGTGCGATACGCGCCGGGTCGTTCTGCGTGATGTCGCCGGCGGAAGGATTCCACAGCATTCGCAACACCGGCGAGAAGCCGCTCAAGTTCGTGATGTGCTTCGCCGGCACCGGCGTGCAGATGGAGCGAAAGGCCTAGACACGCACTAGTCAGGGCTCCCGAGGACGATGTCGGCTGAGAGGTCCAGGCTCCACGGGTTGCCCTCGACATCCGTGATGCCCGCGCTATCGACGACCGTCGCGCCGACGCGAAGTGTCGCGGTCGTTCCGGACGTGATGATCGTCGGGCTCGCCGTGAGGCCGATCGTGAGCACGGTCTGAGCGTCGCGGACCACGCCACCGAGTGTCTCCGATGTCGTATTAAGGACGCAGGTCGCGTTCGTTCCGCAGATCATGTCGGCAACCGTCCCGTCGGCATCCTGCGCACGAACGACGGCGCCGGCCGCCGGTGCGGTCAACGCCTCGCTGAAGGCGATCTTGACCACGTCGCCGGCGTCGAATGTCGTGCCGAACCCGCCATTCGTCGTGACGCGCGCGTCGACCGACGTCGGTGGACCAACAGGAGTTGGCGGATTCGCGATCGTCGCGGGATTGCCGTAGCCGAAGGCCGCCGCGCTCGTCACCGGATTGGTCGCGCCGACGCGGTAGCAATACGTTCCGCTTAGGCGATCCTCGTCGACGTAGGCCGTCGAGTCGGATCCCGTCGGGATCGTGATCGCGGCGATCTGACGATACGTGCCCGAGCTCGAGCTGCAGGTGACGGTTGTGGACGCGGCGGTCGCTCGTTGGACCGAGTACGAGATCCCGTTCGCGTTGGACGATGGCTCGAAGACCTGCACCCGCACATCGTTCTGTGTCGCGCCTCCGTCGTAGCTGTCGACTGTCGTTCTGACGAAGGGCGCTCCACGTCCGAGGTCATTGGACAGGTTGAACGTCGAAGCTCCGCTCGAATTCGGAATGTAGTTGACGAAGACCGTGTCGCCGCTCGAGAGCACCTGCTCGAACTGCGTCAGTGAGATCGCGCTTCCGCTGTATTGGAACGCGTCGTTCGTGTCATAACGGAAGGTGACGGTCTGAGATGAGTTCGTGAAGAAGTTCTCCGCTGTGTTCGCGGTCCCCACGACGACTGTTTGGCTGCCGACACTGCCTTCGGCCGGGATGAAGCGAACACTCCCGCCGACCCCGACGGTCTCGACCGGGCGATTCGCGCCGTCCAGCTCGAGCGCGTTGGTGCCGCTCACGTCCTGAAACACGATCGGCCTGACGAACGCATCGGCAACGGCCGGAGTGACCGTGAACGAGATGGTCCCGTTCGCGGAAAGCGCCACGCAGTTGACGTATGAGCCGCCGTACGCGAAGCCGTTGATCGAAGCGAAGAGGGCGCTCCCCGACAGGTCCGCCCTTGAGTCGTTGGTGACCGAGTCCGCGAATGTGCCGTCGCCCGGATACGTCGCGGCGTCAACGAACGCCAGGTCGACGCATCCCAGCGGGCCGTTCGCGATCGCGGCGTACGAGCGCGACGACCCAATGTCCAGCGTCGCTCCGTCCGCCGGGCTCACCCCGATCCCGTCCGTTTGCTTGACCGTCACCTGCCAGTAGACGCCGGCGTCTTCCATCCAGGCCGCGCCTTCGATGACCGGACGGATGTAGAGGCGATAGCTGCCCGCGGTTGACGGTGCCTGGATCGCGAATTGGAACCATGAGACCTGGTTCGGGCCGACCCACGGAGCCGGTTGCGCCGCGACGCGGTTGAAGCGCGGCCAGCCGGTGGCGGGGGATCCATTCGTCCCATCACCGCCAAGCGGGCTCGCTCTGTCCTGACCCGGGCTCGGGTTCCAGGTTCCGAGGAAGGCCATCTCGCCCATCCGGCCGGACAGCCACCCACGCGAGCCGGAGTTGTAGTACGCGACGGTGGCTATCGAGCGTTGCCCGGGGCACAGGGTCGGATAGCCCGATTGCCCGTACCACGCCGCGTGGAATCCTTCGAGCCCCGAGGGCACGGACGGCGGCGGCGGAATTCCCGGTCCGACGCTTGGAGTGCAGGTCGCGGCCGCGGCGTGCGCCGGTGAAGCGAATGGCACCGGCAGAGCCAGCAACATCGCGCCCACTGACAGCACAAGTGCGATCGCAACGCGCGCGAGAACACTCATTTGGCCGCCTCCCCCGCATGCGAACAAGCTAGGTACGAAACCTTAGCCCTGGCCTCCCTTTCTCGGCAAGCCGACCTCAGGCCACGCGTGCTGGAGCGCCTCGAGAAACCTGAGATACGCGGTCGCACCGGGGTCGGGATGGCCGATCGTTCGTTCGCCCAGCCACGCGGCGCGACCCTTCCGCGACACACCTCCGGCCGTGTCCGCGATGCCTTTCTGCGCCGCGGCGATCATCGCCTCGAGGGCTCCGTCCGAGGGATCGGCTTCGAGCGCGGCAATGCTCGGAATGAGCGCGTCGAGGACCGTCTTGTCGCCGATCTCGGCCTTTCCCCGTTTTGCGATCGCCGGGATCGCCTGCTGCGCCATCGTCACGACATCGGCGGCGGTCAACGACTCTGTGCCCGCGACCGACCGCGATGCGGCGAGGAGACCCGTCGCGACGAGCGCGGAGAAGCTCGACGGATTCGCGCTCGCGATCGTCGTTGCAACTGCGCGGATGACCTCGGATGGGTTCGCGGCCGGGGGCAGCGCCGCGATCGACTTCCGCGCGGCCTCAGCGCCGCGGCTCACGGTGATGCCGAGGTCGCCGTCGCCGATCGCGCTGTCGAGGTCGCGAAGCTCGTCCTCATTCTTCGCCAATAGCTCGAGCGCTCGATCGAGGAGCACGCGCAGCTCAGCGCCGGTCACTCCCGAAAGAAGGGCGATCGCGCCGGTGCGTCGAGCAGCCGCGCGAGCTCGTCGTCGAGCCGCATGATGCTGAGCGACGCGCCCGCCATCTCGAGGCTGGTCGCGAATTCACCCACGTACGTTCGCCGCACGACAACGCCGAGCCGATCGAGATCCCGCCGCACGTGCCGGTAGAGGACGTAGAGCTCTTCGAGCGGGGTGGCGCCGAGTCCGTTCACCAGCACCGCGACTCGGTCGCCGCGAGCGAGCGAAAGATCAACAACGATCTTTTCAAGGAGGTCGCTCGCGATCCGATCGGCGCTCTCGAGCCGGCCACGACGAACGCCGCGCTCGCCGTGGATTCCGATGCCGATCTCCATCTCATCCGGACCGAGCTCGAACGTCGGCTTGCCGGCGGCCGGAAGGATCGTGGGCGAAAGGCCGACGCCCATCGAGCGGCAATTCGCCACCGCGGACCGAGCGGCGGCCGCGACGTCCGCGAGAGAGGCGCCGCGCTCGGCAGCCGCGCCCGCGCATTTGTATGCGAAGAAGAGTCCAGCGACGCCGCGCCGGTCGGCCGATCGTTCGGGCGGAGCCGACGCGACATCGTCGATGCCCACCACGGTGTCCGTCTCGACCTCACCGGCCGCGAGCTCGCCGGCGAGGTCGAAGTTCATCACGTCGCCGCCGTAATTCCCGTAGAGGTAGAGAACGCCCATGCCGCCGTGAGCCGCTCGCGTCGCTGCGAGGATCTGGTCCGCGGACGGCGAGGAGAACACATTGCCGACGGCGACTGCCGTGCACAGACCCACACCGACGTAGCCGAGAAACAGCGGCAGGTGGCCGGAGCCGCCGCCGGTCACGATCCCGACGTGGCCCTTGATGGGCGCATCGGCGCGCGCGATCGCGCGGCGGTCCTCCGAAACGGCCTTCAGCATCGTTGGATGAGCGGCGAGAATCCCATCGAGCGCTTCGTCGACGAAGGCGTTCGGGTCGTTGATGATCTTCTTCATTCGCCGGCAACTCCTCTGGCGAAGTGCGCGCGAACAAGGAACAATAGTTATTGGCGCCGACCAGCCGAGCGCCATTCGCCGAGGTAGCTCAGTTGGTAGAGCAATGGTCTGAAGAACCATGTGTCGCCAGTTCGATTCTGGCCCTCGGCACAGAACGACTTTCCTAGCGAATTCCAGAAAGGCGTGCGTCCGCGCTGACCCAGCTGGACGTATGAACCAATGTGCGTCCGACAGTGTTCCCGATCCCAACAATCGCTACGCGTAAGATCACGCGCATGTTCACCGCCCGTCAGTCGGTCGGGGCGCTCGTCTCGCTCGCGATCATTGTCGCCATCGCGGGCGCTGTTGGTTACGGGATCGGCGTAGGCGTCGGGGCCGGTCCGCGCATGAGCGAGACCAAGGTCTTCCGCGACGTAACCGCGCAGGTGGGTGATAGTCAGATGACGGCGTTTGTCGACGACGTCGCGTACGGGGTCTTCGGATCGGTCGCTTGGGTGGACGCGTCAGGTAGCTGGCATACGCAGGGCTGGCCCGCATGCGCCCCCGCGCGAAGTCAGTCGCGGATCACATTCGGGGGCGCTGTCGTTTATGGGCCGACAGGCACCGGCGACTACCGGATGTTGTGGGTGGACTGTCGGAAGTAGAGGACACTCCGACACTCCGCGATGAAGCTGGATAGGCAACCTTTCATTCTGCGGGCGGAACTGACCCAACCATGCGTGAACTCCTCCGGAAAGGCCGCGACGGTCGCGCGGGCGCCCTTGTTGTTACGCCAAAGGACTACGGGCGCGGGGCGGGCAGGACGTAGACGAGGATCACGGCGTAGAACGCAACCGCTGCCGCGATGGTCAAGAGGTGAAAGACCTCGTGGTACCCGAAGACGCGTGGCCAAAGGTCCGGCCACCGGCCCGCGTAGAACAGGGCGCCCGCCGAGTACAGCACGCCGCCGGTGATCAGGAGTGCGATGGCGGGCCACGGGAACGCCTCCGAGATCTGCCCGACGGCCGCCAGGGCGATCCAGCCCATCCCCACGTAGAGACCCGCGCGCGCCCAGCGGCGCAGCTGCACCGCGGCGACCGCAGCCATGACCCCAACGAAGGCGGCGCCCCACACCGCGCCGAGGATCCCGACCCGCCACCACCCGGAGAAGACGTTGAATGCCAGCGGCGTGTATGTCGCGGCGATCAGGACGAAGATGTTCGCGTGATCGATCCGCCGGAGGATCGATTCGCGGACCGGCCCCCACGTACGCAGGTGGTAGACGGCACTGAAGGCGAAGAGCAGAGTCAGGCCAACGCCGTAGACAAGCATCGACAGCTGCCGCGGCCGATCGCTGCTCGTCAGAACTACGAGGTACGTTCCGCCCAGCGCGGCGCCGATCGCGGCCGCAGCGTGGAGATAGCCGCGCAACAGCGGGCGCGCACTGACCACGCTCAGGTTGTCCACGTGATGATTCTGGCCCTCGGCACAGTGAACACTCCGCGATAGGCTCAGGAGGTGACCACCCGGCTTGCCTCCATCCGCGTCGGTGCTGGAATCTCGACCCGCCGGTCAGGTCTGGCGGCGGCTGAGGACGCACTCGGCTCCGCCCTGGCCCCCCTCGAGGGAGCGATACCCGACCTCGCGTTTCTCTTCGTCGCGCCGCAGTTTGAAGACGAGCTCGAATCGATCATTGAGAGCGCGAACGCGAGCCTCGGCGGCGGCACGCTTCTCGGATGCGTCGCCGGAGGCGTCATCGGCGGCGCACGTGAGGTCGAGGATGCTCCCGCGGTCTCGGCGTGGGCCGCGACACTTCCTGGAGTCAGAGTGCGTCCGTTCACGCTCACATACGAGGAGGAAGAGGAGCACGGCGTCTTCGACGGCCTCGAGGAGGTGCCGACGCGCGCGCCGGACAGCGTTCTCGTCATGCTCGCCGATCCCTACACGTTTCCGGCGCACCTTCTCCTCGACCATCTGAACGAGCACGCGCCGGGACTGCCAGTGGTCGGCGGCATGGCCTCTGGCGGGATCGTCGCGGGACGGACACGGCTCATCGTCGACGACGAGATCATCACCGAGGGCGCGATCGGGGCGATCCTCGAGGGCGCGCACGGCGCGACCGCCGTCGTCTCGCAGGGGTGCCGACCCGTCGGCGAGACGTTCGCGATCACGCGGGCCGAGCGGAACGTGGTGTTCGAGCTCGGCGGTCAGCCTGCGCTCAAACGGGTCGAGGAGCTCTACACGACCGCGACCGAGCGTGACCAGCTGCTGATGCGTCGCGGTCTTCACGTCGGCCAGGCCACGACCGAGCTCAAGCCCGAGCTCGGCCGCGGAGACTTCGTGATCCGCAATCTCGTCGGTGTCGATCGGGACACCGGGTCGATCGCGATCAGCGACATGGCCGAGGTGGGGCAGACCGTGCAGTTCCAGGTCCGCGATGCCGAGTCGGCGCGCGAGGATCTCCGCGCGATGCTCGAGCCGGAGCGTCTCGACCCCGTCGCCGGCGCGCTGCTGTTTTCATGCAACGGCCGCGGTCAGGGGCTCTTCGGTCAGCCGGACCACGACGTGAGTGCGGTGCGTCGCGCCTTCGGCGACATCCCGGTCGCGGGGTTCTTCGCCGCGGGGGAGCTTGGCCCGATCGCCGGCCGCAACTTCGTTCACGGGTTCACGGCGTCGATCCTTCTCTTCCGAAATGGGGGCACCGCGAAATAGCGACGGCCCTCGCGGTCGAAGTCGGATTACGGCCCCGGCTGAAGGCCCGGGGTTCGAGCGTCCACCCGCGGGGTGCTGTCAGGAACGATGAGAAAGTCGTCAGCCATGTGAACGCCGACCCGCTGACCGTTCTCGATGTCGGTGGACGAATCGTTAGTTGTATCTTACAACTATTCGTAGACTGGGTTCGATTGAAGCGGCTAACTGTCGATCAGGTCGCGGAGAAACTTCAACGCCACCCAGAACTGGTGAGACGCTGGCTCCGATCCGGTCGTCTTCGTGGAGAGCGGATTGGCTGGAGCTGGACGGTTCTCCCGAGTGAATTAGATCGTTTTCGCCGAGAACTTCCAATAAGACGGCGTCGTTAGTTCTATACTTTGATTCGGCTCATTCGAGCCGTATATGCGGAAGTGGCTCAGTTGGTAGAGCACGACCTTGCCAAGGTCGGGGTCGCGGGTTCGAGTCCCGTCTTCCGCTCCGAGATCGGGGCATCGTGCGTGTTTCGGCGCCACGGATTGCTCGCACGACATGTGGCCGGAGGATCGTCTTTTGGTCAAGTTGCTGCCAGTACTCTCGACGTGAGCCTCGATCGTGCCGCGGACTTAATCGGTGCACTCGAGCAGACCACCGCCGAGATCTCAGGTCTGTTGGAGTCAGTCACTGACGCTCAGGACTGGCGGCCGAATGACGAGCATTGGTCGTTCCGCCACATCGCGGCGCATCTTGAAGCGTGCCAGACCGAGTGCGTGCTTGTTCGCGTGCGTCAAATAGCCGCCGGTGCCAAGCCCAAGTTCGAGTTCTATGACAACGATGGCTGGGACTTCAGCGACCGTGACCTTCGACAGTCAGTTCGTGAATGGCGTGAGAACCGGGCTCGGGTATTCGATTTCGTCCGGTCGTTATCGTCGGAGCGGCTCTCGCGGACGGGGAGCCACCGCACGTTCGGCGAGATCACCGTTCTCGATTACCTGCACGTGGACCTCGACCATGATCGCGAGCATCTTGCGGACCTGAAGGAGATGCTCAGGGGACGAGCGCGATCGCCGTCGACCGCCGAAACTGACCGCCCTTCGTCATCAAAAGCAGCTCGAAACCGCAAGCCGTAGCCATCCGCGATCGTCGCGAACTAACCGAATTGTTTCAACATCGGGGATGTAGAGTCCCGCGTTGCCGCGGTCCTCTCCGCGACCATCAACGTAATAACAACCGGCCTCTGTTCCCAATTTGAGCTGGGCTGCGCGCAGAGGCATGGCAGTTCGTAGGAGTTGTGTCGTCGCAGCCGAGGACGTTCGGCTGGCGGGGGCATAACGGCCGCCGCAGTTGGTCGCGCGAGACCGTCCGCCATTAGCAGGCCGCTTAGCCTGCCGCTTCCGCGAGAAAGCGCTTTCGGGACGTCTGCGTTCCCCGATGCCGTTTACTCCCGATTTCGCCCCTTGTGTCGTGGTCCCTCTACTTCTTCAGCTCGGTCTTGAGTTCGCGGAGGATGCGCAGGTCGACCGTCTTGAGGAGATCGTCGAGGGTGATCTTCATGAGCCCGGTGTCGGTGAGCAGCGGCGCAAAGAAGCGCACGCTCTTCTCCGGGTCGGAGTCGCGCCACGCGACCGGAACCATATTCGCGGCCTCGCGAACGAGGGCGAAGTTGGCGCTCCCGCCGAAGAGTCCCTTGTCTGTCGCGAGCTTCACCGCGTCCGAGCGATCGGCGGGGAGGGCGTCGGCGGCGCGATAGATCGCACGGAGGGCGCGCTTAGCCGCGATCGGGTTCGCGCGGTACCAGTCCGAGGTTGCGACGAGGATGCAGCAATCGAGATGCGCCCACGGCTCGTCCATGACCTGCGAGTGGATGACGTGGCCCTTGTTCGCGGGATTCGCCTTGAGCGCCGCGGCCGAGGTCGTCGCGACGAAGACCGCGTCGTTCTTGCCCTCGAGGTAGAGCTTCACCGGATCGGCGTCAGCCTGCACGACGAAGTTCACGTCCTTGGGGTCGACCCCCGCTTGCTTCAGAACGACCGCCGTGTAGCTGTAGCCGAGCTCAGAGAGCGCTTTCGAGCGCACGACGATCGTCTTCCCGCGGAGATCCTTGAGCGAACCGACATTCTGCTGTGCCCAGATCTCGACGCACCCGGGGTGGATCCCGCCGAGCGCGACGACGTTGGTCCCCGTCTGGATCGCGTTGGCCATCGAAGGGGGGAACATGATCGCCAGGTCGAGCTTGCCCGCCGCGAGCGCGGCGGCGCCGCCTGAGTCGACGATCTGCACATCGGTGAAGCCTTCGTCGCGCAGGTAGCGTTCGGCCGCCATGATCGGCGCGTCGCAGGACGCGCACTGGATGCGCATCGTGGTCGTCTCCGGTGCGGGAAGCGGGGTCGGCGTCGGCGCGGCGGTCGCGGTCGCGGCGGGTGCGGTGACCTGGCTGCATGCCTCCAGCAGAGGGCCGGCCGCCAGGGCAGCGGCGAGAGCGCTCCCGCGCCGAAGGATGTCGCGTCGCGTGATCGCATGCGGTTTCATCTTCCGCTCCTTTCGCCTTGTGGGGCGTCCTTCCGAATCTTTTCCCGCGGTCGGCTTCGTCCCGGTCGCGATTCGACTGCCTCGACCACGCGCTCGAAGCGCAGGGCGGCGCGGGCGCATGTGGCTTCGACCGCGTCGGCCGAGATCGCGTCGAAGACGAAGAAGCAGATCTCGTCCTCGGGAACGAAGATGGAGCGGACGAAGCGGACAGGCGTCCCGTGTCGCGTGAGCTCTCGCGCGGCCTCTCGCGCGCGCCGCTCCCGTTCCCTGACGCCACTCGCCCGAGGACGCGGGAGGTAGCTCTCGGCGAGAAAACTTGGCACGCGGACACTCTCGTCGAGGACGGCCGCCGCCGATATGCGGGAAATCCCCTGAAAATGCCGGGCTAGGGAGTGAGGATCTCCTCGGAGGCGACCTTGCGCGCGAGTTCGGCGCGCGAGCGAACGCCGAGCTTCGCGTAGACATGCGCGAGATGACCCTCGACCGTCTTTGGCGAGATGAAAAGAGCGGCGGCGACCTGCTTGTTCGAACGCCCTGCCGCCACCAGCTCCGCGACGCCCCGCTCGGATGGCGTGAGCCCGACCTCGGCGCGCGGGCGGCCACCGATCCGCGCAAGCTCGCCTTGCGCCTTCGCGAGCCAGAGCGGTGCGTTGATCCGCTGGAACACCGCGACCGCCTGATCCAGCGAGCGGCGTGCTTCGGCCTTATGTCGCGCGCGGCGCTGCGCCGAGCCGAGCGCGAGCAGCGCGCGTCCGTGATCGAGCGGCAGCGACAGGCGCTCGAGTCCGCGCACCGCTTCGCTGAGTTCGGTTTGCGCCCGGACTTCGTCTCCTAGCGCGGCAGCGACGAGACCGCGTCCCTGGGCAGCGAGCGCCCTCAGCCAGGGGTTATGGGGATCACGCTCGAGCCACGCGATCAACGGCTGGGTGTCCTCCGCGCGGCCGAGCCCGACGAGAGTCTCGACGGCGTCGGCAACCAGCGGTGGGACGGCGAGCCGCGTGTGCGCCCGCGGCGGCCACGCCTTCAGGTCGGCCGCGAAAAGGCGGGCCACGGCGGGAGCGAAAAAGCCAGAAGCCGCCTCGAGGTCGCCGGTCGACAGCTCGATGAAACCGCGTATTGCTCGTCCCTGGATCGATCGACCCACGAAACCGGCCGCATCCGCGATGCGGATCGAGCTATCGGCGTCGCGGCGGGCGTCCGCGAGCTCGCCGAGGCAAACCTCGGCGAAAGCCCGCAGTGCAAGACCCGCCGATTCGCCGAGCCTGTTCCCCTCGTGGGTGCTGGACGCGAGGAATTCGTCGGCGAGCTGTTTCGCGCGAAGCGCATTGCCCGCGCGAGCCTCGGCATACGACAGCATTGCCACGACCCAGTTCTCCCCCCTCGTCCCGCCGGTACGGCACTCTTCAAAGAGCGCATTGAGCAAGCCGATCCCTGCGTCGGAGTCACCGGCCGCTAAATGAGACCAGGCGAGCTGAAGTCGAGCGATGATGCCGCTCCGCGCTGTCTCCTCCATGCGCGCCGCGCGCACGACGTCCGCGTCGCGGTCGCCCAGGATCGTGGCGCGCGAAGCCACGGCAGCGGCGATGAGGCCTGGATCTTTCGTCTGTTCGGCGAGCTTGACGGCACGTTCCGCGTGGGCCGGCGTCCTCTCGTCCACGCCGCGAAGGACAGGATTGATCAGCTCGAGCAAGATCCGAAGCTCGAGCGTTGGGTCGTCGACATGCTCGAGCGCCTCCTCGAACAACGGCGACGCGGCGCTCAGGTCGAAGAGACCCCGGCGGAACGCGAGGAGCTGCAGCCCGCGCGCGCGAAGATTCCCTGTCGCGGAAGGAAGAACAGTCTCGAGCAGCGGCTCCGCACCGGGGCTGCGTCCCGCGATGTGGAATTCGGCCGCATCGATTGCGCGCCTGGTGCGGTCGGTCGTCTGCGTTCCCGGAGTGAATTCGAGTGCCAGCTCCATCAGTTCCGCCGCCGCTGTGGGAGCGCCTCGTGCACGGGCGCGCGCCGCCGCTCGCTCGAGACGGATTGCTACCGCCTCGTCGGGCCCCTCCGTGGCGAGCGCCAGGTGACGCGCGGCCTCTTCTTCATCAGCGACGAGGTCCGCCAGCCTCCGGTGCACGGCGCCGCGTTCGGTGGGCGAAGCGTCGGCATAGAGCACCGAACCGAGGAGCGGGTGAGTGAAGCGAAGACGCTGCCCCTCAAGCACGAGGACCTCAGCCGCGATCGCTTCCTTCAGCGCGTCTGCGGGTACGAGCTCTGGCGCTGGACGGGCGCTCGCGGCGACGGCAATGAGCGCGGCACGCGTTGTGGACGAGATCGTAGCGAGCCGCTGCGCAACCAGCTGACGAAGGTTGCCTGGCACCGGGAGCGGCTCGGCCGCCGCGAGGTCGCTTCCAAATGCGAGAAGCGCGCGAGCGATCTCGAGCGCATAGAACGGATATCCCCCGCTCGCTTCGTGCAGTCGCAGCAGCGTTGGGCGGGGCAGTGCGATGCCCATGCGTTCGTGCACCAGCTGCTGTAGAGCACCAGCGCTCAGCGGTCCGAGCTTCAATCGTTCTCCCTCAACTCGCAGCGTTGGGGCGCTGCCGTCATCGATTCGCTCGGTGACAAGGAGGGCCATTCGGGGCCCGAGCCTGCGCGCGACGAACTGGAGCGTCCCGCGCGACGGGCTGTCGAGCCACTGCACATCGTCCACGGCAACCACGACCGGCCGCTTCTTCGCCAACACCTCTAGGGTCGTCATTGCGGCCACGGACACCGCATGCGGATCCGGTGCGCCTCCGCCTGCCTTGTCGATCAGCAGAGCGATCTCGAGCGCGAGCCGCTGCGGTGGTGGGAGCGCCTCCAGCACCTCTTCGAGATTCGGTCGAAGGAGGTCCGCGAGAGCGGCGAACGAAAACGCTGTCTCGGCCTCGACCGGATGCGCTCTGAGGACGAGATACCCGCGTCGGGCCGCGAACTCGAGCCCGGCGTTCCAGAGGGCGGTCTTGCCGATCCCGATCCCGCCTTCGATGACGCAGGACCCCGTCCCGCCTTCAGCGGCCCGCAAGAGCAGACCGGTGACGACGGCGATCTCGGCATCTCGGCCGACAAGGTCGGTCCCCATCGCCCTGGAGACTAGACCGACGGTCTGATCGTGCGCATGGCCAGCCTGGGCGGATTAGCCGAGCTCGTACAAAACCGTCCGCGGGGCCGGAGGAATAGCGAGCCGGGGAGACGACGCCTCGGCAAGGATGAAGCCGGTCGGCAGTCCCTTGCTCCTTTTTAACCCGCCAGCCCGAGCCACCCACGCTCGCCCTGAACGAGCCGAGCTGTTACCACTTCCGCGCGCTTGACCCCCGTCTTCCGCTCTCGAATGTTCCGCTTCGGGGTCGACGCGGAACCGGCTCCATGATGCGGCCGGCTCGGGCTCAAGCCCGATGGCTACCTTCTCGGCTCGTACCGCATCGCCACTGCCCCCGAGCCCAACTCCAGCCGGCTCACGAGCTTCAAGTCGACATGCTTCGATAGCCCAGCGAACAACGTCGGCCCGTGGCCCGCGAGTCTGGGATGCACCACGAACTCGTACTCATCGATCAATCCCAGCTCC
>Ga0184608_10000166_pt1 | contig 15691 bp, 12 predicted proteins | sample PLM1_30_coex_FD_133010 | JGI IMG/M metagenome (GOLD analysis project Ga0184608, IMG submission 133010) | Groundwater sediment microbial communities from an aquifer in East River, Colorado, USA - PLM1_30_coex | ecosystem: Environmental > Terrestrial > Soil > Riparian zone | place: USA: East...
CCTTCGCGATGCTCTGGCGCGCGTACCAGCCTTGCGCCGCGAGCGCGATCAGGAACCCCACCGCTCCACCGATGAGGACACCCGATGGTGTGGCTCCGAGACGGAGCGCGGCGATCGCGGCGATCGCGCCTGCCAGCGCCGAGTTCAAGATCATCACCACGGTCGGCGTGCCCGCGATGATCTGTCCGATCCACGAGACCACCCCACCGGGCTGCACGCCCATCGTGATGCCGATGCCGCGTGGGTCGTCGTGGGCGCTCATCACGAAATAGCGCTCGAGATCGGGAGCCAGCTCGAGATACGCAGCCCGGATCCGGTTCATGCCAATGACGCACATCGCCTCGTGGTAGTTCGCAACGCCGAGGCGCATGAAAGTGGCAACGCCGATGAACAGCGCGATCGGCAGGATGACGAGCGCAAAGAGGGTGAACCCCTCGCCGAACGCCGACGCCTGCGCCACGAGCGCAAGAGCCACGATCGCGCCGGACAGCGTCGAGAGGAACATCCCCGCGCGGCTGAACGACTCGTTCCAAGCAAGCGAGCGCGACGCGAGCAGGCTCCAGTGCTCGGTCGACAGGATCTGAAGCCGCATCGCCGGAGATGCCGCGTCGATCGTCCCACTCTCTGCAGCGCGTGGTGCCTGTGCCGGTTCAGGTCCGATTCCCGTTACCGCGGCGACACGTTCGAATGTCATTCGTTTTGGACCTCGCTCCATGACTGCACGCCGAGGTCGTAGTCTATCGGCGTGCTTCTACGAACTTCGCTGTTGGCGGTCCTTTTCGCGCTCGCTCCGTATTGGCCTGCCAGCGCCGAGCCGGCGGCGGCGCCCTGCGATATGTCGGGGACGCCCACGAGCAGCGCCTTTCTGCCGAACATCACCAAGTACCTCGGCGGTGTCTTCGGCTGGGTAACCCCGTTCATCGTGCAGAACGTCGGAACAACGGCGACGGACCTTCAGGTCTCGTTCTACAAGTTCAGCGACGGCAGTCTCGTGACGTGTCGGAAGATCACCGGTCTCGCACCCGGGACCTCGTTCGCCGACATTCCCAACAACGACGCGGACCTCCCGGGAGAGACCCAGTTCTCGGTGGTGGTCCGGAGCTTCGGCGCGCAGATCGTCGCCGTCGTCAACGAGCACTCCGGTGTTATGGATCGCGCGGAGGCGCTGAGCTACAACGGCTTCGCCTCCGGCTCAACGACGGTTTCGCTGCCGAACATCGTGCGCCGGTTCTTCGGCTACCACACGCCGTTCATCATTCAGAACCTCGGCACCGGACCGACCGTCGCCACCGCGACCTTCGTCGGCCGCGGGACCGAGCCTGGGGCGACCATCACGCGCACCATCGCCGCAGGTCAGTCGCAGTTCATCGAGCCCAATATCGAGTCCAGCCTTGTGGACGGCGGCGCGTACGCCGTGACCGTCCGCGCGGATCAACCGCTGGCCGTCGTCGTGAACACGCACAACGACGACTTTGGGGTGGCTCATCCGGTCGCGTACGCGACCGATGGGATCACCGGCGGTTTCGGAACTGTCTACGGCGCATACGCGGCGAAGAATGCGAATGACTACGGGCGCCCTGGGACGATGTCGACGATCGTCGTACAGAATCTCGGCACCGGCGCGACAACGCCCACGCTCGAGTTCACGCCTCTCGGTGGTGGCTCGACGACCACGTTCGCCGGTCCCTCGACCGGAGCTGGCGCGGCGTGGGCATTCGATCCGCGCTACATAAATGGCGTCGCCGGCACGACGCTCTGCGGCGCCGCCGCATCAGCGGGGTGCCTTGCCGACGGCGAGTACACATTCAAGGCGTCCGCAGCCGGAACGATCGCCGCCGCGGTCAATGTCATCAGCCCGAACAGTGCGATGGGGTACACCGCGACGGGCTCGCCTGCGGCGAAGTTCTATCTGCCGAACGTGACGAGAACGCTCGGGGGATCCGAAGGCTGGACGACGCCGATCCTGCTTCAGAGCGTCACCGCCACCGGTGCGTCGGTCGAGTGGCGACGCTTCTCCGACGGAGCCCTCGTTACGACGCAGAACCTGACCTTCACACCGGGCTCCGGAACCCGCATCGATCCGCTCGCGGTCTCGAGCCTCACCAACGACACTCAATACGCGGTCACGGTCAACGCGATCGGCGGGATCGTCGTCGCGATCGTCGAGGAGCACGCCTCGGGCGGCGAGAACTCGATGATCTACGAGGGCTTCGCCGCCCCCTAAGGCGCCGCCGGCATTAGGGATGCGAACCACGCCTTCATAGCGGGCGGGTTGATCGTGCGTCCGTAGTCGAGGCTCTTCTCGCGCCCGCCCCCGACCATCGCGACACTGAACGCCTCGGCCCAGGATTCGCCGGGCAGGTGGATCCACTGCGCCATCCCCACCGGCTGCGCGTTCGCCTCCTTCAAAGCGTCCTGCCACGTCCCAGGAAAACCGCGATACGCCCAGTACTTCGCCATGACGTCGGTGCCCGCGGTCTTCCGCTGCACCAGGTCCTGATACGCATGGCCGAGCTCGTGGAAGGCGGTGCTCGGCGTCATGACGTAGTCCTCGCGCACGGAGAAGATCGGCTGCCCGGTCGCGTTGATGCCGCGGTACCACGCGTCGCCGTTCTCACCCGCCGGCTCGTCGAAGTCGAGCTGCGGCGTGGGAGGAAAGATCGGGAACGCTGCCCGGATCTGGAAGTAATAGATCATGAGCTGCTGGCCCGCGATGTTCGTGGTCGGGTGAGGCCGCGGCGTCGGTGCGACCGTGGGAGCCACCGTCGGCGTTGGACTTGGCGACGGGGTGGGTGAGGGAGTTGGCGACGGCGTCGGTGCGATCGTCGCCGTCGGCGTGGGACTCGGCAGGGCCACCGGCTGTTCCTGGGCACTTAGCGCGATCGCCGCGCCGAGCACGACCACGAACGCGACCGCGACGCCACCGGCGAGCTTCATACGAGAGGTCACGTCAATAGGGTAGGGCGCTCCCCTTGTCGTTCCGGTGTCGCGCAGGTCCTAGTACTGGCGGGTGATAGATCGGCGCTTGACGGGGGTTACCGCACCTATTCCGGAATGACAAGGTGGCGTCGTGGGAAACGAAGGAGAGTCGGTTCCGGCTCGTACGCGCAGGCAACGGCTTGGTGCGATGGTCCCGTGGCTCGTGTCCCTCGCTGTGTTCGGCGTTGGGGCGGTCGGGCTCGACGGTTTGGAGCGAGCGCTGGCCGTCGGCGCGTTCTCCGCGTCGTGCCTTGGCGCGCTGCTCTCCGTCGCGCAGCTTCGACTGGCGGTCTCGTCGATGCGCGGATGGATGGGCCAGCGCGAAAGCGCGCTCAGCACGTTCGCTGACGACCGCGCCGCCGCCGTCGCACGGCAATTCCAGTGGGCGGTCGAGGAGTTGGTGAGCGTGCGCGCCGAGCTGCGAAAGACGGAAGGCCTGCGCGCCGACGCGGAAGGACGCGCCGCGAGCGCAGCAGAGGAAGCGCGTCGGCACGCCACTGACCTGCGCGTCGCCCGCGAGCATCTCGGTGCGCTGGACGCCAGCGAGCTCGATCTCCTGCGCGAGAAGCTCCAGCAAGTGGAGCAAGCCTTCCAGGAGGAGGAACGCGATCGGCGTAACACCGAGCGCCGTGCGCGAGCGGCCGAGCAGCGCGTGGCTGCTCTCACTCGAACGCTGCGCCTCGTCGCGAACACCGTCTCCTCGGGTGGCGAGACCCTCGCGTCGGGCGCGACCCCGAGCGGACCCCTCACGCTCGATTGGACGCTCGAGTACGACGGAAGCGCGCATTCGCTCCGGGTCCGCTCGACGTCGCCGCAGACGCGACCGAGCAAGGCGCGGATCCTCGACGCGACCGGACGGCCGGTCGCCGAGTCCGTGAATGCGCGGCAGCGCCGTCCCGCGCAGGTCGTGCTCCGGATTCCGCAGTCGGTCGCGGCGGCCGTCGAGTCGGGCGACTGGTCCGCGTTCCGCCTCGAGGTCGAGATGGACGAGGTGTGGCTCGGCGCGGTTCTCGTGGATCGCGCTCAGCCGGTCGTCGACGTCGAGGTCATGCAGCCGCGCGCGTTCCGCGTTGTGAGCTGACCACCCGCAACAGCCTTCGGCCCGATAGAATTGAATGCAGCGCACCCATCGCGGGCAGATTGAGCAGTGTGGTGAGCTCCGCTGACTGTAGATCAGCCGCCTTTGGCTGTGGGGGTTCGATTCCCTCTCTGCCCACCGAATTTCGCGAGCCCGCTTGCGTGAGAGGTCCCTCGACACTCGAGGGGCTTTATCGGTTTTTCGTACGAGAAGCTCTCACGGTCGTCTGACTGACCTCGGGTTTCTGCGATCAGACGACTTTGGCCTCACGACTGAACGAGAGGATCTTCGCCTCGGCCATCGGGTTCGGCAGAGCCGAGCGGTCCTTAACTGGGATCGCGTGGCTGTATCGCTCGACCATCAGAAGTCTCTTCCAGCAGCCCTGGCGCATGAGTGCCAGCAGGTCGGCCCCCGGTGGCTTCATTCAGTTCATTGCAGTGAAGTGGGGGGGCCGCCCGCGAAGGACCCTGACCTAGCCGGGCATCCCTGCGATGATCCGGATCTCGACGAGGAAACCTTCGCGCGGCACCGCGGCCTGCACCGTGGTGCGCGCGGGCCCGTCCTTCGGGAAATAGGCACGGTACGCGTCGTTGAACGCGTCGAAGTCGGATGCCGACCGCAGGAAGACGAGCGAGTCGAGCGCGTACGCGAGCGACGTGCCGGCTTGCTCGAGGATCGCGCTGATGTTGTCGAGGACGCGGCGCGTCTGCGCCGCGACGTCGCCACCGCTCGGCTGGTTGGTCTTCGGATCGAGCGCGACTTGCCCCGCGACGAACACGAGGTCGCCGTAGCGGACCGCCTGCGCGTAGGGCAGGCCGGTGTGCGGCGCCCGTCCGGTGTCGATGACCTCTCGCGTGGGCATGTCTCCTCCTACGCGCTCTTGCCGCGCGTCGCGATCGCGAGCTCGCCCTCGACCGTGCCGTCGTCGTGGACGAGGATGTACTTGTCGTAGAGGTTGATCGTCGTGTCGCAGTGGCTCGGCACGAGCCAGACGACGTCGCCCGTGCGATGCGTCCCCGCGAGCCCGGCGATCTTCCCGTGCTCGTCGCCCGCCTCCTTGTATGTGGCCTCCGGGTGGTCTCTCACCTTGGGGACGCCTGAGTCGATGCTCGCGGACTTCCACCCGGCGTCAACGACGAGCGCGTCCCTACGGTTGACGCTCAGCACGCTCGTGAGGATGAAGAGCGCGTTCTCGAAGGAGGGCTCAACCGCGCCGTAGCTCGAGTCCATCACGCAGTACGAGCCGGGCTGGATCTCGTTGACCGCGGCATGCTCGACCGCGAAGCGCGCGGTCCCTGTGCCAGCCGTCGTGATCTTCGGGACGGCGATGCCGGCGTCGTTGATGAGGACCTTCGTGTCCTCGAGCCGGTCGTACGCCGCGCGCGCCAGAGCGCGGCGTTCGGTCTCGGGCACGCGGCTCTGGAGATGGCCTTCGTAGCCCTGGAGTCCCGCGAAACGGAGGCCTTTTGTCTTGCAGACGAGCTCGACGAGCCTCACGACATCCGGTCCCGCGTCGACGCCGGTGCGCTCCTGGCCGACGTTCACGTCGACGAGGATCGCGATCTCGATTCCGCGCGCGCTTGCGCGCCTTCCGAGCTCGCGCGCGATCTCGGCGTCGTCGACGGTCGCCGCGATCGTCGCCTTCGCCGCAAGCGCGATGAAGCGGTCCATGTTGCGCGGGACTGGTTCACTCGTGATGAGCACATCGTCGACGCCGTTCGCGACCATGATCTCGGCCTCGCCGATCTTCGCGGTGCAGATCCCGGCTGCCCCCAGCGCGAGCTGCTTCGTCGCGATGACCGGGCTCTTGTGGGTCTTGCTGTGCGGACGGACCGCCTTGCCGCCTTCCCGCGCGAGCTTGGCCATCTTCGCGAGGTTGCGCTGGAGCGCGTCGACGTTGAGCAGGAGCGCGGGAGTCTGGACCTCGTCGAGAAGCACCAAACGGTAGTCTGCCGCGATGTTCGGCCCGACGCTGCGCGGCGAGAAATGCATGCTCCGGCCGCCGCGCAAGGAAAAAGGAGGTGCGACGGTAACCGTCTTCGTAGTACCCGAGGGTCACGTTGTGCGCCATGCCCGTGTCAGCGAGCCGGACTCGACCTCTCTCTATCGCGCGACCAGCTCGCGCTACTGGGATTTCAATGGAGTTTGGCGCGGCCGGCGCAGAAGCCCGCCGACGAAAGGCAGAGATCTGAGCGACCAGGTCTGATTGCTGCGACTGGATCAGCGATACACCAGCGTCAGACAACTCATGCGAGGTGGATCTGTGGCCCTCGCAAGAAGAACCTGAAATCGTTAGGAAACTCGCAGGTCGGTCGTCTTGAGCCGAGCGCCGAAGAGCAGACGTGGGCTCATCCGGCCTGGATGCGCCCACCCCTATCACAATGGAACTCGCCCAATGTCTAACGACACACAAAGCACTGACGGGGAATCCGGCGCGGCCACGATGTCCGCACCACCCAGCAGTCCCGGCCTGGTCCGCTCCATCGCCCATCGCCTGGCGGGTGACCCGCTTGCCCTGCCGGTCGAGGGGCGTCTTCCGTCGTTCGATGGCGCGACGGGATGGCTCAACTCGGAGCCGCTGACGCCGGAGGGACTCCGAGGGCGCGTCGTCCTCGTCGACTTCTGGACCTATACCTGCGTGAACTGGCTGCGCACGCTCCCGTATGTCCGCGCCTGGGCCGCGAAGTACCGTGACAACGGATTGACGGTGATCGGCGTCCACACGCCCGAGTTCGGCTTCGAGCGAAACATCGACAACGTCGTCGCACAGTCACGCACCTTCGGCGTCGAATACCCGATCGCGGTCGACAGCGACTACGCGGTGTGGCACGCCTTCGCGAATCACTTCTGGCCAGCGGTCTACATCGCGGACACGGAGGGGCGGATTCGGCATCACCACTTCGGCGAGGGCGAGTACACCCAAACCGAGATGGTGATCCAGCAGCTCCTGCTCGACGCCGGGCACGACATCGACCAGGACCTGGTCGCGGTCGAGCCGCGCGGACTCGAAGTTGCCGCCGATTGGCGGACGCTGCAATCGCCCGAGACATACGTCGGGTACGGCCAGAGCACCGGCTTCGCGTCGGAGGACGTCGCGGCCTCCGACGAGCCCCACGTCTACGCCGCACGCGCACGGTTGAGCCTCAACCACTGGGACCTCTCGGGGAACTGGACGGTCGCCCGGCACGCCGCGCTCTTGAACGAGCGCGGCGGACGGGTCGCCTTCGAGTTCCACGCTCGCGATCTCAACCTCGTCATGGGCCCGGCGTCGAGGGGCGCCTCGATCCCGTTCCGGGTCTTCCTCGATGGCCAGGTCGCGGACGGCGCTCGCGGGAGCGACGTGGAGTCCGATGGCCGCGGGATCGTCAGGGACCAGCGCACCTACCAGCTGATCCGCCAATCCGGGCGGATCGCCGATCGCCTGTTCGAGATCGAGTTCCTCGACGCAGGCGTGGAGGCGTATTGCTTCACGTTCGGCTGAGGCGACCGCGCGCCTGAGCGGCCTCGCGTTTTCGACTCAGCCACAGCGCCGTGCCCGTGATCAGTCCGATTACCTGACCCGCGGTGCCATATCCGACGAACAGCTCGGCGAGAGGATCCGTCACGATCCGGCGACGGCGCCGAAAACAAAGTCGACGCTTGCCGCCCTCGCGTTGATGCTTCCGCGCGGGTATCGCGTTCAGGCGCTGCGTGCTTCTTGCGGGAACGAAATCTCGTTAAGGCAGGAAGCGGGCCGTGACCGTCCTCGCCGACCTGATGGTCAGAGTGCACGTCGTCCCGGAGGCCGAATCGCAGCCGGTCCATCCATCGAATACGGACAGTAAGGCGGGCGTCGCCGTGAGGGTCACCACCGAGCCGTAAGCGAAGTCGACGGCGCAGTCGGCTCCGCAGTCGATCTGGCTCGCATTGCCGGGACTGGAGGTGGAGGTCACGGTGCCCTTACCGACGCCCAGCGTGCTCGTCTTCGTAACGCTCAAACGCACCATCACCGTGAAGTTGCTCGCGCTCGTCGCAGTGCCCCCAGGCGTGGTCACACTGATCGCCCCGGTGGTGGCCGCCGCCGGAACGGTCGCCTGAATCGTCGTCGACGAGGTCACGGTGAAGGTGGCGCTCACCCCGTTGAATGTGACCTTGCTGGCGCCGCCAAAGTCCGTGCCGGTGATCTCGACGATCGCACCGACCCGCCCACTCGTCGGCGCGAAGCTCGTGATCGTCGGCGGACTCGCCGTGACGGTGAAGTTAGTTGCGCTGTTGCCGCTACCGGCTGGCGTCGTCACGCGGATCGGACCGGTCGTGCCGCCCGAGGGCACCGACGCTTGAATAACGGTCGCTGAGGTGACCGAGAAGCTCGCGTTCACCCCGTTGAAGGTCACCGCGCTCGCCCCAGCGAAGTTGGTGCCGTCGATCTGAACGCTCGTGCCGACCGTGCCGCTCGTCGGCGCGAAGCTCGTGATCGTCGGCGGGCTCGCCGTCACCGTGAAGTTGCTCGCGGTGTTGGCCGTGCCGCCGAGCGTCGTGACGCTGATCGGACCTGTTGTGGCACCCGCGGGCACGGTGGCCTGGATCGCCGTCGCCGAGATTACCGAGAAGCTCGCGCTCGACCCGTTGAAGGTCACCGCGCTCGCCCCACTGAAGTTGGTGCCGTTGATCTGGACGCTCGTTCCGACCGGTGCGCTCGTCGGTGCAAAGCTTGCGACCGTCGGCGGCGGTGGCGGCGCCGGGGTTGTCTCGCCGCCCTCCCAGGCGTCGAAGGTGAACGCGTTGGAATATGCCTGGATCCCGACATCGCCGGTGGGATACGAACCGTCCGTGGTGTACGTGAATTGTGAGACGCCATTCTGGAAGACCTCGAGGACGTTTCCGTCGGCGGCGAGGCGCCACTTGTCGCCGGGAGCAACCGTCGGTCGGAACGGTCGAACCATCGTCATCGTCTCCCCGGCCGGGTTGATCTTGTAGATACCCGAGCCGTCGCGGGCGCTGTCCGCCCAGAGGAACAGCAGCCATCCCGTCGGGCCGTTGCTGGTGCGATCGATGCGGACGACCGCCCCGCCGCCGCTGCCGGCAACCGAACCCAGGGTGACCTCGGAGTACTGCGTCGGTGGCGGCGCGATACCCCAGACGCCCGCAAGCACACCCATCTCATATGGGCTGTTGGTCCTGGCAACACCCCCGGCCTTCGTGAAGTTGAAGACCCCGGACCCCGGCAGCGGGTACCAGCGGTCGCCTTCGTCCAGCGGATTTTGGGCCGGCCCGTCGAAGGTCGTGGAGGCCCAGGTCCCGGAAGAAGTCGGTGCAGCGCCAGTGGACCACGACGCGATCGTCGCGTCTGTCAACGTCGGGCCGGCGGCGAACGCGAGTATTCCCGTCGACCCGCTCCCATATCGGACACTGTCCTTGCCGGTGTTGTAGATGAAGTCTCGGACGCCGTTCTTCATCCCGTAGAGCACGGGTCCGCGGGCGATGAGCCGTAGCGTGTCGCCGTCCTTGACGGGCGTGTTCGGGGTTAGCCGTTGCGCCGTGTAGTTTTGCCCGACGCAATTGTCGCAGCGATCGAAGCGGTAGAGCTCGAGGTTGTCGCCCCCTGCCAGGCTCGCCCACCAGGTGTACTGGCTGTCGACCGCCGGGCCGCTGGTCTGCGCCCGAACCATCGGCCCCACGTAGCTCCGGTTCGTTTCGATGTGGCCGACGACGATCTCTGAGTACTGGTCGGCCGGGACGGGTGTCGTGGTGTGGGCAGCCGGATGGTTGTTGTGCGCCCCATTGAAGCTGCCGGCGTAAGCGACACCGTTGTTCTTCTGGAACTGCACGTGGTCGAAGCTCATCGAGTACATGGGTACCCATGCGCCATTTTCGTTCAGAGGGTTCTCGGCGCCGTCGAAGTTTGAAGACGTGATTGGGCTGGCGGCGATCGTCGTGTTCGGGGCGAGCGTCGCCACGACCAGACTCGCGCTTACAACCGCACATGCCGTCCGCGCGAACGCGGAAGCCAGGCGCCCGCTACCCATCCGCGAGGCCCAGCAAGAGGCAAAGGCGCTCCGCCGTCATTCGCCGAATGAAACCAACTGTGAATTGAGGACAGTTCAGGGAACTCCATGTCGTTTGCGAGTGCCGGTGCCGATTCGGGTTTCTGGGCTCACGGGACGTCAACGGCCTTAACGGAAACTCATTGCCCTCCTCGATTACATCCCTCGACGACCGTGATCCGAGCCGAGTGCTGGAGATCGCTGGGCACACGTTCTGCTGCCGCGCAACTCATCTTGCGCACGCTCAGTCGCCACACTGGCGTGTGAGCATGCGCTCGATCGGGCGCAGCGATGTGGAAGTTCCATCACGAAGGCGTCAGGGCTCGTATTCGCTTTCAAACGTTTTCCGGACGACGGCGACGTTCGCGGCCGGAGGTTGTGTCGGACACCGGACACGTCTCCGGACAGCACACCCTGGGTGGAGGACAGATAACGATCACTACGTCGAGACGCGTGCCGCGATCGGGAAGGGCGCCGCCGTTAGCCTTGGCTCATCGTCATCGGCTGATGAAACGTCACCCGGGTCGGCGGATCGAAGGCGGTGACCGTTCACTTCGCGAGCCACCGGTCATAGCCGCGAAGGTCAACGATCGCGGCGAAGATCTTTTCAATCGGGGCCGCAATTTCAGCTTCTTGGCGAATCTGGGTCATCTCTCCTCCGGCTCGTTCAGACTGGTGGCGTGCGCACGAGCCGCCTCGAAGCATTCACCGACGGCGTCTTCGCGATCGCGGGAACCCTCCTTGTACTCGAGCTGCGGGTACCCGACGACACGGCGGATCTGGGCGCCGCACTCCTACGCCTATGGCCAGCGTATGCCGCCTACCTCGTGAGCTTCCTCACCATCGGCATCATCTGGGTGAATCACCACACTCTGCTCGAGCATTGCAAGCGCGTCGACCGGCGCTTTCTGTACCTGAACCTGTTGCTGTTGATCGCCGTCGGGATCGTCCCGTTTCCCACGGCGCTGGTCGGCCAGTACATCCTCTCGGAGCACGGTGCGACCGCGGCGCTCGTGGTCTACGGACTCGGTGGGGTTCTCATCGCGATCGCGTTCACCGGTGTCTTTCTCTACGCGACGCACGATCAGCGGCTCGTCGGAGACGGTGCGGCGCCGCGCCGCATCCGCGAGGAGGGCCGGCTGTTTCCGATCGGCCTCGCGGCGTACAGCCTCGGCATCGCGCTGGCGTTCGTCGCACCCGTCGCCAGTCTTGCGGTCTACGGCCTCACCGCGCTCTTTTACGCGCTCCCGTTGTTGCCGCTCCCGGCGCGCGCGGGGAGTCACTGAGGCTCGGGCGAGCTCTGCGCTTCGCGCCAGAGCATCCGCATCGCATCGGAGCTCGCGAGCAGCTCGTCGAGGGTGCCACGGGCGATGATGCCGCCCTCGTCCATCACGAGCACCTGATCCGCGCGGCGTAGCACCGTCGGCCGGTGCGACACGACGATGCAGGTCACCTCGCGACTGCGCGCGAAGAGACGACGCCACAGCTCGGCCTCCGTCTCCGCATCGAGCGCCGACGACAGATCGTCCAACACCAGCAATTCCGGATCGCGTACGAACATGCGTGCCGCAGCCGTGCGCTGAACCTGGCCGCCGGAGAGCTTCACGCCACGTGGTCCCACCAACGTGTCGAGCCCACGCTCCAGCGCGGCGATATCAGGCTCGAGAACCGCTGCCTCGATCGCGATCCGCAGCGCGACGCTGTCGTCGGAACGTCCGAGCAGCACGTTCTCCCGCACGGACTCGCTGAAGAGTCGAGGCACCTGCGGCGCGTAGCCGCTCCGTGGCGGCACGAAGAAGGTCGCCGGGTCGTCGATGAGGCGACCGTTCCAGCGGATCTCACCACCATCGAGCGGTAGGAGCCCGAGCAGGAGTTGAAGGAGCGTCGTCTTACCGCTCCCGATCCGGCCGGTGATGGCGGTGAAGGAGCCTCGCGCAAGCGTGAACGAGACGTCAGTCACGCGGCCGGTGCCGTCCGGGCGCGCGTACGTCAGACCCCGCGCGTCGACCTGCTCGAGCCGCTCCCGGGGTGGGGCAGGCGGAACGTCCGGCAGGACGCGCCCGAGATACACCGGTGCCGGTGCGACCAGCTCGCGGGCCGGGTCGCCCGGGACGATCGCTCGCATCCGCCCGAACGAGACATCGATCCGTTTGAGGTCGCTGATCAGACGACCGATCTCCGCGGGGTACCACCCGAGCTGATCCAGATAGACCACGAAGAGAGCGAACTCGCCGACCGTGAAACGGCCGTCCCTGATCGCTTGCGCACCGAGGAGCAACACGATGCCGGTCCCGATGTGGACGAGGTTGAGATTGAACGAGTCGAGCAGCTCGGCGAAAACGGTGTCGCGCACCGCATGCCGACGACGCGCATCGCCGAGCTCGTCGAGGCGCGCGACCGCGTGCGATGCGGCGCCCGCGACGCGGATCGCGAGCTGCGCGCCGAGCAGCTCACCGAGGAATCCGGTCACGCGGCTCGTCGCCTCGCGCGCCGCCGCGCGGTAGGCCATGATCCGCCGTCCGAGCGCCTCGGTTACGAACGAGACCAGCAGCAGGGGCACGAACAGCGCAGCCGTGATCAGCGGGTCGATCCGCCACATCACGACGGCCGCAACGATCGCGAAGAACGATCGGCCGATGAGATCGCAGACCGCATCGAGCGCGTCCGCGATGATCTCCGGGTCGTCGCGGAACCGGCTGAGCGTCTGGCCGACCGACTCCGGCAGACCGTGGCGACCGTAGCCGCGCATGACCCCCGCGAAGAGATTCCGGCGCATGAGCACGTGGCTCTTCTGCTGTAGGGCGCTCCACGGATTCCCGAGCAGCGGGCCGGACACGGCCTCGGCGATCTGGACGGCGACGAGCAGGGCGATCGCGGTCCATGCGTTCAGGCCAGCGGGTTCGCCGGAGAGCGCGTCGAAGAAGGCCGCGATCGCGAGGCCCAGAGGAATCGGCACGAAGACATACACGATCGTCGCGAAGACCACGCAGACCGCGAAGTACGCTCGGCTGAAGCTGATCAGATAGAGCAACACCCTCACCGGACTCATGCCAGTGCCTCCGCCATCCCGATGCGGAGCAGCCGCGCAAAGCGCGACCCCGGATCGCGCGCGAGCTCATCGCGCTGACCCATCTCGACGACGTCTCCGTCCTCCAGGATCAGGATGCGATTTGCGCGTTCGACAGTCTCGAGTTGGTGCGCGATCACGACCCCGGTGCGCCCGTCGAGGAGACGCGTCAGAGCCCGTTCGACCAGCCGCTCCGTAGCGGCGTCGAGTCGCGACGAGGCCTCGTCGAGAATGACCAACCCGGGATCCTTCAGGAACACGCGCGCGAGCGCGACCAGCTGCGCCTCGCCCGCCGAGAGGCCGCGTCCGCCGGCGCCGATTCGCGTGTCCAAGCCATCTGGCAACGTGAGCAGCCAGGCGTCGAGCCCCAGGTCGCCAAAGACTTCCCGCAACCGAGCGTCGGGCACGCCGCGGTCGAAGAGGGCGACGTTATCGCGCAGCGTGGCGCCGAAGAGCTGAACGTCCTGCGTCACGAGTCCGACGCGCCCGCGCAAAACGGCGAGCGGCACGGAACGGATGTCGGTGCCGCCGAGCCGCACGACACCGTTCGTAGGGTCATACAGGCGAAATAGCAGCCGCGAGATCGTCGTCTTGCCCGAACCCGTGCGACCGAGCAGGCCGAGCACTTCACCCGGCTCGACACGACACGAGACGTGACGCAGGACCGGCTCGGTCTCGTACGCGAACGAAACGCCGCCGAGTTCGATCGAGAGCGCGCCGCGCGGAAGAGTCCCGCTCTCTCCATCGATCACGCGTGCGCGCGCCGCAAACAGTTCGCGTACTCGCACGATTCCGCCGGTCGCCTGCTGGAAGCTGTTCATTTGGCGGGTCAGCCTCTCGAGTGGCTGCTGCAGCATGCTCGTGTAGCGGAAAACGAGATAGACGCTCCCGAGCGTCATCGCGCCCGCTTCGTGCAGTCCGGCGCTCCACACGAGCGCTGCGCCGGTGCCGAGTGCTAAGAGCACCTGAACCGTGCCGTTAAAGATGGCGCCAGCCATCGCCGCGGAGCGGGCGCGGTGGAAGCGTGCCGCGAGGTGCCCGTGGAGGCCGCGCATCGCGTACGTATCGGCGCCGCTCGTCTTCAGGTCCGGCAGGCCGAGGAGACGCTCCTCGAGAAAACCGCTCAGGTTGGCCGCCGCCTCGCGCGACCCTCGAGCGGCGATGGCGACGAAGCCGCCGCCACGCGTCATGAACACGAGCGCCGCCGCCGCGAACAGCGCAAGGATCGCGCCGACACGCCAGTCTTCGCCGTAGAGGAGGACGAGGACGCCAACGAGGAAGATCGCGCTCCCGACCACCTCGACGACGAATCGCGAGAAGAATCCCGCGATGGCCGAGACGTCGCCGTCGACCCGTTCGATCAGCTCGCCGGGGGTGTGCTCACTGTGGAACGAGGGGTCGAGGTCGAGCACATGACGCGTGAGATCCGCGCGCAGCGCGTTGGTCGTGCGCCAGCCGAGATCCTCGGCGAGGTAGGTCTCGACGATCGTCGCGGCTTGCGTGAGAAGGGCGACACCCAAAAAGAGCAGCGCGATCCAGACGAGCCTCTCGAGCGGCTCGCCGGACTGCGCGTGGTCGATGAAGATCCTCGCGATCTGCGGGTTGGCGAGCTGCAGGCCGATGCCCACCAACAGCGACGCGCCGAGTAGGACGGCGCGCGGCCACTCGGGGCGCAGATAGGTCGCGAGCAAAGCACGGCCGGACGTGAACGACATTTGGCACTCCTCGGATGCAGCACAAATTCGAGCTAGGGTCAGTTAGAGGAGGTGCTGCAGGCCGCCGGGTCGGCGAAACCGAGTCCGCGCCGAAGGCGCGGTTAGCGCTCTAGAGGAGGGCCGCCGAAGCGGAGGCCTGGAACGAAGAAGCTGCCATGTCGAGACCTCCCGCCGATGTCGTTTCGAAGGATGGTACTCACAGCGCCGTCATTCGCAAATTCAACCTGGCAGCCAGAGGCACAACGCGTGCAGGACCGCATCAGAGACGTGAAAGGTCGGCATGCACTCGTAGCAACGTGCGCGGCGATCGTGCTTAGCGTCGTGCCCGGGCTCGCCGGTGCTGCGCGCGCGATCGAAGAGTCGACGACGCCTATTTCGCAGACTGCAACGTGCACTTCAAGTGTTGGCCCCGGCATTCCGCCGCCCGCGAGCATTCCGTCGGGACTCCCGGGCTTCCACACAGCCTGGTACGGGCAAAGCGGATACATGACGCTCTGTCCTGGCGACACCTCGACCGCCACCGTCGCGATCTACAACTCCGGATCGCGCGGGTGGGTGAGTGGCGTGCTCGGCGAGGTCGCGTACCTCGGCACGTGGAACCCAAGCCCCGGTCAGGATCAGGCGAGCGTGTTCGGCGGTGATGGTACGAATGGATCGCCGAGCACCGGATGGCCGCGCTACAACCGCGTCGCCATCCAGCCTGCCCCCTACGTCGGCCCAAATCAGGTCGCGTGGTTCCAGTTCGCGGTCCGCGCACCGACGACGCCCGGCTCGTACGGCTTCTACATCCGCCCGCTCATCGAGGGTGCGCAGTGGATGGAGGACTTCG
>Ga0184608_10000167_pt1 | contig 15640 bp, 18 predicted proteins | sample PLM1_30_coex_FD_133010 | JGI IMG/M metagenome (GOLD analysis project Ga0184608, IMG submission 133010) | Groundwater sediment microbial communities from an aquifer in East River, Colorado, USA - PLM1_30_coex | ecosystem: Environmental > Terrestrial > Soil > Riparian zone | place: USA: East...
GTTCAGGAGCGCCAGGAGCCCAACATGTTTGTGCGCCGAGGATGCCGCGACGGGTATGACACGGCCCTCGCGCACCGCCTTGTGCAAGGCGTCGCGAAGCTCCTCGTACGAAAGCTCCTTTCCGTCCAGGTAGCGCGTGAGGAGGTCCTCGTCGGTCTCGACGATCGCCTCGACGAGCTGCTGCCGATAGGCGCCGACACGGTCGGCCTCCTCCTTCGGAAGGTCGGCGACCGGGTCGTTCGGTCCCCTGAGGATCTGCCCGTGCAACAGATCGATCGTCGCCGTGAGCTCCTGGTGCTCTCCGACGGGCACGTGCAAAGGCACGACGCGGATCCCGTAGGCCTCCCGAAGCTGCTCGAGCACTCGGTCGAAGTCGGCATTCTCGCGATCGAGGCGCCCCGCGACGACGATCCGCGGCGTCTCGGCCTTCTCGAGCTCCGACCAGACCGTCTGGGTGCCGACCTGCACGCCGGCCGACGCGTCCACGAACACGATCGCGGCATCTGCGACGCGGAGGGCCGCGTGCTGGTCACCGGCGAAGTCGGCGAAGCCGGGGGTGTCGATGAGATTGATCTTCGTGCCCTGGTGGGTGAAGGATGCAAGGGCCATGTTGATGGTGATGTGGCGCTTCTGCTCTTCGGGATCGGTGTCCAGGATGCTGGTGCCGTCATCGACCTTGCCGAGGCGAGTCGTCGCCCCGACCGAGTGGAGGAGGGACTCGACGAGGCTCGTCTTGCCCGATCCTCCGTGGCCGACGACGGCCACATTTCTGATCTTCGTCGGCTCCGGTGATGCCATCAAGACTCTCCCCAGCGCGTGATGCCACGGTAGTATCACGCCCGATGTCGGGGCACTCAAAGTGGAGCCAGATCAAGCGTCAGAAGGGGGCCGCCGACGTAAAACGGGGCATGACTTTCACCAAAATGACGAAGGAAATCATGCTCGCCGCGAAAGAAGGCGGCGGGGACCCAGACGCGAATTTCCGGCTCCGGCTGGCTATGGATCGAGCCCGCGCGGTGAACATGCCCCGCGACAACATCCAGCGCGCGATCGATCGGGCCACCGGCGGCGGCGAGGGCGCCGCGCTCGAGAGCGTCGTCTACGAGGGCTACGCTCCGGGCGGCGTGTCGGTGATGATCGAGGCCGCGACCGATAACCGGAACCGCACGGTGTCCGAGATCCGCGCGGCCTTCACACGGGGCGGCGGGAAGCTCGGCGAGTCCGGCTCGGTGCAGTGGCTCTTCGAGCAGAAGGGCGTCATCGAGATCGACACCAAGGGCAAGGACCCCGACGCGATCCAGCTCGCCGCCATTGACGCCGGTGCGGAGGATGTCGAGGTCGAATCGGGCCTCGCCACCGTCTACACCACGCCGACCTCGTTCGAGCGCGTGAAAAAGGCGCTCGAATCTGCGGGCGTCAAGACCGGCGCGGCCGAGCTCTCGATGCGTCCGACGACGACCGTCCGCGTCGAAGGCGATGCGGCGCGGAAGCTTCTCGGACTGGTCGAGACGCTTGAGGATCTCGACGACGTGATCAAGGTGCACGCGAACTTCGACGTCCCCGAAGAGGTCCTGCAGCACGCCTAGCCGGGTGATCCTGGGGATCGATCCCGGGACGACCGGAATGGGATACGCGTTCCTCGTCGCCGCGCCGGAGCGTGCGCTCCTTCTCGAGTGCGGGGTCGTCGACGTACGCGCGAGCACGACCGCGGCGGAACGGCTGCTCGCGATCTCGGAGGCGCTCGACGAGCTGATCCGCCGGCACAAACCGTTCGTCCTCGCGGTCGAGCGACTCTACTTCAACAAGAACGTGCAGACGGCGATGCGCGTGTCCGAGGCTCGTGGCGTGGCGCTGCTCTGCGCAGCTCGGGCGCGTTTGGAGATCGCCGAGTACACGCCGCAGGAAGTCAAGATCTCGGTCACCGGGAATGGTCGCGGAGACAAGAAGGCGGTGCAACGAATGCTCCCGCTGCTCGTGGCGATCGACGCGCCGATCACCCAGGACAACGTCGCCGACGCGGTCGCCATCGCGCTCACACACGCGCAGCGCTCGCACTTCGTCGCGGCGGTCGCGGCGGCAACTTCGTGATCGCCGCCCTACGCGGCGAGGTCATCGCGCGCGGTGCCGGCCACGTCGTGGTCGAGGTCGCGGGCGTCGGCTACAAGGTGTTTGTTCCACGTCATCCGTCGAGGGACGACGTCCTCTTGCACACGCATCAAGTGGTGCGCGAGGACGACCAGTCGCTCTACGGATTCGAGAGCCGCGAGGAGCTCGCCCTCTTCGAGATGCTCATCAGCGTCTCAGGTGTCGGGCCGAAGGCCGGCCTCGCCTTGCTCTCTGTCGCTCGTCCCGCGGAGATCGCCGCCGCGATCGCGTCAGGTAACACCGCGGTGCTCGCGCGCGCGCCAGGCGTGGGAAAGAAGACGGCGGAGCGGCTGATCGTCGACCTGAAAGGCAAGATCGGTCGCGTTGCAGGAGCGCCCGTCACAGCCGGCGCGCTTATCGCCGAGGACGACGCCCACGCCGCGCTTGTCGCACTTGGCTACACATCGTCGGAAGCGGCCACGGCCCTTCGCGACGCGCCGCCAAAAGGCGGCGCCACGACGGAGCAACGTCTTGCGGCGGCGCTTCGCGTCACTGGGCGAACGGTGGTCGCAGGGAGGTGACGGAAAGTACCGCTGACCTAGCAGGCGGGCACGCTATTTGCGACCATTTGCTGCGGCCGCCGCGCCGTGGAAGGAGCGTGCATGGTCGAGTTTCTTAAGAGCGAAGAAGGCCAGGGACTCGTCGAGTACGCACTCATCATCGCGGTCATCGCGATCGCGGTCATCATCTCGATGGTCTTTTTCCGCAACCAGCTCACGAACTACTTTTCGAACATCGGCAATAACCTCACGTAGGAGCGGCGCGGCGGCCAGCCGCTCCCGGGGCTTAGAGGTGTTTCCCACCATTTGATATAGTTATTGCTCGTCGCCCGGCCTCGTCGGGCGGCGCGTCGGGCACCAAAAAGTGGGTCGACCCCACTTTTTTTGTCGCCTGAAGCGAATTGAAGATCGGGAGGGGAGTGCCATGAACCGAGAGCTCGTCACTGGCCTGGCGCAACTCTCAGCCGAGAAGGGCCTCCCCAAAGAGGTCGTCAGCGACATCATCGCCCGGGCCATCAAGCGCGCCTACGGCGATGAGGAGCACATCGACGTCAAAGTCGACGTGCAGACAGGCGCGTTCAGGGTCTACCTGCTGAAGACGGTCGTCGAAAAAGTCGAGGATCCGAAGATCCAGGTCCAGCTCGACACCGCGAAGAAGATCAAGCCCGACGCCCAGCTCGGCGACGTGATCCCGTTCGAGGAGTCCGCGGCGGCGCTGGGACGCATCGGCGCGCAGACCGCGAAGCAGGTCATCCAGCAGTCGCTGCGGGAGGCCGAGCGCGAGCAGGTCTTCGCCGAGTATGCCGACCGCGAGGGCGACATCATCAACGCCAAGATCAGCCACTTCGATCAGGGCTCCGCGATCATGGAGCTGGACCGCGGAGCGACCGCGATCCTGCCGCGCTCCGAGCAGGCACCGCACGAGCGGTACTTCGCGGGGCAGGCTCGGAAAGTCGTCGTCCTCGAAGTGCGTCGCACACTCCGCGGGCCGCAGATCATCGTCAGCCGCGCGCACAAGGCGCTGGTGAAGCGGCTCTTCGAACTCGAGGTGCCGGAGATCTTCCACGGCCAGGTGGAGATCGTCGGGATCGCACGCGAGCCCGGATCGCGCACGAAGATCGCCGTCCGCGCTCGACAGCCCGGCCTCGACGCGCGAGGCGCGTGCATCGGGCAGCGCGGACTCCGAGTACAGGCAATCGTGAACGAGCTCGGCGGTGAGAAGATCGACATCATTGAGTGGGCCGAAAGCCCCGAGCGCTACGTCGCGAACGCTCTCGAGCCGGCGCACGTCGTCCGCGTGGACATCGTCCCCGAGGAAAAGACGGCGTACGTGATCGTGCCGGACCGGCAGCTGTCGCTGGCGATCGGTAAGGAGGGGCAAAACGCCCGCCTCGCCGCGAAGCTCACGGGCTGGCGGATCGACATCCGCAGCGAGTCCGAGGTGCGGGCCGAGGTCGAGCCGGAGCCCGAGCCGGAGCCAGTGGCTGTTGCGGAGCCGGTGCCCGCTGAAGAGGAATCGGAGATCCGCCACGATCTCGTCGCGGAGGTCGAAGCCGAGTCCGCCCAGGCGGACGAGGAGGACCTGGATGAAGAGGACCGCGCGCTCCTCGGAGGCAAGAAGAAGCGAGCCGAGCGCCGTTAAGGCGGCCTCGCGGCCGGTGCGGACGCTTCCGCAGCGGACCTGCGTCGCCTGCCGGACGGCCCGCGCCAAACGAGAGCTGGTGCGCGTCGTACGCTCACCTGCGGGGGAGCTCTCCGTGGACCTTCGCGGCAAGGCGCCCGGCCGCGGGGCGTACCTCGATCCCGATCCGGGATGCCTCGAGCGTGGGCTCGCGGAAGGCGTTCTCGCCCGGGCGCTGGAAATTGATATAGACGGAATGACGGCCGACCGGCTGCGAGGCGAGCTCGCCGCGGCGGCGAAAGAACGGAGACCGAGTGCCTAAAGCAAGACCCAGGCGAATGCCACCGCAGCGCGGACCGCGTCCTCGAGGGCGCCGGCCTCAACGCGCCCCGATGCCACAGCCCATCCCCGAGCCAGTGGCGCCGGTCGCGGTCGCGGAGAGCTCGACCGTGGTGACGCTCCCGAAGACGATCGTCGTCGGCGATCTCGCGCGCGCGCTCGATGTGAGCGTCGTCGACGTGATCCGCGGCCTCGTGAACATCGGGATGATGGTGTCGATTAACGAGACCGTCGACTTCGATACGGCGACACTCGTCGCGAACGAGCTCGGCATCGAGACGCGCCCCGTTGAGGAAGCGCCGCCGCCGGCCGAGGAAGAGGTCACGCCGGAGCCGCTCTCGACGAAACAGGTCCTCTGGGAGGACGTCGACCCGGCCAAGCTGAAGGAGCGTCCCCCGGTCGTCACCGTCCTCGGGCACGTCGACCACGGCAAGACGAGCCTGCTCGACGCGATCCGGGCGACGAACGTCACGGCACGCGAAGCCGGCGGGATCACCCAGCACATCGGCGCGTACCAGATCGAGCACAAGGGCCGGAAGGTGACCTTCCTCGACACGCCCGGTCATGAAGCGTTCACCGCGATGCGCGCCCGCGGCGCGCAGGTGACCGACGTCGCCGTGCTCGTCGTCGCGGCGGACGACGGCGTTCAGCCGCAGACCATCGAAGCCATCTCGCATATCAAAGCGGCGCAGGTCCCGATCGTCGTCGCCCTCAACAAGATCGATCGTCCCGACGCCAACACCGATCAGGTGAAGGCGCAGCTGGCCGAGCACGGCGTCACGATCGAGGAGTACGGCGGAGACACTCCGCTCGTTCCCGTTTCGGCCAAGACCAAGGTGGGCATCGACGATCTCGTCGAGACCGTGCTCCTCGTAGCGGACGTCGCCGAGCTCAAGGCTGACCCCGATCGCCCGGCGATCGGTCGCGTCATCGAAGCGCACCTCGACAAGGGCCGGGGTCCGGTGGCGACCGTGCTCGTCCTGAACGGCACACTCGAGCGAGGGGATCTCGTCGTCGCCGGGACGACGTTCGGCAAAGTGCGCGCGATGGTGGACGACAAGGCAAGAACGTCGGGCGCGCCGAACCTTCGCGCCCGGTCGAGATCCTCGGGCTCCCCGAGGTCCCTGAGGCCGGCGATGTCATGCGGGTCGTCTCCGACGAGAAGGCCGCCCGAGCTGTGGTCGCGCAGAACGCGCGCGAGCGCGCTGCCGGTGCCGCGGCGGAACGACCGGCGACGCTCGACGAGATGTTCGCGCAGGTCAAGGAAGGCCAGGCCAAGGAGCTCAAGATCGTCCTGAAGGCCGACGTGCAGGGCTCCCTCGAAGCGATCAAGGGCGCTCTCGCGAAGGTGCCACAACCCGAGGTCGCGCTTTCGATCATCCACGACGCCGTCGGCGACATCCAGGAGTCGGACCTCACGCTCGCCGCCGCATCGAACGCGGTCGTCATCGGGTTCAACACGAAGATGGAAGCACCGGCCCGTCGCGTCGCCGATGCGACGAAGGTCGACGTACGCCAATACAAGGTCATCTACGAGCTGCTCGAGGACGTGCAGAAGGCGCTCACCGGAATGCTCGAGCCGGAGATGGTCGAGTCGCTTCTCGGCCACGCCGAGGTGTTGCAGATCTTTACGTCGGGCAAGACGACGATCGCGGGCTCGCGCGTCGTCGACGGCCTCGTCCGCCGCGGCGCGCAGGCGCGGCTCCTTCGCGGAGGCGCCGCGATCTACGACGGCAAGATCGGAACGCTCCGGCGCATGAAGGACGATGCTCGTGAAGTCACTGTCGGTCTCGAGTGCGGCATCGTGCTCGACAACCAGAACGACGTCCTGGTCGGCGACATCATCGAGTGCTACGTCGTTCAACCGAAGCCTCGCTAGCCGTGGCGTATAAGCGAGCGGACCGGGTGAACTCCCTCCTTCAGCGCGAGCTCGGCACGCTCATCAGCGAAGAGCTCCGCGACCCACGGATCGCCTTTCCGACCGTGACCGCCGTCGAAATCACGCCGGACCTCCGCAGCGCCAAGGTTCACGTGAGCGTTCTCGGCGACGAGGAGGCCTCAGGGAAGACGATGAGGGCGCTCGAGGACGCGAAGCCGTTCCTGCGCCGCGAGCTCGGCGCGCGAACCGATCTCAGATTCGTGCCCGAGCTGACCTTTGTTCACGACCGCTCGGCCGAGCAGGCCGTCAGGATCTCGGCCCTGCTTCGCGAAGCGCGCGAGCGCGAGGGCCGGTGAAGGACATCGTCGCGACGCTCCACGGCGCGCGGCGGATCGCACTCGTCTCGCACCGCGACCCCGACCCCGACACGATCGGCTCGGCGCTTGCGCTCGGGCTCGGTCTCGAGTCACTCGGCAAACGGGTCTCGTGGCACTGCGCGGACCCGGTACCCGAGCAGCAGCGATTTCTCCACGGGAGCGAGCGCTTCACGCAGGAACCGCCCCCAGAGGACGTCGACCTTGTGGTCACCGTGGATTTCGGTTCCGTCGATCGCGCGAAGTTCGCGCTTCCGGCGCGCCCGACGCTCGTGAACATCGACCACCACGCATCGAATGACAATTTCGGCACCGCGAACCTCGTGGATGTCACAGCAGCGGCGAGCGCGGAGCTCGTCTCACGTGTCATCGACGCGCTCGGGATCAAGTGGACGCCGGAGATGGCCACGGCCGCGCTCGTCGGGATCATGACCGACACCGGCTCGTTCCAGTTCCCGAGCACCGACGCGCGCGCGCTCGATCGCGCGGCTCGGCTCCGCGAAGCGGGAGCCGACCTGCAGGCGATCACGTACAACATCTTCCGGAACAAGCGTTTCGAGGCTTTGAAACTTTGGGGCTTCGCGTTCTCGCGCCTGGTGCGCGAGCAGGGCGGCCAGCTCGTCTGGACGGAGATCCGAGCCGGTGACATCGACGCCGCGGAAGCGCGCGACGAGGACATCTCCGGGCTCGTCGAGCAGGTCGCGCGGTCAGCAGGGATGCGCGTCGCGGTCCTCTTCAACGCACAGCGTGGGGCCACTACCCCATCAGGGGCCCCTGCCCCTGCCGTGAAGGTCTCGTGCCGGACGTCGCAATGGGAACCGTCCGTCGATGCGTCGGCGCTCATGGCGCGCTTCGGCGGGGGCGGTCACGTACGCGCGGCCGGAGCGCTCATCGAAGGCGACCTCGCCGACGTCCGCGATCGCGTGCTCGACGCCGCCCGTGCGGCGCTCGACGCGGCGAAGACGCGCGCACCCGTCAGCGCCTGATCACTCGGCCCGACTCGCCGTCCGGCGTGCTGGCGATCGACAAGCCCGAGGGCTGGACCTCACACGACGTCGTCGCGGTCGTTCGCGGTGTGCTCGGAACGAAGCGCGTCGGGCACGGCGGCACACTCGATCCTCAGGCGTCCGGTCTGCTTCCGGTGCTCGTCGGTAGCGCGACGAAATTCGCGGACCGGATCCACGAGGCGACCAAGGTCTACGACGCGTTGGTCCGCTTCGGGGCGGAGACCGCGACCGACGATCGCGAGGGTGCCGTTACGCGCGAAGCCGGCGTCCCAACGCTCGCTGCCGGAGCGATCGAGCCCGCGCTCGCGGCATTACGCGGTGTCATCACCCAGGTACCCCCGCAGTACGCGGCGCTCAAAGTGAGCGGTCGGCCAGCATACGCACGAGCGCGCGACGGCGAGACGGTCGCTCTCGCGGCGCGGACCGTGCAGGTCTTTCGGCTCGACGTGATCGAGATCTCCCCGCCCGATCTGCGCCTTTTCGTGGTGTGTTCGTCGGGCACGTACGTGCGCGCGATCGCGCGCGACCTCGGACGTGCGCTCGGCTCCGCCGCGCACCTCGCAGCCCTGCGCCGTCTCGCCGTTGGCGCACTCGAGGCGCGCGATGCGGTCACGCCGGATCAACTCCGCGCGCGCGGGCATGAAGCCGAGGCGCTCATTCGTCCCGCGAACGAGGATTTGTTGACGCTCGACCCCCGATTTCTCGAGCGATCCGCTGGTACGATCGTCGGAGCGGGGGAGTCAGTCTGATGCTCGCCAAAATTGCCGAACGGTTCACCAAGTGGGCGTTGTCGGCCTGGCGCGACCTGTCCCTGGACGCGAAAGTGGTCGCCGTCTTCGGCGTCGGCAACTGGTTGCTGCTCTTCGCGAATCACACGACGGTGGCCGCAACGCACGATGTGCCGCTCTGGCAGTTGTTCCCGCCCGGGGCGGACGCCGCATTCCTCATTGCCTGCGGGACGCTCGCGTTCGCATATCCATTCCGGGATCATCGCTCCCGCGGATCGTTCACGACGCGCGCTCGCGTCGTGCACCTTGCCGCGATCATCGCGACTTTCGTCATCATCCCGACGCTCGCGTCGATCATCCTTCGCGAGACCGGCAAGCCGTACACGTACATCCATGACGGCGCGCTCATGGTCGAGGAGGCTTCGCGGAAATTCATCGCCGGCATGAACCCCTATGTAGCCGACTACCTGGACACGCCGATGTTCTTCTGGCCGATGATCAATAACCCTGCGCTCTACCACCTTACCTACTTCCCGTTCATGTTCCTCGTGAGCGGGCCGTTCGTGTGGTTCTTCGACCACTTCGGCTTCGTCTGGGACCAGCGGTACCTCTACCTGCCTGCATACGTCGGCACGCTCGCCCTCGTCCCATTCATCGTGCAGGGCGCCGCGCCGCGGCTTGCGATGACCGCCGCAATCGCGCTCAACCCGCAGCTCTTCCCGTTCGTCGTGGAAGGTCGGAACGATTTCTTCGTGCTGCTCTTCCTCTTCGCCGGCATCGCGCTGCTCATGCGGGAGCGTCGCACGATGTCGTCGCTCGCGTTCGCGGCCGCGGGTGCGGCCAAGCTCCACGCGCTCATCTTCCTTCCGTTCGTCGCCGTCTATCTCATCGCGACGAAACGCCCGCGCAATCTCCGCGAGGCGGTCGCGGCGCTCGTGCCGACGTGGCCGGCCGCGCTCTTCCTGCTCGCGACCTTCGTGCCGTTCCTGGTAAACAATTTCGGCGCGTTCTATGACGATGTCGTCAGCTACAACGCGGGCGGCGCGGCGTGGACGTATCCGATCTCGGGGATGGGCTTCTCCGCGATCCTCCTGGCACTTGGGCTCATCCCATACCGGCAGGCGGACTTCCCGTTCGCGGCGATCGAGATCGCCGTCGCGGCGCCGATCGCCGTCTGGTGGTTCATCCGCCTCTGGCAGCGGCCCACGATCGCGACGCTTCTCGCCGGCTACGCGCTCACGCTCCTCGCGTTCCTCTTCTTCGGGCGTTACTTCCAGGGGAACTACCTCGGGTTCATCGCCGCCGTCTTCACGCCTGTCCCATTCCTCGCGACGCGCGCCGCGCGACGCGTGCCCCGGCGCGTCCGCCGGCCGGTTCCAGTGATCGTCACGACCCCGCGCCCGGCTCGCGAACCGGTGCCCGCGCCCATTCCGTCTCCCGCGCCCATGCCAGTCGCGCTCGAGTCCGTCGCCGAGCCGTCACCTGTTGGAGTCGGCTCGACGGACTGATACTCGGCGGCGTGGAATCCCTACATGACTTCGCGGCGTGGCCGAAGGGTCCGGTCCACCTCGCGATCGGCGTCTTCGACGGAGTGCACCTCGGGCACCGCGCGCTCATCGCGCAGCTCGCGCGCGGCGCGCGGCAGGAGGGCGCGAGAGCGGTGGCGGCGACGTTCGATCCGCTCCCGATCCAGACCCTCGCTCCCGGGGCGCCGGCGTCGGCGCTCTCGGATGTGAGCGACCGGGTCAGGCTGCTTCGCGAGGCGGGCGCCGACGCGGTCGTGGTCTTTCGCTTCGACGACGCCTTCGCGAAGCTCTCCGCGGACGAATTCGTCGATCGGGTGCGCGGAGCCTGCGACGTGCGTCGCATCGTCGTCGGTCCCGACTTCCACTTCGGCCGCCGTGCCGAAGGCGACGTCGAGAAGCTGCGAGAGCGAGGAAAGCGCGACGGCTTCGTCGTCGATGTCGTGACGCCGATCGAGGTCGACGGCGCGATCGTCAGCTCGACGCGCATCCGCAACCTTCTGCTCGCCGGCGACGTCGAGACCGCGGCGCGGCTGCTCGGCCGGCCGTACAGCGTCCGCGGGCGTGTCGTGCACGGCGCCAAGCGCGGTCGCGCCCTCGGCTTTCCCACGATCAACCTCGCGCTTCCGAAGGAGCGCCTCCTGCCTCGCGACGGGATCTACGCGATGTGGGCCGAGATGGGGGAGGGACGTTTCAAAGCGGCGGCATCACTGGGTGTGCGCCCGACCTTCGGGGGTGGAGAACGGGTACTCGAGGCTTATCTTCTCGACTACTCCGGCGAGCTGTACGGCGAGGAGGTCGAGGTCGCCTTCGTGAAGCGATTGCGCGACGAGATCGCCTTCGCGAGCCCGGCGGAGCTGTCCGCGCAGATCGCGCGTGACGTGGAGGAAACGAGACGAGCACTGACATGAACACTCCGCCGGAGAACGGAACAGTCCAGATCGATGGCGTCCCGCGGCCCGCTCTGATCTTCCCCCTGACGCTTGACGGCCTCCGGCGGAAGCGCCTGAGTCAAGCGATCTGGTTCGTACCGCTTCTCGCGTTCGCCGTCATTTACGTGGTCCTGCTGATTCGGATCGGTACGCGCACCGATGCCACCAGCAACATCCTCCGAATCTTCGTCCTCGCAATGGAGGGTCTGTTCATCGCCATCGGGGTGTGGCTCGTCCAGACGTGGCGCAAGCCCGGGTTTGTCGCCCTCCTTCGCGAGGGGGTCTACTCCCGCTCGGGCATCGGCCCGGTGCTCGTTCCGTGGGAGACGATCACCAAGGCCGGCATGCACAAGCTCGCGGGAGTTCCCAGTCTTGGTCTCTGTACGAACGCGACTCCGCGTCACGCTCCCTTCTGGATGAGAGCCAATCGGCCCCTCCAGCGGCGGTTGAGCGGCTGGGACTTCTCGTATCCGCTCGTCGTCATCCGCGGTTCGGCTGAGTTCGAGCGGCTCGTCCACTCATGCGTCGCAAATCCCGCGGAACGGTCGCGCATCGCGGGCGTGTGACAATCCCCGCGAATGAGCGGGGTCCTAACGCCGACCTACGAAGCTGTCACAGGTTGGGAGCATCTCCCCGCCGGCTACACGCATCCAGATGTCGCCGCGGTCGCCGTCAACTCAAAGGGACGCGTCTACCTCTTCTGCCGGTCGGAGCATCCGGTGATGATCTACGAGCGCGATGGAACTTTCGTCAAGTCGTGGGGCGAGGGCATCTTCACCATGCGGACGCACGGCATCACGATCGGACCGGATGACTCCGTCTATTGCACCGACGACGCCGGACACTCGGTGCGCAAGTTCACACCGGACGGAAAGCTGCTGCTCACCCTCGGCGACAACGCCGGAAAGCCGTCCGATAGCGGATACGACGGATCCAACCTCACGACCATCGCGCGAGGCGCGCCGCCTTTCAATCGCCCGACGAATCTCGCGGTCGCACCGAACGGCGACCTCTTCGTCTCCGATGGCTATGGGAACGCGCGCGTGCACCGGTTCTCGTCGACGGGAAAGCCGCTCGCTTCGTGGGGCGAGCCGGGTACCGGCCGCGGTCAATTCATGTTGCCGCACGGGATCGCGGTCGATGCTCAGGGGAACGTGCTCGTGTGCGATCGCGAGAGCGACCGCATCCAGGTCTTCACGGCTGAGGGTCGGTTCGTTCGAGAGATCACCGACGTCCAGCGCCCGACGCAGATCGCCCTCTCGGACGGATTCATGTACGTCTCGGAGCTGGGGTGGCGCGCCGGGCAGCGCTCATTCCGAAATGGACCGATCACGCGCGATCTCCCGCCACGCGTGAGCGTGCTGGACGCGAACGGAACGGTGGTCACGCGTATCGGTGGACCGGACCCATGCGCCGCGGGAAGCTTCTGCGCTCCGCACGGCCTCGCGGTCGACTCGAGTGGCGATCTCTACGTGGCAGAGGTCGTGTGGACCATCGCCGGAAAAGCGGGACTCGTGCCGCCGGATTGCCACACGATCCAGAAGCTGCAGCGGATCGATTAGCCGCGCGACTCGGTCCGCTACTGGAAAGAGACGCTACCTCGGCTGCGCGTAGGGACAATCCGGGACGTGAACCTCTGGCGCAGCTGCGCACTCGTCGTGATCCTGGCAACGCTCGCGTGCAAGCCGCTCGGCTCGCCGGCGCCGTCGACGCAGGCAGCCGGCACGGCTTGCGAATACATCGGCGCCCGTTTCGTTCCGCCGACCGGATGGAGCGTGAAAGAGGAGCGCGACGGCGAGCCGCTTTCGCGGATCACCTTGAGCGGCTCGTCCGCCGGCCACCAAGTCTTGGCGTCCATCTTCGCGCGGGAGATTCTCCCGTCAGCGGAACGAACCCCGTCTGGTCAGGCCCACGCCTACTTCCAGAAATTTCAAGCCGCGACAGTGTCGGAGCCGTTCACGGACTTTATCGAGACGAGTTTTGAAGATTCGGGTCGGACATACCCCGCATTCGGATATCGCGAACGCCTGCCTGGCGCGATCCCAGCGATGGACGTTCAGCAGGAAACCATCGTCCTGCTGTTCTTTCCAAGCGACTTTTCGGCCGGTGGGTACTTCTATCCGTTCTTCTGGACGGACAGCCATCTGGCGTCGACGCCGACGGGATCGCTCGCAGAGCTGCAGGCACTGGTTCGAACGTTTTCGGTGAAGTCTTCGCCGGTCGGAGCTGCCGCGAAGGGCTGCGGGCTCCCCTAGCGACCCTTTTGCCGCTTCGCGCGCGCCGATTCCGGCGGCGCATCGAGGGGCATCTCCGGCGTGCCTCCGAGATACCAGGGGATCAGCCGTACCGGCCACGTCCCGCGCCGGAGCGATCGCCTGCGAAGGCGCAGGGAAATAAGGCCTGCGACCGCGACGATGAGTCCAAGCCAAAGGACCACGACGATCGCCGCGACGCCGAGCTCGATGCTCACGCCAACAGGCTAGTGGTCGTTAGGTGAGCGAGCCCTCGGCCGTGTAGCGCCGCGCGTCGGCGATGCCGACCTCCCAGATCGACTCGGCCCACGCGGGCTTGAAGCCCAGACGCGTGTTGATCGCGAGCATCGGCGCGTTCGAGTCGGCGTTCCCGGTGCGGATGAGCCGAGCATTTGGCCAATCCCGCAGCGCGCGCTCGACCATCGCGGCCTTGAGCCACTTGCCGAGACCATGCCCGCGGTGCGACGGAATCACGGCCGTGCCCTGCTGCCAGATGAGGTGCGGGATCTTGGGGTCGTAGACGAGCTCGGTGTAGCCCGCCGTTTCACCGGTCGCCTCGTCAAGAGCGAGGACGAGCCGGCGCTCGAAGCCCCTCGCCCGTCGCGACCGGTCGAACTCGCGGATCTGTTCCGGTGTGGTGTTCCAGTCCTGCATCGCCGAGTCGCCGCGTGGCGCCGTGTTCATCGTGTCGTACGCGATGATCACGTTCTGCATCCGGTCCTCGGGCACGTCGCCATCGATCCATTCGAGGCGATAGCCCTTCGTACGGATCGCCGCCCACTCGCTCACCATCGCGCGATCGAGCGCCGCAAGATCGAGATGGTTCGTATGCATCGTCAGCGCGGTCTTCGCGCCGATGCGCTCGAGGAACGCGGCGGCAGCCGGTACACGGTCGTTGGTGAAGAAGCTCAACACGATGTCGTCCGCGTCGCCCGCGCCCGCGACGACCTCGCGCAGGAGCTGCCTGCCGATCCCCTTCCGCCGGTGGGCCGGAAGAACATCGATCCCCGCATCACGCAGGTGCTGGTTCGTGTCGGCTTCGAACCGCACCACGAGACCTCTGCCCACGAGCTCGCCCTCGGCCGACCGTGCGAGCCAATCGCGGATGACGACCATCGCGGGACGGTTCCGCACACGGCTCGCGAACGCCTCGAACGAGAGCGGGGGATCCTCCGGCACGCGCTCGGCGGCGATGGCGTTATGGAGAGCGGCGACCTCGCGAACGAGATCGTCGTCGGCGGTCGATAGCTCGACCGGTTCGATGCTGTACGTCTCTGTGGAGATGGCCATGACGATGGGGATCATGCCATCTGCGAATGTCCCCGCGGATTGTTAGATTCGGCACACATGCCCTCACCGAAGAACCCGCTGCGCTACGGGCTGAAGTTTTCGCAGCAGGTACATCCGATCGACGTTCATACCGATGTCTGGCGGATCGCCGACGATGCGGGTTTCGACCACATCTGGCCGTTCGACCACCTCCTCGCGGTCGGCCCCGATCCGACGGCGCCGATCTTCGATGGATGGACCGTGCTCGGGGCGATGGCCGCGATAACGAAGCGCGCGCGGATGGGCCTCAATGTCACGGGCAACCTCTACCGGCATCCGGGGCTGATGGCGAAGATCGCGGTCACCGTCGATCATGTGTCGAACGGGCGGCTCGAGTTCGGGATCGGTACGGGCTGGAACGAGCCGGAGTTCACGCAGTTCGGGCTTCCCTTCCCGAGCGCGGGAGATCGCGTCACCATGCTCGACGAGTCGCTCAAGGCGATGAAGCTTCTCTGGTCCGAGCCGCGGTCCACGTTCAAGGGCCGTTTCTACGAGCTGAAGGACGCCATCGCCGAGCCCAAGCCGGTGCAGCGTCCGCACCCTCCCATCTGGATCGGCTCGAAGGGGGAGCGGATGCTGCGGCTCACCGCGCGGCATGCCGACGTGTGGCACTCCAACGCCGGCGCCTTCGAGGACTCCGTCGCGCTTAACAAAGCGCTCGATGCGGCCTCCACGAAGGCGGGCCGCGATCCCGCGTCGATCCGCAGATCCATCTCGCTTCGCTTCACGACAGCGGACGAAATGCTGAAGAACGCGAAGGCAGCGATTGGCGCCGGATTTACCGAGCTCCTCGTGATGATCGGTGGTGGAAACCTACCCGCGGGCGACCCGCGGAAGCGCGCCGAAGAGGCCGCCGGGCTGCTTCCGCGGCTTCGAGCGCTCGTCTGACCGGTTCCCATCCGGTAGACTCATAAGCGAATAAGAGATCCAAAGGATCAAGAAAGGACAACGGGTGCCGTCAGCGACGCTCCCTAACAAGACCGAGGTGATCACGGCGTACCGCCGTGAAGA
>Ga0184608_10000168_pt1 | contig 15604 bp, 18 predicted proteins | sample PLM1_30_coex_FD_133010 | JGI IMG/M metagenome (GOLD analysis project Ga0184608, IMG submission 133010) | Groundwater sediment microbial communities from an aquifer in East River, Colorado, USA - PLM1_30_coex | ecosystem: Environmental > Terrestrial > Soil > Riparian zone | place: USA: East...
GATCGGTTTCTACGTGTTGTTCGGCTGCACCGTGACCATATCGGTGCAGTTGGTCGGTCTCTATCTCGTATTTGCCACGCTGGTCTTGCCGGCGCTATCGACCTACTACACGAGGAGCGGACGCTACCTCAAGGCCTACTCGGTCGGCGTACTCGGCTACGCAGCCGGCCTGCTCGCGTCGCTGTGGCTCGACCTTCCCTCCGGGGCGATGATCGTATGCGCCATGGTCGCCGCCGGAGTGCTGGTGGCGTCCGTCGGTCGCCGGGCTTCGGCTTCCTGAATAAGAAGAATTCGTCGCGAGGTTGCCGCGTTTGCAGGGTATCGAGCAAAGTGATACAACGAAGCGGTCCTTTGCGTCGCCAGGCAGATTCTCCGGGAGGCGGGTAGTTCCTCGTGTTCTTTTCGTTATTCGGCAGGAAGAAGACCGAAAGTAAAAACAAGGCGCCGGTCGCCCGGCAACCGGAAAAGCCTTCGCCGCAGAAATCCGCGACACCCGTCGTGAGCCCGCAAACAGGCGAGGACTCGCTCGATTTCAGCGCCTACGTCCCTCCGCCTCCATCGGCGCCCCTCCAGGTTTCGCAGGCTCCTGCACCTGCGGCGCAATCGGCTCAGCAAGACCCCGAGGCCGCTCCTGCGGCGCCGCCTTTGGACTTGTCCGCGCTGGCTTCGTCCCTCGCCGGCCAGCCGGGTCCCGCCCCGAGCACCGAAGCGTCCACGGCCATAGACGATGTCGCAACCGTCATCGAGGAGACGGCGACCCTTTTCGCGAACGGGGAGGTCGAGCAGGCGCTGGCAAGGCTTTCAACTTCGGTGCGTGAAGATGATCTCGGGAATTCGGCGCAGCAGGCCTGGCTGATGCTTTTTGACTTGTACCAGCATCTGGGCATGAAGCCGGAGTTCGAGGCGCTTGCTCTGGAATTCGTGGTGAAATTCGAGCGCTCCGCGCCCGCGTGGCTCGAGACGGGCGAGCGTCACGATCCCGGGCTCGACACGGGCGGCATCGCATGCTTCGCCCTCGGCAGCACGCTGACCGGTACGCGCGCGCCAGAAATGGAAAAACTGCGAAACGCGGCCTCCGCCCAGCAGGCGTTGCGCGTGGAGTGCGATAAATTGGAAGGCGTCGACGGCCAGGGCTGCCGGCTGCTTCGCGAAACGCTGCTTGCCCTTCGCGAAGCGGGAAAGGAAGTGCTGCTCACCGGAGAGGCGCGGCTCATCCAGTTTCTGGAGGAGGCGTGCCAGCCGGGGAGGAAAGAAACCGACAGTGCCGTGTGGGCGCTGCTGCTGGACGTCTACCGGATCCTCGGCCTCAAGGACCCGTTCGAGGAGACGGCGGTCAACTATGCGGTGACGTTCGAGGTTTCTCCACCTTCCTGGGAGTCCCAGCCGAGGGCCGAGGCAAAGGGTTCCGCGGTCCTCCGGCCGATCGAGGCCACTGATCAGGCCTTGATGCTCTCCGGGGAGCTGAGCGGGGCGAGTGAAACCCTCGCCGGACAGTTGCAAGACTGGGCCGGTGCGAACAAGATGCTGGTCATCGACATGTCGCGAGCGACGCGCGTTGATCTTGCCACGGCCGGCGTCATGCTGAACGTGTTATCGAAGCTCCGGGAGACCGGCACCACGATTCAGGTTCGCGGCGCGAACGAGCTCATCCGTGCCTTGTTCGGGGTCACGGGCTTGAGCAAGGTCGCCCGCATTATTCCGCGCAAATAGCTTGATCGACGGCACCCCGGCCCCATCTTCGCTGAATCCGGATATGGAACAATTCCACGGAACTACCATCATGTCGGCCCGTCGCGACGGCAAGGTCGCGTTGGGTGGCGACGGCCAGATCACGCTCGGCCAGGTCGTGGTGAAAGCGAGCGCGCGCAAGGTGCGCCGCCTTTATCACGACCGGATCCTCGCCGGATTCGCCGGAGGAACGGCCGACGCGTTTACGCTGTTCGAGCGCTTCGAGGCGAAGCTCGAAAAGCACCAGGGAAATCTGCTTCGCTCGGCCGTGGAGCTCGCCAAGGACTGGCGCACCGACCGGATACTGCGGCGCCTGGAGGCGATGCTCGCGGTGGCCGACCGCGAATCCTCGCTGATCATCACCGGGATGGGCGACGTCATCGAGCCGGAGCTGGGATTGATCGCGATCGGCTCGGGAGGCCCTTACGCGCAGGCGGCCGCGCGCGCGCTCCTCGAAAATACCCAGCTCGACGCCGAGGCCGTCGTTCGCAAGGCCCTTTCGATCGCCGCCGACCTGTGCATCTACACCAATCAGCAAGTCGTCGTCGAAACGCTGGACTAGAGCGGCAGCGGTCCCGGGCCTCGTAGAATCCCCCGACCTCCCTCTCCCGGCCTCCCGCCCCATGTCTTCCATGACCCCCCAGGAAATCGTCCACGAGCTGGACAAGCACATCGTCGGCCAGACTCGCGCAAAGCGCGCCGTGGCAATCGCCCTCAGGAACCGCTGGCGGCGCCAGCGGGTGGCCGAGCCCTTGCGGCAGGAGATCACGCCCAAGAACATCCTCATGATCGGACCTACGGGCGTCGGCAAGACCGAGATCGCGCGTCGCCTCGCGCGGCTCGCGGATGCGCCTTTCATCAAGGTCGAAGCGACGAAGTTCACCGAGGTCGGCTATGTCGGCCGCGACGTCGATACGATCGTCCGCGACCTCGTCGAAATCTCGATCAAGGACACTCGCGAAGCGGCGACGAAGAAAGTGCGACGCAGAGCCGAGGATTTGGCCGAAGAGCGGGTGCTCGACGTCCTGCTGCCTTCGGCCCGCCGGACCGGCGCCTTCGGGGCGGACGGTGGCGAGCTTCCGGCGAGCGCCGTCGGCGAGGAAGAATCCGCGACGCGGCAGAAGTTCCGCAAGAAACTGCGCGAGGGCGAGCTCGACGACAGAGAGGTCGAAATCGAAGTGTCGGCGCCGCAGGCGCACATGGAGATATTCGCGCCGCCCGGGATGGAGGAGCTCACCCAGCAGATCCAGGGCATGTTTCAGAATCTGGGCGGCGCCAGGAGAAAACTGCGCCGGATGAAGATCCGCGAAGCGATGAGGATGCTCACCGACGAGGAGGCGGCTCGCCTCGTCAACGAGGAGGACCTGCGTGCCAAGGCGCTCGCCAACGTCGAGGAGAACGGCATCGTGTTTCTGGACGAGATCGACAAGATCGCGAGCCGCGGCGAAACGGCCGGCCCCGACGTTTCACGCCAAGGCGTTCAGCGGGACCTGCTCCCGCTCGTGGAGGGCACCACGGTCTCCACCAAGTACGGAATGGTGAAAACCGACCATATACTCTTCATCGCGAGCGGAGCGTTTCATCTCTCCAAACCTTCGGACCTGATTCCGGAGCTGCAGGGGCGCTTCCCCATTCGCGTCGAGCTGGATTCGCTTTCGGTGGAGGATTTCGAGAGAATCCTCACGGCGACCGACGCCTGCCTCACGCGCCAGTACCAGGCGCTGCTCGCCACGGAGGAGGTGGAGGTCTCTTTCGTACCGGACGGGATCCGGCGTCTCGCCGAGATCGCCTGGTCGGTGAATGAAAAGACCGAGAACATCGGCGCGCGGCGCCTTTACACGGTAATGGAGAAGCTGCTGGAGGAGATTTCGTTCGATGCGGGCAAGCGTGGCGGGGAGAGCTTGAGGATCGACGCTGCCTTCGTCGATGCGAAACTCAAGGAGCTTGCGCAGAGCGAGGACCTCGCGCGCTACGTGCTGTGACGGTCTGAAGATGCGGACGATGACGAGAGCGCTCCTCGGTGTGTTGCTGCTTGCCGCCGCAGGGGTCGCGCACGGACAGGTCGAAGCTCGGGCCGCGTGGGTGCGCGGGACGGTGCCCGGCCAGACGACTGCCGGGGCCTACATGGAGCTCACGAGCGATCGGCGCGCGAGCCTGCTCGGTGCGGAAAGCCCGGCCGCCGGCAGCGCCGAGATCCACGAGATGACGATGGAAGGCAACGTGATGCGCATGCGCGCCGTGCCGAGGCTGGAGCTCCCCCCCGGCAAGACCGTCGAGCTCAGACCGGGCGGCCACCACATGATGCTGGTGGACCTGAAACGGCCGTTGAAAAAAGGAGACCTCGTCCCCATCCGGCTCAAGGTCGAGCTGAGCGACAAAACGGTCAAGACGATTCAGGTCCTTGCCGAAGTCAGAGAGCTCGCCGCGACCAGCCGTCCCTAGGGGCCCAGCCGTTTCGTCTAACTCTGATCGGTTTCGATCGACTCTTCGAGACAGCGGGGGCAGTAGCAGCCCGAACCGGGGATCGGAGCGGACAGGGCGGGGAATTCCTCGCACCAGCAAGGCTCGCGACCTGCGCGAGCTCCACATTCGAAAGCGTCCCCGCAGCGCGCGCACCGGCTGGTTTGCGGCGCCTCCGTCGAGCGGGAGCCCGGCCCAAGGGTTTTTTGAAACATCCGCGCAAATCTAGCCGCTTCGCGTAAGCATCGCAAGCGTGCTTGAAATGGCCCGCAGTGTCCCCATATTTGCGCTACGCGGGCTCTTGCCCGGAACGAACAGAAGGAGAGAATCATGGCAAACATTACTCGTTACGATCCGTTTGGCGATCTGGTCGACGACATTTTCAGGGGTTTTGTGGTCGGGCCGGTCGGATTCGAAGCGGCCAGTCCCGTGCGCCGCATGAAGGTCGATGTGGCCGAGCATAACGGCGAATACAAGGTGGTCGCCGAACTGCCGGGAGTCAAGAAGGAAGACATCAAGGTCAACATCGACGGCGACCAAGTTTCGATCACTGCCGAGTCGCGCGCCGAGCGCGATGAAAAAGACGGCGAACGCGTGCTGCACAGCGAGCGCTACTTCGGCACGGTGTCGCGCGCTTTCCGGCTGAGCCAGGAAATCGACGACGCCCGCGCCAGCGCCAAGTACTCGGACGGCGTGCTCGAACTGACGCTGCCCAAGAAGGCGACGGCTGCCGCCAAGCAGCTGACGATCCAGTAATACGCAAGGAGCATCAAGAGGAGAGGCGGCCGCTTTGGCCGCCTTTTCTTTTTTCCCGCGAAAGGTACAATCGGCCCTCAAGATGCGCATGCCGATGAGCAACTCCACCCAGACTCCGGCTCACAAGGCCAATGTCCTCGCCGAGGCGCTGCCTTACATCAAACGCTTTCACGGCAAGACCATCGTCGTCAAGTACGGCGGCAACGCAATGAGGGAAGAGCCGCTCAAGCGCAGCTTCGCCCACGACGTGGTGCTGCTGAAGCTCGTCGGCATGAACCCGGTGATCGTGCACGGCGGCGGCCCGCAGATCGACGAGCAGCTGGCGCGGATGGGCAAGAAGGGCGAATTCGTCCAGGGCATGCGGGTGACGGACGCCGAGACGATGGACGTGGTCGAGATGGTGCTGGGCGGCCAGGTCAACAAGGAAGTGGTGACGCTCATCAACCAGGCGGGCGGCAAGGCGGTCGGGCTCACCGGTCAGGACGGGGCCTTCGTTCACGCGAGGAAGTTGCTGCTCTCCGACAAGAACAACGGCGGGGAAAAGATCGACATCGGCCAGGTCGGCGAAATTGCCTCGATCGACCCGAAAGTGATCTGGGCGCTCGAGGAAGGCGGCTTCATCCCGGTCGTCGCGCCGATCGGCGTCGGGACGGACGGGCAGTCTTACAACATCAACGCCGATCTCGTGGCCGGGAAACTCGCAGAAGTCCTGAAGGCGGAAAAGCTCGTCGTGCTTACCAACACTCCGGGGGTACTCGACAAGAACGGCAAGCTCTTGACCGGCCTTACGCCGAAAAAGATCGACTCTCTCGTCGCGGACGGAACGCTTTCCGGCGGAATGCTTCCCAAGATCAGCTCGGCGCTCGACGCCGCGAGGAACGGCGTCAAGAGCGTGCACATCATCGATGGCCGCGTCGAGCATGCCTTGCTGCTGGAAATTCTCACCGATGAAGGGGTCGGGACGCTGATCCGTTCCAAGTGACCGCGGGCCTCGCGCGGTCATCCCCGCGCAAGCGGGGGTCCAGAGATTTCGCCGACGGCCCGGGAAATCGGTGCGGAGGCCGGTAGCAAGCACTTACCCGGAGTCATACAATAAGCATCCCGCCGACTGTCTCGGAGGATGCCATGCCCGCTGCCAAGCCCGGTGCCCGCCGCCTGCAGATCCTGCAGGTGATGGCACGGATGCTCGAGAACCCGAAGGGAGAGAAAGTGACGACCGCGGCTCTGGCCAAGGAGCTGGACGTGTCCGAAGCCGCGCTGTACCGGCACTTCGCGAGCAAGGCACAGATGTTCGAGGGCCTGATCGAATTCATCGAGCAGACGCTGTTCGGCCTCGTGAACAAGATCACCGAGGAGGAGGAGAACGGCCTGAAGCAGATCCAGGCGATCCTATCCTCGCTGCTCAGCTTCGCCGAGAAGAATCCGGGCATGACGCGCGTGCTGGTCGGCGACGCACTCGTGAACGAGGACGAGCGGCTTCAGGCCCGCATCAACCAGCTGCACGACCGCCTCGAGGCGACGCTCAAGCAGTGCCTGCGCGTGGCAGCGACGCAAGGACGCGACGCGCCGGCAGAATCCCAGCTTCCCGCAGATCCAGGTCCTCAGGCCAACCTGATGCTTTGCTACGTGATCGGGCGCTGGCAGCTGTACGCCAAGAGCGGTTTCAAGCGAACGCCTTCGGAGCTATGGGAGAAACAATGGCCGCTGCTGCTATAACTTCAATAAACTGCTAGGCCATCACCCTCGAGCACACCGTGCACGCCGGATCCTTGACGAGTTTGACAGTTCGCCACTGCATCGCGAGCGCGTCCAGAATCAGCAAGCGCCCCTTCAGGGTCTCGCCGGCTCCCGCGAGCAGCTTCAGCGCCTCCGCCGCCTGGACCGTGCCGATAATCCCGGTGAGCGGCGCAAACACGCCCATGACCGCGCAACGCACTTCCTCGAGCTCCGCAGTCTCCGGGAACAGGCAGTGATAGCAGGGGCTGAGCTCGTCCCTCAAGTCAAAGACGCTCACCTGGCCGTCGAAGCGCACCGCCGCGCCCGAGACGAGCGGCTTGTGATGCCGCACGCATGCGCGATTCACCGCGTGGCGGGTCGCGAAATTGTCCGAGCAGTCGAGGACGATGCTGCTGGCAGCGACCAGCGGGCCGAGCCCATCGTCCTGCAGGCGCTGTTGGAGGGGAACGACCTTCACTTCCGGGTTTATTTTTCCGAGCGTCTCGCGCCCGGACGCAGCCTTGGGCCTTCCTATCGATTCGGTCGTGTGAAGGATCTGGCGCTGCAGGTTGGTGAGGTCCACTGTATCGCCATCGGCGAGAGTGATCGTTCCAACGCCTGCCGCGGCGAGATACAGCGCCGCGGGGGAGCCGAGCCCTCCCGCGCCTATGACCAGCGCCGAGGACCCGAGCAGCTTCTCCTGCCCCTCGACTCCGATCTCAGGAAGCAGAATGTGGCGCGAATACCGTAGGAGCTGATCGTCGTTCATGTAAGGGGGAAGTCACCCGCGGGATGAACCGCGCTCGGCGTCGGTTCCATCCCGCGGAGATAAGGCGGCGCGCTTTTCGCGTCCGCCTTATCAATTCTTGGCGGGCGCGGGCGGCGTGCTTTGCGCGGTGGTGAGCGGCATGCCCTTCAGGAGCTTGAGCGCCTGCTGGAACTGGAAGTCCTTTTCAGAGGCGAACTCGAGCGGCGCCGGCGGTTTTTCTTCCGCATCGCTCGATGGTTTTGCACTGGTGCGCTGCGACTTTTCAGGCTGGGCTTCCCTCTCCTGGTCGTTGAGAAGATGCTTTTCCAGATCGGCTTCGCGCAAGCGTCCCGTGGTGGGCGTCGTGGGATCCTCGATGAGGACGTCGGGCACGATGCCTTTGGCCTGGATCGAGCGCCCGCTCGGGGTGTAGTAGCGCGCAGTAGTCAGTTTGATCGCTGTATTGTTGCCGAGCGGCAGTATCGTCTGCACCGAGCCCTTGCCGAACGTCGGGGTGCCCAGCACGGTCGCGCGCTTGTGGTCCTGCAGCGCGCCCGCGACGATTTCGGACGCGGAGGCCGATCCGCCGTTGACGAGCACCACCATCGGCACGGTCTTCACCGCCGCAGGCAGGTTCTTCAGATAATCCTCGCGGTTGCCCCGCAGATAATCCTCCGGCGCGGCGATGAACTTGCGCTTCGCGTCTTCGGTGCGGCCGTCAGTCGACACCACCACCACCCCCCGCGGCAGGAACGCCGATGAGATCCCCACCGCGCCGTTCAGGAGCCCGCCCGGATCGTTGCGCAAATCCAGAATCAGGCCCTTCAGCGGCCCGTCCTTCTTGTAGAGCCCCTCGATGTGCTTCACGAGATCCTGCCCAGTGTGCTCCTGGAACTGGGAAACGCGAACCCAACCGTAACCGGGTTCGATCAGCTTGGACTTCACGCTCTGCACGCGAATGACCTCTCGGGTGAGGGTGACCTCGAAGGGCTTGGCATCGCCCTTGCGCAAAATGGTGAGCCGGATGGTCGTTTTCGGCTTGCCGCGCATGCGCTTGACCGCATCGTTCAGGGTCATTCCCTTGACCGAGGTGTCGTCGATCTTGATGATGAAATCCCCGGGCTTCAACCCGGCGCGAAATGCCGGCGTGTCCTCGATGGGCGAGACGACCTTGACGAACCCTTCTTCCATGCCGACCTCGATGCCGAGGCCGCCGAATTGGCCCTGGGTGCCCACCTGAAGCTCGCGAAACGCGTCTTGGTCCAGATAAGCCGAGTGTGGATCGAGCCCGGTAAGCATGCCGCTGATCGCTTCCGTGATGAGCTTCTTGTCCTCCACCGGCTCGACGTAGCTCGACTTGATCGCGCCGAACACTTCGGCGAAGGCGCGCAGCTCATCCACCGGAAGCGGGAAACGCGCAGCCTCGCGCTGGGCCACGGCGGAGAAGTTCAGGCTGAGCAGGACTCCTGCCAGCACGCCAACCAGCACCAGGCCGGCCTGTCTGATCTGGGTCATCATGATTTTCGGTCCTGGGCTCTGCGCCGGCCGCTTGTCATCGTAATCGCTCATTTCAAGGACACCCAACGCATGGGATCAAAGGCCTTTCCTTCGTGCCGAATCTCAAAGTATAGACCCGATTCCATGTTGCCGCCGCTTGCTCCGACGGTCGCGACCGAGTCCCCCGTGCGCACCGGCTCTCCGACCTGCTTGAGCACCGATTCGTTGTTTCCGTAGATGGTGAGATAGCCCTTGCCGTGGTCGATTATGAGCAGGTTTCCGAAGCCGCGCAGCCAGTCGGCGAACACGACCCGCCCCGATGCGACCGCCCGCACCTCCTGCCCCGAGGGCGAGCGAATGAACAAGCCCTTCCACGAGGGTCCGCCGCTGGGACGCTGGGCGCCGAAGCGGTTTGCCAGGACACCCCTGATCGGCAGCCGCAGGCCCCGCTTGAGCCCCGACAGGGACCCTTGCGCGCCGTCGGGCTCGGGAACTCGTTCGTTGCGAAGGAGCGGCGTGGCCGCGATCGCCCTGCCGAGCTCCTCGACGAGCCGCGACAACCGGGACTCGTCACGCTCGAGGTGCTGCACTTCGCGGCGCTGCGTGCGCAGCTGGCTGGAGACGCGCGCCAGCACTTTGCGGTGCTCCGCCTGCTGTTTGATCAGGGCAGCGCGCTCAGTGCGCCGCGCTGATTCGATGGCTGCGATCTCGACGTTCCTTTCCCCGGTCCGCGCCTCGAGCTCTTTCAGCCGGGCGAGGCTGGAGCGCAGCTCGCCGATAAACTCGGCTTGCGCGCGGGAAACATAGCCGTAGTAATGCAACTCGCGCGCGATACGGCCGGGTTCCTCGCCCGAGAGCAGCAGTTTCAGCGCGCTTTGCTCTCCGTTGAGATAACGCAGGGTGAGCAGCCTCCCTAGGCTTTCCCGGCGCGAGGCTATTTCCGTCTCGAGCGCCTGGCCACGCCGCAGCAGTGCATCGAGGTCGCGCTGCGCCGTTACGCGCCTGCCACCCAAGGTGCGAAGCGCGCGGCTCGCTTCGGATATCGCGCGCTCGGAGTCCCGCAGCTGGTCGCGCGCTTCAGTGCGGCTTTCCTCGGCCTCCGCGATTTTCGCGCGAAGGCCTTCGATACGCGTTCGGAGGGCATCGAGCCTTTCCCCTTCGCCCTGGGCGAACGCCAGGACGGGTACGACGAGGAGCGCCACTCCGATCCGGATCAAGGTCTCGCCTTGGCCTGGTCGGCAACCGCCCGGGTTCGCGCCTCCGCCTCGGCCGGATCTCCAAGATAGTAATGCCGCATCGGCCGCAATCCCGAGTCCAGCTCGTAGACCAGCGGAATTCCCGTGGGGATGTTCACGTCCACGATTTCGATGTCGCTGACGCCGTCCAGGTATTTCACCAGGGCGCGAAGACTGTTGCCGTGGGCGACGATTATGACTTGGCGGCCCCGAAGCACCTCGGGCGCAATCGTGGCGCTCCAGTACGGCAGGAATCGCGCGACGGTGTCTTTGAGACACTCGGTGAGCGGCAGCTCGGATTCAGCGAGACCGGCGTAGCGCGGGTCTCCCCGGGGGTTGCGGGGGTCGTCGCGCGTGAGCGCGGGAGGCGGCAGGTCATAGCTGCGACGCCAAAGGAGGACCTGTTCCTCGCCGAACTTCGCGGCCATTTCGGCCTTGTTCAGCCCCTGAAGCGCGCCATAGTGGCGTTCGTTCAGTCGCCACGAATGACGCACCGGGATCCACATCAGGTCCATCGTCTCCAGCGCGAGCCACAGGGTCTTGATGGCGCGCTTCAACACCGAAGTGTAGGCACAATCGAAGGTGAAGCCTGCCTCCTTGAGCATCTCGCCGGCCCGCCTCGCCTCCTCGACGCCGCGCTGCGTGAGGTCCACGTCGGTCCAGCCGGTGAAGCGGTTTTCCATGTTCCAGACCGATTCACCGTGGCGCAACAGAGCGACTTTATGCATATGGAGCATTCTCAACGCGGCGCCCGTTCACGCCGCAAGAAAGCATTTTATAATGAGCGCCTATGGAAATTCGAGCGCAGGGCGCGCAGCGCCCGCTGCGGGACATTTTCGAACTGATCGGCCGCAAGGAGCAGATCGAGAAAATGGCCCGTGCGATGCGGGCCATCGCCCATCCGCTGCGGCTGAAGATCCTGTGCGTTCTGGGCGAGCATGAGTTGAGCGTACAGGACATCGTCGAGGCGGTCGGGACTTCGCAGAGCAACGTCTCGCAACACCTGGCGATCCTCCGCGAAAAGCGCATCCTCAGTACGAGAAAGAATGCCAATCACGTGTATTATTCCGTGAGCGACCAGCGCACGCTGCATCTTATCGCTACCATGCGCGAAGTGTTGTGCGGCAGTCCGCCGAGATCGTGACATGGCGGAAGTCAACATTCTGAAATTCGTCACCGACAATATATTTCTCGTCGGGGTGGCGTTCGTGAGCGGCGCGATGCTGGTCTGGCCGATGGTGCGCCGCGGAGCGACCGGCGCTTCGGTTTCGACCCTTCAGGCGACCTTGCTGATCAACCAGCAGAACGCGCTCGTGCTGGACGTGCGTGAAGGGGCCGAGTACGAAAAAGGGCACATGCTGAACGCGCGCAACATCGCCCTCGGGGCGCTCGAGTCGCGTGCCGCCGAAATCGAGAAGCACAAGGCGAAGCCGGTGATCGTCGTATGCGACGACGGAAACCGCTCGGGCAGGGCCGCGACGGCGCTGCGCAAGCAGGGCTTCGAGCAGGTATTCACGCTGAGTGGCGGGATCGGGGCCTGGCGGCAAGCCGGGCTGCCCCTGGAGAAGTAGGTGGCGAAGATTCGGATGTACTCGACTGCCGTCTGCCCGTTCTGCCTGCGTGCTGAAATGCTCCTGAATTCAAAAGGCGTCACCGAGATCGAGAAAATACGGGTCGATCTCGATCCGCACCGGCGCGAGGAAATGATGGACAGGACCGGCCGGCGCACGGTACCGCAGATTTACATCGGTGACACGCACGTGGGCGGATTCGAGGAGCTCGCCGCACTCGAACACGCCGGAAAGCTCGACTCGTTGCTCGCGGCCTAGTCTCCGCGCGCTTTTTCAATTCTATCGGAGCGCCGATGAGCGAAGTGCAGCAGCCGACGTTCGGCATCGAGAAAATCTACGTGAAGGACCTGTCCCTCGAAGTCCCGGGCGGGCCGCAGACCTTCATGCAAGGCGAGCAACCGCAGCTCGAAGTCCAGATCACACAGCAGTCGCAGCGCGTGAACGAGCTCCTGTTCGAAGTGACCTTGGTCATCACGGTAAGCGCAAAACGCGGCGACAAGACGCTGTTCCTGGTGGAAGCCTCGCAGGCGGGCGTGTTCCAGATCCGCAACGTCCCCGATGCGGACCTCGCCCCGGTGCTCGGGATCGTTTGCCCGAACGTCCTGTTTCCCTACGCGCGAGAAACCGTCTCCGATGTCATCTGCCGCGCGGGTTTCCCTCCGGTGCTGCTCGCACCCGTGAATTTCGAGGCGCTCTATCAGGAGCAGCGCGCCGCCGAAGCCTCCTCCGCGCAGCCCAGCGGGCCGCGCATCGAGATAGCCCACTGATGCGCAGTCTCGCGGCCCCCGTTCTGCTCGCGTTCGCGTGGTCGGCCACAGCCGCCGAGTTTCGCTCGATCGCTGAAAACGGAACGCCGATGTACGACGCGCCCTCGGTCCGCGCGAAAAAACTCTTCGTCGCAAGCCGCCAGTATCCGGTCGAAGTCGTGATCAACATCGACAGCTGGGTCAAGGTGCGCGATCAGGCGGGGGACCTCGCCTGGGTGGAAAAGAAAACGCTCTCGGACAAGCGCACCGTGATCGTGACCGCGGCCGTCGCCGATGTCAGACAGGCGGCGAACGACCAGGCGGCGCTCGTGTTCCAGGCGCAACAGGGCGTGGCGCTCGATGTCGCGGACCCACCGGCTGGCGGCTGGATCAAGGTGCGCCACGCCGAAGGCCAGAGCGGTTACGTCAAAATCAATCAGGTCTGGGGCATCTAGCTGAACATCGCAATTCTCGGCGCGGGAGCGTGGGGTACGGCTCTGGCGATCTCGCTCGCAGGAAGGCACCGCATCAGCCTTTGGGCGCGCGACGCGGCGCTGGCAGCCGCCATCGGGTCGAGTCGGCGCAATCTCCGTTATCTCCCCGAAGTTTCGGTTCCTGGTTCGGTCACGGTGACCGGAAACCTCTCCTCCGCAATGGCCGAATGCGACGCGGCCCTGATCGCCACGCCGACCTCCGAGCTGCGCGAAGTGCTCGGGCGCGTCCGCGCGTCTCGGTTCGAGCGGCCCGTCATCTGGGCATGCAAGGGTTTCGAGCGGGCTAGCGGCAAGCTGGCGCATCAAGTCGCGGCCGACGTGCTCGGAAAACTCGCCGCGTGCGGGGCCTTGTCAGGCCCGAGCTTCGCGCTGGAAGTGGCACAGGGACTTCCCACGGCGCTCACGCTCGCTGCGGGCGACGCGGAGTTTGCAAAGGGCTTCGCGCGCGAACTGCACCAGCGGACGCTCAGGGTCTATTTCAGTACCGATCTCGCGGGAGTCGAGATCAGCGGAGCGGTGAAAAACGTCATGGCGATCGCCGCCGGCATCAGCGACGGCTTGGGCCTCGGCTTGAACGCGCGGGCCGCGCTGATCACCCGGGGCCTGGCCGAGCTCACGCGGCTCGGCGTGGCGCTGGGCGGGCGGCCGGAAACCTTCATGGGGCTCGCTGGAGCGGGTGACCTCATCCTGACCTGCACCGGTGATTTGTCGCGCAACCGCAGCGTCGGGCTGCTCCTTGCGCGGGGTGAGTCGCTAGCCGCGATTCTCAAAGAGCTCGGTCATGTCGCCGAAGGCGTGGTTTCCGCGCCGGCGGTCGAGGCGCTCGCCGCTGAAAAACGGGTCGACATGCCGATCACCCGCGCGGTTTGCGCGGTGCTGTTCCGCGGCGTCCCGCCGCGCGACGCCGTGCAGGAACTGCTCGCGCGCGACCCGAGGGAGGAAAGCTAGCCACCAGCTACTGGGAACCCGGCGGTTCGGAGCGAAATACAAAAACCGCAACCGTGATGGCAACCCCGACGCCAACACCAAAACCCGCCCCGACAGCAACGCCGATGCCAATGTGAGCCACCGCCGCACCGACAACTGCACCCAGCACGACACCAACGATTACGCTCAACGGCAGGGCAGCTACGCCCCAGCGTGAAATCTTTGTTCCTTGACTTCGGTTTTTTCCGCTGACAGTCATGCCGGCCGCGCCGGAGCTTTAATGTGCGTCGTGCGCCAGCAGGCTGTGTTCGTTGTCATCACTATTCGCCAAGAGCGTGCGGTAACTCTTGAGATCGTCCTCGTCCATGGCAGCGGGCGCGTCCTGACCGGCTCCGGCAATGGCGCGTGGCGTGGCGCCGAGCGCGAAGCTCGTACCCAGCCCGGCGTAGAGGTAATGATCGCCGAACGACTTCTTGAGCGAAGTAAACGTGGGTTCGCCGGTGCAGTGGCCAGGCGCGACGTACGCTACTTTGAAGGTGTCGCGCAGGGCGCTAGTGATCTTCTCGATCTCTTCGTCTTTGGACGCCACGAGGTGGAACCCGCCGGCGACAAAGTGGATGCGCGGATTGATCTTCGCCGCGGCTTCCAAGATCTTGTCGATACCCGGATGCGAGCAGCCCACCACGATCACCAAGCCCTCGGGCGTGTTGATGGCAAGCGACAGCTCGCGCAATTCCAGCGTTCCCGGTTTATCGGAGACTAATGCGATCAGGTGGATGCCAGGCGCGATCTCGGTATTCTTGTCGATCAACTGGAAGTTGGCGCCGGGCCAGGCGGCACCGAAGCGCATCACTTCCGGCGGTGCGCCGTCATAGTATCGCTGCTCCGGCGGGAGAGACGCGTCCTTACGATAGAAGGTGCTGGGCAGGTCAGCGCCATAGACGCCGAAGCTCTCCTTGGGCGCGTAGATTTTCACCTTGGGATTCACGCCCAGGAGATAGGCCATGCCGCCCATGTGATCGCCGTGGCGGTGCGACATGACCACGAAGTCGAGCTTGGACAGGTCGATGCCCTTGGCCTTCGCGTTCTGCGCCAGCAGATCGGAGTTGTTGCCGGTATCGAACAGAATGCGCTTGCCGCCATACTCGACGAGCGCTGCATAGCCCCAGTCCCTCTGCATCGCGGAAGACTTGCCGAAGGCGTCATAGAGCACGGTGATCTGCGGCTTGCTCGCGTCGGCGCGCGCCGCCGGGGGTGGCGACGTCGTCGTGGCGCATCCCGCGAGAAGCATGGCCAGTGCTGCAACGATATGAGTTACGCAGGATTTTGTTTTCATTGTCTTTTCCTTCTCTCAGTTGCGTCATTGATACAGCCAGCCGCGAGGCAAAGAGGGCATTGTAAAGCTCTGAAAGCGGGGCCTAGTCCGGGCAGGCTACGCCCAAGCTCGTGTTCCATCAAGCCGATCTCCGTGGATGCATGTCGGAACATCGGTACTGCGCGAGTGCTCGATCAGCGAGGGACAGTACGCGCAATCACGAGGTTCTCGACTCTCGTCGCGCCTGCGCGCTTGAGCGTCCGTGCGAGCTCGTTCAAGGTCGCGCCGGTCGTCATGACATCGTCCAAGACGGCGACGGCCGCTCCCGAGAGATCGAGCTTGCACAGGAACGCCCCGCGCACGTTCTTCGCGCGCTCCTCGTAGGGAAGTTCCGTCTGCGGCAGCGTGTCC
>Ga0184608_10000169_pt1 | contig 15559 bp, 15 predicted proteins | sample PLM1_30_coex_FD_133010 | JGI IMG/M metagenome (GOLD analysis project Ga0184608, IMG submission 133010) | Groundwater sediment microbial communities from an aquifer in East River, Colorado, USA - PLM1_30_coex | ecosystem: Environmental > Terrestrial > Soil > Riparian zone | place: USA: East...
AGAAGGCGCAATTGCTGACCGCAAGCCAGCAGAACACATCGCAATACGACGCGCTGGTGCGCAACCTCACCGAGGAGGTCAAGAAAGGCCAGCTTCAGGTGCGGCAGTACAAGGACATGCTCACGGTCGACGTCTCCGAGCAGCTGTTCTTCGACTCCGGCCGGGCGAGCCTCAAGGACACGGGCAAAGACGTGCTGAAAAAAGTCGGCGAAGCGCTGAAAGGCTACGAGGACAAGGTCATCCGCGTCGTCGGCCACACCGACAACGTGCCGATCAGCAAGGCGGCGCAGAAGGTCTTTCCTTCCAACTGGGAACTCTCGGTCGCGCGCGCGACCAACGTCGTGCATTTTCTGCAGGAAACGGGCATCCCGCCCGAGCGCATGATCGCTTCGGGCCGCGCCGAATACCAGCCCGTCGCCGAGAACGACACCCCCGAAGGGCGGAAGAAGAACCGCCGTATCGAGATCACGCTGATCGATAAAAACCTGGTGCAGGAGGCTGGACCGGGGCGGAAGTAAGCCGGCCGATCGAGGACGTCCTTTCCGTCACGACGAGACCGGAGCTCTCTAGCCGCCCAGCGGCCTTTGCTCCGCCGCGAGCGCGTAGTACTCCCAGGCCCGCTCCACCACCCTCGGGCTGATCTGGTCGGTCAGGCTCTCGGCCTCCTCGCGGCTGTAGACGCGGAGGCGCGCCGCGTCCCCGCCCGCGGCGGCGAGCATGCGCAGCTGCATGCCGGCGCTCTCCTCCAGCATGCACGCGGCCACCGTGGCCGCGCGCACATCGGGGAGCGCGGTGGTGATGCCGTGGCCGCGCATCATGACGGCGAGGCCCGAGCCCAGCTTGCGCGCGAGCAGATCGCCCAGCTCGCGTGTGCGGATGAGGCCGATGCGCTCGTACTCGGGCACGCCTGCGTAAAACGCCCCGCCCTGGTTGTGCACGACGCGATGCGGTTGCCCGATCTGCGTGAGGCAGACGCAGGCCGGCGGATGCGCGTGCACGACGCCGCCCACATCGGGTCGGGCGGCGTAGATGCGCGCGTGGATCCAGAGCTCGCTGTTCGGCGTCCCCCTGCCCGAGAGAATCTTGCCTTCGGTGTCCAGAACCAGCAGCGTGCTCGCGCTGGCGAGGCCGGGACTGCGCCGAGTGGGCATGAAGAAGGTGTCGGTGCCCGGGATGCGGGCACTCGCGTGCCCGAATGCGTTGGAGAGACCGAAACGCTCGACGATGCGGTTGGCCAGAGCCACGTCGCGCTTGAGCGTGGGTCCGGCGCCACGACGGCTCTTCGCGCTACTCATGCTTCACTTCGTTCCGCAAGGCGAGCAGGGCTTCGGCGACGATCGTCGCGCTCTTTTCGCGTCCGGTGAGCTCGTAGATCGAAGCCCCGGGGGCAAGGGCGCGCTCGAGCCACTGCACCGCGCGGACTTTTCGGAAAATCCCGGCGCTCCGGTAGACCTCCTCCGTCGCGAGAATCGTCCAGGGGAGTTCGTAGTAGCGCGTCTCGTCGGGGAAGGACCGGTTGCCGACCTGCACCGCCTTCGCCGAGGCTTCGCCGCGCAGCGCGGCGGGCGCTTGCGCCGGAAGCTCGCGCAGCCACTCGCCGTCGAGCGAGCCGAGCCACCAGGCGCCCACGCGATGCAGCGCGAACAGCGCGAAACCCGAAACCCCCAGGAAGTCTTCCTGGGCCTCGGGCCACGCTGGATAATCCACCCAGCGCGCCCGGCCGGCGACGACGCGGCTCTTCAGCCAGGCCGCTCCGCGGTCCACCGCGGCGGCGAGCCGCCTCTTCTGCTGGCGGTCGGGTTGGAGAGCCGATTGTTCGTGCAGCGCGAGTATGGCGGCGGCCGTCGCGTAGCTCGAGGCGAACTTTTCCTGCTGCGCGCCCCCGAACAGGGGCCATCCGCCGTCGCTGCCCTGGGCCGAGAGAAGAAACTCGAGCTCGCCCTTGTGCGCAGGGATCCCGTACTGCGCGAAGGTCCACAGCACCCACGATGTGACGCCGAGGTGATTGGGATGCGTGCCTTGCGGGAACCGGCGCCAGCAGGCGCATTCGGGTCCGGCCATGGAGCGGAAATACTGCTCGACCAGTTTGACGTCGATCCGGCTCGCGTAGCCCGGATCGTTTTCCCTGAGCGCGACGAGGATCTGGGCGGAGGTCCAGGTCTCGCCGGCGAGCTTTCTTTTCCTGTCCAGGCGACTGTCGAGCGCCGCAGCAAGCTGTTTCGCTTTTTCGCGGACGGCCCGGCGCGTTTCATCCGGAAGCGGCACGACCCGGTTCGAGGTGAATATCACGCGGCCATAGCGGCCGGCTGCTTCCGGAAAAATCGCCGCAAAACCGGTCACGAGCACGAGGACGACGGCGAGCGCCGTGAGGCCGAGCCTGCGCCGGTTGCTTTGCCGGAGCCAGGTCTCGCAGGCCACGATTGCTTTCGCGGTACGCGGGCTGACCCTGCCGATGGTGGCGAGCCCCGCGCGGTACCCGCTGCCGACGGTTTGCAGCACCCGGGCGGCGTGCAGGCGCAGCGTGCGCGCATAAACGTCCAGCATCGGAAACCGGGTCCTGAGCTTTTCGCGCGCGCTTCCCGCGTACGCGCGCAGCCTGTTCGTGCAGGCGATCCACCAGGCCTTGACGGTTTCGAGCGCCTTTGTCGCATACGGGCGCAGCTTGCGCGCTCGAGCGATCGGGCGGCGCCGCCACGCAATGACGGTTTCCCGCACTTTTTTCGCGACTCCGCGCAGCTTGTTCACGAAGTCGGTCCGCGTGGTCTCAGACACCGATGAGGAGCTTGCCGACCGTGCCGCCGCTTTCCTGCGCTTCGTGTGCCTTGGCCGTTTCATCGAGCTTGAAGATGCGCGCGACTTGGGGGCGGTAGCGCCCCGCCTCGATCGCCGCGTTCAGGTCGCGCGCCGCCACCCAATGCGCTTCGCGGGGCATCACGTAGACGAGGATGAAGTGCACGCTTATCCCCTGCCGCATGACAGCCGTGAACGGGATTCGCGGCGCGCTTTCGGGCGGACCGGAGGAATAGGTGGAGATCACGCCGTTGGCTTTCAGCACCGCACGGTCGAGCTCGAAGTTCGCCTCGAAGGCGACTTCCACCACGCGGTCGAGACCCAGTCCCCGCGTGAACGCCTTGATTTTCGCGGCGGCGTCCTCCGTCTTGCGGTTGACGACGAGATCGGCGCCCGCCTCGCGCGCGACCTTCTCCTGCTCGGGCCGGCTCACGGTGGAGGCGACCCGCGCTCCGCCCCATTTCGCGAGTTGGATCGCTGCGTGGCCCACCGCGCCCGCGCCACCCGCGACGAGCACGGTCTTTCCCTGGATGCCGCCGTCCTGGAAAAGGCAGCGGTGCGCGGTCATTCCGGCAATGCCGAGGCAGGCCCCGGTCTCGAAGCTCGCGCCCTCTGGAAGCGCGACCGCATTCTCCGAAGGGATGGCGACGTACTCGGCGGCGGTGCCGAAGGCGCGGCCGCGCTGCGCCTCGTAGACCCAGACGCGCTCGCCGAGCCTCGATTGCGGCACGCCCGGCCCGACCGCGTCGACGACGCCGGCTCCGTCCTGATGCGGAATCACGCGCGCAAACGGCATTTCCACGTTGCCGTCCCAGCCGCCGCGCAATTTCGTGTCGGTCGGATTGATTCCGGAAAATTGCAGCTTGACGCGCACTTCGCCCGGCCCGGGCTGCGGATCGGGCAGCTCGCCGAGCACGAGGACTTTCGACGCGGGCCCCTTGCGCTCGTAGTACGCAGCCCTCACGCGGTTTCCTTCTTCGCGTCAGGGCGTTTATGGCGGAAGCCGCGCTCGAAATGCCCCCGGCCTTCGAGATCGCCCTGCTCGAAGATCCAGGTGTAGCCCCCTCTGGGATTGGAGAGGATTTCCCAGGCGTTGTCGTCGGCGTCCCAGAAAAGGAAGCTGTACGTGCCGTGGCGGGCCGAGGGCTTGTCGATGTCGTGCAAGCCCCATTGGGCCGCCTGCTCGGTGCACGCCCGCCAGGCGGCGTCGACTTCGGCGTCGGTGTCGACGTCCAGACCGTTGTGGTAGACGCGCGGCATGCGCTCCTTCTTCTTCGTGTACACCACCGCGTAGACGTGGTTGCCGCCGAGGCGGATCATGAGGGAGACGGGGCTGGTGCGCACCACTTCCAGACCGAGGAACTCCTCGTAGAAGCGGCGCGTCGCCTCGAGATCCTTCGAGCCGAGCGTGCCGTGCGAGATGAATTTCGTCTTGAGCACTGAACGAGCCATGGCGCTACTCCAGCTTGATTCCAGATTCCTTGATGACCTGCCCCCACATCCGATAGTCGGCGCGCACGCGCTCGGCAAATGCCGGAGCCGGACCGCCGAGCGGCTCGGCTCCGACCTCGAGCAGCCGCTGCCTCGCCTTGGGCTCCTCGATCACCGCCTGGAACTTCTCGTTCAGCAGGCGCACGATTTCGAGGCTCGTGTCTTTCGGCGCGAAAATGCCGAACCAGGCGCTCATCTCCCAGCCCGGTAGTCCCGCCTCCGCGGAGGTCGGCACTTCGGGCAGTCCGGCCAGGCGCCGCTTCGATCCGGCCGCAAGGGCGCGCAGCGCGCCACTCTTGAGATACGGCCGCGCCGAACCGAAGCTCATCGACATGATCTGCAGGCGGCCCGCGATGAGATCGGGAAACGCCGGCCCCACGCCCTTGTAGGGCACGTGCACGAGCTGCAGCCCCGCGAGGCGCGCGAATTGATCGGCGGCGAGGTGCGGCGGGCTGCCGGTCCCCGCCGAGCCGTAGTAGACCTTGCCCGGGTTCGCTTTCGCGTACGCGATGAACTCGGCGAGATCCTTCACCGCAAGCGGGCCCGGGACGACCAGTATGTGCGGCGCCTCGGCGAGGTTGAACACCGGGACGAGATCGACCAGCGGATCGAAAACGAGCGAGTGCTCGAGGAAAGGCTTGATGACGAGATTTCCCCCCGCGCAAATGATCAGCGTGTGCCCGTCGGCGGGCGATTTCACCACGTATTCGATGGCGACGTTGCCCGAGGCGCCCGCCTTGTTCTCGACCACGACCTGCCGGCCGAGTTGCTGCGCGAGGCCCTCGGCGGCGAGGCGCCCGAGGATATCGGTGAGCCCACCGGGGGACGTATCGACCACCATCCGGATCGCGCGGCTCGGATACGTGCTCTGGGCCGCGACGGGAGTCGCACCCGTGCCCAGAGCGAATCCGAGAACGCACCCGGTTGCGATCCGGATGGAGTTGCGCGGCGGTAAGCGCATCGTTTCCCTAGTCGATGCGGATGTTCGCTTTTTTCACGATGGCCGCGTAGCGCTCGTGCTCGCGCTTCAAGAGCGCACCGAGATCCTCGGGCGAGCTCGACACCGGGTCCATTCCGAGCGCGGCGTAGCGCTCGCGCAGGTCGCCCGCCTGCACCGCCTTGCGCACCTCGGCGGCGAGACGCGCGCGCGTCTCGGGAGGGGTGCCGGCCGGAGCGAGATAGCCGATCCAGGCGACCACTTCGAAACCGGGCAGGTCGGCCGATTCGTGGACCGGCGCGACATCGGGCAGCGCGTCGTTGCGCCGGGCGCTCGAGATGCCGTAGGCCTTGAGGCGCCCGGATTTCACGTGACCGGCCGTCGCAGCGAGCGTCTCGAAAGCGTAGGTCACGTTGCCGTTCAACAGGTCGGTGATCGCCGGAACGCTGCCCTTGTAGGGTATGTGCCTCGCGTGTATGCCGGCCATCGAGTTGAAGAGCTCCGCCACCAGATGCCCGGTCGCCCCGGTTCCGGAAGACGCAAACGTGTGCTTGTCCGGGTTCGCGCGCGCGTTCGCGATGAATTCGCGGATGCCCGCCGCCGGGAAAGCGGGGTTGGCGACGAGCACGTAGGGAACGGTCGCGATCAGGCTCACCGGCGCGAACGCCTGCTCCGGATCGTAGGGGACTTTCTGGACGATGGGGTTGATCGAGATCGGGCCGGAGGAGCCCGCAAGCAGTGTGTACCCGTCGGGGGCGGACTTCGCAACCGCGTCGGAGCCGATCACCCCGCCCGCGCCGGGGCGGTTGTCGACCACCAGCGGCTGGCCGAGCGATTCCGAGAGCTTCTGCGCGACCAGCCGCGCAGAGAGATCGGTGGCCTGTCCCGGCGGCCAGGGCACGACGAGTCGGATCGGCCTGCTCGGATAGCCGCTCTGCGCGAATGCGAACGCGGCGAAAAAGCCGGCCGTGACGAACAATGCGGCACAAGACGATTTCATTTTGTTCTTGTGGGGATGTCGATCGCCAGTCTACGCCATTGCGGCGCCCACAGTCACCGCGCCCGGCTAGCGTTCGGCGCGCACCGCCACCTCCATCTCGCCGATCCCCTCGATGCTGCCTCTCAGGTGATCGCCGTCGGCGAGCTTCGAGACGCCCGCCGGCGTTCCCGTAGTGATCAGGACTCCGGGCCTGAGCGTCATCACGTCCGAGAGAAAGCGAATGTGCTCGCGAAGGCCGCAGATCATGTCGCCGGTATGCGCGCTCATGGCGAGCTTGCCGTTCTGCTCGACGCGGATCGCGAGGTTCTGCGGGTCGTCGATCTCATCGCGCGTCACGATCCACGGCCCGAGGCCGGTGAAGGTATCGAATCCTTTGCGGATGTTGCGCGTGTTCTGCCTGCCCCGCCCCCAGGGATCGCGCTGGCTGAAGTCCCAGCAGATCGTATAGCCGAACACGCGGTCGAGCGCCTGGTCTTCGCTGACGTGGCGTGCCGTCTTTCCGATCACCGCGCACAGTTCGCATTCGAAATCCACGTCCTTGGATATTCTCGGAAGGATCACGGTCCCGCCCGGGCCGATGATCGAGGACGCGGGCTTGAGAAAAAACTCCGCCATCAGCTCGTCCTTGGAGAGCTCCGAGCGGTCGGACGAGCCCATTTTTTCCCGCATCTCCGCCTGGTGGGCCCTGTAGTTCGCGGCGGCGGCCCAGATCGCGGGCGGATCGAGGAGCGGCGCGAGCAGTTTCACCTGCGCGAGCGGCACGAACGATCCGGTCTGCACCGCGAAGCGCGCGCACTTCGTCGCCGCGGGCTCGTTCGCGAGGCGCTCGATCACTTCGAGCATGCTGTGGCCCGGCTTCAGATGGCCCGCTTTCATGAGCGCGTCGCCGATCGGATACAGCTTTTCCCCGATCACCGCCCCCGCGAGACCTTCGTTGTACTGGCAGATCTTCATCGCCTTCTCCCTCGATTCCGGAACGAGCTCAGTCGAGCTTCACGCCCGAGGCCCTGACGACCCGCTCCCAGGCGCGAGTGTCCGAGCTCACCAGCTCGGCAAACGCCTCCACGGAGCCGCCGATGGGCTCGATCCCGGATTCGAGCAGGCGTTGCCTCGCCTTCGAATCGTCGATCACCGCCTGCATTTTCGAATTGACGAGCCTCACGATCCCGGGGTTCGTGCCCTTGGGCGCGAAAATTCCGAACCAGGTGGTCATCTCGTACCCGGGCAGTCCGGCCTCGGCGGAGGTCGGCACCTCGGGCAAAGCGGCAAGACGCGTCTTGGAAGCCGCCGCGAGCGCCTTGAGCGCGCCGCTCCTCAAGTGCGCCTGCACGGGCGCGAGGCCCACCGAGAGCATCTGCACGCGGCCCGCGACGAGATCGGTGAGCGCAGGCCCCGTGCCTTTGTAGGGGACGTGCACGAGCTGCACGCCCGCGAGCCGCGCGAAGTGATCGGCGGCCAGGTGCGTGGTGCTTCCGGGACCCGCCGAGGCGTAGTTCATCTTTCCCGGATTCGCCCTGGCGAGCGCGATGAATTCCCGCAGGTTGTTCACCGGAAGCGCCCCGGGCACGACCAGGAGCTGCGGCGCGCCGGCGACGTTGAAAACCGGCACGATGTCGCGGAGGGGATCGAACGGCAGGGAGCCGTAAAGGAAAGGCGTGATGACGACGTTTCCCCCCGCAACGAGCAGCAGCGTGTAGCCGTCGGGCGCCGATTTCGCCACGTGCTCGATCGCGAGATTGCCGGTCGCGCCCGCCTTGTTCTCGACTACGACCTGCGCTCCGAGCTGGATCGCCAGGCCTTCGGCCGACATGCGCGCGAGGTAGTCGGTGATGCCCCCGGGGGCGGTGCCCGCCACCAGGCGAATCGTCCTCGCAGGATATCCCGGGGACTGCGCGAGGGCGGCGCCGAGAACGAGCGCACCGGCGAGAAGCGCGGCGAGCCGGACGGCGCCAATCGGTTTCTCTTTCATGACGCTGGGAAGGGATTGATTTTCCTGTAACGGTAGCACAGGTTTTCGTGTCAGGGACGCTTCATGATCGTTCTCGTTGAACTTCCCGGACCGCGGGAGTAGCATGCATCGAACAACTCCAAGCGTGACAAGGGAGACTTGCCGATCACTTGATGCGAAAGGAGTCCTTATGTGCTACGAACTCGACGAGATGTACTGGAAAGCGCGCCAGGCCGAGGAAACGCGCAGAAAGAAGACGGCCGACGACAGCAAGGAGAAGCCCTCCGCGCCCGCGAGGCCCGCCGCCCCCGAAGTGAAGCCCAGGGAACCCGTTCCGGCCTAAAGTCGCGCAGGTTTCTCGGGAAACCCCCGACCCGACGGGTCGGGGGTCGCGCGCTAGCTCAGCGTTCCGCGCGTGCCGCCTTCCCGGATGAAGCGGATGAGGTCCTCCTCCGTGAGCGGCGGCCGGCACAGATAGCCCTGGAATTCGTCGCAACCCTCCCTGCGCAGCACGTCGAACTGCTCGCGCAGCTCGACGCCCTCTGCGATCACGTTCATCTCCAGGCTGTGGGCCATCGCGATGACCGCGCGCGTGATGGCGACGTCGTCCTTGGAGTGCGGCAGGTCGCGCACGAAGCTCCTGTCCACCTTCAGGTTGTTGATCGGAAAGAGCTTGAGGTAGCCGAGCGACGAATAGCCGGTGCCGAAGTCGTCGATCGTGAGGTGCACGCCCATCGCGCGCAGATTGCGCATGAGCTTCACCGCCTCGTCCGGATCCTGCATCACCATGCTTTCGGTGATTTCGATCTCGAGGATGCCGGCTTCAGTCCCGGTCGACTTCAGGATTTCCGCGAGCTGGGGTACGAGCTGCTCCTCGCGGAACTGGATTGCCGAAAGGTTGACCGCGATCGGCATCCGCGGCAGGCCGGCATCCTTCCAGGCTTTGGCGCGCGTGCAGACCTCGCGCAGCGTCCACAGGCCGATCGGAACGATCAGTCCCGTTTCCTCGGCGAGCTGGATGAATTTCTCCGGAAGCAGGAGGCCCTTCTCGGGGTGCTGCCAGCGCAGCAGCGCTTCGACCCCGGTGATCGCGCCGGTCGCCATGTCGATCTTGGGCTGGTAGTACACGCGGAACTCGTCCCGCTCCAGGCCGTGCCGCAGGCCCGCCTCGAGCGCGAGCTTCTCCGGCGTGTGCGATTGCAGCTCGGCGGAGTAGAAGCAGAATCCGTTGCGGCCCCGATCCTTCGCGCGGTACATGGCGATGTCGGCCCCTGACAGCAGCGTCTTCGAGTCACGGCCGTCGGCCGGATAGGTGCAGATCCCGATGCTCAGCGTGACGTTGAGCTCGTGTCCGTCGATCTTGCGGAGCTCGGACACGGCCGCGAGCAGCTTTCGCGCGATCTCGGTCAGCGTGGCCGGGTCGCCCTGCTCCTCGACCAGCAGCACGAACTCGTCTCCGCCGAGGCGCGCGATGATGTCGCCCTCGCGCACGCAGCCCGCCAGGCGCTTGGCGGCTTCCTGCAACACCCGGTCGCCGAACTGGTGGCCAAGCGTGTCGTTGATGTTCTTGAAACGGTCCAGGTCCATGAAGAAGAGGCCGACCGGCCTCGCGTGACGCTCCGCCCTGGCGAGCGCGCGCTGGAGCTCCTCGTTGAACAATACCCGGTTGGGCAGGCCCGTGAGATGGTCGTGCGTGGCGATCTGACGCACGTTGCCGAGAGCCGAGCGGAGCTCCTCGTTGCTCGTGCGCAGGCGCTGGCGCAGACCGCTGATCCTGCCGCCGATGACCGCGAATAGCGGCAGCACGGCGGCGAGCCCCGCCCACTGGAACCATTCGTGGTAGACGTTCACCGTCTCCGGCTTGAAATACATGAGCAGATTGATCACCGCCGCGTAGCCGGCGAGGATCTGCAGGGTGGTCTTGACGAACTCGCGGGTGGTGAAGTGAAACACGCCGAAAGTGAGCACGACCAGGCTCAGGTTGAGCACGACGGCGCGCCCCTGGTCGAAGCTGTACACGGCGTACATCACCACGACATTGCCGACGAAGACCTGCAGCCAGGTCAGGTTTGGGTCGCTGAATTTCCGGTTGAGGCCGGTGCGAAACACCGCGTAGAGGCCGGCGTTCACCACGACCATCATCGCGACGAGGATCCAGGCGGGCTTCGGCGCGATCAGGTTGAATTTACAAGCGAGCCAAACGAGGGGAATGCAGGCCGCGTAGGCGGCCGACGCGAGCATGAAGCGGCGCAGCCGCACCGCCTGCTCGGGATCCCCTCCCGCCATGGACAAGTACTTGATCACGGTCGATTCATCGAGTCGGATCCCTGGCCTGACTTGAGCCGAGCGAGGCTCGTTCAAGCCCGGATCCCGAGCGTACCCTCGCCCAGCCGGCGCCGGAACCGCCCCCGCCGGCTCCGCGGGGTAGTCGGAATATCGCGTGTCCCTGTGTCTGAAAGGGGTCATGGGTCTCCTGGTATCCCGAAGCCCGCATGTTGAAAGGCTCGTGCGATTCTAACGTACCCGGGGGAAACAGAGGCAATCGCGTTTGACTGCCGCGCTCCGATGCGGCACATTCCGCCCATGCAATTGGGCTACTTCACGATGCCGCTGCACCCGCCGCACCGCGATCCGGCGCAAACGCTGCAGGAGGACCGCGAGGCGATCGTCCTCGCGGACAGGCTCGGATTCCACGACGCCTTCGTCGGTGAGCACCTCACCGACCGCTGCGAAAACGTCACCAGCAGCCTGATTTTCCTCGCCACGCTGATCGGCGAGACCAAGACGATCAAGCTCGCGACCGGGACCTCCAACCTCTCGCAATCGCATCCGGTCGTGATCGCCGCGCAGGCGGCGATGTTCGACCACCTCGCGAAGGGGCGCTTCATATTCGGCATCAGCCCGGGAGCGCTCTCCTCGGATGCCGAGGCGCTCGGCATCCTCGCCGAGGACCGCAACCGCATGTTCGCGGAGGCGATCGACGTGATCCTGGCGATCTGGGAACGCGATGCGCCCTATGGAATCGACCTGCCCGGAAACCGCTACAAGGTGACGACCGAGAAGACCTTCGTGCCCGAAATCGGGCGCGGAATCATGTACAGGCCCTACCAAAAGCCGCGTCCCGAGATCGTCGGCACGGTGGTGGCGCCCCATTCCAAAGGCGTGATCGCCATGGGCGAGCGCGATTTTCACCCGCTCTCGGCGAATTTCCTGCTGCCGCATTGGCTCCCCAGCCACTGGGACAACTACGCGCAGGGCAAGCGCCGCGCGGGAAAGACGCCCGATCCCGCGCAGTGGCGCATTGCGCGCACGATCTTCGTCGCGGACGACGACCGGGTCGCCGTGCGCTACGCGCGCGAGGATCCTTCCAGCCCCTACCGTTTCTACTGGAAGCAGCTGCGCGAGAAGATGATGCGTGCCGGGCGTCAGGTCATCTTCAAGCTGCGCGAGAACGAGGACGACGGCGCGGTGACGCTCGAGCGGCTGCTGGCGGAACTCGTTGTCTGCGGGACGGTCGACAAGGTCGTGGAAGAGCTCCTCGCGCTGCGCGAGCGCTCGGGCGACTTCGGGGAGATCGTCTATGCCGGAATGGACTGGGTGGACCCGGCGCTCGCGCGCCGCTCGATGGAGCTGATGGCGAACGAAGTGATGCCACGGGTCAACAAGGCGATCGGCGGCCTGGCGAAGGAGCCGACGCGCGAGGCGGTGCGCATCTGAGCGAACCTGTTCAGGAACAATTCTTGCGTCTTCCCGTCCCTTGGGAAACCCCCGAATCGGGGCCCGACGGCGCGCCATGACCCTGCAAATGGAAGACGAAAGCACGATACAGAAGAACATCGCCGACAAGCTGATTTCGGCGTTGAAGACGGGCGGCTTCGTGCTCTATGCCCAGAAGATCCTGCAGCTCGCCGCCTCCGGCAATGATGGGCCGCCGTTCCAGGAGATCCTCGTCCGCTTTCGCGAGGAAGAGGAGAAGCTGCTTCCGCCGGGAACGTTCTTTCCCATGCTGCAGGAGTACCGGCTGCTGCCCTACGTCGACCGCTGGGTCGTGAGCCGTCTTGCGAGCTGGATACAGGAATCCCGCGCCCGGGCGGCCGGCTCGCCGCTACCTGCAAACGGCGTCAACCTTTCGGAGGACACGCTGCGCGAGCCCAAATTCGCGGATTTCGTCGCCAAGAACATCCAGAACGCGAAGCTGCCCGAAGGGTTCTTCACTTTCGAGCTCGGGTGGGACACTGCTCTGCTGCACGCCGAGCAGTTGAAGAATATCCAGGCGCAGCTCGGCCCGCTCGGCTGCCGCTTCACTTTCGCCGGCTTCGACGGCAGCGAGGGCTCGTTCAGCTTCCTCAAAGTGCTCAAGCCCGATTTCGTGAAGCTCACTTACGGCACGGTGAAAGACGTCGGCCGGGGCCTCGCGGCTTCCGAGAAAGTCGAGGTCATCAATCAGAAGTGCCACGCGATGGGGATCAAGACCATCGCGGAATTCGTAGAGAGCCACGAAGTGCTCGACCAGTTGCGCCTGATCGAGGTGGATTTCGCGCAAGGGCTCATCATCGGCGGGCCGCAACAGCTCGCGTAGCGCCGCGCCCGGCGGGATAGTCTTCGGCGCCCTTGCTCAGCGGATGGCTGCGGGAGCCACCGACGAACCGGACGCGCCCTGGATTTTCAGCGGCTGCATCGTGAAGGCAAACTCGTAGACGCGCTTCGCCGCCAACTCGTCGAGCTTGAGGTTCTCAAGGATATGGATACCGTTCACCACCAGGAAGATCTGGTGCACCGGCAGGCTCAGGTCCTTGTCCGGGTTGGGTGAGACCTCCACCGGCCAGTTGTCCGAGCCGACGAGCAGCGGATCCTGCTTCGCCAGCCATTCGGCCGCCGCGACGCCCACGCCCGGCGTCGATTTCACGAAACGCGCGTTGTCTTTGCCCCAGAGCTTGCCCCAGCCGGTATGGATGATCACCGCGTCGCCCGGAAGAATCTTCAGCTTCTGCCGATCGAGCGCCTGCTGCAGATCGGCCACGGTGATCTCGTAGGTGTCGCCGAGCATCTCCATGCCTTTGAGCGCCGCGACGTCGAGCATCACCCCGCGCGCAAAGAACGCGGGCGCGTTCTGCACACCGAGCTTGGCGAAGCCGCTGCGCGTCGCGATCTCGCTCGTCTTGAAGCAGTTGTAGTGCGAATCGCCGTGGGACTGGTGCGCGAAGCCGTCGAACTGCGTCCCGACCTGGCCGATCTCGGAGGTCACCACTTCCTCGTTGCTGCCGCGCGTGTTCCTCCCCGTGTTCATGAAAGTGCGCTTGGTGTGCAGGTTGAAAATGCGCGTTCCGAAGAAAGGCATGCTGGCGCCAAGCACGTGTCCGAGCTCGATCATCTCGCCGGTCTTGATGAGCCGCGCGCCGCGCAGCACGGTCTCGGGATTCTTCATATGGTTGCCCGAGCCGCGCTCGTCGCCCGCGCCCCACTTGGATGGGCAGCGCTGGCTTTCGGCGGGCACGTTCCATTGCGCAAGAGCGAGCGCGGGAGCGGCAAGGAGGACGATTGCGATGGCAATGCGGTTCATGAGTTTCCCCTAGTTGAGAATTTCGTACAAGCGTTCGTCGTAGAGCGCGCCGGTCATTCCGGCCAGCTTGTCGCGGAATTCGCGCTGGTGAGCGGACATGCCGTTCGCGTCGAAGACCTCGCGCGAGCGCCACATCTCGAACACCGTGAAGTGGTTCGGCCGGTTGGTCTGCTGCACCACCTCGTAGCGGAGGTTGCCGTCGGCGCCGCGGCTCGCATCGCCCAGGACCTTCAGCGCGGCCACAGCGTTTTCCCGCTGCGGCGGGATCACATCGACGTGGGTAACCGCGTAGACGGCTCCCGAATTCTGCGGGACGTCCATCGGACCGACGGAGAGCGAATTGTGAAAGCGGTCGTCGGCCGGCGCGTTGCGCAGGGTGTTGAGCTTGTCGCGAAACTCCTTCGTGCCCGCGGCCGCCATATGGATGTCCCAGGCCGCCTTGTCCTTCCAGGCGGCAGCGACGACGAACTGTCCCGGCCGGACTACGCTCCGCACAACCACGGAACGGAGGTTTCCCGCCGTTGTGCGGCTCGCGTCGCGATACGATCTCAGCAGCCCCGCGGCTTCGTCCCGGGCGCTCGGCCTCGCTTCCACGTAGCTCACCACGTAGAGCGGGCTGACGTCAGCGGGGACCGCGGGCGGCGCGGCGGCAGGCGCTTGGGCGAGGGAATTCACGGTGAAAAATCCTAGCAGGGTCGGCACGATGAGCACGGCCCGATCGCGGAAGGTCATGTTGTTCTCCCTGTTGATTTCCCGCACGAGCGGGATGGTTGTGGAACTGCCTCGCCTGCCACTGCGGCGAGCGCTCGCGCGCGGGCGGAACAGCGCAAGCGGTCACGACGCCCACCGCCGCGCCTGCGAGCAAGAGTTTGCGACGCTTTCCGCCGTGCTGGTCCATCGGTACCTCCTCCGCGCGAGCGGGTATTATGAACCAATGAAGTTCGCGCTGGCGCTGATTGCGACGGTTTTGCAGGTGCTCGCTTCCTGCGACGCTTACGCTCACGGCGACCACAAGCCCAAGCACGGCGGAATCATGGGCCGCGGCGACGACGAGATCGCCGTCGAGCTGGTCATGGAAAAGGGCACCGCCATCCTGTACATCGAAGACGAGAGCGGGACGCCGCTCGCGACGGAAAAAGTGAAGGGAACATTGAGCCTCGCCGGCCCCGGGCGTCCCGCCCAGGAGGGGAAGCTGGTACCGGCGGGCGACAACAGACTCACGGCGAAGGGCCTCACGCCGCTTCGGGGAGACAGGCTGAGAGCCCGCATCATCCTCCCCAACGGCGACGAGCTCTCGGCGATTTTTTCCTTCAGGTAAAAAGAAAGGCGGCCGCCAGACCGCCTTTCCATTGCTATAGGCAAAGTATCAGTCGCGACGATCGTGATCGTCGTCGTCATCGTCGTCACCGCGGCCATCCTTCCCGAGGCCGATGCTCCGCGCCGTGCCGTGCAGCTCCAGAATATCCATCCCGGCCCCATTGCGGTCAACCACGAACACGTACCCGCGATTGTCTACTTCGACGTTGTTCGTCATGTAGCCGTCCGGTTGAACGGTGTTGACATTCGCTACCGGGACGTAGAACCCCACCTCGACCGGCGCTTGCGGCTCGCGGATGTCCCAAGCACGCACGCCGCCCGTGAAGTAAGCGAGGAAGGTCACCCTGCCGTAATAGGGATTACGGAAGTTCTCCTCGCTCGAATGCACCCCGCAGCGCGCTCCGCGGTCGCAGTAGTTCCCGCGCTTGTATTTTTCGCCCGCGCGCGGATCCACCGACATCGTCGACAGAATCATCGGCCCCTGCCATACGTTTTGCTCGACTTTCGTTCCCGGCG
>Ga0184608_10000170_pt1 | contig 15553 bp, 16 predicted proteins | sample PLM1_30_coex_FD_133010 | JGI IMG/M metagenome (GOLD analysis project Ga0184608, IMG submission 133010) | Groundwater sediment microbial communities from an aquifer in East River, Colorado, USA - PLM1_30_coex | ecosystem: Environmental > Terrestrial > Soil > Riparian zone | place: USA: East...
GCGTTGGACCCGTTCGCGGCCTGGCTGATCGATCGTGGACTCAAGACATTGCCGATACGGGTCGCGCGCCACAACGCCGTCGGTCTCGCCGTGGCGCAATGGTGCGACTCCCAGGCGGCCTTCACGCGCGTCCACTACCCCGGCCTGCCGCAGCATCCCGACCACGAGGTGGCGAAACGCGTGCTCGAGGGCGGATTCGGCGGGATGCTGGGGCTGGAGCTGAAGGGTGGTGTGCGCGCCGCCGAGCGGTTCCTCCGCGCGCTCACGATCGCCGCGCACGCCCCGAGCCTCGGCGGCACCGAGACGCTCGTCTCGGAGCCGCGCCTCACGTCGCACGCCGGGATGACCGTGGCGCAGCGGGCCGAGGCTGGCATTCCGGACGGCTTCCTGAGATTTTCCCTGGGACTGGAGGATCCCGATGACCTCATCGCGGACTTCGCCCAGGCTCTGGCGCGCCTGTAAGTGATCAAGTTCACGAACGTCTTCAAGGCCTTCCCCAAGGGTGGCCTGGCGCTCAAGGACGTCTCCTTCCACATCGCGAAGGGGGAGTTCGCTTTCCTCACCGGCCATTCGGGGGCGGGGAAATCTACCGTCCTCAAGCTGATCTACGCCGACGAACGCCCCACGTCCGGAGAAGTGCGCGTGTCGGGGTATTCGGTGACGGAGATGCGGCCGCGGGACGTGCCGCAGCTGCGCCGCCGCCTGGGCATCGTGTTTCAAGACTTCCGCCTGCTGGAAGACCGCACCGCCGAGGAGAACGTGGCGTTTGCGCTCGAGGTCACGGGGGCGCGGCGCTCCACGATCGCAGCGCGCGTCATGAGGGTGCTGACGCAGGTGGGGCTCGCGGCCAAGGCCCAGGCCTACCCGCGCGAGCTGTCGGGGGGTGAGCAGCAGCGGGTCGCGATTGCCCGGGCCCTGGTGAACGAGCCTACGGTGCTTCTCGCCGACGAGCCCACCGGCAACCTCGACGAGCGGGCGACCCGGGGCGTGTTCCAGCTGCTGCGCGACATCAACGCGAGCGGCACTGCGGTGGCCATGGCGACCCACGACCTGGATCTGGTGCGCCAGGCCCCCTACCGGGTGATCGAGCTGCAGGAAGGCGCGCTCGTATACGACTCGGCGGTGGACGAGCCGCGGGACCAGGCCGCCGCGCCATGAATCTCGTCGTCCGCGAAGCTCTGCTCGCCTTCAAGCGCGCGCCGCTCCTGTCGGCGCTGTCGGTCACGACGATCGCGTTCTCGCTCTTCGTGCTCGGGCTGTTCGGCCTCGTCGCGGTGAATCTGCAGGACGCGCTGCGCAGCGTCGCGGAGCGGGTGGAGATCGTGGCGTATCTCCTGCCGGGCACGCCGATCGAAGCGACGGCGATCGGCCTCAAAGACATCGAAGCGTTTCCGGAAGTCCAGACGGCGATGTACGTGTCGGAGGACGAGGCGCTGTCGCGGGCGCGCGCCGAGCTGGTGGAGTTCCGCGACGTGCTGCGCGAGCTCGAGCGCAATCCCCTGCCCGCCTCGATCGAGGTGAAGCTGAAGCCGACGTTCCGCGACGCCGACCACGTTACTGCGGTGGCGGAGCGCCTGCGCAGCTTCGGGTTCGTGGACGACGTGCGGTTCGGACGTGACTGGGTCGAGAAGCTCGACCGGCTGCGCCAGCTCGCCGCCGCCGTCGGAATCGCGGTGGGCGCCGCGTTCGCGGCGGTCGCCATCATCATCATCGGCACGACGATCCGCATGGCGGTGCTGCAGCGCAGCCGCGAGATCGCCATCATGCGCCTCGTGGGCGCGACCGACGGGTTCATCCGGCGTCCGTTCCTGCTGCAGGGCGCCATCAAGGGACTGCTCGGCGGCGTGGTCGCGGTCGGTCTCTCGTTCGCGGCGTACGCGCTCATCGACCGCTACCTGATCCAGGCGGCGTTCTTCACGACGGAGCAAGCCGCAGCCATCGTCGGATTCGGCGCGCTGATCGGGTTGCTGGGCAGCGCGACGAGCGTCGGCCGGCACTTAAAGCGGGTATGAAGCGGCTGGCGTGGCTACTCCTGCTGCTGGCGGCGCCAGCCGCCGCGCAGCGCCCCACCTACCAGCAGCAGATGCAGGACAATCAGCGTCGCCTCGAAGGGATCCGCCGCGAGCGTTCCGAGGTCGAGCAGGAGCTGGCGCGGCTGCGCACGGCCGCCCACTCCCTCTCCGACGAGCTGGCGAACATCGACCGCCAGAAGCAGAGCACCAATCGCATCGTCAACGAGCTGGACCGGCAGATCGCGGGGCTGGGTGCGCAAATCGACCAGATCACCGTGGATCTATTGCTCGCGCAGGACGCGCTGCTGGAAAAACGCGCGGTGCTCGAGCGCCGCATCGTCGACATCCACAAACGCGGTCCCCTCTACGGCTGGCAGGTGTTGCTCGCCGCCGAGAGTTTCGGCGACCTGCTGTCGCGGTACAAGTATCTCTACCTCGTGAGCCGGCAGGACCGGCTGCTGACAAACGACATGCACAAGCTGCGCGATCGCGTCGCCCGGCAGCGGCAACTCCTCGTGGACGCCCGCGAGACGCTGGCCCGCCGGCGTCGCGAGCGCACCGACGAGCTGGACCGCTACCAGTCCCTGGAGCGCGCGCGCCAGACCAATCTGCGCGAGACGCGGCGCAGCACCCGGCAGGCCGAGCAGCGTTTGTCGCAGCTCGACCGCGACGAGCGGGGTCTGAACGACCGCATTGAAGCGCTGGAGCGCGCGCGGCGGGAGGCGGAGGCCCGCGGCGCCACGGCCGGACCCAGGGCGATCACGACCGCGGACCTGGGCGGCCTCGACTGGCCCGTCGAAGGCGGGGGCGTCGTCATCTATCCGTTCGGCACCACGACCGGACCGAACAACACGCGCATCCCGCGCCACGGCATCGGCATCAAGGCCCCAGTCGGCTCGGCGGTGCGGGTGGTGGCGCCTGGGACCGTGAGTCTCGCGGGCCCACTGGGCCTGTACCTGACGTCGGTGCTGGTCGATCACGGCGGCGGCTACTACACCTTCTACGCCTACCTGAACGACGCGACGGTGCGCAAAGGAGAGCGCGTGACGCGCGGCCAAATCATCGGCCACGTGGGCGGCGAGTCGAGCGACGAGGGACCACACCTCCATTTCGAGATTCGTGGGCAGGGCGGCATCGCACTCGATCCCGGAAACTGGCTGCGCCGCCCCGCCGCACGACCCGCCGCGCCCGCCCGGCCGCGACGGTGAGACGGTGGGGGCACGCGCTCGCGGCGCTGGCATGGGGCGTGGCGCTCGCGGCCTGCGCGAGAGACTCCAACACACTCAGCGTCGCCGGGACCGTGGAAATCCGCGAGCTGCGGCTGGCGCCGCTCGCCGCGGGGCGCCTCGTCCGCCTCCTCAAGGACGAGGGCGACACCGTCCGCCGCGGTGACACCGTCGCCCTGCTCGAGCAGCCGGGGCTCGACGCCCTGATCGCGCAACAACGCGCTAGAGCCGAAGCCGCCACGGCGCGGACGGCTGAGGTCCAGGCCGCCGAGGCCGATAGCGCGCGCGCCGCGAGGGACGTGGTGCGCGCGCGGCCGCTGCGCGAGAGCGGTGTGCTCGCCCCGCAGCAGTTCGAAGCGTTGCAGAGCGTCGCGGCCGCAGCGGCGGCACGGCTTCAGGCGGTGCGCGGGGCCGTCCGGGAGTCCCAGGCGGCGCGGGCGGGCCTCGCCGCGATCGAAGCAACCCGCGATCAATTGACGCTCATCGCTCCCGACGACGGCATCGTGCTGACCCGGTTCGCCGAGCGGGGCGAGGCGGTCACCGTAGGGATGCCGGTCGTGTCGATCGGCCTCGTGGCGCAGCCGTGGATCCGCGCGTACGTCGGAGAGCAGTTCCTCGCGCGGGTCGCCGTTGGCCAACCGGTGCAGGTACGCACGGACGCGTATCCCGACTCCGCCTTCAGCGGCCGCATCGTCGAGATCTCGCCGCGCGCCGAATTCACTCCGCGGGCCGCGCTCACCGAGCGCGAGCGCGCCGACCTAGTCTTTGCCATCAAGGTGCGGGTGGACGACCCGCGCGGACGGCTCAAGGCCGGCCTCCCCGTCGATCTCGAGATCACCCTCCTGCCGTGACGCCGTTCGCGGTCGAGACCCGCGGCCTGACTCGGCGCTACGGCCCGATCACCGCGGTTCGCGACCTCACACTCCAGATCGCCACCGGTGAGGTGTTCGGTTTGTTGGGTCCGAACGGCTCCGGGAAGACCACCACGATCCGGATGCTGTGCGGGCTGCTCGCGCCGTCCGCCGGAAGCGCGTCGGTGGCGGGGATCGAGGTGACCGAATCGCCCGACCGCATCAAGGAGCGGATCGGGTACATGTCGCAGAAGTTCGGGTTGTACGAAGACCTGACGGTCGCCGAGAACATGGACTTTTACGGCGGGATCTACGGGCTGGCGGATGCGGGGGGGAGCCGCAGCGGACGCATCGCGGAAGTCGTGGCGTTCCTGGGCCTCGAGCGCCGCCTGCCGCAGCTGGCGGGCACCCTCTCCGGCGGCTGGAAGCAGCGCCTCGCGCTGGCCTGCGCCCTGATGCATCAGCCCGCGCTCCTGTTCCTCGACGAGCCCACGGCCGGTGTCGATCCCGCGGCGCGGCGCAGCTTCTGGCGCACGATCCACACACTCGCGCGCGCCGGGACCACAGTCATCGTCACGACGCACTACATGGACGAGGCGGCGCAGTGTGGACGCGTCGCGATGATGAGCCAAGGGCACCTCATCGCCCTCGGGACCCCCGCCGAGGTAGCCGGGCAGGTGGGCGGGCAGAGCCTGGAAGACGCGTTCGTGATCCTCCAGGAGAGGGATGAGCTGGAGGCGAAGCAACCGTGAAACGCTTCTGGCCGATGTTCCGCAAGGAATTCATCCAGATGCGCCGCGACCGGCTCACGCTCGGGATCATGATCGGCATCCCGGTGATTCAGCTGCTGTTGTTCGGGTTCGCGATCCAGACGGACGTGCGCCACATCCCCACCGTTGTGCTCGACGAGTCGCGCACGCCGGCGAGCCGCGACATCATACAGGCCTTCGCGAATACGGGAAGCTTCCGCATCGTCGATCACGTCGACGACCGGCGCGCGCTGGACGCGGCGATCGCGCGGGGCGACGCGCAGGCGGGGATCGTCGTGCCGGCGGACTACCCCCGCGACCTGGCACGCGGGACGACGGCGACGGTGCAGGTCATCGTGGACGCCTCGGACCCACTGTCGTCTACGGCGGCCCTCGCCGCCGCCGCGGGCGTGGCCCAGGTGCGGAATCTCGCGATTCTCTCGGCGGCGGGAGGGCGGTCGCAGCTGCCGCTCGAGGCCCGCGTCCGGCCGCGCTACAACCCCGGCCTGCGCAGTCCCAACTACATCGTCCCGGGGCTCGTCGGCGTGATCCTCACGATCACCATGGTCCTGGTCACGGCGATGGCGATCGTGCGCGAGCGCGAGCGCGGGACGCTGGAACAGCTGATCGTCACGCCCATCACCAAGACCGAGCTGATGCTCGGGAAGATCGCGCCCTACGTCGGGGTGGGGATGGTGCAGATGACGGCGGTGCTCGCGCTCGGCAGGTTCGTATTCGACGTACCGCTCACCGGCAATGTGCTGCTGCTCTACGGGGTCGCGCTCGTGTTCGTGATCGCGAGCCTGGCGCTCGGGCTCTTCGTCTCGACCCTGGTGCGCACGCAGCAGCAGGCGATGCAGGCGAGTTTCTTCTTCGTGCTCCCCAACATCCTGCTCTCCGGGTTCATGTTTCCCCGCCAGGCGATGCCGCTGGTCTTCCAATGGCTGGGCGCGCTGCTGCCGCTCACCCACTTCCTGAAGGTGCTGCGCGGGATCCTGCTCAAAGGCGTAGGGGTGCCGGAGCTGTGGCAGGAGATGCTGCTGCTCGTGGCCTTCGCAGTGGGGTTGATCGCGCTCGCGGTGCGGCGGTTCCAGAAGACGCTGGACTAGGTCTTTAGCCCTGGGGCCCCGCCACCGCGATGCGTTCGGGCGCGCCCTTGGCGCGCTGCAGCGCGCTCTCCACGAGGGTGAACAGGTCTTCCGGCCGCAGGGCTTCGCCGTGCGGGTAGGCGACGACGCCCGCCGAGATCGTGATAGAGGACGAGATCGGGGGGAGCCCCCGTTCCAGATTCGGAGGCCTCCGTGACCTGGAACCCCCCACGCACGAGCAGCCGCTCAAGCCCTTCCGGGCGGGCGGCCGCGTTACCGATGAGCAGGATTTGATGACGAACGGCGTCCGCCAAGGTCCTCACTCTCTTGCTCTAAGGCGCGATGTGCGGGGCCAAGGTATAGTTCACCCGATGCCAGGGCAAGCGCGCGGTCCCGCACCCGAGACGCGGCGCCCGCGATGTCGGATGATCGCGGCCCAGGTCGCAAAGCGCGGCCTGCGCGACCGGCGCGTCCTCGCTGCCATGGCATGGACGCCGCGCGAGTGGTTTCTTCCTCCGCATCTCGCGCGGCATGCGTACGACGATGCGCCACTGCCGATCGGTAGCGGCCAGACGATCTCCCAGCCCTACATCGTCGCCCTGATGACGGCGGCCCTCGCGCCGCGGCGCCACGACCGGATCCTCGAGATCGGGACAGGCTCCGGCTACCAGACGGCGATCCTCGCCCATCTCGCCGGGACCGTCTTCACCGTCGAACGGCTCCCTGACCTCCTGGTCGAAGCGGAAGAGCGGTTCCGCCGCCTCGGGCTCACGAACATCCAGACGCGCCTTGGCGACGGAGCGGCCGGGTGGCCGGAAGAGGCCCCGTTTGACGGCATTCTCGTCGCCGCCGCCGCCCCACGCGTGCCCGAGCCGCTGTTGGCCCAGGTGGCCCCAAACGGCCGCCTCGTCATTCCCGTCGGTGACCTAGCGTCCCAAGAGCTGGTCGTATTGCAACGCACTGAGCGGGGCTACGAGGAGCGCAGCGCGGGGGCCGTTCGGTTCGTGCCGCTCGTCTCGCGACTCGCGTTCGTCGAGGAGCGCCGATCGTGAGCTTCCTGGGCGCGCACGTTTCGACGGTCGGCGGGGTGGCGGAGGCGCCCGCCCGCGGCGCCGCGATCGGCGCGACGGCCATTCAGGTGTTCACGAAGACGCCCAACCAGTGGCGCGAGCCGGCGATCGCCGCCGCGGTCGTCGATCGCTTTCGGGCAGAGCTGACGCGGCACAATATCGGGATGGTGGTCGCGCACGACAGCTACCTGATCAACCTCGCCTCGCCCGATGAGGCGCTGCGGGCCAAGAGTATCCGGTCATTCATCGGGGAGCTAAGCCGTTGCCGCGCGCTGGGGATTCCGTGGGTAGTCTCGCACCCGGGGAACTACATGGACGAGCGGGCCGCGGGACTCGCGCGCAACGCACGTGGGTACGCCGAGTGCCTGGCAGCGGTACCGGCGGACGTGGCGGTGTTGATCGAGGGGACGGCGGGCGCGGGGACCGCGCTCGGCGCGACGTTCGAGGAGCTGCGGGCCCTCCGCGACGCGATGCCGGAGGCAGCCCGGGCTCGCGTGGGGTTTTGCCTCGACACGGCACACCTCCATGCAGCAGGGTATGACGTGGCCGACGGAATCAAGGGGGTGTGGGAGGAGTTCGACCGGGTGGTCGGTCTCGACCTGCTTAAGTGCCTACACCTCAACGACTCCAAGGCCGCGCGCGGGTCGCACCTCGATCGGCACGAGTGGATCGCCGAAGGCTCGATTGGGGCGGACGCATTCCGGCGCATCATGCGCGATCCGCGTTTGGCCGCGGTGATTAAGATTATCGAGACGCCGAAGCTGGACGATCCAGTGAAGCATGACCGCCGGATGCTGCGCCGGCTGCGGGCCTACGCCCGATTCAGCGCGCGGCCGGCTGGAACCGTATGAAAGGGATGATGCGTCGACTGCAGCGTGGGGTCCTCACTGTACTCCTGGCGATTCAAGTGCTGGGGGGCGGAGCCGTGACCCTGGCCCACGCGCGGGACGTCGTGACGGCGCCCGCCGCTTTCGAGGCGGCACACGACCGAAGCTGTGTGGTGCTGCACGACGCGCTGCGCTGCGCGCTATGCCACTACGCCAGCGCGCACGTCGTCGTCCAGGGAACGGTCGTCACCCTCGCCCCGCACCCCACGCGGGCGCGGGTCCCGTCGACGTGCCGAGTCGTCGCCGTCTCCAGCACTGCCCACCGCACCGCTCCCGCCCGAGCTCCACCCACGCTCCTGTCCTAGTTGACGTAGGGCGCGCGCTCCGCATTTCGCGGGGCGCCTCGACTCCGACGTACGGACAGGAGATGACATCAAGATGACTCGCACATTCTACGCGGCACTCGTCGCCGCGGCGTGCATCGCGGCCCCGGCCGCGGCGCAGCAGCCGACGCAGCGACAGGTCGATTCGCTTGCGGCGCAGCTGCGTGCGCTGCGGGCTCGGCTCGACTCGATCGTGGCGAGCTTGGGTCAGCGTCAGCCGCCGGCCCAGGCCGCCCCGCCCCCTGGGGGGGGGGACGATCTTGCCGCGCTCCGCGCTGCTGCAGCCGCTGCGCGCGGCGATTCGTCGCAACGAGCCGACCGAGCCGACACCGTGCCCACTCAGTTCGTCGGCCGCGAGCGCAACCAAGCCCAGCTGAACCCTGAAATCGGCGTGACCGGCGACGTCCGTGCGTATGGTACGACGAGCGGCGTGCAGCGCGACAACTTCGTGCCGCGCGAATTCGAGATCGGGTTCCAGTCGGCGCTAGATCCCTACTCGCACACCAAGATCTTCGTGAGTATCGAAGACGGTGTCGCAAGTCTCGAGGAAGGCTATGCGTACTGGACGGGGATGCCGGGCCGGATCCGTCTCGACGTCGGGCGGTTCCGCCAGCAGTTCGGCGAACTGAACCGCTGGCATCTGCACGCTGTGCCCGAGACCGAGTACCCGCTGGTGCTCACGAGCTACCTCGGCGAAGACGGACTCGCGGGCACCGGACTCTCCGTGTATCGCGCCTTCGGCGGGCTCGGCACGCACGAACTCACGGCGCAGGTGACACGCAGCGCCAGTGATGACGAGTTGTTCGGGGGCGGCGGCCGCCCGACCTACCTGGTGCACCTGCTCAACTTCTGGCAGCTCGGCCGCTCCGCGTACGTGCAAATCGGCGGCACCGGCCTGTACGGCACGAACCCCGACTCGGCGCTGCGCACCCGCGTCGGCGGGCTCGAGTTCCGCCTGACCTGGCGGCCGCCGCTGCGCGCGATGTACCGCGAGTGGACGCTGCGCGGCGAGCTGCTCGCCTTTCAGAAGGAAGTGGCGGGCGCGGGTCCCACGCGGATCGGCGGGTACGTCAGTTCGACCTACAAGTTGAACCAGCGATTCATCGCCGGCGTGCGCTACGACTACGTCGAGTCGCCCGAAATCGGTGAGATCACGCGCCAGGTGATCCCGTCGCTCACGATGTGGCAGAGCGAATGGGTGTTCTTACGCGCGCAGTACCAATGGCAGCGGGTCGCCAGCGCGACCGCCACGCACCAGATCGCCCTCCAGGCGGTCTGGGCCATCGGTCCCCACAAACACGAGACCTACTGACATGATAGCCCTCATCCCGCTGCTCCTGACACTCGGCTCCACGCCACCGCCGGGTCCGGTCAAAGTCGTCACGTCCCTTACGACGTATGCCTCGATCGCCCGTGAGATCGTCGGCGATCGCGGCAGCGTCAGCTCGATCGCCGTCGGCGACGAGAACCCGCACTACGTGCAGCCCAAGCCGAGCTTCGTGCCGACACTGGCGCAGGCCGACCTGTTTGTCACGACCGGGCTCGATCTCGAGCTGTGGGTCCCCGCCCTGCTCGACAAGGCGAACAATCCCAGGATTACCGAGGGGGGCCCCGGGTACGTCGCGGCGTACGCGGGCGTGCCCCTGCTCGACGTGCCCGCCAGTCTCTCTCGGACTCAGGGCGACATTCACGTCTACGGCAACCCGCACATTTGGACCGACCCGCTCAACGCCGTCATCATCGCGCGCAACATTCTCACTGGTCTCAAGCGCGTCGCACCGCAGGACGCCGAGTACTTCACCGCGCGGGAGAAGGACTTCGAGGACCGGATCTACCGCGCGTTGTTCGGGGACGAGCTGGTGAAGCTGCTCGGCGGCCCAAGCCTCGCCGACCTCGACCGGCAGGGGAAGCTGTTCAACTTCTTGAACCAACAGCAGTATCAGGGCGCGCCGCTCATGACACGACTCGGCGGCTGGCTCAAGCAGGGGCTGCCGTTCCGTGGCAAGCTCGTCGCCTGCTATCACAAGGAGTGGGACTACTTCTCGCGGGAATTCCAGGTGACGTGCTTCGACTACATCGAGCCGAAGCCCGGTATCCCGCCCACGCCCCGGCATGTGCAGGAGATCATCACGGCGATGCGCAACCAGCACATCCAGGTGCTCCTGTCCACGAACTACTACGACCACAATCAGGTCGTAGAGGTAGCGCAGCGGACCAGCGCCAAGGCGGTCATCGTGCCCTCGAACACCGGCGGCTCGACCGGCGTCGCCACGTACTTTGATCTCATGAACCTTTGGGTCTCGGAGCTCGCGCAGGCGTACGGCGCGACGAGCGATCCGGCCCGCTAACGGAGTCTGGAGGCGTCGTGAGCGGTTTTCAGTTGATGCTGCCCCCGTTCGTGGCCTGCATGGTGCTCGTCGCCATGCTGTCCTACCTCGGTCTGCACGTGATCGCGCGCGAGGTGATCTTCGTGGACCTCTCCCTGGCCCAGATGGCGGCGCTGGGGAGCCTCTCCGCACTCCTGTTCCATGTGAGCCCGGAGTCGCCCATGACGTATGTGTTCGCTCTGCTCGCCACTGCCATCGGCGCGTTCTTGTTCGCGCTCACCCGGACGTCGGACCGCAAGGGACGCGTGCCGCAGGAAGCCTTCATCGGCATCGTGTACGTCGTCGCCTCCGCGGCGGCCGTGCTCGTCGCCAACAAGGTGCCGGGAGGGGGGGAGGCGGTCGAGAAGACTCTCGTCGGGAGCCTGTTGTGGGTCACCTGGCCGACGATCGTGAAGCTGGCCGTGGTCTATGCGCTGCTCGGCGTATTTCAATTCGCGCTGCGGCGGCGCTTCCTGACCATCTCCTTCCATCCAGAGGAGGCGGAAGCGGCAGGCTGGAAGATCCGGTGGTGGGACTTTTTGTTCTATCTGTCGTTCGGCGTCGTCATCACGCTGGCCGTGCCGATCGCCGGCGTGCTGATGGTGTTCAGCTTCCTCGTCGTGCCCGCGGTGATCGCGAATCTCTTTACGGGAGACAAGCGGCGTCTCACAGTGATCGCGTGGAGCTCCGGGGCCCTCGCTTCCCTGCTCGGTCTCTGGCTATCGTATACGCAGGACCTGCCCACGGGACCGCTCATCGTATGCATGTATGGGTTGCTGCTCGTCGTCGCGGGACTGCTCCGCAAGTTCGGAGTGGGAGACAGCGCGTCGGCATGAAGACGGTCGGACGGCCGGACCCTAAAGGACTTCCTGACGGTCGCGGGCGGTCGGGCGGCACGGCGACGCTTCTTGCTTGCATCGCCCTGACCGTCTGCCCGTCTGCCCGTCTGCCCGCCCAAGTTTCTTTTCACGTCGCCCTCGGCGCCCGCTACAGCTCGAAGCTGGTCCACGACTCGATCGTGACACCGTTCGACCTGCGACCCGCGCTCGCCCCCGCGCTGCTCCTGTCGGTGCGGGACGAGCTGCGGCCGGGATGGTCGGCGGACGCGACGCTCGATGTGTCGCCGAGCGGCCTGCGGCGGCATGAGGGCAGCGGATCGTTCGACGCGGGGTCGTTCACTGCGCTCGCATTTACTGTGGGGCTGCGGCGCCAGTTCGCGGCCGGCGTCTCGGCCCGACTCGGCGTCGGCGGGATGCGGTACGCCGCCAGCCAGACGGGTGTGTTTCGCGAGGGCTCCGGCGGCATCTTCCCGCTCGGCACCGTTGCCACGACGTACACCCTGCCCTTCCCCTTCGCGCGGAAGTATCAGCTGGAGGTCGAAGCGCGCTACGACATCCATCAGTTTATCACACCGGCCCTGCGAACCGAGGGGTTCACCGCGTCGCGACCGGTGCACCGCGCGGGGATCCTGGTCCGCATGGGCTGGGGGAAGTCATGAAGGTCGTCCGCGTCGCGCTGATTGCCATCGTCGCGGCTGCGTGCGAGGACCCGACGATCCCGGATCGCGCCGGCGTGTATGCCTTCGCGGATACCGTGATCATCAGCACCGATACGACCGTGACGCTGTTCCGCTGGCCGGCGAATCGCCTGCCGGTCCGCTTCTGGACCGATCCGCGCAGCAACATGCGGTTCCTGGTCGAGCGGTCGATCGCGGTGTGGCAGGATCATTTCCTGTACGGTGAGTTCCGAGGAACGGTGGTGAGCGACTCGGCATCGGCCGACGTTGTCGTGCAGTGGTCGGACAGCGTGCCGCCCGACGTTCCGCCCGATACCACACCTGTCACCAACTCGTGCGGCGGCGTCACGACGTTCACGTTTGACAGCACGGGCTTCGCCCTCGCCGGCCCCGTGCGCGTGTCCCTCACGGTCCTGACCGGATCACCGGTCCCCGCCGGACAGGTGCAGGCGTGCATGCGGCGGGTCGCGATCCACGAGCTGGGGCACTCGCTCGGCCTGCTGCGTCACAGCTCGTTCGACGAGGACATCATGTTCGGGTCGCCGATCGTCAACTACCCGTCGCGGTTCGACCGCCGCAGCGTGGAGGTGCTGTACCACTCCCAACCCACAGTACAGCCCCCCCAGCCGTAACGGCCTCGCTTCAGAAACTCGTAGTCACGCGCGCGACGAGCGTACGGCCCAGCCCCGGAGTCAGAGCGTTCGTCTTGATCCGACTCAAGTGGTCGGCGTAGGCCTTATTGAAGGCGTTGCGCAACGAGAGATCGATCTGAATCGTGCGCGCACCGGCCGTCAGGCCCCAGCCCGCGCCGACGTTGACGAGCGTATACGACGCCGACTGATAGCCGGCGCCCCCGAACGCATCCGCATAGAACTGCGCCTCCGCCGGATCGAGCCGGGTCTGGCGCGCGTTGGTCTCGCCGCCGACTGACAGATACGCACCCCGACTCCCCTCCAGACGCGCCGTGTAGGTCGCGCGGAAGGGGGGCATGCTCGGCAACGGCTGGTCCGTCGTCGTGTTCTGCCCACGCACGTAGTCGGCCGCGGCTTGCAGGTGCAGGTAGGACGTTGGGTGATACTGCACGGCGGCCTCGAGGCCACTCAGCCGGGCATCACCCTGGGTGACATCGTAGATCTGGAAACCCGACGCGGAATCGATGGTCCCGGTCGGCACCGTGTAGATGTAATCCTGGATGATGTTGACGAACGTCCCCAGCTCGAGCGAGAGCTGGCTGCTCTGGACCCGCAGCGCGAGGTCGGTGTTGATCGACTTCTCCGTCCGGAGGTTCGGGTTGCCCCGCTCAAAGGCGACGGTGCCTTCGTGCACGCCATTCGAGTACAGGTCGAATGAGGATGGCGCCCGGAACCCTCGACCCACGTTGAACACAAGGGCGACGGGCTCGGAGACGTGATAGAGCAGCCCCAGGTTGCCGGTGAAGGAGTTCCAGGTCCGCGTCTGCGCCGCGAGCCCAAGGACGGTGTCGGCATCGACGTTGAGGCGTCGGTAGTCGTAGCGCGCACCGAACGACACATTCAAGCGCTGCCCCTCGGTCTGCTCGAACGCGTAGATGCCGACGTTGCTGGCCCGGCTAGGCGGGATGAGCGTCTCGTCCCCGAACTTGGCGAACGTATTCCGCAGCCCCGAGAAGCCGATTAGGCCTGACAACCGCCCGATTGGGACGTGGTGATAATGCACGTCCGTGAGATAGGTCTGTGATAGCAAGCCGAGCGCGACGGTCGAGGTCGTGTCGTCCTCGAATTCGCGGCGCCGGCTGCGCTCATACCCCGACGATACCTCGAGCCGCGCGCCGCCCAGCGGCAGTGCCAGGTCCACCCGGCCGTGGCTCGTCGCCATACGCTGCGTCGGCGTGGCCGCCGGATCCTCATCGGTGAGCGAGATCTCTTCGTTCCGTTGGGAAAACGACCCGGTCACGGAGCCCCAGGTGCCGCGCGTGCCGATCGTTCCCGTTCCGGCGATCGCCCGGTTGCCGCTGTTCCACAGGACGTAGTCCGGCGTACGGACGTCGCCGCTCGAGCGTCCGCTCAGGGAGCCGCGGAACCCGACGCTCCCGCTCGCCCCCTCGACACTCAGCGCGCCGTCGCCCAACCGATTGCCGCTACCGTAGGCGGCGCTCAACTCGCCGCGCAAGAAACCGGGACCGCCGCCGGCGTCCGGGAGGTCCTTCTGCACGACGTTGATGACGCCGCCCAACGCATCGGAGCCGTACAAGACGCTGGCCGGACCGCGGATCACTTCGATCCGTTCCGCGGTGGACGTTTCGACGTTAGGGGAGTGTTCGTCGCCCCACTGTTGGGTCTCGAGACGCTGGCCGTCATCCAGCACCAGCACGCGGTTCGACGTGAGCCCGCGGATTACCGGTTTGCCGATCCCCACGCCGGTGCTGAGACTGTGCACGCCCGCCACGCCCTCCAGCGTTTCACCCAGCGTCGGCGATTGCGCGGTGCGCAATTCGTCGCCCGCGACGACGCTGGTCGGCTGCGGCGAGTTGAGCGCGCTGGTAGCGTTCGCGGAGGCCGTCACTTGAATACCAATGAGCTCCACGACCGTCTCTCGCATCGTCACATCGGCGGTGAGGTCGTCACCCGACGAAACGACGCGGCGGACCACCGGGGCGTATCCGATGCGCTGAAGGGTCAACGTGTAGGTGCCAGCCGGCACACCGGCGATCGTGTAGTGCCCGAGACTATCGGTCGTCGTGGAGCGACGCAATTCGAGCACCGATACTTCGACCTCGGCGATGGGCGTGCCCGCGGAGGTCGTCACCGTACCCGATACCACGCCAAGGTTCAACACGCTCGATAGCGCGAGCGTCAGCAATGAGAAAAACATTGGTGCTCTCCTGGTCGTATGACCGGCGCGCACCACACCCCAAGGGGGTGGTGCCGCACGAAGTCATGGCGAAAGTCGCGGACGCCGCGGGAATCGCGGCGCCGTCACTCAGGAGAGCGTGGGAGGAGCGCGGGAGTGGTGTAGCCCGGCGGACAACGCCGCCTGGGGAATGACCGGTGCAGAGGCGGCCAGTACAGTGCGATAGCTGTCACGGACGCGGAAGACAACGGGGCGGCCCGTCGCGAGCGGCGCACTGAGAAACCGATGAAAGGCGCAGTCGGCCGGGTGGATGCGGATGCACACCGACGTCGAGTGCGACTCGATGTGGGCCGGACCCGCCGCGGTGGTGTCGAGCCGAGCGTCGGCCCAAGCCGCCGCCCCCGGCAGGGATAGCTGCAGGGCGGCGAGCAGGCACAGCGAGGCTCGAGCCTTGAACGACGTGCTCCGCATGGGCGTCATATTAACGGCTTGACAGGCCCTGCCGCCACGTCTAGCATAACCCCTTCCCGAAAAAGGACTTGTGTCCTCGATGACGAGCCGCCGCCAGGAGGCCCTCGACTACCATTCGCAGGGCCGCCCTGGGAAGATCCAGGTCTCGCCGACCAAGCCCTTCAA
>Ga0184608_10000171_pt1 | contig 15504 bp, 14 predicted proteins | sample PLM1_30_coex_FD_133010 | JGI IMG/M metagenome (GOLD analysis project Ga0184608, IMG submission 133010) | Groundwater sediment microbial communities from an aquifer in East River, Colorado, USA - PLM1_30_coex | ecosystem: Environmental > Terrestrial > Soil > Riparian zone | place: USA: East...
CACTGTGTACAACGAGGTGTTCGACCAGGTCCGCGACCTCGTCAAGGAGGACGCGGTCGTGGTGATCGAAGCCAAGGTGAGGAACGTGCGCCGCTCCGTGGGCGACGAGGGCGAGGCCCAGTTCATGCGCGTCGCCGCCGACCGGATCTACGACGTCGCGGGCGCGCGCAGCCGGTTTGCGCGCGGCGTGCGGCTGTCGATGAACGGGGAGGCCTCGCAAGCGGATGCCGCCGCCTCGGCGACCCTGAAGAGACTGCTCGAGCCTTACAGGAACGGCCCGTGTCCCGTCGCTGTGTGCTACCGCAACGGCGGCGCGAGCGTGGAGATGCAGCTCGGCGACACCTGGCGCGTCAACCTCGACGACGCGCTGATGAAGTCGCTGAACGAGTGGTTGAAGCCGGAGAACGTGGAGGTGTTGTATCCGTAGCAGCGGGTTCGGCGCGGTTGCAGCCGTTGGGGCAGATTGGTCTAAGCCGAGGCCTTTCCCTCGCTGCCAATTCGGTTCAGGAGATCTTCGACCTTGTCGGGCGGGACGGGCCGGCTGAAGAGATAGCCCTGCATCTCGTCGCAGCTGAGCAGCCTCAGGTACTTCGCCTGCTCCTCGGCGTCCACCCCCTCGGCGATCACTTTCAGATCCAATGAATGAGCAAGGGAAATGATCGTCGAAACGATGGTCATGCTCTGCGGGTTGCTCGCCATGGTGATGATGAACGAGCGGTCGATCTTGAGCGCGGTGACCGGCAGTTTCGCGAGGTACGCGAGCGAAGAGTAACCCGTGCCGAAGTCGTCGATCGCGATCTGCAAGCCCATCTCCCTGATCGCGGAGAGTTTTGGTATGTTTTCTTCTATGTCCCGCATGATGAGGCCTTCGGTGATTTCAAGATCGAGCTGACACCCTCCGGCTCCTGCTTCCTCGACGGAGCGGCGTACGGCCTCGACAAAGTTTCGTTGCCGCAGCTGAATCGGCGACACGTTGACTGCGATGCGCGGCGGACTCCCGTCCTTCATTCGCCAACGGCGGGAGTCCTCCAATGCCTTGCGTATCGCCCACTGGCCGACCTCAAGGATCATCCCGGTTTCCTCGAGTATGGGGATGAACTCTAGTGGAGGGACCAGCCCCGTTTCCGGGTCCTGCCACCGGATCAGGGCCTCGAGCCCGGAGACGTGGCCGCTCTTTCCATCCACTTTCGGCTGATAGTGCAGGACGAATTGATCTTTTTTGATCGCCTGGCGAAGCTTGTTCTCGAGCAGCAAGGTTTCCGCGACCCGAGAGTTCATTTCCGGCCGATAGAACAAATACTTTTCGCCCGATTCCTTGGCCTTCTCCAACGCCGCCTCGGCGTTTCTGAACAAGGTGTCGGCGTCCTCTCCGTCGGTCGGGAACACCGCAACGCCGGTGGTGATTGCAATCCTGAGCTCCTTCCCCTCGACAACAAACGGTGCCTCGATGATCGCTGCAACCGTCTTGTCGACCGAGTAAGCGATGTTGCTGGGATCACGGACATCCGCGAGAGCGCCGGCAAAGATATCCGCCGAGATCCGCGCCACATGGTCCGGCTCCGGCCAGATTGTCTTGACGCGTTGTGCGAATTCGCGCAGCAGAGCGTCCCCCGCTTGCCGCCCGAAAGTGTCGTTGATCAGGCGAAAGCGATTGATGTCGCCGGCTGCGACGACGACTTGTGTACGGCTGTGCTTGGCTGCATGCAGCAGTTGCGTCAGCCGTTCGTGAAACAGGGCTCGATTGGGAAGGCCCGTCAGCGCATCGTAGTACGCCAGATAGGTGAGCCTCTCCTCCTGGCCGATGTGCTCGAGCGCGAACGCGATGTCGCCCGCGAGTTGCACCAGCAACTGCATTTCCTCGCTGTCGAAGAACCCGATCTCGCCGGCGTACAAGGCGAGAACGCCGACCGCCTCGCCGCCGACGATCAGCGGTAAGGCGGCCAGCGAATTGATCCCGCGCTCCAGACATTCCTTCTTCATCATCCTCTGCGGATCGTTCTGAATGTCGTTCGAGATCACGGGCTTTTTTTCCCTGGCCGACTGTCCGACGAGGCTCTGTCCCCCAGTCTCCGTTACGGCGAGGGGCGCATTGTCCAGGAAACCCCGTACCTCGCCGTCCCAGGCGACCGGTTTTACCCGCATGGCTTCGCGGTCGACGACGCCCACCCAGGCCATGCGGAACTGTCCGGCTCCCACGGCGATGCGGCACGCATCGCGAAACAGCTCGTCCCGGCTGTGCACGCGCAGGATGGCCGAGTTGATTCCGCTCAGCACTGCGTGGACGCGGCTGAGCTGAGCGAGCTTGCGTTCACGCTCGCGCCGCTCGGTGACGTCCCGGGAAATTCCATCAATCCGGACTACATTGCCTGCCGCGTCGCCGGCGAAGCATCCGCGTCCCTGGATCCAGCGTATCTCGCCGCCCGGCTTCACGATTCGGTATTCCGCATCAAACGTGTGGTCTACCGCCGCGTTTTGCCATAGGGCGATCATCCGCGGCCGGTCTTCGGGATGGATAGGCTCACCCCAGAGCGTGCGGCTCTCGTAAACCTCCTTCTGCGTCCGGCCGAAAACCGTCGACGTGGCGGGGCTGACGTACAAGATCTCGCGCGAAGGAACCGCAGCGGACCATACGACGTCCGGCAGCGTGGAGACGATGCTCCGCAGCCGCTCGCGAAGCGCCTCGAGCTCTCCTTCCGTCTTGCGGCGGGTGGCTCGCTCCTTCCCCTCTCGCAGTGCCCGCTCCACGGCAGCCGGCAGGCGCACGAGATTCGTCTTCATCACATAGTCGGTGGCGCCGCTCTTCAGCGCGCGGACGGCAAATTCCTCCCCGATCGTTCCCGAAACGAAGATGAAGGGCGTGTCCGGGCATATCTTGCGCGCCAGGTTGAGCGCGGCCATGCCGTCGAAGCCCGGCATCGAAAAATCGGACAGGATCACGTCCGGCGCGAATTCGCGCAGCGCAGCGACGAACGACTTCTCGCTGTCCACGACCCGCTGGTCGGCGTGAAAATCGGCGCGCCCCAGCTCGAGCAGCGCGAGCTCGGCGTCGTCGGGCACGTCTTCCAGCAGCAGAATTCTGAGTCGCTCTGTCATATACCGCTTGTGTGGATCCCGGAAGACTAAAGGATGAGGGTATCCAGTGATGTCAGGCCAACTCAACGATCGGCGTCAGGTTTTTCCTGACGCCGCATCAGGGACTCTCTATTCGAGCGAAGTGATACCGTGCTGAATGGCGAACTTCACCAGCGCCGGTAAATCGTGGATGCCGAGCTTCTGCTTGATCCGGCTTCGGTACGTGTCCACGGTTTTTGGAGACAGGGCGAGCATGTCGGCGACCTCTGCGCTCGGGCTGCCCTCGACCACTAGCTGGAGAATATGCCGCTCCCGACTGGTCAGGCTCTCGAGAGGACTCGGAGAGCGGTGCTCGCTGATGTAATCGCCGATGAGCGTCGTGGTGATCTTTGGGCTCAAATAGCGCTTGCCTTCCCGCACGGCTCGAACCGCATTGACGAGTTCCAATCCCGATGCTTCCTTGGAGAGATATGCTCTCGCACCGGCCCGAAGAGCGCGAAAAATAATTTCCGGAGACGTCATCGCGGAGAGCATCACGATTGCCGTTGAGTTGGAAAGCTCGCCGATCTTGAGACTCGCCTCCATTCCGTTCAGTCCGACCAGGCCGATGTCGAGGATTGCGACATCCGGCCGCAGTTTTTGGATTCTCCTGACGGCGTCGTGCCCGTTCGTCGCCTTGCCGACGATCCTGATGTCTTGCTGTATTTCCAGCAGCACCTGCAGACTGTCCAACAGGATGACGCGGCTATTCGCAAGAAACACTTTTATCGCCATTCTTTCGTGCCCGGTTGCGGCAGTTCTTCCCCACGTGGCGTTGGCTATCCTTGCTGAAATTCGATTCCTCGTCTGTAGGGAATCCTTGAGAAGTCGGTTTAGGAACCCCCTTGGCGAGACCGGCGAATGGAGCGCCGGCGCTCAGCCTGAATTCTAGTGGTGAAGACCCCCGGATGCTGTCGCGTACCGCCGACAGATTGCGTCAGATATTCCCTGACGGCGCCCGCGTTGCGGCTATTCGAGGGGAGTGACGCCCTGCTGGATCGCGAATCTGACGAGACTCGCGAGGTCGCGAATGTGGAGCTTCTCCATCATTCGGGCGCGGTAGGTCTCCACGGTCTTCGGTGAAAGGGAAAGCGTTCCAGCGATTTTGGCGATGGAGTGTCCTTCGGCGAGCATTTGCAGGACTTGTCGCTCGCGGGAGCTGAGACGCTGAAGGGGTTCGTCCGAGGCGGCTTTGTGGACGACATGGTCGATCAGGCTTTCAGTCAGTTGTCCGCTGAGATGGTGCCTGCCTTCGTGCGCCTTCCGAATCGCATCGACCACTTCCTTGGCGACTGATTTCTTCGCGATGTAGCCTGCGGCGCCGGCCTGCAGCGCACGGTACACGTGAACCGGGTCCGTGTACGCCGAGAGCATGATGACGCGGGTCTGAGGGCGCCGCTCCCGGATGATCCGCGTCGCCTCGGTGCCGTTCAGAACGGGCATCGCAATGTCCATGACGACCACGTCCGGGCTGCTCTCCATTGCCCGACGCACGGCCTCGCGGCCATCCTCGACCAGGGCGATGACTTTCATGTCGGCCTGCGCCTCGATCAGACTGCGCAAACCTTCGGCCACGACGCCGTGATCGTCGGCGATCAGAACCCTGATCGTCATGTGAGCCACGGAACCCGCACGGTGAGCTGCGTCCCGCGGCCGGACAGCGCCTGAACCTCGAAACGCCCGCCCACTGCCTGCGCACGTTCTCTCATCGTCACCATGCCGAGTCCGGGTTTCGCCTTGTCCGAGGCATCTTCTACGCCATCGAAGCCGATTCCGTCGTCCTGCACGGACATCACGCATTCGCCGTTCGCATGATCGAGCGCAATTTCGACGCGGTGAGCGCGGGCGTGTTTTGCGACGTTGTTGAGCGCCTCCTGGGCGATGCGAAAGAGCGCAATTTCGACCTGAAGTGCCGGTCGCAGGGCCGGCTCGCGGGCGCGCACCGCGACCGCGATCCCCGTTCGCCTGGAGAAGTTTCTCGCGTGCCAGTCCAGCGCCGCCGCGAGCCCGTGGTCGTCGAGCATGGGCGGTCGCAGCTCGGACATGACGTTCTCGATCGTGTCCATCGTCGACTCGAGAAGCGCCGCCGAATCTTCCACTCGTGCGCGGACTTCGCCGTTTCCTTGCGAAGCGAGCGCCGTCTGGAGGATATCGAGGTTGATTTTCAGGGCAGTCAGGTTCTGGCCGACCCGGTCGTGGAGCTCGCGGGAAAGCTGCCGGCGCTCGGACTCCTGCAGCTCGACCAGCCGCCGCGACAGCGCCTGGAGCTCCGCTGCCGACCGCCGCACGGCGTCCCCCGCCTGCCTGCGCTCGGTGATGTCCTCTGCAACGCCGGCGACACGGTAGACTTTTCCAGACCGATCTTTCACCGGAAATCCACGGTCACGAATCCAGCGTACCGACCCGTCGGGTCTAACGACGCGGTATTCGAGCTCGAATCCCTGTACCCGCTGCGCTGCAAGGACGGCGACCGCACGTTCGCGATCCTCAGGGTGAATCGCATCCATGAAGGATCGCGGCTGCCGACGCAGGCTTTCCAGGGATCGTCCCCAGATGTTCGCGTAAGCGGGACTCACGTAGAGCAGCTCGTCCATGGCGGGCGTGGTCATCCAGAAGACCTCCCGCGCGTTCTCGGCGAGCTGGCGGAACTTTTCCTCGCTCTCGCGCAGCGCATCCTCGGCCCGCTTTCGGTCCTCGATATCGGTAGCCGTTCCGTACCATTTGACGATGTTTCCCCGCTCGTCGCGCAGCGGCACGGTGCGGATCAGGAACCAGCGATACTCCCCGTCAGCGCGGCGCAAGCGCAGTTCATACTCGCACGGTTCCCCGGCAGCCATGTCGACAAGCCATTTTTCCATGACGCTTGGAAGATCTTCTGGATGCACGGTGCGATTCACCTCTTCGAGCGCCTTCTCGAGAGAGAAGCCCGTGTAATCCAGCCAACGCTGATTGACGAAATCAACGGCGCCGTCAGGCAGAATGCTCCAGGCCATCGTGGGAATCGTTCCGATGACAAGCCGAAGGTGATCTTCCTTTTGCTGCGACAACGCTTGAATCTCCTCCTCCTTGCCCTTTGCCTCGATCGCCACGCGCGCCATCTGCGTCGCCATGTCGATGAGCTGGATATGCTCGGGCGAGGGCAGCCGCGGCTCCCCGTAATACATTGCAAACGTTCCCAGCACGGCGTTGTCGTCCGAGAGAATGGGGGTCGACCAGATCGCGCGCAGTCCGTTGCGGACCGCGACGTCGCGGCAGTCCTTCCATAGAGGGTCGGTCGCGGTGTCTTGCGTGTATACGGGCTCGCGCAGGAACGCAGCGGTCCCGCACGAGCCCATTTCGGGCGCAATGCGCAGGAACGGGTCGATTCCCGCCTTGTAATCCTCGGGGATGCTCGGCGCCGCGGCGAACCTCAGCCGCTGCTGCCGGGCATCCGCGAGCAGCACGGCGCAACGCATTCCGTGCGCCTGCTCCTCGATCAGCCCGACCAGAGTCTCGAGGATCTCCGGAAGCGGTGCGCCATTCGCGATCCGCTCGAGCACCCGGCGCTGGTTGTCGAGTAGCGCGGCGCGAGTCTGTTGGTCGGTCGCGTATGTCGTCATGCTTGAATCCCCTTGCCGGTCCTGATGCCAGCGCGCGCGAGAAGCAGCAATCCCACCTCCTTTGCCCGCCGCGCCGCGTCCCGGTCACCCGCGTGGGTGGCGACGATGGAGCCCATCATCACCATTTGCAATTGTCGTGCGAATGCGTCGGCGTCACGCACGCCCGCATCCGCAGCCAACTGTTTCAGGAACGCGCGGATCGTTTCGATGTGGGTTTGCGCAGCCTTTCGAATCGGGTGCCCTCGGTCGCCGTGCTCGAGCAGCACCTTGATGAACGAGCAGCCCTCGAAGTCGCGCCGCCGGAACCATTTTTCGAAAACATCGAAAACGGCGAGCAGCCGCTCGGCCGGTGTGTGCGCGCGGCGTTCCACCTCTTGTTGCAGCCAGGACCGCGTCCACAACTCCTCGCGACGGCGAAGGAAAGCAAGGGCGAGGTCGTCCTTGGAAGGATAGTGGCGATACAAGGTCATCTTCGCCACGCCCGAGCGTGCGCTGATGGTGTCGACTCCTACTGCACGGATACCGTGCCGGGAAAAGAGCTCGTAGGCGGTCCGGTCGATGCGTTCGCGCGCGCTGGCCGGGCGAGAGGGGAGCTTGCCGGAACGATGGGCGCTCACGGTCACCTCAAGAGTGTACAGAACTGTCTATGTAGCTACTACGAAGGAACCGACGAAGTCTAACATATGCGATACAGGTCTGTATACATCGAGAAGCTGTCATCGTGTAACGTCAACTGCGTAGGCGTTCCAAACAAAAAGGCCTGGAGATTTTCCAGGCCTTTTTTGCGCGCGTTCCCGGCGGCGGTGGGCTGACGATCCCTAGAGGAACGCGAGATAGCGCGAGGGGTAGTTCCCCACGTTCGGCAATACGAGCGGCACATCGGTGTCGCTGACGCCCAGCCAGCGCGCGAAAGTCGCGGCATACTGGTCCACCGCGACGCCGGGGATCGTGTTTCCCTGCCCGATATCGACGCTCGTGCCGAAGGCCGTCGGAGGGAAAGTTCCGTATACCTCGTGACCCAGGACTGCACCGCCGAGCACGAAGTGATGCGAGCCCCAGCCGTGATCGGATCCGTCGCCGTTGGAAGTGAGCGTGCGGCCGAAGTCGGACCCGGTGAAGATCGTCACGTCGTTTTGCACGCCGGCCTGCGTGAGCCAGGCGTAGAACGCGGTCACCGCGGCGTTCAGCTGCGTCAGCTGCGCGGCGTGCTGGGTGAGGAGGACGTCGTGATTGTCGAACCCGCCCAGGCTGACGAAGAATACCTGCCGGCTCGTCCCCAGGGCGCCGCGCGCGGCGATGATGCGGGCCACGACGCTCAGCTGCGCGGCGAGGCCGTTGTTCGCGGGAATCGCCGGGATCAGGGTGGAGGCTGCCGGAAGCGCAGTGCGCAGCGTTTCGTTCGCCGTGATTGAGCGGTTGGTGACCACGCCGAGCTCGTTCTCGATCATGTTGGCGGGTGTGCTCGTGATCAGGCTGCGGTAGGCGGCGGTTGCGGCGGCAGAGGTGTAGAGCGTCGTGTCGGTAACGCCCTTGATCGCGACCGCGCCGCTCGAGCTCACCCGGTACTGGATGACGTTCTGCCCCGACAGGAATACGGCGTTGCCGGATGCCGAGATGCAAGTGAACAGGGCATTCGAGTTCTGGCTCATGAGCAGATCGCCGAGAGTGCCGCCCCAGCCGAGGCCGGGGCCTTCTCCGCGCGCTCGATCCGCCTGCCACGCCGACACCTGGTCGTTGTGCGAGAAGAGCTTCGGCGGTAGCGGCACTGAGCGGTTGTTGTATTGCGTCTTGGTCGTCGGAACGATGAGCGGCCCGGCGTTGGCGACCACGGCGAGCCTGTTCTGGTCCCAGTGGGTCTTGAACGCGGTCAGAGCCGGATGGAAGGCGAACTCCCGCCCGCCCTGCGACGCGACCGGGCCGGTGGCGTTGGCGGTGAGCTGAGCGTCGCGCGGGATCGCGATCGTGTCGCGCGCCGCTAAATACTCGTTGTAGGACGGCTGGTCGTAGGGAATCAGAGTGTTCGCGTGATCGTTTCCGCCGTTGAGGAACAGGCACACGATCGCCCGGTAACCAGGAAGAGTTTGCGCCGAGGCCGCGCTTATCGAGGCGAGGTTGAGCGCAAACGGGCTGGCCGCGCCCGCGATCGACATGAGCGAGGCGGTCTTGAGAAACTGACGGCGGGAGACGCTGGTGGTCATGGCTACGCTCCGGGGGTCACTTCTGTACAAGATAGTCGGGAGACGACAGCGTGAAGAGCACCGCGAGCCGCACGCGGTTCGTACGGGCAGTCGTCTGGTTGGTGGCCGGCATCACGACTGAATTGACCGCGTTGCCGATGATCGTCCTCGTCTGGGCGCTCATCGTTCCGGCCGTGAGGAGCAGGCTGACGCGGTCGATCAGAAGGTTGGCGTCGTGGGCGAGCGCGAGCTCGGCGGTGTAGTCCGGCTGGATGTCGCCGCTGGACCCGAGGCCGCTCTGCACCGCCGTGCGCATGAAGTTCGAGTACCCGACGACCGAGGTCTCGTGGACGATCTGCAGCTCGGGGGCGACGAGCCCTGCCGCCGCGATCGAGGTGTTGGGCGGCACGTACCCCGGACGGTAGAAATTGAACACCGAGGGCGAGCGCATCGCCGACTGGCCGAGCGAGGTGGCGGCATCGTCGGTGACACCGAGCAGGAAGTTGCCCGAAGCGGAACGCGCGTTGAAGGCGCGCATCCAGTTCGCGACCCTGAGAATGGGCTCGCGTAACTTACCGAAGGTCGGATCACCGAGCCGCGCCGCAGTCCGCGCCTCGGGGTCGAGCAGGATCGCCGCGATGGTCGCGCGCAAATCACCCCGCTGGCCGGTGCCGGCGCTCCACATGCCCGAGGTGAAGCGCCCTGCGTTGAACGCCTGGGCGACGCGCGCGACGTAGGCCGGCGAGGGGTTACTGGTCACCAGGCGCTGGATGAGCCGCACCGCGATGAACGGGCCCACATTCTGATGGCTCGCGATCTCGTTGAGCGCAATGGCGAGGTCGCCGTCGGGGTCGGCGGTTGCGCTCGCCGGGATCACCCGATTCAGGAAAGCTTTCTCCGAAATCGAGTGGAAGGCCGGATAGCCCTGCATGGGGAGCACTTCGCGGTTTGGATCCTGCGTGCCACCGCCGTTGAAGCGAGTGCTGGACTTGTCCGGGCCCGCCCAGCTGAACCCCGTGAACACGCGCGAGAGACCGATGATGTCGCCGTTGTCGTACGTCTCGACCGGCAGGCCGTTCGTGAGCCCGAGCGTGCCGTCCGGGTTCAGCTCGTAGAGGCCGATCGAGAAAAGCTGCATCACCTCGCGCGCGTAGTTCTGGTCGGGCACGCGATTTCGTGCCGGATTTTCTTTTTGATTGCGCAGGTGAGACAGATAGAGGCCCATCGTCGGATGGAGCGTGACGTCCTCGAGAAGCTGGCGGTAAGTGCCGAAGGAGTTCCGGCCGAGCATGTCGAGATACGAGGCGACGCCGCGCCGGAACTCGGCGACGGCCGCGTCCTGAAGCGAGACCACGAAGATCTGCGACAGCGCGAACGCGACGCGCCGGCGCAATTGGTCCTGGCCCGTCGCGGCCTCCCTCCAGAACGTGTTCATGACGTGGCTGTCGTCGAGACTCTGCCCTGCGGGAAGACTCGCGCTCACGGCGTTGATGTACGCCTCGTGCATGGCGCCCGGCATGTGGAACTGGTCCTCCAGCCAGGCGCTGTAGCCGTAGGTCTTGACTTTGTTGACCTCGGCTTCGGTCGCACCGAAAGAGGCCTGGTTCAGGAAGCGCGCGGCGTCAGCCGCGCTCGGCAGTGCATAGGCAGAAGGCGGTACGCTCGAAAGATCGACCCCGCTCCCCTGCGGGGAGCCTTCCGGGCCGCCCGACTTTGAGCAGCCGCCGGCCAGACAGGCCAGTGCGACGGCGAAAAGGGCGGCGCAGATATGTTTGAAGCCGACCCCTGTCTGCGGTCCGCGAGAGCCAGGGTCCAGGCGCTGCGTAGAATCCGGCGCGGTTGCGTGGGTTGCGTGTGGTGACATCGCTGCACCCTCGATGGTAGTGGCCTCCCCTTTTGGTCACGCTATCTTAGGCAGAAACTTCGCCGTATTATCGCCTCGCGCAAGCCCGGGCGGGGTAGCAATTCGTACCGGATTCCGGGACTACCCCGCAATTCGCGTGACGTAGTGCCGCATTAATCCGCACCCAAAGAGAAACGCCCGGAGATTTCCGAGCCTTCCTCGTGCCCGCGACGCCGAATCAGGCCGCCTTCTTCCGGTTTCTCTCCAGCCAGCCGTCGACCAGAGCGACGCTCTGATCGACCGCATCCAAGCGCATGCCTTTCTGCGCCGCGATGGTCTGCACCAGACGGTCGACCCGCTCGATGTTGGGGGCGCCTGCAGCGAGCGCCCGCGCCGCGGAGGACGGGCTGCCGAGCGAGAGCGCCGCGTTGGCGTATTTCGCGAAAGGCACCAGGTCTTTCTCGTTCGCACCCAGAGTCACGCACAGCTTCACGACCCAGTTGTATACAGCCCGCGAGGCTTCGAGGTCGCCGTGCACGGCTTCCTTGATGGGCCGCACGCTGTCCTTCAGCACGCAGCGGTAGTTGCCGGCGAGCAACATCGCCCACTTCGCCAGAGGCACGAAGACCGAGTCGTGCACCTTGAGCTTGACGGGCAGCTCGATCCCGTCGAAGCGGACCGCTTCGATGTCCGACTCGAGTCGGCGGAGGATGGCGGTGTGGGCCTCCGAATCGAAGCGCGCCGACTTGAAGTTGGTTGGCAAGCGCACCTGCAGCACGTTGACCTTTTCCTCCGGTGGGCGGAACGCCTGCGGGTCCGGGCTGCACAACGTCATGAGCCTCGGGTCGAAGGCGTCCCAGACGCTTGGATCGGTATAGCAGCTTCTGCAGGCGTCGGCGTCGATGCCTGGAATGCGCTTGAGATAGGTCAGCGGCGGCATGTTCATGATCGACATGCAGGGAACCTTGGCTTTGGCCACCGCGGCGAGGAGCTCGCGCACGCCCGACGAGCGATACTGCGGCTCCTGCATGGCGAGCGCGACCAGATGGTAGTCCGAAGGATCGACTCCGGCCGTGCCGCCCGCGGACATCTTGCCCGGAAGCTTCTTCGAGTTGATCTCGACGAGCCCATCACGACCCTTGACCTGCATGCGCACGATCGCGCCTTCCTTGTTGATCAGTTCGGCCTCGGCGGGCAGGCAGATCAAATGCACTGCGTGCCCCGCGAGCGCGAGCTTGGTCCCCAACAGCGAACCGTACGAGGCGCCCATGATCAGAATCTTGTATTTGCTGCCCATGAATCAACTCCTCCATTTCACCGGTGACGCGAAACCCGCGATTTTCGCATTGTGAAATCCGCACTGCGCTTCGCAAAGGCGTGATGGTAGTCAGTTCGCCGCCGCGGAGCAATCGTGACGGGAGCATTGGGATTGCGGCGCCGCGTCATTGGACAAGGTCGGTCGCGCTGAGTTACGGTATTCGGTCATCGGCACCGAGGAGAGTGAACATGCAGGGCAGGAACGTGAGGGTTCGTTCGAGCGAGAGCGGCGAGTTCGATTGCTATCGGGTCGCACCCCGCGCCGGCGCAAAGGCTCCGGCGATCGTCATCGCTTCCGCGGTGCATGGCGTGAACGCGGACGTCCGCGCGCTCGCCGACGAGTTCGCCGCGCGCGGCGCCATCGCGGCGGCGCCCGATCTATTCTGGCGCTCGATCCCGGGGCCGCTCGCGCGCGACGACGACCGCACGAAGCAACGCTCGCAGCCGCGCCTTGAAAAGATCAGGACGGGAGAAGCCGATCTCGCCGATACGCTCGCCGGGCTTCGCAAGGAGCCGCTGTGGAACGGGCGCGCCGCGGTGATGGGCCTATGCTACGGCGGCCCTTATGCCATCCTCGGACCGACGCGCCTGGGCTACGACGCGGGCATCTCCTGCCACGGCTCGCAGATGCTCGACTACATCGGTGAGCTCGAGGGCTTAGCGCGACCCGTCTGCATCATCTGGGGCGACGCGGACCACCAGGCGCCCGCCGAGGTGCTGGCCGCCTATCGCGGCGCTGCCGCGCGCATGAAGAACCTGGAACTGCACGTATTCCCGGGCGTGCTGCACGGCTACATGATGCCGGACAACGAGAAGGCCTTTCATCGCGAGACGCGCGAATTCTCCATGGAGCGCGCGCTCGCGATCCTGGAGGGGCTTCGCGCCGGTAAAAAGAGTCAGCTCAAGGCGGGGTGATGCGAGCTTCGCAGCGCGGCTTGAGCTCGTTGGGCTTGCTCGTCGTCCTCGCGATCGCAGTCGCGGCGGGCTATTACGCCTATAGGTCGGTCTCGGGCGAGGACGCGGAGCCCAGCTGCAAAGGCGCCTTCACCACCTGCATGCAGAAATGTCGGCGCACCACGACCGAAGCCCCCGCTGCGCAGGCCTGCCAGGAAGGCTGCCAGCGAGACCTCACGGCGTGCGAACGACCAGGCAGGTGAGGCGCGGCGCCCGATTTTTTCCCGCTCCGCTCCTACTCGGTCGGGCGCAGCTCGAAGCGCTCGAAGGTCCCGGGAATTTCCGATACCTCGACCTCGGTCACGTTCGCACCGCGCGGCCCGCGGCGCGCCCAGGCGAGGATTGCATCCACTGCATCGGCCGCGCCGTCCAGCGCCGCCTCGACCGTCCCGTCGCGGCGGTTCCTCACCCAGCCGGTGACGCCGAGGCGCTCGGCTTCCTCGCTCATCGAGTAGCGGAATCCCACGCCTTGGACGCGGCCCGAGATCACCAGGTGTTTCGCCATCCGCTGATTTTCTAATCCCGGCGGGTTCGCGTAAAGTGAGCGGCGTCGACGATTGTCAAAGGAGCATGCCGTGAGATTCGCAGCGAAACTGTTCGCCATCCTCGCGCTGTCCCTTGCGGCGTCCGCCGCCCGGGCGCAGGAAAAGGCCGTCTACCACTTCGACGGCGGCTTGGAGCAGGCGACCAAGGGCTTGCGCAACATCAACAACCATCTCGAAGTCGATCCCAAGGCGAGGCTCATCGCGGTGACCCACGCCGACGGCGTCGATTTCCTGATGGAGGGGGCCAAGGACCGCTTCGGCCCCTTCGACGCGCGCGTACAGGATCTGATGGGAAAGGGCGTGAAGTTCCAGGTTTGCGAGATCACGCTGCGCAACCGCAAGCTGAGTAAGGACCAGTTCATCCTCGGCGTCGAGTTCGTGCCCTCGGGCGTGGTGCAGATCACGCATCTGCAGCAAAAGGAAGGCTACGCTTACCTGAAACCCTGAGCCGGTCAGGAAAACGCTTTCATCGCCTCGGGGCTGCGCAGGGTCACGATGGTCGCGGCGCAGATCGCGATGACCGGAATCAGGATGAGCGTGATGCCTCCGATCGCGCCCAGCCAATTGACTGGGGGCTGCCCCGGGTCGGGTTGTCTGAGGGCGTAAAACCGGGAAGCAGCGGAGAGCGGCAGCAGCACGATCAGCGCCCAGCAGAAGAGCTCCAGCAGGTATCTTCCCCACGGTTGCAGGCGGATCACTCCGATTCCTCCGGCGAGCCCCAGCACCCAGATCGCCGCGAGCACGAGATCGTTCCAGATGCTGTAGCTCAGGTAGCGCCGCTGCAGATCCCCCGCTGTCGCGAGCATCGCGATGAGCGCGGCGCCCAGAACGAGCGCGCCGGCCGAGGTGAGCGCGAAGAACCAGCCGATGAACGCGAGAGAGAGTTCCACTGTTTCTGCTTCAGCGGCCCGGGGTTATCGCGGTGAGAATTCCCTGCAGGATCGCGACCGGGGTCGGCGGGCAGCCGGGAACGGCGACATCCACCGGGATCACGTTCGAGACCCGGCCGCAGCTCGCGTAGCTCTCACCGAAGATTCCCCCGGTGCAACCACAGTCGCCGATCGCGACCACCAGCTTCGGGTCGGGAACGGCCTCCCAGGTGCGCCTGAGCGCGGTCTCCATATTGCGCGACACCGGGCCGGTCACCAGCAGCAGGTCGGCGTGCCGCGGGCTCGCGACGAACTTGATGCCCAGACCCTCGAGATTGTAGTAGGGGCTGTTCATCGCGTGGATCTCGAGCTCGCAGCCGTTGCACGAGCCCGCATCCACGTGCCGGATCGCCAGCGAGCGGCCGAAGTGCTCGAGGATCTGATTGCCCAGCCGCTGCTCTAGCGCTCGCAGCGCGGCGTCCGGAAGCGGGGCAGGCTCGGTAACGATGCCGGTCTTCGCGATCTGTTTCAGCAGTTGGTACATTTCACAAATCCACTCCGCTGTAGCTCAGGTTGAACGATTTGTTGATGAGCGGGAAGTCCGGGACGATGTCGCCGTGCACCGCGTGCTCGAGGAGCGGCCAGTTCTGCCAGGAGGGATCGTGCGGATGCAGACGGTGGATGCGGTTCACCCCGGAGGTCTCCAGCGCGATCAGCACCTCCCCGCGCCAGCCTTCGATCCAGCCCAGGCCGCGCGCGCCCGCGGCGGCGGCGCCTACCGGCGCGCGGAACTCTCCGGGAGGCAGCTGCTGCACGAGCGCCTGCACGAGGCGCATCGATTCGAAAATCTCGTCGAAGCGCACCGTAACGCGCGCCGCGACGTCGCCGCGCGTGTGCGAAGCCGCACGCGGATCGAACTGCTGATAGGGCGGGATCGGGTAATCGACGCGCAGATCGCGCGCGATGCCGCTCGCTCGGGCCGCAAGCCCGGTGAGGCCCATCCGCTCGGCGAGCTCGGGCGTCACCTGCCCGGTCATGATGAAGCGGTCCTGCGCGCCCGCGTGCTCGTCGTAGATCGATTTCAGGGTA
>Ga0184608_10000172_pt1 | contig 15487 bp, 24 predicted proteins | sample PLM1_30_coex_FD_133010 | JGI IMG/M metagenome (GOLD analysis project Ga0184608, IMG submission 133010) | Groundwater sediment microbial communities from an aquifer in East River, Colorado, USA - PLM1_30_coex | ecosystem: Environmental > Terrestrial > Soil > Riparian zone | place: USA: East...
AAGAAGGTGCTGGAATCGGCGATCGCCAACGCCGAGCACAACGACGGCGCCGACGTCGATGAGTTGAAGGTGAAGACCATTTTCGTCGAGCAGGCCACGTCGCTCAAGCGTTTTCAGGCGCGCGCCAAAGGCCGCGGCAACCGCATTACCAAGCGGACCTGTCACGTTTTCGTGACGGTGGGGGACGAAGAGAAGAAGAAAGCACCGGCCAAGCCAGCAAAGAAATAGGACACCCATGGGACAGAAAATTCATCCGATCGGCTTCAGGCTCAGCGTCAACAAGAACTGGTCCTCGCGCTGGTACGCCAACAGCAGGAACTTCGCCACGATGCTGAACGAGGACCTGAAGGTCCGCGCTTATCTGAAGAAGCGGCTTTCCCACGCCTCGGTCGGCAAGGTGATGATCGAGCGGCCGGCCAAGGACGCCCGGATCACCATCCATAGCGCGCGCCCCGGCGTCGTGATCGGCAAGAAGGGCGAGGACATCGAAATGCTCAAGGCCGATCTGCGCAAGCTCCTCGGCGTGCAGATGGTCCACGTGAACATCGAGGAAATCCGCAAGCCCGAGGTCGATGCGCAGCTCATAGCGGATTCGATCGCGCAGCAGCTGGAAAAACGGATCATGTTCCGCCGCGCCATGAAGCGCGCAATGCAAAACGCCATGCGCCTGGGCGCTCAAGGGATCAAGATCATGAGCGCGGGGCGCTTGAACGGCATCGAAATCGCTCGCACCGAATGGTATCGCGAGGGGCGCGTTCCCCTTCATACGCTGCGCGCGGACATCGACTACGGCTTTTCCGAAGCAAAGACCACCTACGGCGTGATCGGCATCAAATGCGGGGTGTACAAGGGCGAAGTGATGGCCAAGGGCGACCAGCCGGTCGCGCCTCCGGCTCCGACCGCCGACGAGGTTCTCGCGGCGAAGAAAGTGAAGAAAGCGACGCCCAGACCCGCGCCGAGCGCTCTCGAAGACAAGCCCGAACCGGTTGCCGCGGCCAAAACGGCGTCCGACACGGGGAGTTCCGCCGCGCCCCAGGCCAAGCCCAAGGCCGCTCGGCCTCATCCGGTCGCCGCGAAGAAGGCCGTGAGCGATGCGAAGGGAAAGGCTGAAGCGAAGTCGGAAGCGAAGCCGAAAACCGCAGTGAAGAAATCCAGAAAGCCCAAGGCTTAGGCGAGGAGCGATTCCATGCTTCAACCGGCTCGAACAAAATACCGCAAGCAACAGAAGGGACGCAACAGGGGCGTCGCTACGCGGGGGACGAAGGTCTCCTTCGGTGAATACGGCCTGAAGGCCACTACCCGCGGACGCCTTACCGCGCGCCAGATCGAGGCGGCCCGCCGTGCCATGACTCGCCACATCAAGCGGGGCGGGCGCATCTTCATACGCATCTTTCCGGACAAACCCGTTTCGCAAAAACCCGCGGAGGTGCGCATGGGTAACGGCAAGGGAAACCCGGAGTATTTCGTCGCCGAAATCAGGCCGGGCAAGGTGCTCTACGAAATGGACGGGGTGGACGAGCCGACGGCGCGGGAGGCGTTTGCCCTGGCCTCGGCCAAGCTCCCGCTGCGCACGGTGTTTGTGTTCCGTCAGATGGGGTGAGGTCGAAAGAGGGCATGATCATGAAGGCCAGTGAACTCCGCGCCAAGGAGCCGGCGCAGCTTTCCAAGGAGCTCGAGGAGCTGCTGCGCGCTCAGTTCGGTCTGCGCATGCAGAAGGCGACCCAGCAGCTCACCAACAGCAGCCAACTGAAAAGCGTGCGCCGCGACATCGCGCGGGTGCGCACCATCCTGAAGGAAAAGGCGGAAGCGAAATGAGCGAGGGCAAGACTACCCGAACGCTGACCGGACGAGTCGTCAGCGACAAGATGGACAAGACCGTCACGGTATTGGTCGAGCGCCGCGTCACCCATCCGATGTATGGAAAGATCGTGACCCGCTCGAAGAAATACCACGCTCACGACGAAAAAAACGAGTGCGGCGAAGGTGACCTGGTCATGATCGAGGAGTGCCGCCCGATCTCCAGGACCAAGGCGTGGCGGATCGCCAAGCTGGTCGAAAAGGCGCGGGCCGCGTAGGGTTCGCGCGCCGCGAAACGATGGGCTGATCTCCCGATAGATTTGGCTTGGCAGAGATTTTAGGGCTTGGCAGAGATTTTAGGGCTTGGCAAAGGTTTTGATTTCGCGTAGACTTCGCTGCCTTTTCACGTCCCGGACGGGATCCAAAACTGCCTGCCCGTAGCGCATTCGGGTCGGACAAGTTGGAGACGGAAAAATGATTCAGATGCAGACGGTGCTCGATGTCGCCGATAACACCGGCGCGCGCGCTGTGATGTGTATCAAGGTGCTGGGCGGCTCGAAACGCCGCTACGCCAACATTGGCGACGTCATCAGGGTGAGCATCAAGGACGCGGCGCCGCGCGGGCGCGTCAAGAAAGGCGAGATTTACCACGCCGTGGTGGTGCGTACCGCCTTCGGCGTGCGCGGCGCCGACGGCAGCCGCATCCGGTTTGACTCGAACGCGGCGGTGCTCCTTACCCCTAAATTGGAGCCGTTCGGCCCGCGCATCTTCGGGCCCGTGACCCGGGAGCTTCGCAGCGAGCGCTTCATGAAGATCGTTTCGCTCGCGCCCGAGGTGCTGTGATCGCTTGCGACGGCTGATGCCCTGAGACCATGGAAAAAATCAAAAAAGGCGACGACGTCATCGTCACCACCGGCAAGGACAAGGGAAAGCGCGGGACGGTGCTGCGGATCGTGGATGCAAGGCACCTCGTCGTGGAGGGGGTCAACCGCGTCAAGAAACATGAGCGCCCCAACCCCGTGAAGGGTCTGACCGGCGGTATCGTCGACAAGGACATGCCGATCGACATCTCCAACGTCGCGCTGTACAACCCGCAGACCAAGAAAGCCGACCGTATCGGCTTCAAGCTGATGGAGGACGGGCGCAAGGTGCGCGTGTTCAAGTCCAACGGCGAAATGGTGGACGCTTGATCTCCTAGGACTTGGAAAACACATTCATGGCTCGCCTACAAGACTACTACCGCAAGGACGTGGTACCCGATCTGATGAAGAAGTTCGGGTACAAGACCTCGATGCAGGTGCCTCGCATCAAGAAGATCACTCTCAATATGGGTGTGGGCGAGACGACGACGGACAAGAAGATCCTGGACAACGCGGTCGCCGATCTCACCAAGATCGCCGGCCAGAAACCCGTGGTCACCCTGGCCAAGAAATCGATCGCGACGTTCAAGGTCCGCAAGGGGTTTCCGGTCGGGTGCATGGTGACCTTGCGCGGCCAGCGCATGTACGAGTTCCTCGATCGTCTGGTCACCGTGGCGATCCCGCGCATCCGTGACTTCCGCGGCATCTCGAGCCGCGCATTCGACGGTCGCGGCAACTACAGCCTCGGCGTCAAGGAACAGATCATCTTTCCGGAGATCGAATACGACAAGATCGACGTTCTGCGAGGGCTCAACATCAGCATCACCACGACCGCTAAAAACGACGACGAGGCGCGCGCGCTGCTCGCCGCCTTCCGCTTTCCGTTCAAGACCTGAAGGATCGCCATGGCCAAACTCGCCGTGATCAACCGCGACAAAAAACGCCGCAAGACGGTGGCCAAGTACGCCGCCAGACGCGCGGCGCTGCTCGCAATCATCAACGACGCCAGGCGCTCCGACGAAGAGCGCCAGGAGGCGCGCGAGAAGCAGCAGCAGCTGCCGAGGAACGCCTCGCCGGTGCGGTTGCGCAACCGTTGCAGGCTGACCGGCCGGCCGCGCGGAGTGTTCCGCAAGTTCGGGCTCGGGCGCAACAAGCTGCGCGAAATCGCGCTGCGCGGCGAGATTCCGGGCCTCATCAAGGCGAGCTGGTAGGAGGCTTCCCGCATGAGCATGACCGATCCCATTGCCGACATGCTGACCCGCATTCGCAACGCCCAGATGGTCGGTAAGACCGCGGTCGGCGTTCCGTCCTCCAAGCTCAAGATTTCCATCGCCCAGGTCCTCAAGGACGAGGGGTACATCGACGGCTTCACCGTTCGAGAAAAGGAAGGGAAACCGGAGCTCGAGATCGGCCTCAAGTACTACGCGGGGCAGCCCGTGATCGAGAAAATCGAGCGCGTGTCCACTCCGGGGTTGCGGATCTACAAGGGGCGCGACGAGCTGCCTCGCGTCATGAACGGGCTCGGCGTCGCGATCGTCTCCACCTCCAAGGGCGTCATGACCGATCGCAAAGCGCGCGCCACCGGTGTCGGCGGCGAAGTTCTCTGCATCGTGGCCTAGGAATCGGCCATGTCGCGGATCGCGAAATATCCCGTAACCCTGCCCAAGGGCGTCGAGGCGACGCTCGCAGCCGAAGCCCTCTCCATCAAGGGGCCGCTCGGAACGTTGTCGCAACGGCTGCGCAGGGACGTCAGCATCGAGAAGGACGGCGACAAGCTGGTATTCAAAGCGCTCGAGGATTCGGACGAGTCGAACGCCATGTCGGGAACGCTGCGGGCACTCGCCGCCAACATGGTGCTCGGGGTGACCAAGGGTTTCGAGAAGCGGCTGACGCTGGTCGGAGTCGGCTATCGCGCCCAGGCGCAAGGCGATAAATTGAACCTCACGCTGGGTTTTTCGCATCCCGTGGTGCATCCCATGCCCAAAGGGGTGAAGGTCGAGACTCCCTCGCAGACCGAGATCGTGATCAAGGGATTGGACAAGCAGCAAGTTGGACAAGTCGCGGCCGAGGTGCGCGCCTACCGCTCGCCCGAGCCTTACAAGGGCAAGGGCGTGCGCTATTCCAACGAGCGCGTGATCCTGAAGGAAACCAAGAAGAAGTAGGGAATTGCGATGATCGATAAAAAAACCGCAAGGCTTCGGCGCGCGTCGCAGACGCGCCGAAAAATCCGTGAATTGGCGAAGGTGCGGCTGGCTGTGCATCGAACCAACACCCATATATACGCCCAGCTGCGCTCGGTGGACGGTAAGGTGCTGACCTCCGCCTCCACCATGGAGAAGGAAGTGCGCACCGCGGTCCCGAACGGCGGCAACAAGGCGGCGGCGGTCGCGGTAGGCAAGCGTATCGCCGAGAAAGCGAAAGGTTTGGGCATCGAGGCCGTCGCGTTCGACCGCTCCGGCTACAAGTACCACGGCAGGGTCAAAGCGCTGGCGGACGCCGCGCGAGAAGGCGGCCTCAAGTTCTAGATCGGCGACGAACGCGGGGGCTCCTCCCTCCTGGCGTCCCGATTCAGGCGAGCACTCTAAAGGAATCGCGATGGCGAGAATGCAACCCCGAATGCAGGGCGGAGAACAGCGCTCGGACGGCCTGAAGGAGAAGATGGTCTCCGTGAACCGCGTCACCAAGGTCGTGAAGGGCGGACGGATCCTCGGTTTCGCCGCGCTCACCGTCGTCGGAGACGGCGACGGAGCAGTGGGAATGGGCAAAGGCAAGGCGCGCGAAGTACCCGTGGCGGTCCAAAAGGCCTTGGAAGAGGCGCGCCGCAAGATGTTCCGCGTGTCTCTGAAGAACGGCACGCTGCAGCACGCCGTGATCGGCAAGCACGGCTCCTCGAAAGTGATCATGCAGCCGGCCTCAGAAGGGACGGGCATCATCGCCGGCGGCCCCATGCGCGCGGTGTTCGAGGTGATGGGCGTGACCAACGTGCTCGCCAAGTGCATAGGCTCGACCAATCCCTACAACGTGGTTCGCGCGACGCTCGACGGTCTGAAGAGGATGAATACTCCCGCGCAGATCGCGGCCAAACGCGGCAAGTCGATCGAGGAAATCACGAGTTGAGGGGATGACGCATATGGCCGACAAGAAAATCCGCGTGACGCTCGTCAAGAGCACCAACGGCTGCAGGAAAGAGCATCGTGCCACCGTGCGAGGCCTGGGGCTGCGGCGCTTGCGTCAAACCGTGGAGCTGAAGGACACGCCGCAGGTGCGCGGAATGATCAACAGCGTAATTTACCTGGTGCGCCTCGAGGGATAAATGGAACTCAATACGCTGAAACCCGCTCCAGGCTCGAAGCACGTGCGCAAGCGCGTTGCCCGCGGCATCGGGTCGGGGACGGGCAAAACGGGCGGCCGCGGGCACAAGGGCCAGAGGGCGCGCTCCGGGGGCTTTCACAAAGTGGGCTTCGAGGGCGGGCAGATGCCGCTGCAGCGCAGGCTGCCCAAGCGCGGCTTCAACTCACCGACCCGCGAGGATACCGCCGAAGTGCTGCTGTCGGATCTCGAGCGTGTCAAAGCCGAGAAAATCGACCTCGCGGTGCTGAAAGAAGCAGGCGTCGTTCCGGGATCGGCCAAGGGAGCCAAGGTGATCGTCTCCGGCAAACTCACGCGCAAAGTAACGCTTACCGGTGTCGCGGTGAGCAAGGGCGCGCGCGCCGCAATCGAAGCGGCGGGCGGAAGCACAGATGCCCCGATTCCTCAACCCAAGCCGAAACGTGAGCCAAAGGTCGTACCGGTGCCCCAGCCGCAGGTCGAAGGCCAATCGGCAAAAGGGGAAGCAAGACGCGAAAAGGGTGCAGGCGACGCGAAGGCAGCGAGCGAATCAAAAGGCGAACGCGGCGCGAAGGACAAGCGCGAAGGGAAAGACAAGCGCGAAGCGCCTCGGCCTGGCCCGGAGGGCAAGAAAGGTGGAAAAGCCTAGATGGCCACGGCGAACCCGCAGCTCGGCAAGACCGGCAAATACGGCGATCTGAAGAAGCGCCTGACGTTTCTGCTTCTGTCGTTGGTCGTCTTCCGGATCGGCGCGCACATTCCGGTACCGGGCATCGATCCGATCAAGCTCGCGGAACTGTTCCAGTCCCAACAAGGAGGGATCCTCGGCCTGTTCAACATGTTCTCGGGCGGGGCGCTTTCGCGCTTCACCATCTTCGCGCTCGGAATCATGCCGTATATCTCGTCCTCGATCATCATGCAGCTCATGACGGCGGTGTCGCCGCAGCTCGAGCAGCTCAGAAAAGAGGGCCAGGCGGGCCAGCGCAAGATCACCCAGTACACGCGCTACGGGACGGTATTCCTCGCGCTTTTCCAGGCGACCGGCATCTCGATCGCGCTGGAGTCCCAGCCCGGACTTGTGATCGACCCGGGCCTGATGTTCCGCTTCACCACCGTCGTCACGCTGGTGACCGGCACCATGTTCCTGATGTGGCTCGGCGAGCAGGTGACCGAGCGTGGCTTGGGCAACGGCATCTCGATCATCATCTTCGCCGGAATCGCGGCGGGACTCCCGAACGCCATTGCCGGAATGCTGGAGTTGGTGCGCACCGGTGCGATGTTTCCCCTTACGGCAATCGCGATTACAATCGCTGTGGTACTGGTGACGTGGGCAGTCTGTTTCGTCGAGCGCGGCCAAAGAAAGATCCTGGTCAACTACGCAAAGCGCCAGATCGGCAACAAGGTCTACGGCGGGCAGGCCTCGCACCTGCCCTTCAAGCTCAACATGTCCGGCGTCATACCGCCGATCTTCGCCTCATCGATCATCCTGTTTCCGGCGACCATTGCCGGCTGGTTTACGAGCGGTGTCGCAGGCAGCAACACCTGGGAACTGCTGTCGAAGGGTCAAGTCGGGGCGGCATTCAGCCTGATGATCAGGGACCTCGCATCCACGCTTACGCCGGGCCAGCCCGTGTACGTCATGCTCTATGCAAGCGCGATCGTTTTCTTCTGCTTTTTCTACACGGCGCTCCAATACAACCCGAAGGAAACGGCAGACAACCTGAAGAAGTCAGGCGCCTTCGTTCCCGGCATCCGGCCCGGCGAGCAGACGGCGAAGTACCTCGAGAAGATCCTCCTGAGACTGACCTTGGCGGGTGCCATCTACGTAACTCTGGTTTGCTTGTTGCCAGAGTTCCTGATTCTGAGATGGAACGTGCCGTTCTACTTCGGCGGCACCTCGCTCCTCATTATCGTCGTAGTGACCATGGACTTCATGGCGCAGGTTCAGGCGTACATCATGACGCACCAGTACGAGAGCTTGCTCAAAAAGGGAGGGTTCAGGGGAGGGGGATTCCCGACGACCCGGTGACGGGGAGGGCGAAGATCCCCATCTGGCGGGAAGAACAGCAGCAACGAAACATGGCAAAAGAAGACGTGATCCAGATGCAGGGAGAGATCATGGACACCCTGCCCAACGCGACCTTCCAGGTCAAGCTGGAAAACGGACACGTCATCCTGGGACACATCTCCGGGAAGATGCGCATGCACTACATCCGGATTCTCCCCGGAGACAAGGTGACGGTCGAGCTGACACCCTACGACCTGACTCGCGGACGCATCATATTCCGCGCGAAGTGAACCGATCGAAAGGAATACGCATGAAAGTACTCGCCTCTGTGAAAAAGATTTGCCGCAACTGCAAGATCGTGCGCCGTAAGGGGGTGGTGCGCGTCATCTGCAAGGAACCCCGCCACAAGCAGAGGCAGGGGTAGCAAATCGGTAGTTAACGGACGGATTTCACGTTATAATTTCGGGTTTCCTTTTCGGCGAGTAAACGGAGCAGGTATGGCCCGCATCGCGGGAGTCAACATTGCGAATCACCAGCATGCCGAGATCGCCCTGCAAGCGATCTTTGGCGTCGGTCGCTCGCGCGCGCAGGCGATCTGCGCCGCAGCCAAGGTCAACAAGCATTCTAAAATCAAAGACTTGTCCGAGTCAGACATGGAGCGTCTGCGCGAGCAAGTCGCTAGATTTACCGTCGAGGGCGACCTGCGCCGCGAGGTCTCGATGAATATCAAGCGGCTGATGGACCTCGGCTGCTATCGCGGCACCCGCCATCGCAAGGGACTGCCGGTTCGCGGCCAGCGTACCCGCACCAACGCGCGCACGCGGAAAGGTCCGCGCAAGGCCGCGATCAAGATCACCGCTGCGGCCCCGAAGGCCGGCTGAGCAAACGAGGATTCCGTACATGGCAAAACCGCCTGTCGCACCGACCGCCGCAGCACGCGTTCGCAAGAAAGTGAAAAAAAACGTGGCTGAGGGCATCGCCCATATCCACGCCTCGTTCAACAACACCATCGTCACCATTACCGATCGCCAAGGCAACGCCCTGGCGTGGGCGACCTCCGGCGCCGCAGGCTTCAAGGGCTCGAGGAAATCGACGCCGTTCGCCGCCCAAGTTGCTGCCGAGCAGGCTGGCCGCGCAGCACAAGAGTGCGGCGTGAAGAACCTCGAAGTGCGCATCAAGGGGCCGGGTCCCGGAAGAGAATCGGCGGTGCGCGCGCTCAATGCACTGGGTCTCAAGATCAGCAGCATCGCGGATGTGACGCCCGTACCCCACAACGGCTGCAGACCGCCGAAAAAGCGGCGCATATAGAGAGGGAATAACGCATGGCCCGAGATCTCGATGCCAAGTGCCGCCAGTGCCGCCGCGAAGGGGAGAAGCTCTTCCTCAAGGGCGAGAAATGCTTCACCGACAAATGCGCGATCGAGCGCCGCAGTTATGCGCCGGGACAGCACGGACAGAAAAGCGGCGGCCGCATGTCCGACTTCGGCAAGCAGCTGCGCGAGAAGCAGAAGCTGCGCCGCATATACGGGCTCCTCGAGCGCCAGTTCCGCAAGACCTATGCAGAGGCCTCGCGCAGCAAAGGCGTGACGGGCGAGCGTCTTCTGCAGCTGCTGGAGTCTCGCCTGGATACCGTCTCCTACCGCATGGGGTTCGGTGCGAGCCGCACCGAGGCGCGCCAGATCGTGCGCCATAACGGCATCCTCGTAAACGGCAGGCGCGTCAACATGCCTTCCTACCAGGTGCGGCCGGGCGACACCGTCGAAGTCGTGGCGAAGGCGAAGGAGCAGCTTCGCATCAAGGGCGCGGTCGCTGCCGCAGAAACGCGCGGCTTCCCGGAATGGATCGAAGTCAATGCAAAGGAAATGAAAGGCACTTTCAAGGCGCTTCCGGCACGCTCCGATCTGCCTTCCACGATCAACGAAAGTCTGGTGGTCGAGCTGTATTCGAGATAAGGCTGCACTCGAATACCCGGCGCAAGCCATATCGTACCGAGGGTCTTACATGCAAACTAGTGGATTTCTGAAACCGCGCATTATCGATGTCCAGGGCATTGCCCCCAATCACGCCAAAGTCGTGATGGAGCCGTTCGAGCGCGGGTACGGCCATACGCTCGGCAATGCGCTGCGCCGCGTCCTGCTTTCGTCGATGCCCGGATTCGCAGCGACCGAAGTGCAGATCGCGGGAGTGCTCCATGAATACTCGACGATCGAAGGCGTCCAGGAAGATGTCGTCGACATCCTGCTCAACCTCAAGGGCGTGGTGCTCAAGCTCCACAACCGAGAGGACGCACTGCTGAACCTGAAGAAGAAGGGCGAAGGTCCGGTGACCGCAGGCGACATCGAGGCCACTCACGACGTCGAGATCATCAACCCCGAGCACGTGATCGCGCATCTGTCTCCTGGGGGCAAGATCGAGATGCAAATCAAGGTCGAGAACGGCCGCGGATACATTCCCGGGAATCTCCGCGTCGTCCCCGAGGAATCCAAGGGGATCGGCAAGATCATACTGGATGCTTCGTTCTCGCCCGTCAGGCGCGTGTCCTATTCGGTCGAATCGGCGCGCGTCGAGCAGCGCACCGACCTCGACAAGCTCATCATCGACATAGAGACGAACGGCGTGATCGAACCCGAGGAAGCGATCCGGTACGCAGCAAGGATCCTGGTCGATCAGCTTTCCGTTTTCGCGGCGCTCGAAGGCACGGCTCCGGCAGTCGAGGAAAAGAAGGCCCCGCAGGTCGATCCGATCCTGCTGCGTCCGGTGGACGACCTCGAGCTCACGGTGCGCTCGGCGAATTGCCTCAAGGCGGAAAACATCTATTACATCGGCGACCTGATCCAGCGCACCGAGACTGAGCTTCTCAAGACGCCCAATCTGGGCCGAAAATCGCTCAACGAGATCAAGGAAGTGCTGGCCTCGCGCGGGCTGACGCTCGGCATGAAGCTCGAGAACTGGCCGCCGGCCGGGCTGGAGACCGCGCGGACCTCGTGATCGAGGCGAAGGGAAAAGAAGATGCGCCACCGCCACGGACTCAGGAAGCTCAATCGCACCAGCAGCCATCGCCTCGCGATGCTGCGCAACATGACCGTGTCGCTGTTGAAGCACGAGGTCATTCAAACCACTCTTCCAAAGGCAAAGGAGCTGCGCCGCGTGGTCGAGCCGATGATTACGCTCGGAAAGCAAGCCACGCTCGCCAACCGGCGCCTCGCCTTCAATCGGCTGCGCGACCGCGGCATCGTTACAAAGCTTTTCTCCGAGCTGGGGCCGCGTTACGCGAAGCGAAACGGCGGCTACCTGCGCATCCTGAAATACGGGTTCAGGAAGGGAGACAATGCGCCGATGGCGCTGGTTGAACTGCTCGACCGCCCCGAGCCGAAGGAAGAACCCAAATCGCCTGAAGCCAAAGCGTAGCGCACACCGGCTCAGCGGATCAGGATCGCCCGGTAGTCGTTGACGTTGGTCCGGGTCGGCCCCGTTACGACAAGGTCTTCGACCCGCGAGAAAAACCCGTACGCGTCATTGTCGGCGAGCAGTTTCCTGGCGTCGAGCCCGAGACGGGCCCCGCGCACGAGCGAGTCGGGCAAGAGTATCGCACCCGCATTGTCTTCCGAGCCGTCGATGCCGTCGGTGTCGCAGGCAATCGCATAGATCTTCGGGGCGCCCGCAAGCTCAACAGCAAGGGACAATAGGAATTCGGTGCAGCGTCCGCCGCGTCCGTTGCCACGCACGGTGACCGTGCATTCTCCTCCGGAAATCAGTGCGGCTGGCGGCTTCATCGGGTCAGCGTGTTGCGCGATTTGGCGCGCAAGGGCCGCATACACTTTCGCCACCTCGGATGCCTCGCCCGTCACGCTGTCGCCGAGGTTCATGGTGCCGATCCCGTGCGCATGGAGAGATTCCTGCGCGGCACGCAGCGCCTGCCGTGCCGTGGCGATGACGCGGTTTTCGACGCGCGCAAAAATCCTGTCGCCTGGTTTGGGTGTTTCAGAAACCTGTCCGCCTGAGCCTCGTTCCAGGTGTTCCCTGACCCCGGGAGCTGCGTCGATACCGTAGCGATGCAGAACTTCGAGCGCGTCGTGGTACGTCGTCGGGTCCGGCGCACACGGACCGGAGGCGATGTGGGTGGGATCGTCGCCCGTGACGTCCGAAATGATCAGTGCGAGCACGGGTGCCCTGCACGCCGCCGCGAGCCGGCCCCCCTGGATCCTGGAAAGATGTTTTCGCACCGTGTTGATGTCCTGGATCGGTGCACCGCTGCGAAGGAGTTCCCTCGTCGTCGCTTTAAGTGCTTCCATGCCGACCGCCTCGACGGGAAGGCTGAGCAGCGCCGAGCCTCCGCCGGATATGAGGGCGAGAAGCAGGTCGCTCGGCGCAAGACTTCTCGTTCGTTCCAGAATTTCTCTCGCAGCAGACTCACCGGTCTCGTCGGGAACAGGGTGTCCGGCTTCGATCACCTTGACGCGGCGTGTCGGCAGGCCGTGCCGGTAGCGGGTGATGACTAGGCCCTCCAAGGCCGCGTCGCGGGGCCAATGCTGTTCGACCGCAAACGCCATCGAGGCGGCGGCCTTGCCTGCGCCGATCACGAGCGTCCGACCCGACGGCGGACGGGGGAGGTGACCCGGGAGGATCTTGAGCGGGTCGGCGGCGGCGACAGCGGCTTGAAAGCTCTGTATGAGCAGCTGCTTCGGATCCATGCGTGACTCTAGCCGTAGTTGGCGGCGGCCCGGCTGCTCTACACGTCCATCATTTCGAGCATCGACTTGAACACACCGCTCTCGGGGTCGCAGACCTGGTCGAGCACCGTGAAATGATTTTTTCCCGGGCAAGGTATGTCCCTCCTGCGCACCTTGCCCCATTTTTCCCCGATGAGTCTGTTCTGGATGTGGAATCCCTCGTTTTCCCCGCCGCCTACCGCGGTGTAGAGGGGAGCGTCGGTGGCGGGCGGAAGAAACGCCGGACTTACTTTCAGCGCGGATCTCTCGTCGAGGCGCACGTCGCAATTCACCGAAGGTACCCTGACGATCTCCATCAGGTCGTACAAGCCGCTGATCGACATCGCGGCAGCGACCACCTTCTTCGGCAAGTCCGGCGAGTAGTCCGGCCAGCGGCAGGAAAGCATCATGGCGGCGAGATGCCCTCCCGCGGAATGCCCGCACAGGGTGAGTCGGTTTGCGGGTGCGCCGAAGTTGCCGCCGTTGCGATACAGCCACGCGCAGGCCTGAACCATCTGCATCACGATGTTTGCGACTTGCACCGCGGGGCAAAGAGCGTAGTCGGGCACCGCGACCGTGATCCCGGCCTCGGCGAGCGCCGGGGCGACGAACGAGAAACGTTTCTTGTCGAGCGAACGCCAATATCCGCCGTGGATGTACATCAAAAGTCCGCGGCTTTTTCCTTGCGCGCGAAAGATGTCCATTGTTTCCGTTTCGTCTGGGCCGTAAGGCACGTCCAAATAGCAATCGAGGCCGGCGCGGGCCCGCTCCGAGTGTTTTTCCCAGCGGTCGAAGATTTCCTGATAGCCCTTGACTAGGAGTCGCGGATTGTAAAGAAGGTCGTAATTTGTTTTGTCCGCGTTCATCCTATTGTTCCGGAAAGAGGGTCTCGCCGCGGTTCGGGGGCGCAAAGACGCCACCGCCCCACGGGATTGGAAAGGGCGGGCGTGGATCTCGCTACGTCGAGCGGATTAGAACGCCTCGCGCCAAAGATCGAGTGCCTGTTGCACCGGGCGGTCCGAAAACCTGAACAGCACCGCCTGTTCGTCGGCTTCGAGACGGTATGGCAGCCACGACGGGCAGACGAATACATCCCTGGGTCCAAAGACCAGCGTCTCGCTTCCGAGGCGGCAGCGGCCTTTGCCTTCGACGACCGCATATACCGTGGAGTCGGTCGAACAGTAGTCCTTTCCCTTGAATCCCTTCGGTAGGAGCTGCATGAAGGTACCGATGGTAGGCATAGCCCAATCGCCCGTCACGGGGTTCGTATATTGCAGCTTGTGGCCCCAGCAGGGGTGCGCGTCGTGAGCCTGCCTCAGCATCTCGAGCGCTTCACGGGTGCGCTCGTACGGATACCAGAAAAGTGGCGAGGTGCGGCTCTTCGCCCTGTACTCCACCGGTTTCATGGTGTTGCCGAATTGCGCGAGGTTGTCGCCTTCGGTGCGGCTGGTGTGCTGAGCTTCCTGCGGCCCCTTTTCCATGAACTGGGCATCGAGCAATTCGACGAGCGGGACGTCGAGGCCATCCATCCATACCATCGGTTCTTCTGACGGGTTGCCATGGTCGTGGAAAGTCCACGACGGCGTGATGACGAAATCTCCCACGCTCATCGTCACTTTCTCGCCGTCCACCGCGGTGTAGGCGCCCTTGCCGAGCAGGATGAAGCGCAGGGCGGATTGCGAGTGTCGATGCGAGGGAGCAACTTCCCCGGGTAGTATCAGCTGCAGCCCGGCGTAGAGGCTGTGGGTAACGCTAGAGCGGCCCCTCAGCCCGGGGTTTTCAAGGACCAAAACGCGCCGCTCGGCCTCCTTGGCGCTGATCAAGCGGCCGGCCTCCTGGATCCAGGGCCACATCTGATCCCATTTCCAAAGATGGGGCTCGCACGGCGTGCTGGGCGTCGCGGTGATGATGCTGTGCAGCACCTCCCACAAAGGCGTGACATTGGCTTTGTCGATCTTGTCGTAGAACGCCTTGCGATCTGCAGCAAGGTCGGTTTGCAGAACGGCGGCCATCCGCTTCTCCAGAGACCCAGACGGGTTTGAGAAACGATTTTCCGCCAAAGGTGGCGATCGCGGCAACCTCGCTCGCCGGCCCGGGCGATGAGGCCGAGAGAAGGAGGTAGGCATCTTCGAAAAGTGGGCAATAGCCCACTTTTCGCGCATAGGTGTGCAGCGACACCTGCATATTGATGCCTCCTGCTTTTACGCGTTCAATAGGACTCGATCGGAAGGTCCTGAAGGAAGTTATATTAACTATATGATAATACAAACTTTAGTTGATGCTTTACTGTGGAGTGTTCGCTCACATATGAATCATGAGCGAGGCGCTGGGTTGAGGGGATTCATCCCACTATGGTTCCCACTTTCACGATGGGCAAAATTGTGGTTGACCCTCGTCGCGGGGGCATCTTGTAATAACGCCGAGGGGGTCGGTCGCTCATCGGGAGGGACTGAGGAGGAAATGACGTGACGGCTGAGCAGTTGTTGAGCGAAATTGCGGATTACTGCAGGCGCGTCGGCATGGCTGAGTCGACCTTCGGGCGGCGCGCCGTAAACGACGGGAAGCTCGTGGGAAGGCTTCGGATCGGCGGACGCGTGACCATGGAAACCGTGGAGCGCGTGCGGACATTCATGTCGGAGCATCGATCGGTCGAGAGCCGTGGTTTGGTGCGGCTGCGGTCCTCGCCCGGAAGCCTGGCCGGCGGCGGGGGCGCGGTCCCGGATCAACCCAAGATCGCCGTGCCCTCCGAGGCGAAGGACGAGTCGAAGAGCAACTTCCGTTTCTAC
>Ga0184608_10000175_pt1 | contig 15459 bp, 11 predicted proteins | sample PLM1_30_coex_FD_133010 | JGI IMG/M metagenome (GOLD analysis project Ga0184608, IMG submission 133010) | Groundwater sediment microbial communities from an aquifer in East River, Colorado, USA - PLM1_30_coex | ecosystem: Environmental > Terrestrial > Soil > Riparian zone | place: USA: East...
AGCTCGTCGAGAACAACGTACTGCAGGTTCTCGAAGAGCTTCACCCACTTCGTGTGGTGGGGGAGGATCCCGGTGTGGAGCATGTCCGGGTTCGTGATGACGACGTGACCGGCGCTGCGGATCGCCGCGCGCACCGCGGGCGGCGTGTCTCCGTCGTAGGTGTAGGTCTTGAGGTCGATGTCGACGTCCTTCGCGAGGCGCTCGAGCTCGGCCAGCTGGTCCTGCGCGAGCGCCTTCGTGGGAAAGATGTAGAGAGCGCGGGCGGTGGGATCCTTCGCGATCGCGTCGATGACCGGGAGGTCGTAGCAGAGGGTCTTGCCGCTTGCGGTCGGCGTGACCACGACGGTGTGTTTTCCGGCGTGCGTGGTCTCGAGCGCGTCGGCTTGGTGCGAGTAGAGGGAAAGGATCCCGCGCCGGCGGAGCGTCGCGGAGATGCGGCCGTCGAGCCAGGCCGGAAACTCGGCGTAGCTCGCACGGCGCGGCGGGATACGTTCCCAGCGCGTGACCATCTGCTTGAACTCGGGGTCGCGGGCGAGCGTGTCGAGGATCTGCTCCAGGCTGACTCGTGCGGGAAATCGAACGGCTGTTCGCATGATCAGGGGACGATATGGAACACGTGTTCTGACGTCAAGATGACGCCCCGATCACGCCTGCGCGTGCGTTCATTCCCTTCGTGGGAAGGCCGATATCGCTGGTGCTCGCCCTCGCGCTAGTCGTCCCCCAGGGTGCGTCGGCCGAAGCGTCTGCGATGCCCGAAGCACCGAACTGCCCGATCTACCCAAGCAACGATGTCTGGCACTCGAGCATCCAGAACCTGCCCGTACATCCGCAGAGCGCGACCTGGATCGCGAACATGGGCGGTTCGTCGCGCTTGCTCCACCCCGATTTCGGCGGGCCGTACGGCTATCAACTGCAGGTCACGACGAACGCGACGCCGACGACGCACGTGCTGTTCGACTACTCCGACGAAAGCGACGACGTTCCGTATCCGTTCACGGCGTCGACGCCAATCGAGCCCGCGTCCGACGCGCACGCGTTCATGCTCAACCGAGACACCTGCGTGCTCTACGAGCTCTTCGCCGCCTCGTGGAACGGTGGCAGGCCGACGGCCGGATCCGGCGCGGTCTTCGATCTCAAGCGACACGATCTCCGTCCGGCGGGATGGACCAGCGCCGACGCCGCCGGTCTGCCGATCTGGCCGGGAGTCCTCCGGTATGACGAGGTCGCGAGCGGCGTCGTCGATCACGCGATCCGTTTCACCGTGCAGCGCACCGACCGCAGCTTCGTCTGGCCCGCACGTCATCAGGCCGGCGCCGCGCGCGACGCCTCGCTTCCGCCGATGGGCGCGCGCTTTCGGCTGCGCAGCGACTTCAACTTCGCCGGGTACAGCGCGCAGACGCGTGTGGTGCTCACCGCGATGCAGCGCTATGGCCTGATCCTCGCGGACAACGGATCGAACTTCTACTTTCAGGGCCAGGTGGACTCACGCTGGAGCGACCAGCTCATCAGCGAGCTGAAGCGGATCCCGGCCGGCGCGTTCGACGCCATCGAGGCCTCCTCGCTGATGATCGATCCGAACTCCAGCATCGCGCGCGGGGCGAGCGGCGTCGCGCTCGAATCGGGGTGGCACTCGCGGTGGCTCACTCAATCCGACTATCTCGTCATGTCGCCCTGGCAGGTCGCGGACTTCTGGATCAAGTTCACGAACACCGGAACCGAGACCTGGAATCGCGGGATCTGGGGTCGACAGGCGAACCTCGGCTTGAACGGCGATGACAAGACCCCGTATCGCCTGGGAATGGCGGCGAACTGGTTGTGGGACGACCGGATCGCCACGACCACGGTGCCCGAGGTCGCCCCCGGCGAGGTCGGGGAGTTCCGGTTCAGAGTGCGGGCGCCGATGACGCGCGGGACCTATCGGCTGAACCTCCGCCCGGTGATCGACGGCACGGTCTGGATGGAAGACCAGGGAGTGTTCTGGCTGATCGTCGTGCCGTAGCTGAATATGCCTTGACAGGCATATGCCTGTAGGGGTATATATGTCCCATGCAGTCCACGTTGAGCGCCCTGGCGGAACCGAACCGGCTTCAGATCGTCGAGCTGCTGCGCCGTAAGCCCCGCTCTGTCGGCGAGATCGTCGAGCGGCTCGGCCTCCGGCAGCCGCAGGTCTCCAAGCACCTCCGCGTGCTGAGCGAGGCCGGGCTGGTCGAGGTCCGTGCGGTCGCGCAGCAGCGGATCTACAGCCTTCGGGCGGAGCCGTTCAAGGAGCTAGACGTGTGGCTGGAGCGTTATCGCCGCACCGTCGAGGAACGATTCGATCGCCTCGATGAACTCATCCGCGAAAAGGAAAAGGGGGACAAGAAACGTGGCAACAACAGCTAGCAGCACGACCAAGGTCACGCTTCCTTCGGATCTGGAGATCCAGGTAACGCGCGAGTTCGACGCGCCGCGCGACGTCGTCTACAAGGCGATGACCGATCGCAACCTCATCCCAAGGTGGTGGGGTCCACGCCGCATGACCACGATCGTCGACAAGATGGACGTTCGCCCGGGTGGCTCGTGGCGATTCATCGCGCGCGAAGCAGATGGCAAGGAGAGCGGCTTCCGCGGCCAGTACCGCGAGATCGTCCCCGGCGAGAAGATCGTGCAGACCTTCGAGTGGGAGCCGATGGCAGGCCACATCTCGACGGAGACCGCGACGTTCACCGATCTGCCCGACGGCCGGACGTTGCTGACGACCCGATCCGTCTTCAGCTCCAAGGAGGACCGGGACGGCATGGTCGAGAGCGGCATGGAGGGCGGCCTGCGCGAGACCTACGACCGGTTCGACGAGGTGCTCGCGAGCCTCAACCGTTAGACCAGGGGTGCGCTCCTCTTGCTACTCGCGACGGCGCTCGTCGACGGGCCGCAGGAGGAGCGCGCCGAGCGCGTAGTAGCCAAGCGCGAAGAGGAACGCGATGCGCGGGCCGAGCGAAAAGTCGAGCGCGCCGACACGGTCCATGGCGATCCCGCCGATCGCGACGGCGATCGGACCCGCGGCGCCGGTCACGACGTTCGAAATGCCCATGTAGCGGCCGCTCGTCGCTTTCGGAACGATGTCGGTCATGAGGGCCCAGTCCACCGCGAGGAAGGCGCCGGCCGCGATGCCGACCGGGACGACGAAAAGCACCGAGACGAGGATGTTCGGAGCAAGCGCGACCCCGAGCATCCCCACTGAACCCAACGCGCAGGTGAAATACACGAGCGTCTTCCGGCCGAGACGGTCCGACAGGCGAGCGGCGGGGAATGTCGTGAGAGCGGTCGTCAGGGCGATCAACCCTGTCGCGACGTTGATCCAGATACCGATCTCCGAGTCAGTGAGGCCGATCGATCGGCTCATGTAAAACAGCATGAAGTCGGTGAGCGTGACGGTCGCCATGAGGACGAAGAGGCGCGAGCCGAGAAGCCACACGAAGCTCCGCTCCTTCAGGATGTCGAGGCCCCAGGCTCCCGTCGCTACTTGAAACCACGATCGTCCCTCGCGGGACGGGCCGACGCGGCCTTCGTCTACGGTGATGACCGTGACGATGGCCGTGGTGAGCTCCAGAAGTCCGAGGCCGATCGTCGCGGCGACGAAGCTTCCGGTGAAAAGACCGATCGACGCGATCGCGACGCCGCCGATTCGCCCGAGGATGATCATCAACCCCATCAGGCCGCTCGCGAGACCCACCTGTGCGGCGGGCACGAGGTCCGGGACGTACCCCTGGAACGGTCCCTGCGCGAAGTTCGATGAGACCTGGAGCAGGACGATGAACACGACCACGGATATGTACGTGTTCGATGTCGCGACGCCGACAAGGAACACGACGTCGAGCACGGCGCCGATGACGATGTACGGCTTGCGCCGCCCCCACCGTGTGATCGTGTAGTCGGAGATCGTCCCGATCGTCGGCTGCACGAGGATCGCGACGATCGCGCCGAGGAACGTCAGGAGCGCGAGCCCCGAACCCGCGTTCTCCTTCCCGACCAATCCGTCCATTCGCCGCTGGAGGATCACGTTGAGCCCGCCCCAGATCGCGTTGATGCCGAACCAGTAGATGGAGAGCTGGAAGATCTGGAAGATCGGCAACATGCCGACCGGCCTGCCCGTCGCCTGAGCCTGCGCTGTTGCAATCCCCACGGCGGAAGTATCCGCACCCCGGCAACCTGCTTGCACGGGGAAGCGCCAGTGCGTCTGATCGGCGGCCGCTACGAGCTCGCGGACCGCCTCGGCGGCGGCGGGATGGCCGACGTCTTCCGCGCGCACGACCGCACGCTTGACCGCGACGTCGCGGTGAAGCTCATGCGGCCGGCGTTCGCGACGGACCCTGAGTTCGTCGAGCGGTTCCATCGCGAGGCAGAGGCCCTGGGCGTCATCGACCATCCGAACATCGTCCGCGTGCTGGACTACGGTGCCGGCGCCGACGGCCCGTTCATCGTCATGGAGCTCGTGCGCGGCGGAACGTTGTGGGACCTCATGCGCGCGCGCGGCCGCGTCGATCAGTATGTCGCCGCCCAGATCGCGGCCGCGATCGCCGATGGTCTGGAAGCCGCTCACGTCCGCGGGGTGCTGCACCGAGATCTGAAGCCCGACAACGTGTTGCTGGATGGCGAAAGGCGACCCAAGATCGCCGACTTTGGGATCGCGCGCCTCGCGGCCGCGACCGCGATCACGCGGACCGGAGAACTGCTCGGCACGCCTCAGTACCTCGCGCCCGAGCAGATGAGTGGAGACATCGTCGACGAGCGCGCCGACGTCTACGCGCTCGGCGTGATCCTGTACGAGATGCTCACCGGGGCGCGGCCCACCGGTGGCAGGACCCCATCCGAGATCGTTGCACGCCGTCTGCGCGTCGACCCGCGGCCGCCCTCGCGGCTCGTGCCCCTCGCGCCGGCTCTCAGCGCACTGGTGATGCGAGCGCTCGCGCGCGATCCCGCTCGTCGTACGCGCCGGGCCGCCGATCTCCGTGACGCGCTGCGGATGATCACGCCGCCCGCGCCGCGCGTCTCTTCACCTGCGCGTGCCGTTCGGTTGCGGTGGCCGTCGCCCGCGCCACTCCTCGCCCTTGTCGCGCTCGTCGCCGCGTTCGTGCGTGCTGTCGCGGGTCGCGTCCGCCGATTGGCCGACTTCCGTGTGGCATTGCCTGCGATCAGGTTGCCTGCGCTGCCACGTATCCGAGTGGTGAAGATGCGTTTGCCATCGGTGGCGCCGCTCACGACCGCTGTTGCGGTGGTCGCCGCGTCTATCGCCGACAGCGTGCGTGAAATCCGCCGCCGTGCCGCTTGGGCTTCGACCACCGCGGCAAGGCCGGCCGCGACCACACGCGTTCGCGTCGCTCGATCGCGGAGACGATCGCCGGCGGCGCTTTTCGCGGCTCTCGCGTTGCTCGTGGCGTTCGTCGGCGGGAGCCTTGTGTTTGCCGGAGCGCGGCCAGCCTACGTCGCTCCGGTCGCCGTGGCGACGACGACGCCTGCTGCGACGGCCATCCTCGCGAGCACCGCCACTCCCGAAGCGACGCCCGCGCCGAGCGTCGCGCCCGAGCCGACCCCCGAACCCACTGCGGATCCCACGACCGCGCCAACTGTCGCGCCGGCCACCCCCGCTCCGGTCGCGACCGTGAGCGGCGATCCGGCCGGTACGATCTTGACCTTCTATCAACTCATCTCTGGCCACGACTACGCCTCCGCGTCGGGTCTCTGGAGCGACCGCATGAGGGCGAGCTATCCGCCGCAGACGAATATCTGGGGTCGGTTCGACGCGACGCGCTCGATCGTCGCGCGGTCCGCCGCATTGACGACTGCCAGCTCAGGCTCGGCAGCCGTCGCGGTCGACCTCGTCGAGACGATGAGCAATGGTTCCGTGCGCCGCTGGGTCGGGACGTGGTACCTCGTGCGTTCGGGATCGGGCTGGCTCCTCGACCAGCCAGGACTTCGGCCGGCCTAGCACCAGCCTCCGAGGATTCACACAACAGCCCCGAGGCAAGTTAAGGTCGGGCGTATGAAGGGCGCCCTCTGAGACTCGCCGCGATTCAACACCGCGCTCGTGCGCCGTTCGTGCAGCCGCTGACCGGTGACCGTTTCTATGTTCGCCTCCTCGCCGAGGCGGGTGACCTGTCTGCGGTCCGGTGCCACTTCGCGGACAAGTACGCGGCCGGTGTTGAGGGAACCCTGCCGCTCTCGCGCGAGACCACCGATGGCGTGAGCGACTACTGGTCGGCCGTGCTTCCGATGCCGACCTCGCGTCTACGGTATTTCTTCGAGCTAACGGACACCGCGGGCGTGACGCGTTTTTTCAACGAGCACGGTTTCGTGGAACGGCGCCCAGATCGCAAGCATCACGCCGGACACTTCTTCTACCCGTACGACCTTCCAGCCGACCGCTTCGCGTTGCCGCCGTGGATCGCTGGGCGAACGTTCTATCTCGTGTTCCCCGATCGCTTCGCCAATGGCGATCAGATGAACGATCCCGCGTGGAAACGGCCTTGGGGCGAGGCGCCGACGGTGAAGTCGTTCTTCGGCGGCGACCTGCCCGGCATCCGCCAGAACCTGGGCTGGCTCACCGATCTCGGCGTCGGCGGCCTGTATCTCACGCCGGTCTTCGCGGCGCCGTCGAATCACAAATACGACACGTCTGACTACGAGCGGGTCGATCCCGGCTTCGGGACGAACGAGGACCTCGCGGCGCTCGTGCGCGACGCGCACGCGCGCGATATTCGCGTGCTCCTCGATGGTGTCTTCAACCACTCGGGTGACCGGTGGTTCGCGTTCAAGGACGTTCTCGAGAAGGGCGAGGCGAGCAAGTACCGCGACTGGTTCTTCCGGATCGAAAGCTTCCCCGTCGACTTCGACGCGGTCAACTACGAGACCTTCGCGAACCGCGCGCGCAGCCACCCGAAGCTGAACACCGCGAACCCCGAGCTGCGCGACTACCTGGTCGGGATCGGCGAGAAGTGGATCCGCGAGGCCGACATCGACGGCTGGCGCCTCGACGTCGCGAACGAGGTCGACCACCGTTTCTGGCGCGCGTTCCGCGATCGCGTGAAGGGGGCGAAGCCGGACGCGTTCATCGTCGGCGAAACCTGGCACGACGCGATCCGTTGGCTCGACGGCGCGCAATTCGACTCGGTCATGCATTACCCGTGGCGTGACGCGGTCCTCGACTATCTGCGTCGCGAGATCACGCCGACCCGCTTCGCCGGACGGACCGCGGGGATCAGGCACATGTACGACCTCTCGGCGACGCCCGGCCTCATGCACCTCCTCGGCAGCCACGACACGGCTCGGATACGCACCGAGCTCAACGGGAGTGCGGACCTGGCGCGCCTTGCCGCCGTGCTCTTGTTGACCGCGACAGGCGCGCCCCTCGTCTACTACGGCGACGAGATCGGGATGGTTGGCGGAGACGATCCGGACTCGCGCCGCTGCATGGAGTGGGATCCAGCGAAGCACGATCAGCGAATGCTCGCGACGTACCGCGCGCTCATCCGGGCGCGACGCGAACGCCCCTGGCTTTCGTGGGGCGCGTTCGAGGATGTCCTCGTCGACGACGAACGGCAGGTCTACGCGTACCGCCGCTCATCGACCGGACCGCTCGCGCCCGCGGACGCGCGATACGAGGAGCTCTACGTGGCGGTCAACCCGGGAGACTTTCCGAGCGACGTCTGTCTACCCGACGGTGACCGCCTTGATCTGCTGACCGGAAAACGCGTGAGCGGCCGCGTGACGGTCGGCGCCCGCGACGCCGCGGTCCTGGTACCCGCCTAGACAGTTCACGTGGGCGCGACGACGATCCCTTCGTCGGATCTGAGCTCGACGCGTTCGAGTGCAAGAGGCTCCGCGTCGCGCGTGTGATCGGTGGAAAGCGCCACCTTTGCATCGCCGCTTCCGAGCGACACGAGCTGCGGCGACTTCGTGAAATTGAGCGCGACGAGGACGCGCTCGCCGTCGGCCTCGCGCGCGAACGCGAACACACCGACTGGCGCCGGGATGGTGCGGTACGAGCCACGACGGAGCGCCGGCGATGACTTGCGCAGCCAGTTGAGCCGCCGGTACAGCGAGAGGAGCGACGCCGGGTCGTCGTGCTGCGCCGCCACGTTGCGCTTCGCGTGATCTGCCGCGAGCGGCAGCCACGGGTCGCCGGTCGTGAAGCCCGCGTTCGGCGACGTGTCCCACTGCATCGGGGTGCGCTCGGGATCGCGGCCGTCGATATCGACGATCAGTTTCGGTGGGATCGGCACGTCGGTCATCCCGATCTCTTCTCCGTAGTAGATGAACGGCGTCCCGCGAAGCGTGAGAAGCATGACCGCGGCTACGCCGGCTCGCTCGAGACCGTAACGCGATACGGCCCGGGACCGGTCGTGGTTCGAGAGGGTGTAGTCGGGCCACGAATGGCCCGGCAGGAGCCGCTCCCACTCCTCGACGACGGCGCGGAAGCGCTCGGCGGTCCACGGCTGCTCGAGGAAGTGGAAGTTGAACGAGAGCTGAAGCTCGTCGTCGTCCCCGTAGTAACGCACGTGCCGCCGGAGGTTCCGCACGCCGATCTCGCCGACCGCCATGCGATCGCCCTCGTACGAGTCGAGGACCTTGCGCCAGCGGCGATGGATCTCGTGGACCTCGTCGAGATCCCAGTTGCGCGGTCGGGGCCGGCCGAGGATCCGGAAGCGCGCGTTGTCGCGGAGGCGTTCATCTCTGATCAGGCCCGAGGCCACGTCGATCCGGAAGCCATCCACGCCACGATCGAGCCAAAAGCGCATGACCTCGTCGATCGCGCCGCGGACCTTGTCGCTGCGCCAGTTGAGGTCCGGCTGCTGCGGTAAGAAGTGGTGCAGGTAGTACTGGCCGGTCTTTTCGTCGAGCGTCCAAGCGCTGCCGACGCGCTTAAAGACCGCGCGCCAGTTGTTCGGCGGCCCTCCGCGGCGCGGATCGGCCCAGACGTAGAAGTCGCGCTTCGGGTCGGTGCGCGAGGAACGCGCTGCGAGGAACCAAGGGTGCTGGTCCGAGGTATGGCCCGGGACGAGGTCGACGATGATCCGGATGCCGCGCCGATGCGCCTCGGCGAGGAGGCGGTCGAACTCCGCGAGATTCCCGAAGGCGGGGTCGACGTCGCGGTAGTCCGAGACGTCGTACCCGAAGTCCGCCATCGGCGAGCGATAGAAAGGGGAGAGCCAGACCGCGTCGATGCCGAGCGACTTCGGTGTGCCGTCGTTGAGATGATCGAGGCGCGCCGTGATGCCCGCGAGGTCACCGACCCCGTCGCCGTTCGAGTCCTGGAACGAGCGGGGATAGATCTGATAGAAGACGCCCTCGCGCCACCACGAACCGCGCACGCACGGATTCTGCCGATTAGCCTCATGCCGTGACGGAAGGGGCTCTCCAGGACACCTACGCCGCGAACGGCACCTGCTTCGGCTGCGGCCCGCGCAACGAGAAGGGTCTGCGAATCAAGAGCTTCGCGAAGGGCGACGAGGTCGTTGCGACATGGCATGCCGAGAAGCACCACGAGGCTTTTGAAGGGGCGCTCTCGGGCGGGATCGCGGGGACCCTCCTCGATTGCCACTCCAACTGGACAGCGGCCTATCACCTCATGCGGCGCGCGAACGCTCCGACGCCGCCGTGCACCGTGACCGCCGAATACGCGGTGAAGCTCCTGCGGCCGACGCCGACCAGCGGCCCGATCGAGCTCGTCGCGCGGCCCGTCGAGATCGCGGACGACCGCGCGGTCGTCGACGCCGAGCTTCGAGCGGGCGGCAAGGTCTGCGCGACGGCGCGCGGAACGTTCGTGGCGGTGAAGCCGGGACACCCGGCGTACCACCGCTGGTAGCGATCGCTCCGGCACGGACGAATTGTTCGCTCGGGAACCAGTCGGCCCTTGCAGAGGTATGGGCATTGTGCGTGGGCCAGTAGCCCTAACGCTTCTGATCGTCGTGTGTGCATGTTCGACGTCTACCAGTCCGATCAAAGTCGACGGAACCAGCGTCACGTACACCGGTTCCCCGCCAGCCGATTGCGCGCCCACAAAGGTGGCCAAGAGTGTTCGAGCGTTTCTCGACGCCTTCAATCGGGGCGTCCAGCAGCGACTTCTGCAAATCTTCCCGCGAAGCGTGATATTCAGCGCGCAGAATCCACCACCGGTCGGATTCTTCCTGTCGAGCGGTCAGCCCTCGCTACTCGAGTATTTCTCACGACGCCATGCGCACGGCGAGACGCTTGAGTTAACAGCACTGCAGATTCAATACGGGGCGGCTTCGAGGGAGCCTGGACTCGCCCCGACGATCAACCGCCAATCCGACGATCTCCCACCGAGCATCGTTACCGCCAAGGGCGCGATCGACTGCGACGACGGCGTGATCATTCTCTGGAATCAAGGCGCCTAGTCACGCCGGACGAACGACCCGTCGCATCGCGAATGCGGCGCGCACCATTGCGATGACCGCCAGAAGTCCGGTGAGGATCGTCCAGTCGACGTAGACGAAGGTCGCCGCGATCGACGCGAAGAAGAGGATGAGGATCGCGCGCGGATCGTGCTCCCGCGTGGCGATGCTCGCGACGAGCAGTAACGCGACCCACAGCGGGGCGGCGTGACCGGCGAGACCGACGAACACGATCGCGTCGGCGACGAGCGTGACCGGCTCGCGGCGCCCGCCGACGAGGAACGCGAGCGCGAGGGCCGCGAGCGGCCACAGTCCGAGCCAGAGCGCGAGTCCGCCGATGATCGCGAGGCCGAGGCTCAGATATGCGGCGAAGCGGCCGATGCCCATTTCCTTCGCGCGCGGAGATGCCGGTAGACGAAGTAGCTGATGACCACGAGGGGCAACCCGATCACGATGTACACGATGTACGGCTCCGCGAGGCGCCGGAATGTCGGCCCCAGAGCCGCCCCCACCGTGACCCAGAACGTCCAGTAGATGCACGCGGCGACGAAGACCGCGGGCGAGAACTGGTAAACCGGCACCCGCGCGGTCCCGGCGATGAGCGACATGACCACTCGCGCGCCCGGAACAAGACGGCCGATCACGACCGCGATAAAGCCGTGACGATGGATCCGCTCGGTCCAGCGATCGACCTGCGCCGGATCGACGTCGATCCACGTGGCGAGCCGGTGCGCCACGGTCGGGCCGAAGCGCCGCGCGAGGAAGAACGGCACGAGCGTGCCGGCGGTTGACGCGAGCGCGCATACGAGCACGACCTGCGCCAGCTCGGGGAGGTCGCCGCGGGCGCGGTAGCCGTAGAACGCGATCACGACGTCGGTCGGCGCGGGGAGCGGGACGCCCGCTTCCTCGATCGCGACCACGAAGAAGAGGACGACGTACTGGTGCTCGAGCACCGCGAGAAAGAGCAGGCGGATCGCGTCGCGGATGACCGGCGGCAGACTCATGCGCGGCAGAGCTTACCGATAAGGGCTATTTTCGATTCAGCACGCACATCGGGGGAGGCAATCCATGCCAGCCAAGCGCCGTTCCACCACGTCCACTCGCCGCTCGACGACCTCGCCGCGAGAGACCCCTAACTTCTTCGACCGGCTGGAGTGGCGCAACGCCGGCCCGTACCGGGGCGGGCGAGTCGCGGCCGTTGCGGGCGATCCGCGGGAGCGCAACACCTTCTACTTCGGATCGACCGGCGGTGGGGTCTGGAAGACGATGGACGGCGGCCAGTACTGGGAGAACACGACCGACAAGTTCTTCAAGCGCGCGTCGGTGGGCGCGATCGGGGTGGCGCAGGCCGACCCGAACGTGATCTACGTCGGCATGGGCGAAAGCTGCATCCGCGGCAACGTCTCGCACGGCGACGGCGTGTACCGCTCGACGGACGCCGGCCAGACGTGGACGCATCTCGGACTCGAGGACACGCGGAACATCGGCAAGGTCCGCGTCCACCCCGAGGACCCGGACACCGCGTACGTCGCCGCGCTCGGCCACGCACATGGCCCGAACGCCGAGCGCGGTGTTTTCCGCACGCGCGACGGCGGGAAGACCTGGAAGAAGGTCCTCTACCGCAGCGACAAGGCTGGTGCCTCCGATCTGTCGATCGATCCGAACAACCCTCGGATCATCTACGCGTCCTTCTGGGAGACGATCCGGCGTCCGTGGGAGCTCGTCTCCGGCGGACCGGGCAGCGGCCTCTTCCGCTCGAACGACGGCGGGGACACCTGGACCGAGATCAGCCGGAACAAGGGCCTTCCGAAGGGACTGCTGGGAAAGATCGGCGTCAGCGCGTCGGCCGCGAAGTCGGGCCGCGTGTACGCGATCGTCGAAGCCGAGGACGGCGGGATCTTCCGGTCGGACAACTTCGGCGAGACCTGGGAGCGGGGGAGCGAGGACCGCAATCTCCGCCAGCGCGCCTGGTATTACCACCACATCTACGCGCACCCCACCGACCCCGAGACGGTCTGGGTCCTCAACGTCTCGGCGTGGCTGTCGAACGACGGCGGCAAGACCTTCCAGGAGCTTTCGATCCCGCATGGCGACCACCACGACCTCTGGATCGACCCGAAAAATCCCGATCGGATCATCAACGGGAACGATGGCGGCGCGGTCGTGACGCAGAACGGCGGCGAGAGCTGGTCGTCCGTCTACAACCAGCCGACTGCCGAGTTCTATCACGTGCTCACCGATACGCAGACCCCGTATCGCATCTACGGCGCGCAGCAGGACAACACCACGATGACGGTGCCGAGCCGCTCCGCGATCGCGGGCATCACGGCCGCCGACAGCTTCGCAATCGGTGGCGGAGAGTCCGGCTACATCGCGGTCCGCTCGGACGATCCGAACGTGGTCTTCGCGGGGAACTACCAAGGCATTCTCACGCGCTACGACCGCCGCACCGGGCAGGCGCGAAACATCATGGTCTGGCCCGAATCGAGCGCGGGCGAAGGCGCGAAGGACGTCAAGTACCGCGTGCAGTGGACCGCGCCAACAGTTCATTCGCCGCACGATCCGAACGTCCTCTATCACACCGGCAACCACGTCTTCCGCACGACCGACGAGGGCACGACGTGGGAGCGGATCAGTCCGGACCTCACGCGCAACGACAAATCGAAGCTCGGACCGTCCGGCGGACCGATCACAAAGGACAACACCGGCGCCGAGTACTACTGCACCATCTTCGCGTTCGCCGAATCCCCGGTCGAGCGCGGTGTGCTCTGGGCTGGCAGCGACGACGGGCTGCTCCACGTTTCGCGCGATGACGGGAAGACCTGGAAGAACGTCACGCCCGCCGCGATCAAGCCGTTCTCTCTCGTTTCGATCATCGAGCCGTCGCCGCACGACGCGGCCACGGCGTACGTCGCGACGACGCGCTACAAGCACGACGACTTCAAGCCGTACCTTTGGAAGACCACGAACTACGGCCGGACGTGGACCAAGATCACGAACGGGATCCCCGCCGACGACTTCACGCGCGTCATCCGCGAAGACCCGACGCGCAAAGGCCTTCTCTACGCCGGCAGCGAGACCGGGGTCTACGTCTCGTTCGATGACGGCGCGCGCTGGAACCGCCTCGGCGGCAACCTTCCGGTCGTGCCGATCCACGACATGGTCGTGAAGGACTCGGACCTCGTTCTCGGAACGCACGGGCGGTCCTTCTGGGTCCTCGACGACCTCTCGCCGATCCGACAGCTCGCGGCAGAAGCGACGAAGGGAAAGGCCCGGCTCTTCACGCCGCGGCCCACCCTGCGCTTCCGCACCGACATGGGCTTTCCGCAACCGGCGAAGTCCGGCAAGAACTACCGCATGACCGGCGCGACGATCGTGACCTACCGCCAGGTCGAGAAGCCGACTGGCGAGAAGGCCCAGGTCAACATCGACGCGGGCCAGAACCCGCCGGACGGCGCGCTCGTGTCGTACTGGCTCCGCGACGAGCCCGAAGGCGACGTCACCCTCACCTTCATGGACGCGAAGGGGAAGCAGATCCGGCAATTCAAGAGCGCGCCGCCTGAGCCGAAAGAGAAGAAGGACCCCAACGCGCTCACGCCGGAGCAGCGGCGCAGCGAGGAGCTCAAAAAGGCGAAGGAGCCGAAGGTTCCGAAAGAGAAAGGGCTCAACCGCTTCGCCTGGAACATGCGCCACACGGACGCCGCGCGGGTCGAAGACGACCCGACGTGGGAATCCGCGGAGGCGACGCTCGCCGGACCGATCTCGGCGCCCGGCCAGTACCGCGTTCGGCTCGACGTAGGCGGCGAGCGCCACGAGGCCGCGTTCGAGATCCGCAAGGACCCGCGCGTGTCCGCGACGCAAGCGGACTTCGACGCGCAGTTCGCGCTTCGCATGCGCATCCGCGACAGGCTCAGCGAGGTGCACGAGGCGATCAACGCGATCCGCGCGCTGCGGACGCAGATCGAAGGATGGGAGAAGCGGGCGGAGGGCAGCGGCGGCGCGCGTTTGCGCCGGGCCGCGGGCACGCTCAAGACGAAGATGGCCGGAGTCGAGGAAGAGCTCATCCAGGTGAAGGCGAAGAGCCGCCAGGACACGCTCAACTACCCGGCCAAGCTGAATCTGAAGATCGGTGGCCTCGCTATGGCCGTCGGGAGCGCCGACTTCGCCCCGACGAAGGCGATGTACGACGTCTTCGACGATCTCTCCAAGCGCGCCGAGACGCAGCTCGTGAAGTGGCGCGCAATCGCGAAGACGGACGTGCCGGCCTTCGACAAGCTCGTTCGAGGCTCAGGCGTGCCGGCGGTCAGTGCCGTGCGCGAGAAGAAGCGCGAGGCTCGGACCGAGCTCCGGAGGGCCGCCGCGAGGTAGTCGAGTCGCAGCGCGTTGCGGGTCCTCCCCGGGGCAGGGGAGCATCGTCGGGGTCTTCTTCGCTCGGCCCCGGTGGGATCGCGATGGACCGCCGTCTAGGGGCCGCTCGCTCCGAAGACCCCGACGCTGCTCGACCCGCCCACCTAGCTCCCGCAACGCGTCTCGCCTACTAGCGCCTGCCAGCCTTCATCGCTTTGGAGACGTGTGCCGGTAGCTCGCGACCCAGCTTTTCGCCGAGCCATGTGCTTGTCGCGACGAGCTTGTCGATGTCGAGACCCGTCTCGATCTTCATCCCCTTACACATCCACACCAGATCCTCGGTCGCCAGATTGCCGCCTGCCATCTTGGCGAAGGGCGAGCCCCCGATCCCTCCCACGCTCGCATCGAAGGTTGTGATCCCCTCGGCCATCGCGGCCAGAACATTCGCCAGCGCTTGGCCGTAGGTGTCGTGGAAGTGGAATGCCACTTTCGGCAGCGGGATGTCTGCTCGACGCAGCGCGCTCAGCAGCGCGGTGATCTCTCCCGGCGTTCCGACCCCGATGGTGTCGCCCAGGGAGAGCTCGTCGCAGCCGAAGTCGAGCAGCTGCTTTCCAGCGGCGCTGACGACGGCGGGATCGGTCGGCCCGTCCCAGGGATCCGCGAAGACCATCGACAGATAGCCGCGCACGCGAAGACCCGCGTCCTTCGCCTTCTTGATCACGGG
>Ga0184608_10000177_pt1 | contig 15417 bp, 13 predicted proteins | sample PLM1_30_coex_FD_133010 | JGI IMG/M metagenome (GOLD analysis project Ga0184608, IMG submission 133010) | Groundwater sediment microbial communities from an aquifer in East River, Colorado, USA - PLM1_30_coex | ecosystem: Environmental > Terrestrial > Soil > Riparian zone | place: USA: East...
AATTGTCCACGCCGTCGGAGATCTTGAGCATGACGGCCTCGAGCGGGATGTCGATCCAGAACGCGGCGACGAGCGCCGAGAGGCCGAGCGAGAACGCGACCGGGACTCCGATCGCGCACAGAAGCGCGAACACCGCGAGCAGGATGAGGATGTCCACGCGCTACTCCAGGTCCAGCGGCCGGTCGCTGTACATGATCGAGGTCCGCGGGGGCTCGCCGCACCAGACTCGCTCGACGATGAAGAGCACCGTTATCAGGCCTCCGACGGGAATGGGCAGGTAGGTGATGCCGACGGACAGGCCGGGAAACTCGGCGATGACCTGGTGCCAGGTCACGGCGACGAGATGGGCGCCGTAGCCGAGCATGAACAGGGCGGTGGCGAGCATGCACGCGTCGACCAGCGCCAGCAGCGCCTTGCGGGTTTTTTTGTTCACCGCTTCGAGGAGCGCCACCACCGCCATGTGCAGGTTGGCACGGTATACCGCGGCGCCGCCGACGAAGGAGAACAGCACCATCAACAGCACGGCGAGCGGCTCGGGCCAGCTCGCTGCCGAATTCATCGCGTAGCGCATGAACACCCCGTAGGGGATGATCAGCGTGATCACGACCAGGGCGAGCCCGGAGATCCCGACGCAAGCGAGGTACAGTCTCTCCATCGCCTGCGTGTAGCGTGCTCTCATGACGAACGGGGGAACCTCACGGTTCCCCCGCTATCCTCCCGCAAGCCGACAAAGGCACGAACCGAGCCCGCGCCCTGTCCTTATCTCGTGTCTTCGATTCTCTTTATCAGCGCGACGTGCTTCGAGCCGTACTTCTCGCGGATCGGCCGGGTGGCGTCGTAGAACGCCTTCTTGTCGGTGTCGACGAACTGCATGCCTGCGGCCTTGAGCTTCTGCGTGGACTCCGCGACCATCTTGTCCCACAGCCCCCGCTCCTCCGTCTGGGCCTCGCGCGCGACCTTCCTGAGCAGGTCCTGGTCCGCCTTGGAGAGCGTGTCCCAGGTGCGCTTCGAGAACACCAGGATCTCGGGGATGATCAGATGGCCGGTGAGGCTGTAGACCTTGCTCACCTGGTTGTGATTCTGCGCGAGCAAGGTCGGCGGATTGTTCTCCGCCCCGTCCACCACGCCGGTCTGAAGCGCCGAGAACAGCTGGTCGAAGCCCATCGCGACGCCGTTGCCGCCCATGGCATTCATGGTCTCGACGAAGATCGGATTGCCCATCATGCGGATCTTCATGCCTTTCAGGTCCGCGGGCGCCTTGATCGGCTTGTTGGAGTAGACGTTGCGCGTGCCGGCGTCCATCCAGCACAGTGCGACCAGGCGCGTGTTGGGATTGGCGCTGATGCGCTCGAGCAGCTCATTGCCGATCGGCCCGTCGATCACCTTTCGCATGTGTCCCTCGTCGCGGAAGATGAACGGCAGGTTGAAGACATTGAGCTCGTCCACCACCGGGCCCATGGGGCCGACCGAAATGCGCGCGAGCTGCAGGGCACCGAGCTGCGCCTGCTCGATCATCTCCTTCTCGCCTCCGAGCTGCATCAAGGGATACATCTGCAGCGAGATGCGGCCGCCGGTCGCCGTCTCGATCTTCTTGCCCATGCGCATCACAGCCTCGACCGTCGGATAGCCGAGCGGATGCACGTCGGCCGCCTTCCACACCGTCTTCGGCTGGGCAAACACGTTGCGCAGCGGCGCAACAGCGGCGAGCGCCGCGGCGACTCCGGCTTGGATCACGTCACGCCGTTTCATAGAGAGTTCTCCTTTGGATGGATTTTCTCGAACCGATCCCAGCACTTGTTGCAGCGGCTGGTTGTATGTAATCATCATACAACATGCAGAAGAGGAGAACGTCAAGGATCCTCCTCACTCACACGCCGGAGATGTTCCGCAACTATTACGGTGAGCGGGCCCTGGAGCGCCTGCGCGAGCAGGGCGAAGTCCGGCTGCACGGGGACGAGCTACCACTCGCGGGCGAAGCGCTCGTCGCCGCCGCGCAAGGCTGCGAGATCGTCGTATCGGACTTCAAGACTCCCGGGGATGCGCTCGTTTTCGAAAGGAGTCCGGAACTCGTCGCGTTCCTGCGCTGCGCGGTGGACATCCGCACGATCGACGTCGCCGCCGCGAGCCGCGCGGGAGTGCTCGTCACGCGCGCGAGCCCGGGCTTCGTTGCGGCGGTCACCGAGCTCGTGCTCGGGCTTCTCGTCGACCTCGCGCGCGGCGTCTCCCGTTCGGCCGCCGAGTATCACGCGGGGCGCGTGCCCAGGCCGGAAATCGGCCGGCAGCTCTGCGGCAGCACGCTCGGCGTCATCGGCTACGGCGCCATCGGCGCTCGCCTCGCCGCGCTGGGCGCGGCGCTCGGCATGCGGGTGCTCGCGGCCGATCCTCACGTGCGCGTGCCCGCCGGGGAGGCGGAGCAGATGGAGCTGCCCGCGCTGCTCGCGGCGGCGGATTACGTTGTGTGCCTCGCGACCGCGACACCCGAGACGGAGAACCTGATGAACGACGCGGCGTTCACAGGCATGAAGCGTGGGGCTTTCTTCATCAACGTCTCGCGCGGCAACCTCGTGGACGAGGCGGCGCTAGTGCGCGCTCTGGACTCGGGACAGCTGGCCGGCTGCGCCCTCGACGTCGGCCGCGCGGAAGTGCAGATGCCCAATCCCGCCATCGCGGTGCGCCCCAACGTCATCGCGACGCCGCACCTCGGCGGGCTCACGCCGCAGGCGATCGAGCACCAGGCGTTCGACACGGTCGCGCAGGTCGCCGAGATCGTGCAGGGCCGCGTACCCAAAGGCGCGGTGAACCCGCAGCACGCGACGCGGCTCGCAAAGACGTCATCAAGGAGAGAAGCGTGAAGAAGATCCTCATCACGGGCGCCGCCGGCGACGTCGGCAGCCATCTGCGCCGCGAGCTCGCGGGGCGCTACGCCCTGCGCCTGTCCGACATCCGCCCGATCAGGAACCTCGCGAAGGGCGAGGAGTTCATCCGGGGCGATTGTGCGAACCTGCGGGACATGCTGCGCGTGACGAAAGGCGTCGACGCGGTCGTGCACCTGGGCGGCTTCTCCGTCGAGGGCGCGTGGGAGGTGATCCTGCGCGCGAACATCATCGGCACCTACAACGCGTTCGAGGCCGCGCGGCGGAACGGCGCGCGCCGCATCGTGTTCGCGACCAGCAACCACGCCGCCGGCTTCTACCGCCGCGACGAAACCATCGATCACCGCGCCGCCCCGAAGCCGGACAGCCGCTACGGCGTGTCGAAGGCGTTCGGCGAGGCGCTCGGCAGCCTCTACGCCGACAAGTACGGAATGGAAGTGGTCTGCATGCGCATCGGCAACGTCAATCCGCGGCCGATGGACAAGAGGCGGCTCTCGATCTGGCTTTCGCCGCGCGATCTCGCGCAGCTCGTGTCGCTCGCGATCGATCGCCCCGGCATCCGCTTCGAGATCGTGTACGGAATCTCCGGCAACAAGCGCCGCTGGTACGACAACTCCAACGCCGAGCGGCTCGGATACCGCCCGCAGGACGACAGCGAGACCTGGGCCGAGGAGATCCTCAGGAACGAGAAGCCCGGCGCGGACGCGCGCACCGAGCTCTACCAGGGCGGAACCTTCGTCCTCGCCGAAGAGGGCGGCGATCCGACGCGGGCACCGGTGAAGGCGCAGGGCCCGAAGGCGCGCGCCGCGAAGAAGAAGAGGAAAGGCAAATGAGCATCGCAGCACGCCCGCGCCTCGATGCGCCGCCGCACTCCTGCGATACGCACATGCACATCTACGATCCGCGCTTTCCGCAGGCGCCGGGCGGGCCGAAGCCGCCGGGGAATTTTCCGGTCGAAGCGTACCGGGGGATGCTGGCGCGTCTCGGCGTGTCGCGAGTCGTGATCGTGCAGCCGAACGCCTACCAGGACGACAACCGCTGCACGCTCGATGCGATCGCCCAGCTCGGGGCGGACGCGAAGGGGGTGGGCGTGGTGAAGCCCTCCGTCAGCGAGGTGCAGCTCGATGCGCTCACCCGCGGCGGGATCCGCGGGATCCGCTTCATGACGCTCCCCGGAGGCGCGCTCGGCTGGGACGTGATGGACGGGCTCGCCGCGCGCGTGCATGCATTCGGCTGGCACGCGGTGGTGCAGCTCGACGGCCGCACGCTCCCCGAGCGCGAAGCGCAGATCCTGCGTCTCCCCGGGCGCTTCATCATCGACCACGTCGGCAAGTTCCTCGAGCCCGTGCCGCCGCAGCATCCCTCGTTCAAGTCGCTGCTCAGGCTCGTCGACACGGGTCGCTGCTGGGTGAAGCTCTCCGCCGCGTACGAAGTATCGAAGAGCGGGCCGCCGCGCTACGAGGACGTCGGCGCCCTCGCCAAGGCGCTGGTGAAGGCGGCGCCGCAGCGCATGCTGTGGGCGAGCAACTGGCCGCATCCGACCGCGCCCAAGGACGCCTTCCCGGACGACGCCAACCTGCTCGACCTCTTGCTCGAGTGGGCGCCCGACGAAGCCGTTCGCCGCAGGATCCTCGTGGACAATCCGGCCGAGCTGTACGGGTTCTAACGCGCGCCTGCGGCGCGCCGGAGAATTGATTATCCTATCCGTCTACCGCTGCTTCGATCCCAGCAGCGTATGCTTCACGACGCTGTCCGGCACGGTCTCCCCGTGTCGCAGCGTGAAGACCGTCTTCCGCCTCAACCCGAGATCGAGCTCCACGACCACGTGACTGTGGTCGCGGGCTATCCGCCAGGGGCTGGATGACTTCGGCCCGCCGCCCGTCACGGCTCGCGCAGCGGTGAGCACGTCGTCCGGCGGGTCGGCGATCACCGCCAGCTGCCTGCAGGTCACGCAGCGGCGGGACCGCTGCTCCAGGTCAGCCGTGCACACGTTCCGGCCGCAATGGCCGCACGCGGCGCGATGCCGGGCGCAGGCGTCCTTGCCGCACACGGGACAAGCCTCGACGCCCTTCGGCGAGAACACCTGGCCGTCCACGTGGCACTCCTTGCGGTGTGCCGCACAGGCGTACGAGCCGGTTGCGTCGACCAGTGGCTCGAGGTGGGTGACGCAATGCCGGAGCCCATCCTCCACGCACTCGGCCGAGTGGCCGGCGCAGACGAGCTTCCCGCACGACCCGCACGCACCCACTTCATCGGAGGCGAAGATCGCTGCCTCCTCCTGCGCGCAGCCCGCCCGATGCTGCCCGCAGACCAGGCGGCGGGACGTGTCGGTACGGCGCAGGTGCGGCGAGCAGTGCACCTGTCCATCCACGGCGCACACGGCGCTATGCGCCGCGCAGACCAGCTTGCGGCAGCTCGCGCATTCCGTCACCTCGTCCACACCCACCCGCTCCCTGGACCCGCCCTCACAGTAGCGCAGGCACGCCGTGCAGAGACGACGGCGTCCCTTTGGCGCGTCCGCGTGGCTCTGCTCGGCGTGCCGGTTGCAGACGACCCGGCCGCAGCTGCCGCACGGCTCCAGGCACGTGGCGCAGGCCGCGTGCCCGTCCTCGGCGCACACACCCTCGTGCGCCGTGCAGTACTGCAACCGGCACGAGGGGCATACGCGGGCGTGCTCGTCACACGCCGGCTGCCCGTCCACGCGACACTCGGCGAGGCCGTGCTCCGCGCAGAAGTCCTCGGCGCAGACTGAGCAGCGGTGCGAGCAGGCGTCACAGCCGCAGTGGTCGTGCCGGCAGACGACTAGGGCCGCCGGCGGGCGGCCGCAATGCGGACACGTCATGGCCCACGCGGCGGCACCGCTCAGGGACCGCTGCGCGCTGAACGTCCCCCGCCGCCCCCGCGCTGACTCGAGCTGCCACTCCGCCCGCTGCATCACGACGGTGGCCTCGACGAGCTGCACGGGATGCACGGTCGCCCGCACCTCGCTGCGCCGGATCTCTTCGGTCCGGCGCCGCGCGGCGAGAGCCGAGACCGTGCCGATGGCCTCCTCGCTAGACTGCTCCTTGAGGATCGACTCGAAGTACCGATCGAGCCTGGCGAGCTCGGCGGCAAGCTCGCCCGCGGCCGCGGCGCGTCGCGCGGCTACCCGCTCCGTCGACTTGTCACGGAGATGGCTCAAGAGGAGCCGGAGCAAGTCCCCGGGCTCCCGAGCGGCAACCGGCTTTGCCGCGGCTGCCAACGCTTCATCGGCGGGCTCGACCCGGCCCGCTTCGAGATCCTGGAACGCGGCGGCCAGGTCGTCATCCACCCTGGCGCCGGTCGACAAGTCGTACACGTCGCTTTCCACCACCGCTTCGTCGACCCCGGCGCCGGCGCGTAGCACGACGCGCGCGAACAGCCGCCCTATGGGATGCACGGCCAGGTGCTTCTCGCTCGCCCGCGCCGTGCCGTCCCGTACGGGAATCGCGAGCTCGACGCGCTGCGGATCGCCCGCGCCGGCCGGCGCGATCAGACCCAACGACAGGCGCGACGCCCGCGCGCGAATGGCCTCGAGCAGCTGGGAGAGGAAGGGGCTGCCAAGCACCGCGATCTCGGCATCCGGGTCGCGCTCCAGCGCGTCGACCGAGAACGCCAGGCGCAAGGATTCGCGGTCCCTGAAAAACGGGCGTTCGGCCTGGGGCAAGCGCAGCTCAGAATGATCCGGGCCGAGTGCGGCCTGTTTCACACCAGCGAGCTGGCAGTAGCGCTGGAGCAGCGGCCGGATGCGCGCGTCGGCGAGCGGATCGTTGTCGCCGATCGGCTGCGGCGCCGGCAGAGCAGGCTCGCGCCGAGCCTTAGGCTTAGGCTTGGGCTTGGGGCGCTGGGTCACTCGGCGTCGGCCTCGATGTCGGCGAGGAACAGGGGAAGACGGTCCACCTGCGCCACGAGCGCGACCGCGCGTCCGGAGCTGCTCCGGCCGTTCAGCCTTACCAGCTCCCCGTACTGGGGATGGCTACCGGCTGGCTGGTGCGTCGTGACGCCTCCGATGGCCTCGATCGACTTGAGTGCCTCGAGCACCTCCGTCACGTGGACGCCGAGCCGCTGGCGCTTGGCGTCCCAGCCGGCGGCGCGGACGAGGTGGCTCGTCCCGTAGCCGAGTCGCAGGCGGCCCGGGGCGGACAGCTCCTGGAACCGGCGCTCGAGGCGTATGGCGTTGTCGTCCGGCGCGATGAGGGAGTTCAGCTGCTCTTGCTCCTTGCCGACCGCGCTGCTCTTCTCGATGTCGGCGCCGATCGTTTCCACTCGTCGCGCGAAGTCCTCTTCGTTCTCGGAGGCGAGCCACTCGTCCGCGAGCCGGCCCTCGAACGTATGCGCGCCGCCGAACTCGCCGAGGATCAGGTCCAGCTCGCCCACCACCAGCTCGAACAGCTTGATCTTGCGGTCGAGCAGCTGGAGGATGTACGCCTCGATCGTCCCGGCGGCGGCGAGATTCACGATGTGTACCTCGCGCGTCTGCCCAATCCGGTGCAGCCGTCCGATGCGCTGCTCCACCACCATCGGGTTCCAGGGCAGGTCGTAGTTCACGAGCACGTTGCAGAACTGGAGGTTCCGTCCTTCGCTGCCGGCGCGGCTGGCGATCAGCACGCTGCGCTCGTCCTCGTGGAACGCGCGGATGCGTTTGTCCCGCTCGGGCGTCGAGTGCGCGCCCCAGTAGACGATCGCCTTGCGACCGAGCTTCGTGACGCGCTCTTCGATCAGTTCAATGGTGGGGCGGTGATCGCTGAAGACCACCACCCGGTCGGGGGTCTCTTTCAACACATCGGTGAGCACTGTGAGCTTGGCGTGCGTCTTGATGCCCTTCGCCCGCTTGGCGAGCTGCTTCGCGATCGTGCGGTACGCGGGGTTGATGCGCTCGCCCTGCGCCAGGTGCTCGAGCGACTCGGCGAGTGCGCGCGCGGAGGAGCACAGCCGCTGGCGCAGGTGGATGACCGCGAGCTGGATGATCCCCCTCCGGCTCCGCTTCCGGGTTCCCGTCCCGTCATCCACCTCCTCCCGCGCGGCCGGCTGGACGAAGCCTTCCCGATAGAGCCGGCGCAGGAACTCGGTGGTGCCCTGGTACAGGTCCGCCTCGGCCTTGGTCAGGCGGACCTCGGGGTGGCGCGCGCGGCGCGGCGGCAAGTTCAGGTCGTCGATCACGCTCGTGCGCCGCGTGCGGATCATCACCTCGTGCGTCAGCGCCCGCAGGGCGGCGGGGTCCTTGGGCATGCGGTGGTCGCCGGCCACGAGATGCACCTTGCGGAACTCCGGCCAGGTGCCGAGCTGTCCCGGCCGCAGCAGCGTGACGAGGTTGTACAGCTCGCGCAGGTCGTTCTGCAGTGGCGTCGCCGTGAGCAGCAGGATGAAGTCGCGTTCGATTTTCTCAATGAACTGGTAGGTCGCGCCGCGCTGGCTCTTGACCTTGTGCGCCTCGTCCACGATCACGAGGTCCCAGCGGTGCCGCAGGATCTCCTCGGCATGCCGGCGCGAGCGCGCGCGGTCGTGCGACACGATCGCCTTGGTGACGTTCAGCCAGTCGTCGGGCTCGCTCGGCGTGTCGAAGCGCTCGAAGAACTTCTCCTCGAGCTCGCCCTGCCACTGCCCCACGAGCGAGGCCGGCGTCAGGATCAGCACGCGGCGCGCGAGCCCGCGAATCGCGAGCTCCTTGTAGATGATGCTCGCCTCGATCGTCTTGCCGAGGCCCACCTCGTCGGCCAGGATGGCGCGGCCGCCCATGTGGCGCAGCACCCGCTGGGCGACGTCGATCTGATGCGGCAGCGCCTTGATCGCGTTCGCGTCGAGTGTGATCAGCCGTTCGAAGCCCGGGACCAGGGCGATCCGTTCCGCCTCACGCCGCAGCTCGTGCCAGGCGCGGTCAGTCGGGGGCGCTTGGAGCCGTTTCGCGAACGCCTCGAGGGAGTGCTCGTCTACAGACCAGACGTCCTCGGTTGGCGGGGTGGGCAGGGGCAGAACGGTTGGCGACTCCGGCATCGACACGCAGCGGGTGGCGAGGGGGCCACAATATACCAGTTAGCAGTTGTCAGTTCTCAGCTTTCAGCGGTCAGCTTTCAGCCGCCGGCTTTGCCCTCACCCCCTGACTTTTTACCACTAGACTCGCTCCGATTCGCCCCGTTGAGGGGTGCGAAGGAGGAGCCAAGTTAACAACAGACCGATGTGCGCCGTTCAGGACAGCTTCAGATTCAGGCACGGATCGCCCTAGGCGTGCTCGCGCGCAACTCGCGGAGCACTACTCAGGTTTCATCCCGGCCTCGTGAGCGGCCCTGCCCCAATCGACGAGTTGTTGCTTGAGAAACGCGGCAAACTCCTCTGGCGTCGAGCCGCTGGCCTCGACCCCGAGCTTTTCAAACGGCTCGCGCACTACCGGGCGTTGCAGGATGGCATTCACTTCGCGAGAGAGCCGGTCGACGATTTCCTTCGGCATTTTCGCCGGTCCGAAAAGACCCTGCCAGATAACGACGGAAAGTTGCGGCATCCCCGCTTCGGCTATCGTCGGCACGTCCGGAAGCATGGGGCTTCTTACCGGGAGCAGGGTTGCAAGCGCCCGAAGTCTGCCCTCTTTAACGAGAGGAGCCGTGATGCCCCCGGTGCCGAACATCATGTGCACGCGCGCATTAAGCAGATCGGGGATCGCCAGCGGCTCGCCTTTGTACGGAACGTGCACCATGTTCAGCTTGCCAAGGGACATTAACTGCGCAGCGGCAAGAATTCCATTGATGTTGCCGGACGCATAGTTGAGCTTGCCGGGGTTGGCGCGCACATAGTCGATCAGCTCCGGGAGCGTCTTCGCTGGCACGCTCGGATGCACAACCAGGAAAAACGCGTACTTGACCATGGATGTGATCGGCGCGAAATCGACCACCGGATCATAGGGTGGATTTTTGCGCAGCGTTGGCACCCCCAAACATCTGCGTGTTACCTGCAGAGAGCAGCGTATAGCCGTCCGGCGCCGATTTCGCCGCCATCTCGGCCGCGATCGCGCCATCGGCACCGGGCTTGTTATCCACCAACACAGGCTGGCCAAGGACCTGGGAGAGCGGCTGCGCGACAATGCGGGCCACTGTATCGGCCGTCGCGCCAGCGGGAAACGGCATGATGATGCGGATCGGTTTGGCGGGATACTGCGCCGCGGCGGTCGAGCTGACGCCCAAGGCTACGGCGAGCGCACTCGCGGCGATGAATGTTTTCACGGTCCCTCCTTCTGCCGATAGCGTCGCCCGAAGGAAGATGCTTGTCATGAGCTCAATGTCCCGGAACCGAAAATCCGATCGCAGGCAACGGTCAAAAGCGGGACTGCTGTCCCGCATCGCCCCAGAAAACCCTTCAGTCTCCTAATCCGGCCTTGTGTGCGAATACGACGGCCTGGGCGCGACTGCGGACGGCCAGTTTGTCGAAGATGTGGGAGACCGTGTTACGCACGGTTTTTTCCGAGACCTCGAGCTGCGCGGCGATGCTGCCGTTGTCCAGTCCGCGTGCGAGCAACTCGAGGACCTCGCGCTCGCGGCGCGTCAGCACCGACAGCGCCTCGTGTCCGGGCGTGCCCTGCTGCTCGCGAGGAAGAAACGCGCGTATCTCGTCTATCATTTTCTCGAACGCGGGCTCGCCCTGCAGCGGGATGTAGTTGTTGGTCTCCAAGGGGACGAAGCGTGCGCCCGGGATCGACGACGCGACCAGCCGCGCTTCCTCGATGGGGATCAGCAGCGCCTCCCGGCAATGCAGGAGGAGGGTCGGGCAGGCGACGCGCGGGAGCAGCGCCGAGACGTCCGCCTCGCCGGTCGCCGTCACCATGCGCGCGGCATGGCGCGGCATCGCCGACACCCGGTACAACTCGTTCAGCTCGGCGATCTGCGCGGGCGTCGCCCCTGGAAACATCTGCGTGCTCTGAACCTGCCGGAACGCGGGATTGTCCTCGCCCCAGCCGTGTTCGACGAACTTGAGGAACGCGAGGAACCGCTCCTTTTCTTCCAGCTTCGCGCCGGGGCGTCGCAAAATTCCGCGCGCGACGGGCGCCGAGAGCACGAGATGGCTCACGCGCCCGGGGTGACACGCCGCGTAGGCGATGGCGGTCGGCGAGCTCGACGAGGAGGATCCCCACAGCGCGAACCGATCGAGCTTAGCGTCGTCGACGACCGCTTCAAGGTCGGCCACAAGAGTGTCGATCGAGATCTCGGCGTCGCCGCCTTCCGACAAGCCGTAGCCTCGCGAGCCATAACGGTACAGCCTGTAGTGCGCGCCGAGCTCGCGGAACAATGGACCGTGTATGGAGGTTCGCCAGTCGAACTCAACATTCGACATCCAGGTCGCAGCGCGCACCAGCGGATACCCTCGCCCGGATACCGCGTAGGCGATACGCAAGTCATCCGCGGTCCGCGCGAACCGGATGTCCTGACGAAACGAAATCGAGGAAGCCTCCTTCATGCAAGTCCTTGACGTGGTCGCCCGCCTTGCCCCCACGAACCATTCTATCAACCGTGATGAAGATGCTCGCGCAGTAACTCGTTGTCCGCGCTGGTGGGCTTCCGTCGCACCCTTGAAGGTTGGCACGTTGCCCCGCAGCCAGGCTAGGTTCGCAACGCGTTACAGCGGCTACCAACGCTTGATATAGGCAGCGCCACGTTTCTCGGCTGCACGAGCGGCAGCTTTGGGTCGGAAGCAGCCATCGGCATTGGCTTCGGGAGAGTTACCGGAATCTTGGCTCGGGACAGTTGGAACGGCACTAGTGGTTGTCGCGCGGCACGAAGGCGCCGCTCTTGCCCACGAGAAAGTCGAGATCCGCGCCTTCGTTCGCCTGCAGCACGTGGTCGAAATAAAGCCGCCAGTAGCCCCGCGCGAGCGGCGGCTCCGGCTCTTTCCATTTCCTGCGCCTTTGCGCGAGCTCCTCCTCCGGAACGAGGAGCTCGAGCCTGCGCTTCGCAACGTCGAGCGCGATGATGTCGCCGTTCTCGACGAGGGCGAGCGCGCCGCCCGCCGCGGCTTCCGGCGCGACGTGCAGCACCACGGTTCCGTACGCCGTGCCGCTCATGCGCGCGTCCGACACGCGCACCATGTCAGTGATACCTTTTTTCAGGAGCTTGGGCGGCAGAGGCATATTGCCCACCTCGGCCATTCCCGGGTAGCCCTTCGGCCCGCAGTTCTTCAGCACCATCACGCAGTTCTTGTCGATGGCGAGCTTCGGATCGTCGATGCGCTCGTGGAAGTCCTCGATACTCTCGAATACCACCGCGCGGCCTTTGTGCTTCATGAGCCTGGGCGTCGCCGCCGAAGGCTTGATGATGGCACCGTCCGGGCAGAGGTTGCCGCGCAGCACGGCGATGCCGGAGTTCTTCTTGAACGGTTTCCTGAACGGGAAGATCACGTCGCGGTTCCAGCAGGGGGCGCTCTTGTTGTTCTCCCAGAGGCTCTTGCCGTTCACGGTGAGCGCGTCCTTGTGCAGGAGCCCGTTCGCGCCGAGCTCGCGGATAACCGCGGGCAGCCCTCCCGCGTAGTAGAAATCCTCCATCAGGTGTTTGCCCGAGGGCATGAGGTTCACCAGGCAGTGCACGCCGCGGCCGATGCGGTCGAAGTCCTCCAGCCCGAGGTCGACGCCGATGCGCCGCGCGATCGCGATGAGGTGGATCACGGCGTTGGTCGAGCCGCCGATCGCGGCATTCACCCGGATCGCGTTCTCGAAGGCCGCTCGCGTGAGGATTTTCGAGAGCGTCAGCTTTTCCCTCACGATTTCGACGATGCGCCGGCCCGCGCTGCGGGCGAGCACGTAGCGGCGCGCATCCACCGCGGGGATCGCCGCGTTGCCGGGCATGCCGACGCCGAGCGCTTCCACCATCGAGGCCATCGTGGACGCCGTGCCCATGGTCATGCAATGGCCGTGGGAGCGGTTCATGCAGGACTCGGCCTCGTGGAACTCCGAGAGTGTGATTTTTCCGGCGCGCAGGTCCTCGGACATCGACCAGGTGTTCGTGCCCGAGCCGATGTCGGTGCCGCGGTACTTGCCCGAGAGCATCGGGCCGCCGGACACGCCGATCGCCGGGATGTCGACGCTCGCCGCGCCCATCAGGAGCGCCGGCGTGGTCTTGTCGCAGCCCATGAGGAGCACCACGCCGTCGAGCGGATTGGCGCGGATCGATTCCTCGACGTCCATGCTCGCGAGATTGCGGTAGAGCATCGCGGTGGGCCGCAAGAGCGTTTCGCCGAGCGACATCACCGGGAATTCCATCGGAAACCCGCCCGCCTCGAGCACGCCGTTCCGGACGTGCTCGGCGAGCGTGCGGAAATGCGTGTTGCAGGGCGTGAGCTCCGACCAGGTGTTGCAGATGCCGATCACCGGGCGCCCGTCGAACTGGTCCTGCGGCACCCCGCGGTTCTTCACCCAGCCGCGGTAGATGAAACCGTAGATGTCCTGTCGCCCGAACCAGGATTGGCTGCGAAGCGCAGGCGTCTTCTTCCTGGCCATGTCAGTAAGTCGCCCTGCCGCCCGAGATATCGAATACCGCGCCGGTGGAAAACGAGCAGTCCTCGGACGCGAGCCAGCACACGAGCGCCGCGATCTCGTCGACCGTGACGAAGCGGTTCATGGGGATTTTCGAGAGCATGTAGTCGATGTGCTCCTGGGTCATCTGGTCGAAGATCGCGGTCTTCGCTGCCGCCGGAGTGACGCAGTTCACGAGGACGCCCGTTTGCGCAAGCTCTTTCCCGAGCGATTTGGTGAGCGCGATAACCCCCGCCTTGGACGCGCTGTAGGCGACCGCGTTCGGGTTGCCTTCCTTCCCCGCGATCGAGGCGATGTTGACGATGCGCCCGTACTTGCGCTTCACCATGTGCGGAGCAACCGCGCGGCAGCACAGGAACTGGCTCGTGAGATTGACCCTCAGCACGCGCTCCCATTCCTCGACGGGATACTCGGCAGTGGGCACGTTGAGGCCCGCGATGCCCGCGTTGTTGACGAGGACGTCGATCTTGCCGAGGTCGGCGAGCGCCTTTGCCGTCGCGCCCTCGACCGCCGCGGCATCCGAGACGTCGACGGCGCCGGTCTTCGCGGCCGCGTCCCACACGCGAATCCTCGCGCCGGAGGCCCTGAGGCGCTTCGCAATCGCCGCGCCTATGCCTTGTAAGCCGCCGGTAACGATCGCCGTACGTCCCTTGAAATCCAGGTGGTTCATTCTTTGACCGCTCCAGTCATGCCCGAGACGTAATACTCGACGAAGAAGGAATACAGGATCGCGACCGGCAGCGAGCCGAGCAGCGCGCCCGCCATCAGCGCGCCCCAGTGGTAGACGTCGCCTTCGACGAGCTCGGTGATCACACCGACCGGCACCGTCTTGTTCTCCGATGACGAGATGAAGGTGAGCGCGTAGATGAACTCGTTCCACGACAGCGTGAAGGCGAAGATCCCGGCCGAGATCAGTCCCGGCACCGCCAGCGGCAGCATGATCTTCACCAGGATCTGCCAGCGCGTCGCCCCGTCGATGAGGGCGCATTCTTCCAGCTCGTACGGAATGGTGCGGAAATAGCCCATGAGCAGCCAGGTGCAGAACGGTATCAGGAACGTGGGATAGGTGAGGATGAGTGCCCACACCGAGTCGAACAGCCCCAGCTTGAACACGATGAGCGCGAGCGGGATGAACAGGATCGACGGCGGGACGAGGTAGGCGAAGAAGATCGACAGCCCGACCTGGCGCGAGCCCCTGAACCGCAGCCGCTCGATGGCGTAGGCGGCGAGCACTGCCGCGAAGAGCGAGATGAAGGTCGCCGCCACCGACACCAGGATCGTGTTCCACAGCCACTGCGGATACTCGGTGCGGAACAGCAGCTTCTCGAAATGATCGAGCGTCGGCCTGACGATCCAGAAGGGGTTCGCCGCCTTCGATACCAGCTCCTCGTTCGACTTGAACGAGGTCATCACCATCCAGTAGAACGGGAACAGCAGCACGAGCAGGAATACCCCGATCGGGACGTAAAGCGTCACCCAGCGTCGCGGCAAGGATTGCAGGTACTCCATTCCCGCGGCGTCGGCTTTATCGCTCATTTGTCGCTGCCACCCTGCTGCCAGGCACGGCGCTGCAATCCGAAGTAGGAGAACAGAATCGCCGCCAGCAGAAACGGCACCATCAGCATCGCCAGCGCCGCGCCTTCGCCGAGCGCGCCGCCGGGGATGCCGCGCTGGAACGAGAGCGTCGCCATCAAGTGAGTTGCGTTGAGCGGCCCGCCGCGCGTGAGCACGTAAATGAGCTGGAAATCCGTGAACGTGAAGAGCACCGAGAAGGTCATCACCACGGCGATGATCGGCGTGAGCAGCGGCAGCGTGACGTTCCAGAACTGCTGCCAGGGCGTCGCGCCGTCGATCGAGGAGGCTTCATAGAGCGACGGCGGAATGGTCTGCAGGCCCGCGAGGAGGGAAATCGCCACGAACGGGACCCCCCGCCAGATGTTCGCCGCGGTCACCGAGAGGCGCGCGAGCCAGGGCTCGCCCAGAAAATCGATGTACCGGTCGATCAGGCCCATCTTCGCAAGC
>Ga0184608_10000178_pt1 | contig 15416 bp, 15 predicted proteins | sample PLM1_30_coex_FD_133010 | JGI IMG/M metagenome (GOLD analysis project Ga0184608, IMG submission 133010) | Groundwater sediment microbial communities from an aquifer in East River, Colorado, USA - PLM1_30_coex | ecosystem: Environmental > Terrestrial > Soil > Riparian zone | place: USA: East...
CTTATATTTCCAGCCTTTTTGATGCATTTCAGATATCTTTTGGATATGAACACGGCTAGCAAAATCGGTCTTATTTATCTCAGAAATATAAAAGGTATCTTGCATTTCTCGAGCGGGATGATCTTGGGGTATGAATAGTGCGTCAAAATTCCAAAAACTAGGCTGAGTAACGGGTCCGTCAATCTCCACGAAACCCAAGCCGACAAAAATTTCCTTCACCTCGCTAATTAAATCTGTTAGTGGATGTGTAAGTCCCAAATACCGAGAGGGGACTGACGCCTCTACATCTAAAGGACTAAAATGCAGCTCCTTCCATTTTCCAGTGCTTATCATCTCTTGAGTCAAACGGCGCTCAGTAGGTCGCTCCTGAGTTAAAGTTGGTAGCATTTCTTTGCCACTTTTTGTAATAAGAATTTCTGAATCGCTCTTCTTATTTTCCTCTAGATAGTTTCCACGTCGTTTGAGGTTATTAAAGGCCTCCATTTCTTCTTGCGTAAGATCTAAGATGTTTAGTTGATTGTGCACTTCTAATTTATCCAATAATTTCTCTTCTGGTGATAAATTACTTGCCGAAGAAGACAAGTTGCATATTGTTCTTCCCGCTGAATCCTGTTGTATCTCTATCCAATTATTTCTTTTGGCTATTTTTACTGCTGCAACCAATTCCTGCTCAGTTAAATTGCCTTGTGACGCAATTTGGTGCATATATTGATGCCCTTGTTCTATCGCCTCAACCATTCGCCGTTCTGGAAGTTTATTCTTTCTGGCAAAAAGTCCATTTTTTCCTAGAGAGATTGTGAAAATTGATTTATCATTTGTAGTAATCAAATTCTTGTACTTTAACCATTCTATTCCCCTTCGTACTTGATCGATTGGAAGATTGGAGATTTCAGAAAGTTTCTGTACAGAAAGTTTATCTTCATAAGCAAGTGCTTTCAACAAAGATTTCTCAATCTGATGAAGGTTCGAGCTGCTACGACCACTATCCAAGCTACTGTGATTCATTCGCTATTAAAATTTCAAAGAGAAAAAGACTTTTTAAACGTTTAAACTCTAAGGACTGTCATGTTGAAAAATAATGGTGGATTCAACTCCGAGCAAAAGTCATGGCGGTATAGCTAGTTCTCCAAATAGTTCTGAACCTGAGTTCAAGATTACTCCCTGGGAAGTAGAAGGCGAAATAGATTATAATAAAGTGATAGAAAAATTCGGCACCCAACCAATCGATTCACAAATAATAGAAAAGCTGAGCGAGATCGTAGGGGAAGTTCATCCTATGCTAAGACTGCGGTACTTTTTTTCCCATCGTGATTTTGATTGGATTTTGAACAAATATGAGAATGGTGAAAATTTCTATCTTTACACGGGTAGAGGACCATCAGGTATGGTTCACATTGGTCATTTGATGCCATGGATATTTACAAAGTACATTCAAGACAAGTTTAATTCAAACCTCCTGTTTCAACTAACGGACGACGAGAAGCTTCTGTACAGTCCGGATTTAACTAGAGAAGATATCAAGCATTTCACTTATGAGAACATATTAGATATTATAGCCATCGGGTTCAACCCACAAAAGACAAGAATTATTGTGGATACAAAACACATACAACATTTGTACTCTTTATCTAATGAAATTGCGAGGAGAATTACGTTTTCAACCGCAAAGGCAGTATTTGGTTTCTCGAATTCCACTAACATTGGCATGATAGGTTTTCCAGCAATACAGGCAGCACCTTGTTTTTTACCCTCAATAATCGAAGGTAAACCTACTCCGGTGCTGATCCCAGCAGCTATAGACCAAGATCCTTATTGGAGAATCACAAGAGATGTCGCTGAACGCATGGGTTACTATAAACCTGCTCAGATCCATAGTAAGTTCATACCGGGGCTTGGCATGCTAGGCAAAATGTCGTCGTCAAGACCTGAAACCGCATTATTCACTACCGACGAACCCGAGGTTATAGATAAAAAAGTTTCTACTGCATTTACAGGAGGACAAGCAACAGTTGCACTACAAAGAAAGTTAGGAGGTAATGCCCTAGGATGTCCAGTGTTTTGGTACCTGCGATATTTTTTTGATACTGAAAACCAATCGGATGAACGACTAATGAAATGCAGAAGTGGAAACCTTCTTTGCGGAGAATGCAAGAGTGACTTGGCTAGGGAGTCAAAGTCTTTTATAATAGATTTTAAGAGGCGCCGCGAAAAAGCAAAAGACCTTGTTCCAAATTTCATGTATGATAATGAACCCTATGAGGGGTGATTGTCTTCAATGAAGGTACAAGATTTTGATTGCGACGATAGTTATGAAGCTGAAAAATTGGCGGGCTTGTTATCCCTAAATGCTGATAATTCCAGCTATATCTATGGAGTTGCCACGGTTATCGAAAATGAGATCGTTGTTACACTAAAGGACAGGTCTTCCCATAGCATAATTATGAGAGATCATAATGCTGCTGTAAATCTCAGCTTGGTCCTGCAAGATGTCATTGATGGAAAAAAAGCAGTCTCTAAATGTGATTTCAAAGGATATACAGTAAACATTATACTAAATGAATAATGTTCTAATTCTGGATCGATGTAAAATTATTTCTTTCCCGCTAAAATTTAACGAATGGAGATAACACACAGAAAGTAACAATACAGGGGCTTTAGATTCTTTGCTCGTTAATTTCGTATTCTCATGAAATAGGATCACTGGATCATAATATTCATGCAATTGGCATTAGTAAAAATCCTATTAACTGGCTGCCTTAAAGTGCTCTCCGTCTATAATAAAAACAACTCAACGATAGGTTTTCGGTCATCATGATTATTATTTTGCTCGGGATGATATTGTAGCTTTTTGATCCATATGCTCTGCCCCGTGAGCTTCTGCTGTAATTACGAGACGCCCGTTTATTGTCCATTTTGCGCTTCCCATATTTTGCCCGCCCGGACCCACAGCTTTTGGTATATCAATTTCCAGATTTTCAAAATTGTAAGTTATCTCAGCACCTTTACCGGTTAATCTATCAAAAAGTTCTCCCATCAGTTCTGCCCATTGGGTTACTTTTTCATCGGGCTGATTGTCCACATTTTTACTCATAATTTCTACGATAAGTAATATCGTTAATATAACTATGCTTTCAGAATTCCATCTCCTCATCAGTTAATGCAATAGAAATAAAAATATCTTTAGAAATGGCCATCTAGCCTCTTTTGATGAATTACTCTAATGGCACAGTTTTAAGCTTTATAAGGTCACTTGGAAGAAAATTCTATGCAAGTAAATCTTCATTTTCCAATGAGTTCTACATTTGTTTCTATCAACTGATGGTTTTTGGTCAATGACAACCAGGCTAAATTAAAAATTTCTTCTAATATCAGGAATCATGCGTTTCAAGAGAGTTGAGTCCACATTTTTATGGATAGCTGTCTCATAATTCCAGTATTATCTACTGGCAACTAAAAACGGCTAGTAAGAGCGAGCTTTGACGATAAATTAATGTTTAATTAGCAAAGAGCTTATTAGTAATGACTTATCTAATACATGCGATAAGATTGTCGGACGTGGGATATAATATAGATGCAGGAAAGGATTACTTAGAAGGAGCTTCTAAGTTTAAGCCAGCAAGGGTTGAGCTGAACGTCTCGAATGCAAAGGCGAGCGATGCTGAATACTGGGTGAATGAAATAACAAACCAATACGCAGATTTTGTTGTATCAAACGTAAAGACCGATGCCAACAAGATATCCTTTGATATTGGTTCACCTAGCATGGAAGACCTCACAGCTGAAGATATAGAATTCAGACTAAAAGAATATCTTGAGATGAATGTGCCGCCGTTTGAGGTAAAGGATCTAAAAGTTCAGCAATAAAAATTATCCCTTTTTTTTTAATTAACATCACTACACAAGACTACCCATAATCTCAGATAGTGATTGAGGATCAGGCAGCTACATTGTTAGCTTCAGAACAAGAAGTAGGTTAAACACTATCATTCGGAAAATTTGCTTAAGTTAAAAGACGCATTTATCATGCCATTCGTTTTCGAGTTCCTTGATTCGACCTCTACCGGAGGTCTTTGTTCATCTCCTCTATAAGTATCTGCTGAATCTTTCTAAAATATAGACCTGTAGAATATGGCATCATCACTATATACTCTTCGATCGCTTTCATAACCTGAGGTAGAGCCCGTTTAGACAAATCGATCTCAAATTTCATCCATAAAATTCGATCTTGTTTGAAATGAATCTTGTCTTTAAGATTAGAGGGCACATTTTCTATAGCTTTATCTTCTATCCTTTTGTACCAGTACGCTAGAATTTCAGGGTCCAATCCGTCACTTAGATTCTTTATAACAGATCCGATATTATTTGAGACAAAACCATAACGATCTTTGTTAGACATATTTCAGAGTGTATTAGCAGACGAGGATAAAATACTGATAATTAATAAATGTTGAGCCTTCTTTATTTGGCCTTTAACAAGTTTCCTGAAGAATCTATCTCACCTTCTCGTATACGAGTCGAGGAAATTAGCTTACCGTCTTCTGCTCTCATCATCGGCACTGTAATAATGATTAATGGCTGCAGTTTTCTTTTAGAACGAGTTTTGTTAACTTCAAATGCTTTCTGTACAGTTTCCGTGCTGACTACAATCGCCTCCACTACTTCAGAGGTTACTGTTGGTCCATACTCTGTATCAAGCTTGGTGATTTCGTAAACTAAGCTACCAAATTTTTTTTTATCATCTGCTCCAGGTTAGTAACCCTTGCTTGGTACCTGTGAGTCAGTTTACTCTTACCCTTTACATTAGCCGCGAGTTCATCGCTTGAAACTCCGATGATTACCTTCTTGCCCACTTCAAATGCTTTAGATAACAGTCCTAAATGACCAACATGTATTTCGTCGAATGTGCCTCCAGTCGCAACGATATTAAATTTTGCTGCTACCACTGGCTCTCCATAATATCTCTAACATATATATATAATCGGGGTTTGGAGGATAAATCGGTAAGCAGCAATCATGGTAAGTAAATTTGAAAATATCCAATGACTATTTATAATTATCTAGCCCTCACGTACCTTTCTGAAATATTTTTACACATTGAGGCGGGCATACGTTCTCGCATGCCATGCAAAATATACAATCTTTTTCCCTTATCATGAAAGGTTTCTTCTCTGACGATGGATGTCCTGGTGTTTCTAACCACTCATATACATCCACAGGACAGGCTTCAATACATGCACCATCTGCTATGCATATGTCAAAATCTACAGTCACTTCTGTACCCCATATGCCTATCTGACCTGGTGGGTCAATTGGGCCCCAAACTTTTATGCCCTGGAAAGTACCAACCACCTGTCTCTTTGATTTAAATTCAGGATCAATAGGCCCCTCAACGCCAGAATAATTAGTTCCAGTACCTGTAAGTGATATGGTCGTGTCACCAGCTGCACCCGCTGTTGCTATTGCTGCTGGAGCTTGGGGCGTTTGTTGTAATTGGGCTGCAGAAGGAGAGGATGAAGAAACAGGTTTAGGACCTGTTGATGGTCCTGCAGCAGCAGACGCAGCTGTAGGACTTCGCGCCTTGGGATTCTTAGCTAAGGGAGCTAATCCTTCTAGTTTTGCGATTGCTGCCTCTTGGGTAAGCTTTTCTGCCTTCTGATAATGGGCAATTAATTTGTCACCGATTCTTGAGTTTCGGAGGATGGTGTCGATGACCATTTTAGCGTTCTTATCGGCTTTATCCCTATAATTTCTAACCCAATACGGATCGCCAAAAAATTCTAGTGGTTTGATCTGATAAATTATATCTACTACTTCACCAGTGACTATTTCCACCGTAATGTTTAGGTTTGCAGATAAAGGCTCCTGTGTAAGCAGATCGACACCATTCTCTACCCACTGATGCGTCACATAGATCCTATCGGCGTAGGAATCAATTTTGAAGCCAGAATTTTTTAACTCATTCATTACTGTCGAAATTTCAGAAAGTTCAGTAAGATCAACGGGTAGCCGGAATACGCCTAAGCGGGAGCCATGGAGAGGATAAATCCCCCTTTTTGCAACCTCTGAAAGCATTACCCATACTCGATCTTTCAGCAAGACAGACATACTACACTATCTGCAGAATAATGGCTAAAAGGCTTTCGATTGCTATTGATCCTCGGGGCAAGTCATTTCCCTTATGGCTCTATATTTTGCCTCCATCTCTTCAGCAATTTTCACGATATCTTCTAATCGATATTTTGATTCGGGAAAATACCATCTTATTCCTACTCTATGACCAATGCCATCGGCGTCATAGATCATTCCTTTTTCTGATTCAACACCAAGTTTTTCATCTTTGGTCCGCTCACGTACTTCCAAACCTCGTTTAGTCTTATCTTCGAGTAAAAGATCAGATTTATCACTACGGTAGATGGAATAAAATTGTCCCTTCTTGACGATGTTTCTTTCTTGTTCCATTTAATAGACCTTCGTCCTATCGCTATTTTTCTATTGGATTTCCAATCATGTTACCCCATTCTGTCCATGAACCGTCGTAATTACTTATAGATGGGTAACCAAGAAGGTATTTTAAAACAAACCAACTATGAGAAGATCTTTCCCCAATTCTACAGTAACAGATTACATGCTTGTCTTTAGTTATGCCTTTTCCTTCATAAATTCGCTTAAGATCATCAGCGTTCTTAAACGTTCCATCTTCCTCTTTTACTGCCTGGGCCCAAGGGATATTGGCTGCTCCAGGGATATGTCCACCCCTTTGTGCATGTTCTGTAGGGTATTCTGGGGGCGCTGTGATTTCCCCTGAGAATTCTTTAGGTGAGCGTACATCCACCAAAACAGTTTCTGCTCTCTCAATGGCCCTTTTTACGTCTGGCAAATAGGCACGTATTCCTTCATCAGGCGGTTGAGCTACATAAGTTGATTGTGGCTGTGGTTTTTGAGCAACGGGATCGTCTTTGGTATATGCTCTTCCCTCCATCTCCCACTTTTTTCTTCCACCATTCATTATCTTCATATTTTTATGACCATAATACTGAAACACCCAAAATGCAAAGGCAGCAAACCAGTTATTAAAATCACCGTACAGTATCAATTCAGTATTTGAATTCGCACCAATTCTGGTCATAAGAGCTTCAAATTGTTGTTTACTGATTATGTCACGACGATCTGAATCATTGATGTCTTTTTTCCACCAAACTAAATGTGCTCCAGGCAGATGACCTTGTCTATAGGCGTTCTCCGGATCATAATCCACTTCAAGTATTCGTATGCTAGAGTTTTTGTCCAGATTATTAGCAACCCAGTCAGTTTCGCATAATACTTCTGGATAGGAATAAGATGAAACCATTTTCGACACAGAGTGTTATCTCTATCTAATACTTAAAATATATGTCAGACCATTGAACGAACGCCATTCGGCTATGCCCTAATAATCGAATGAACAACGGTGCAAGATTTAATTATCATCGTTTGGGCAATATCTTGCTGGGCCGGTAGTTTAGTCTGGTAGAATACCTGCCTTGCATGCTGATGATCAAATTTAGGCAGAGGAAACGTAGGTGGTCGTGGGTTCGAATCCCACCCGGTCCATTCTATTACCATTTATTGGCCAGCACTACTCGATCTATGTTTAACGTTAGTCATTTAGTTCTAGCCAAAACCGGTATTCGCTGCTCAAAATGCAACGAAATAATGAACTTGTGAAGTCATGTCCAATATTTTCATAATGACTAATTTACTAGCCATGTTATATGAAACAAACCTAGAGCCACTATGTTTGCCGTGGAAATAATCTCGTATACGCATATTATGGAGTTTTTCTAGCAGTAAATATAGCAAAGCCAAAATATATCAATAATTACCTTAAATTCGTTAGTACCAACAGTGAAGCATTCCTAATATAAAATGAATGGTCGATGGATCCATGATACTCATGAATAGTCTATTATTTGCCTTGTTCGTTTTAGTGCTAACGGGATTAGCGTCAGGATTTCCTCTCCTCCTCGCCACACATGAAGCTGACGCGCATAAACAGATTGTCGATAAATCCAGGAATAATAATGATGGCACTGCTACTAGAAATTCAGAGAATGTCGATAAATCCAGGAATAATAATGATGGCACTGCTACTAGAAATTCAGAGAATGTCGATAAATCCAGGAATAATAATAACGATCCTAATATGAGAAGTTCAGAGACTCAAAATATAGATTGCGGGGGGAACTTATCAACATGTCAAAATGTACTTACGAATATAGTCTGCTCACACGTAACATATTGCATCATTGGAAATACCACTCCATTTCTTATGGCTAACCCGAATTAACTCGAGGGTCTTCAAGATACTGATCTGGTGGGGTTACCGATTACTTATAGTACCATAGGCAGCTGGCCATCCTCGAACTGGTTATTATAAATCGCTTCAGATAACAAAAAGAAGCTTTGAATATCATGCTCAAATAAGATTGCTAATAATGGTAATAGTCATAGAGAAAGATACAATAAGTTAAGCATAGATAATGTAACGAGGTATAAACTAGCTAGGGTTGACTGCTGTTAGCGCTGGAAACGCAGTTTTGCTTCAAGAGGAGATTGCAAAAAGAGTCATTGAAAAGGATGCGTTTCAAAAACAAATAGAATACGTGTGTGGAATAGACGTGTCATATAGAAACAAATTTGCATATTGCTCTGCAGTGGTAATCAGAAAAAGTTCCTTCGAAGTGGAGGAATTAATTAACACGAAGTCTGTGATACAGCATGAGTATATACCCGGGCTTTTTATGCTAAGGGAAGCTGACCCAATCTTAAATAGCCTGAAATTGTTGAAGACTGCTTTCGAACTATTGCTCATAGACGGACACGGTCGTCTTCATCCTAGAAAGTGCGGTTTGGCATCCTATATTGGAGTTATAACAAACAAGCCTACAATAGGAGTTGCAAAGCATTTACTTTGTGGTTCTGTAAGGGAAGACGGCTTCGTAGAATTTGATAATATCGCGCTAGGATTTCGAATAAAATTGCAAGACAAACGACCTGTCTATGTCAGTATAGGCAACAAAATAAGTCTAGAAAGTGCAATTTATATCGTCAAGCAGTTCACTAAGAATGGCGAGGTGATTCCTGAACCTTTACGAATTGCTGACGCTAACTCAAAGAATTGTTTGAATTTTTTGTAGCTCTTATATTACATATTAGGTTTGTCAATTAACTGAATTTGAATCACAGGATAAAATTTCCACAAGAAATAAGTTAAGGTAGTTTTACATTATATCCAGGTTGTCGTTCTTCGGTGGAAATGCAGGGGGAAGTGTTGATAAGAGCAAGTATGAACATCTCACGATGAGTATAAAACAAACCGTACTGGAAAGAGCACATTATCGATGTCAAAAATGCTCAGTAAAATTTAGCGGGAGTACCCATCCTCAATTTGAGCATATCAACGGATCCAGGAAGGATAATAGACCTAATAATTTACGCTCGTTATGTCCAGAGTGTTTCAAGCCAGTTGCAAAGAAGGAAAATCGGAAAGGAGTACTCGGAAATATCAGTTTTTCGTTAGGTGAAATATTGAAAAGGTAAAGATAGAACGAATAATGAAGCTAATGTTACCAGAGTCCTGATACCCACTTCGGATCTTGTGGATTTCGTGAGACAAAATAATCATTGAGGAAATCTAGTAAAATAATATTTCATCTAAGTAGATTCAAGAGTATATACAATTGGCGCAGATACTAGACTCTGAGAAAAGTTCTTATCGTTAAAGCGGCAACTGCTTTCACGCTGCTGTAGCAATCCACGCTTACATTCGAAAGTTCTAAGAATATATGATTCAAGGATTTGGAGAAGTAAAACTTTTTTTTCCTGAGCTAATTTTGAAGAAGCTGTTTCTTTATCTCCTTCAGTCTATTTCTGATAGTTACTTCTGTTACCCCTGCTGCCTCTGCAATATCTATTTGATTCTTATTTTCCCCATTATTTGTAGAACACAGATAGATAATCGATCCCGCCAACCCCATAGGATCTTTACCAGCTGATATCCCTTTTTTGGTAACAACATTCATGATCTTCATTGCTTCCCTTTTTGTCTTCTCGCTCAACATAGCTTTATTTGCAACTTTCACAATGCATTTCATCTTATCCACCATCGGAATTTTCAAGTCTAGCTCAAGTACGATTAGTCTATATACTCTGGCAAGTTCTTTCTGTTTGATGTTAGTAAGTCCTGCTATATCATCTAACGTTCTTGGGATTGCCGTTTCTCTACATACGATGTACACCACAGCAGATAAGACCGCGGCTATTGTTCTTCCCCGAACGAGACCTCTTTCCTGCACTTTTCGATATATGTATGCTGTCTTTTCAACTGCTGCGTCTGGTAGCATTAGTTTATCCTTTAATGTGTTCAATTGATTGAATGCATTCCTAAGGTTTCTGTCCGTTGGGCTATTGGCCTGGGTTCTTAAATCCCAGGTTCTTAGCCTCTCCATCATGGTACGTGATGCAGCATTCAACCCCTGTCCGCTGGCATCTTTATTCGTCCTTCCAATTAATGTCGAGAGACCTTTATCATGACGAGCTAATGAAATTGGAATCCCAGTCCTACTTTTATTATTCATATCATCTATGCCAAACGATCGCCATTCTGCATTGCTTTGTTGTGCTTTATCCGTTATCACCATCCCACAATTATTACAGATAACCTCACCTGAATCAGGATCTGTGACCGCGCTACCGGATCTATTACACGTTGAGCAGACTATGGAAGATTGCATACCTAGGAATTACATCTTTGCAATACAAATATTTAAAATCTTCTATGTTAATTTAATCATATCTATTAATTTCTGTTAAGATTAATAAGGTCATTGATGGACGTTTGAAAGATAGGTATATTCCATTATCCAGCGAATCGATAAAATTAAGTGCAACTTACAAGGGATAATCCATTATACACTATAAAAATTCGCAACGACTAAGGGTAAATCATGGCTCGAGAGCAACTGAAATAATTCTATGTTTAATTAAGATTCTCAGACTCTATCCAATTGCTGTAGAACCTACTGTAAAAATAAAAAAAAATTACATTGCTCGCAAAAATAACATAGACGATCGAAGTCAGAAGACAAATTCATTATATCATTACAACGAGGACATTCAATTTCATGTTCAAGCCCCATTTTTTTCTCATCTTCAGTAGGAGCCTCCTCGATTTCCCGTGTTTCAGTATTTAGTTGACCTGCCATAGCTTGCTCAACCTCCTTGAGAAGATATGAATTGAGGGCATTTATAGAATGAAATACTTCAGGGGGAGGGGAGGGTTGTAGAGTTTCTTCACCCTGTGTCGGAATTGGAAATTATATATTGCCTTAGCTAGGCAAGTTGGCTGTCATGCTATCGATCTGCGAGGTCTTATAGTCTAAACTATCCCTCAAAGTGCAACCTCTAAAAGACGTGATTTACTTTGAGACATGCCAAGACTCGTTTGCAGCGATTACATAAAAAAAAGAAATAGGCGGCTAATCTAAGGTATCATCCAAGTTTTCCTTGAAGGAAACCTAATTTCACAGCAGTTCTTTTGACTATTGTTTCATACTTACCTGTTTTTTGCAGATAAACGTACAATTCGCTATTTGCACCTGTGGATGGATCTTTCATTTTTGTACTATCCACTACCTTATATCCTAGAGTTGAGAAATGCTTATCAAAATAGCTCTTTTCAGCAGCGGGAACTACGAATACACCTGCTGCAGCCATTGTCGCATTTGTGGATAAATTATCAGGAGCATCTTTAGCATCAATTACGTTAATGGTTCCTTTTGCAGCTGGAGCTTGAGAATCAGAGTAGCCGTATGTCCCTTTTATGTCAAAAGTGAAGGATGTACCGTTTTGATACGGAATAGTCTCATTGGAAAAGACCGACGTTCCATCTTTATCCTGTACAGCAATTCCGTGTGTCGCATTTTTATCTCCATTAATCCAAATTACTTTTGTTCCCTTAACTACTGTCGCGTCTTGCGGCAGAAAGTTTTTGTCGGTGAGTCGTTTGTCAGGTATCAAAATAATCAGATTCTTGATATCTGCATCGGTTTGCAGCGAATTTGTATCAGAGACGTCCTTCGCACTAAATCCTGGTGATGGTCCCTTGGGGCTTATTGAACCTGCTGTGGCGGGTGCTTTTGGCGTTGCGTTCTGCTGATCTTGTGGCTCTGTCCCAGGAAAGACTGTTATTTGGGCGTTTGCCGCGGGAAGCGGAAATGACGTGCCTGGTCTCATGGTCCCCGATATGAATAACATACATGCTAGCGCAACTGCAATAAGAGTTACCGACTTTATACTCATGGGAGCGTCTTGATATTATCCTGTTTATAATGCATTGTGTTTAGAGTTGTTGACATTTGAATCACCATATATTTCATAACCTCAAATACTCAAAGCTGTGATGGAGTCAAAAATTTCATTTTTGCTTAATAGGAAAAATTTTCAAAGGGGATGAGTTCTTTTTTATTAACTGATTGTACAAGATACCTAATTGTTTCAATACTAATATTGATTATGAATTTTGAGCGTCATACAATCAGGTATAAAAAATAAATTAATAGAACCTTAAGGTTTTATTCTATGCACGATTATTTGTTATGGGTATTGGCGCGTGATCTGTATATGCATAACTAATAAATGAATTACAGTAAAACCTTTAATCGCCTTATCTATTCCTATTAGGTACTGCTAATTGGAAAAGACGACTTTTGACATACTTCAACCACTCTTTATTATACCGGAAAAAACAAAGGCTGGATACAGTTTTGCAGATACTCCACTCAAAATCTCATTTAACGAATCGAATGTCGTGTTTTACGGGGTACCGCTAGAATTCAGTACATCTTTTGGAAAAGGAGCTTCAAGAGGACCCGAAGCCATCAGATTAACTTCCGCACTTCAGGTCGAAACATTTCTGTTAGACGAAAACATAGACATTTATGATAGAGTTAAGATTTACGATTTGGGAGACATAATCCTACCGTCGGTGTTGTCAGAGAAAAATAAAAATGATATGAATTCAAGGTTATTAGCTTTTCTCGACAAAACACTTCCTAAAATAACCAGTTCTATATGCAGCTCTAATAAAGTGCCAGTAATGATGGGTGGCGAGCACACTTTCTCTTACTATACAATAAAAGCAGTAGCAAAAGACCAACCACTTTTGATCCATTTCGACGCGCACAGAGATATGAAGCCGGAATATCTCGGCATGAAGTTATGTCATACCACTCCTTTTTATCATCTTATGAATGAAGGTCATATACCTGGTGGAGATATAATACAAATTGGAATTAGACAAACCGATGAGGCGGAAAACAAGATAGCGAAGGATAACGAAGTCATTACGTTTGATGCATGGCTTGTGCATAATAAAATCGAAAGACTATTGAAGTTTCTAAAAGAGGTAACCCGAGGCAGAAAAATCTACATGTCATTTGATATAGATGTTTATGATCTCCCCTTTGTATCCTGTACAGGAACTCCAGAACCTTTTGGATTGAATCCCTTTGAAGTGGTGCAAATACTTAAAAGCATAAGTCCATCTGCAAGATTGGTAGGGTTAGATATTACAGAGGTAGCAGTGAAAAACGATGATTATAGAGAGGGCACTCTGGCTACACAAACTCTTTTACGTATCTTATCTAGAGATTATGCAATGCCGAATTTCTGAAAAAGAAATATTAGAAAATCCATCTTTGGCGTAGCTACCGGAATCTCGTCCTCGAATTTTGATTCTTTTAGTCATGATATGACTTTATCTCCATCCTTTATTTCTAATTGTTGCTGCGGCATAAGGAAGCAGCCAAGTATATAGAAATGTAGTAATGAATGTAAAGACTGGACGGTATATCCATAGCCTATCTCCTGGATTACGTAGTCTAAAGTCTACTGAATAGATCATCCCAGTAAATAGCACTCCTAGAAGCCAAAGAATAGTTGACCTTATATCACCTTCAAATGGAAGCACAAAAAGTGCATGAAATAATATATAAGGACGAAGAAATTTCATGGCAGTTTGGATATAATATAATAACGCTGGATAAAATGGCCGTCTCCAATACATACCACCTGTTGAAGAAAGACTTCTGATAAAGCTCTTTTTCCATCGAATTTGCTGTTTTAGAAGTGCCATCAGTGTGGTAGGCACTCCAACATTCACTCTAATATTTTGACTATACTTTACGTTCCAGTAATGTTGTGGAGCTTTTGTATCATCTATATCTGGATCTGAAGTTGATTTCAGTGTATTCAAATCATCATTTCCAGTTTGCAGTATGGGAGAAGCAAAAGCAGTAGTAGTATTATTATTAGCTCTTACTTTTTCTCCTTCTACTCCTTTTTGATCTTCATCTTTATCTCGTACTAGCGTAGGCTTTGTTCCAAGCACATATGCAGTCATACGCCTATCTGTACAAAACTTAAAATCCATTCCAAGAAAGCGGTCGTGAGCCCAATCATGTATGAAATGCTGAATAGCTGCTCTTCTATAGAAACTAAGAGATCCAGAGCAGCATGTAACAGAAGAAAAAGTGGTTTCCATTGCCTTTATAGCCCTACATGAACCGTCTATGTATACATCTTGCATCTTTTGTAAGACATTACCAGTATGTGCACCCCTTACTCTTCCATGTGAAGTCAAGGCTCCAAGTTGTTTATCTGATATAAAGACCTGTGCTGCCTTCTCTACTGCATCGATAGCCATATCGCAGTCACTGTCCATAAAGGCATAAATTTCACCTTTTGCTATTTGGCTTGCAGCTTCTACTGCCTGCTTTTTGCCAACACTCCTAGATAGATGAAGAATATGGAATTTTGGTTTATTAATAATATTATTATTAGTAATGTTAGAAGAAGCATCAGTAAAAGAAGAAGTACTAAAGGGGGTTGATGATGTTCTATTTGATGCTAATGCTGGTGCTGTTCCTACTACTACTCCACTTCCTCCTACTACTATTCCACCTCCTCCTCCACTTCCTCCTACTCCTACTTCCTTTCGTATCTCATCTAAAATTGCAGCTGTCTTGTCAGTACTGCCATCGTTAACTATAATGACTTCTTTATTTTCATATGTCTGATTAAGGCATGATTCAACACAATTACGGATGTTGTCTTCTTCATTCTTTACTGGTACTACAATTGAAATAAGAGGAGCAGATGATGATGATCTACCTGTAGTCTTCTCCCCCTTCTCTTTCTCATTATCCTTATCCTCCATGACTTTTACATATGGATCCTTGTATTTGGTATAAGCAAAGAATAGTACATTGAATAATACAAAGCTAGAAAAGAAACTGTACAGTCCTAATGCAAAGTCCATTACAAATAATATCAAGTAAATTTTAAGACAAAGGACTATGGCAACAGCTGAAAGCATC
>Ga0184608_10000180_pt1 | contig 15372 bp, 16 predicted proteins | sample PLM1_30_coex_FD_133010 | JGI IMG/M metagenome (GOLD analysis project Ga0184608, IMG submission 133010) | Groundwater sediment microbial communities from an aquifer in East River, Colorado, USA - PLM1_30_coex | ecosystem: Environmental > Terrestrial > Soil > Riparian zone | place: USA: East...
CCTGCCGCTCGATCTGTCGAGGCGCCCGACGTAACCGGACTGACTGGTAAACCAGATCACGCCCGAGTCGTCGATCACGAGGGTGTGCGGGCTCCCGCGCGAGGGCGCCTTGTGCTCCCGGACCTTGCCGGTCGCGGGATCGAGCTCGCCGATGGTGCCGTTGCCGTTGCCCGTGTACCAGACCCTGCCCTCCTTGTCGACCAGCAGTCCGTGCGGATGCGCCCCGGAGGGAAGATCCCATTCGTTGAATTTCTGCGATTTCGTATCGAAACGCGCGATGCGGTCGCCCTGCATCACGGCGATATAGATATTGCCGTCCGGGCCGGGGGCGGGATCGCGCGCGAATTTCGGCGTGGGCACGGGCCACTCGGAAATCTTTCCCGTGAGCTGCTTCGCCCCCGGGGCGATGCCGTAGTTCGATCCACCGGCAAGCGCGCCGGCGCAGCAAAGGAGCAGCGGGACAACTAGACCAGCCGAATTTCGCACAGGACTCTCCGCTCGAGGGCGAATCGCGGAACTCGGGCATTCTATCAATCAAACCCGTGGGGCGCTCACACCGCCTCGATGCGGGCGCCGCTTCCGGCCTCGAAGTAATGCCGCTGCGCGGGATCGAATCGCAGAGGGAGCCGGCCTTCGGACACGCGCTGCGCACCGGTGAGCCGGACGACGATGCGCGTGCCCTCCACGGTGCCGTGTGCGAGGGTGTCGGCGCCCAGAGGTTCGACGAGATCAACGGCAGCGACGAATGCGGCGTCCGATTCGGCGCACGGTTCCAGGTGCTCGGGTCGCACCCCGAGCAGCACTTCGCGGCCGCTCAGGCGCGCCGGCATCAAGTTCATCGGCGGCGAGCCGATGAAGCCGGCGACGAAGGTCGTGGCGGGCTTCGCGTAGACTTCGAGCGGCGCTCCGATCTGCTCGGCGCGGCCCGCATTCATCACCATCATGCGGTGCGCGAGCGTCATCGCCTCGACCTGGTCGTGCGTGACGTACAGGCTCGTCGTCCCCAGCCTCCGGTGCAGCGCCTGCAGCTCCACGCGCATCTGCACCCGCAGCTTCGCGTCGAGATTGGAAAGCGGCTCGTCGAACAGGAATACCGCCGGCTCGCGCACGATCGCGCGACCCATCGCGACGCGCTGGCGCTGCCCGCCCGAGAGCTCCCGCGGCTTGCGCCCGAGCAGCGCTCCGAGCTCGAGTATCCCCGCGGCGCGCTTCACGCGCGCGTCGATGTCGGATTTCGAGAGATTCCGGATTCTCAGGCCGTAGGCCATGTTGTCGTACACGGACATGTGGGGGTACAGCGCGTAATTCTGGAACACCATTGCGATGTCCCTGTCCTTGGGCTCGAGCTCATTCACCACGCGCTCTCCGATCGCGATCTTCCCCGAGCTGATAGTCTCCAGGCCCGCCACCATCCTGAGCAGGGTCGACTTGCCGCAGCCCGAGGGCCCGACGATGACCACGAACTCGCCGTCGGCGACGTCGATCGACACGCCGTGAATGATCTGCATGTCGGTATAGCTCTTTCTTACATCGTGCAACAGTACGCGGGCCACTATTTCTCCGTCTCGACCAGACCTTTGACGAACCACTTCTGCATGAGCACCACGACCGCGGCCGGCGGCAGCAGGGCGAGCATGGCGGTCGCCATGACGACGTTCCACTCGGTGAGCGCATCGCCGCCGAGGATCATGCGCTTGATGCCGATGACCACCGTGTACATCGACTCGTCGGTAGTGACGAGCAACGGCCACAGGTACTGGTTCCACCCGTAGATGAACTGGATCACGAACAGCGCTGCCATGCTGGTCTTCGAAAGCGGCAGTACCACGTCGAAAAAGAAGCGCATCGGCCCGGCGCCGTCGATGCGCGAGGCCTCGGCGAGCTCCTCCGGGATCGTGAGGAAGAACTGCCGGAACAGGAACGTAGCGGTCGCCGAGGCGATCAGAGGCAGCGTCAGGCCGACGTAGGAGTTCAGCATGCCCAGATCGGAAACCACCTTGTAGGTGGGGATGATGCGCACTTCGACGGGCAGCATCAGGGTGACGAAGATCATCCAGAAGAAGAAGTTCCGGAGCGGGAAGCGGAAGTAGACGATCGCGAACGAGGCGATGAGCGAGATGGCGATCTTGCCGAGCGCGATCGCGACCGCCATCACCAGGCTGTTCAGCATCATCCGGCCCACCGGGGCTGCGGCCGCGCCGCTCGCCCCGGCGGTCAGCGCCCTCGAGTAGTTCTCCCAAAGGCGATCCCCCGGCAGGAGCGGCATCGGCACCTGCAGGATCTGATCCAGCGTCAGCGTCGAGGCGACGAAGGTGACGTACAGGGGAAAGGCGATGACCGCGATTCCTGCGATCAGCACGACGTGCGACACGACCGTCAGCCAGGGCCTGTTCTCTACCATGAGTCGACCATTCAGTACTGCACTTTTCTCTCGATGAACCTGAATTGCGCAACGGTGAGCGCGATGACGATCAGCATCAGGATGACCGACTGTGCCGACGAGCCGCCGAGATCGCCCGCTTTCACGCCATCGTAGTACACCTTGTAGACGAGAATCTGGGTCGCGCCCGCCGGCCCGCCCTGGGTCGTGGAATCGATCACTCCGAACGTGTCGAAAAACGCGTACACGATGTTGACGACGAGCAAAAAGAACGTGGTCGGCGACAGCAGCGGAAAGACGATGGTCCAGAAACGGCGTGCGGGGCCCGCACCGTCGATTGCCGCCGCCTCCACCAGCGAGCGCGGAATGGATTGCAGACCGGCGAGAAAGAACAGGAAGTTGTAGCTGATCTGCTTCCAGGTCGCCGCCATCACCACCAGCAGCATCGCCTGGTCGCCTTGCAGCACCCAGTCCCAGTTATAGCCCGCTTTTCTGATCACGTAGGTGACGATGCCGATCGAAGGCGCAAACAGGAACGCCCAGAGCACGCCGGCCACCGCCGGCGCGACGGCATAGGGCCAGATGAGGAGCGTCTTGTAGGCGAGAGCGCCGCGCAGCACGCGGTCGGCCATGGTGGCGAGCATCAGCGAGATCGCGATGCCGCTCGCGGCGACCAGGAGGCTGAATACCGCCGTGGTCTTGAAGGACGCGAGATAGTGCTCGTCCCCCAGAAGGTCGGCGAAGTTGCGCAGCCCTGCGAACTCGGTGCTGATGCCGAAGGCATCCTGCAGCTGGAGGGAGAACCACAAGGCCTGCACTGCCGGCCAGAAGAAAAACACGATCGTGACCGCGATCTGCGGCACGAGCAGCGCGTAAGGCAACCACGCCGAGCGGAATACGACGCGCTTTTCCATTCCCGGATTCCAGAAAGGGGCCTGGCCCCCTTTTTCCTCGTCAGCTCTTGTTCGCCGCCCGGAATTTCCGCAGGATCTCGTTGCCGCGGCGTGCCGCTTCATCCATCGCCGTCTTCGCATCCTTCTTGCCGGCGAATACCCCTTCCATCTCTTCTTCGATCACCTCGCGACCCTGCACGTAGTTGCCGAAACGCAGGCCCTTCGAGTTGGGCGTGGGCGCCTTGTTGGTGAGCTGGCGCACCGCAATGTCGGCACCGGGCACTTTTTCGTAATAACCGTCCTTCTTCGTCACCTCGTAGGCGGCGTTGGTGATCGGTACATAACCCGTCGATTTGTGCCAGTCGACCTGGACGCCGGTGGACGACAGATAGGAGAAAAACTTCGTTACGCCCTTGTACTCGGCAGGCTTCTTGCCGGTCATGACCCAGAGGCTCGCGCCGCCGATGATGGAATTCTGCGGCGCGCCCTTGATGTCGTCGTGATAAGGCAGGAAGTTGATCGAAAAGTCGAACTTCGCGTTGCGGCGAATGTTCGCCTGCGCGCCCGAACTCGACGTAAGCATGGCGCATTCGCCGCTGAAAAAACGCGCCTCGGCTTCGTTCTTGCGCCCCGAATAGGTGAACAAGCCCTTCTTGGCGAAGTCGGCCAGCATCTCGACGTGCCTCACGTGCTGCGGAGAATTGATCTTGAATTCCGTGTCGGTGCCGGCGATTCCGTTTTCCCTGGTGCCGATCGGCAGGTTGTGCCATGCGCTGAAGTTCTCGACATGCACCCACGCAGGCCAGCCGGTGGAATAGACGCACTGCTGTCCGGCGGCCTTCAGCTTGCCCGCGACGACCGCGAATTCCTTCCAGGTCTTCGGCGCCGTACCATCGAGGCCGGCCCTTTTGAAGGCATCCTTGTTGACGTAGAACACCGGAGTCGAACTGTTGAAGGGCAGCGACAGCATGTTGCCTTTGCTGTCGGTGTAGTAGCCCGCGACCGCAGGAAGATAGTTCTTCGCGTCGAACGGCTCGTCCGCCTCCTTCATCATCTGGTAGACAGGCTTGATCGCGCCCTTCGCACCCATCATGGTCGCGGTCCCGACCTCGAACACTTGCAGAATGTGCGGCGCGTTGCCGGCACGGAACGCGGCGATCGCCGCGGTCATCGACTCGGGGTATTGTCCCTTGAAGATCGCAACGACCTTGTATTCCTTCTGACTTGCGTTGAAGCCGTTGGCGAGCTCGTTGACCTTGTCGTTGAGCGCCCCCTGCATCGAATGCCACCACTGGATTTCGGTCTGGGCTCGTGCCGTTCCGGAGAGCAGTACGGCGCCCGCCAGGACAGCAAGGCCAATCTTGGTGCGCATGGTGCCTCCTTAATCGTAACTTGTGTGTATCGTCACTTCCCGGCCCGCGCTCGATATTCGGCAATCTTCTTCTTGAGATCCTCGTATTCCTCGCACGGAAGCAGGCAGATCTTTTGTAACGCAGCGAGATGTTCCTGGGCTCTTGCAAGATTATTGACGATCAGATAGGCCTCCCCGATGTACTCATGGGCGCCGCGGTGCCGCGGGTTGAGCTGCAACGCGCGCTCGTAGTGCTTGAACGCCAGGTCGAACTGACGCGAGTTACGGTAGGCATAGCCGAGGTAGTTCTGGATGTCGGCATTGCGCGTGTCGCGCAGCGCGGCCGACGACAGCAATCGGATTGCGCTGCTCCAGTCCTTTGCCTCGACGGCCTTCTTGCCGCCGGCGTAGTCCGGGTCGAGCTTGAATTCGTCTTCCTCGGTGGGATCCGCCTGCGCGGCAAAGGCGCCTGCGAGTGCGAGCGCCAGCGCCAGCCGGCGCACCCAGCTCACCATCACTTCAGAGCAAGATACTGCTTCATCTCGCGCAGCTCCGCCCGGTCGCCGTCCGCGGTTCGCGCGAGACGTGCGAGCTGGTTGAAGTATCCCGCGGCTCGCTTGCTCTTGCCCGCCGCCTCGGCGGCCTTCGCCGCGCCGTAAAAACCGCGCAGGCGATTGGGCGCGTTCTTCATCGAGACTTCGTACTCCTTCAACGCCAAGGCGGGCTGGCCCTGCTCGCGCAGCATGTCACCGAGCAGCTCGCGCATCGGGTAGAGGCGGTTTTCCATCGCGACGTGCTTCGCGCTGCCGTCCTCGAGGTCGGCCGCGGCGCGCATGAACTTGAGCGCCTCGTCCTTGTTGCTTCTCGCCTGCTCGAGCCAGGCCTGCGCGCCGAGGACCTGCACCTCGATTTGTTCCGCCCAGTAGCCTTGCTTCGCCTCGAGCAGGCCTTCGCGCAGCTGCTTCAGCTTCGCGATGTCCGCTTCGGCAGCGGCCGGCTCGCCGCTGCGCGCCGCACCCATGGCGCGCGCGAAATGCGTGATCGCCTCGGCTGCCGGGAACGGCGTGCCGAGCGGCTGCAGCTGCGCCGCGCCCTTCCAGTCCTGGCGCTCGAGGTAATAGCGTGCAGGGACCGCCGCGCGCGCGGTATTGCCGGCGGAGATCGGCCCGATTACCTTCTTCACCTGCGCGCTCTCCTCGACAAGACCTTTCCCATTTGAGTCCTGGCCGAGCTGGAGGTAGGCGTACTGCATGAAATCCAGCGCATGCGGCACGCCGGCGAGCACGCCGTCGAGCTTCGCCTGTGTGCTGAAATCCTTGGAGACCTGGTTCGACTTGAGGTTCGAGGCGATTGATTCCTTCCACATCCCGACCATCGAGTAGATGTGCGAAGGCATGTGCACCGCGTGCGGCGCGGCCGGCGCGATCTTTGCGTACTTGTTCGCCGCCGGGACGCCCTTCGCCGCGATCGGCGCGAAGTCATAGCTGTGGATCAGGTAGTGCGTGATCCCGGGATGGGCGGGGTACTTCTTGTCCAGGGGCTCGAGGATGCTGATCGCCTTCAGCAGCGGGGCCATGCTCTTGTGGTCGAAGATCTCGTTCAGCGCCAGCGCGTGGAAGACCTTCGCCTCGACGTCGTTCGGGTACTTCTTGGCCAGCGCCTCCATCGCGTTCGCGTAGTTCGTGGTGCGCGTGTCCTGATCCACCTTGTCGAAGTCCTTGTAGAACTCCCGGATCGCCAGGAGCCAGTCGCGCTCGCGCTCGGTTTTGGGACCCACCGCCAGCCCCTTGTCTACCGCGTCGAGCCCGCGTTTGAGAGTCGCAGCGTCCCACGGGCCGACGAGCGGGTTCGGCCTGATGCTGACCGCAAGGCCCCAGTAAGCGATGGCGCATCCCGGGTCGGTCTGCGGGATCGCGGTAAACGCCTTGATCGTCTCGGGGAACCAGAACGAGTGCAGCATCCCGAGCGCGCGCTCGAACTCCTTCTGCGCCTCGGGCGTGCACGAGGTCTTGAACAGCACCTGGCCGAGCTTTTCCTTCTTCTGCTGGGCTTCGTCATGGCCGGGCGCGGCAGCGGACGCGAATGCGAACAGCGATGCGACAACCGCCGAAATGAGTTTCGATTTCATGGACGTTCCTCCTCGGGAAGATGAGGATCACTATACGCTTGGCAATTTTTATAGGTGTTCTTTTCGCCGCACATGCTCGTGTCGCTCAAAGGCGGAGCTTCGTAACTACTTGAGGAATCTGGCGCGCCCGGCGCGAATCGAACGCGCGACCTATGGCTTCGGAGGCCATCACTCTATCCCCTGAGCTACGGGCGCGGGGGGAGCGAAATTATACACCGCGCGATCGAGCGGCCGGCGCCGGGTCGGCGACGGAAGACAGATGGTCCTCGATGAGGCGCATCGCCTCGCCGACCGACGAGGTCACGCTCAGCTTGCGCTCGACGCCCGGCCGCAGCACGCCGTAGGCGCGGAAGCGCTCGATCATCGCGATGAACGGCTGCCAGAAGCCGTCGCTTGCGCACAGGATCACCGGTTTGTCCTGGAGGCCGAGGTCGTTCATCGTGAGCATTTCGAGCAGCTCGTCGAGGGTGCCGATCCCGCCGGGCAGCGCGACAAACAGGTCGGCGGATTCCGTCATCAGCTGCTTGCGCTCGGCGAGCGACTCGACGATCTTGAGCGTGCCGAGGTCGGCGGCGGCGCGCTCGGGACGGATGAGGTGGCGCGGCATGATGCCGAGCACTTCCCCGCCCGCGGCCGCAGCGGCGCGCGCAGCGATTCCCATGAGCCCGCGGCCGCTGCCGCCGTATACCAGGCGCAGTCCGCGCCCCGCGCAGGCAGCGCCGAATTCCGCAGCGAGGGACTGCGCCGCGGCCGGGAGATCCTCGACCGCCGAGCAGAACAGGCACACCGAGTGTCTTGCCATGTCAGATCCTGACGACTGCGTCGAGGCCGATGTCCACCGCGGGCGCCGACTGCGTGATCCGGCCCACCGAGATGAAATCGACGCCGGTCTCGGCGATCGCGCGAATGGTCTCCAGCCTCACTCCCCCGGAGGCCTCGAGCGGAACCCGGCCGCCCGAGAGCGCGACCGCGCGGCGCAGGTCCTCGAGACTCATGTTGTCGAGCAGAATCATGTCGGCCCCCGCCTCGAGCGCCTCCTTCACTTGCTCGAGCGTGTCGCATTCGACCTCGATCTTCGTCAGGACGGGAGCGCCCGAGCGGGCGCGCTTGACGGCAAGGGCGATCGAGCCGCACACGCTGATGTGGTTGTCCTTGATGAGCACGCCGTCGTCCAGGCGCAGCCGGTGGTTGCGCGCCCCGCCCAGCTGCGCGGCGTGCTTCTCCAGCGCGCGCAGGCCCGGAGTCGTTTTGCGCGTGTCGATCACCACCGCCCGCGTCCCCGCGACGCGCTCGACGTACTGCGCAGTGAGGGTGGCGACTCCGGAAAGGTGCTGGAGAAAATTCAATGCGGTCCGCTCCACCGCAAGCAGCCCGCGAGCCGGACCTTCGACTCGCCCCATCGCCATGCCCGCACTGACGCGATCGCCGTCCTTCACGCGCAGCTCCACTCGACACTCCGGCACGCGGCGGCGGAAAACCTGTGCGGCGACGTCGATCCCGGCGACGACGATGTCCTGGCGTGCGTTGAGCGCGAGCTCCGCGCGCGCGGCGGCCGGGATCACCAGCTCCGATGTCAGGTCGCAAAAGCCGATGTCCTCGGCGAGCGCCCGGTCGATCAGTTCTTCGACGACGAGGGGATCGATCATGGGAAGGGATTATAATGCGTGCGTTTCTACGCTCGCCTAAGGGCGCAAGAATGAGCGGAAAGCGTCGCGAATCCCTGATCAAGACTCCCAAACAGCTCGTCACGGCGTTGGTCCTCGCGTTCGTCGTGCCGATCATCGTCATCGTCCTGCTCGCGCAACTCGCGACCAGCGGCAGGATCTACGACGAGGACGCAAAGTCGCCCGAGGCGGTCGCAAAGCGCATCAAGCCTGTCGCCGAAGTCAATCTCGGCGCGGCCGGACCCGGCGGCAGGATCCTCAAGACCGGAGAAGAGATATACAAGTCGGTCTGCACCGCGTGTCATGCCACCGGGATCGCGAAAGCGCCGAAATTCGGCGACCGGCGCGAGTGGGCGCCGCGCATCAGGGAAGGCCAGAAGGAGCTCGTGCGGGTGGCGCTGAAGGGCGAAGGCGCGATGCCTCCCAGGGGCGGCGCGTCCGAGCTCTCCGACGTCGAAGTCGAGCGCGCCGTCGTCTACATGGTCAACGCGGCCGGCGGAAAGTTCAGGGAGCCGGGTGTGCCCGGCTCCGCGGTGCAGGCGGCGGCCAAGGCCGACGGCAGGAAGGTGTACGAGTCGACGTGCATGGCCTGCCACGGCGCGGGCGTGGCGAACGCGCCGAGGTTCGGCGACAAGAAGGCGTGGGCGATGCACCTCATGCACGGCACCGAGCACGTGTACGAGAACGCGCTCAAGGGCAAGGGTGCGATGCCGCCCAAAGGGGGCAACCTCACGCTGTCGGACGCGGAAGTGAAGGCGGCGGTGGACTACATGCTCGCCGCGGTGAAGTAAAACCGGGGACAGACCACGTTTTTCCGACCTCTGCCCCCTGTTTCGCCCGCCCGACAAAAACGTGGTCTGTCCCCGGTTTACTTATGATCGATCATCTCGATCACATCGTCCTCACGACGGCGCGCACCGAGCAGTGCATCGATTTCTACACGCGGGTGCTCGGAATGAAATTCGAGCGCTTCGGCGAAGGCCGCATGGCGCTCAAGTTCGGCAACCAGAAGATCAATCTCCACGAAAAGGGAAAAGAGTTCGAGCCCAGGGCGAACGCTCGCCGCTCCGGGGACGCTCGACATCTGCTTCATCGCGTCGGTGCAGCTGAAGGACGTGATCGCTCGCCTTGCCGCGTGCAACGTGCCTATCATAGAGGGGCCGGTGATGAAAACCGGGGCGCAGGGACCGATCCGTTCGGTGTACGTACGCGATCCGGACGGCAACCTGGTGGAGATTTCTGAGCGAGCCGCTTGAGCACGCGCGTCCTCACATGAGAATCGCCTTCATCGCCGACCCCCTGTCCTCGTTCAAGATCTACAAGGATTCGACCTACGCGATGATGGTCGAGGCCGCGAAGCGCGGCCACGAGCTGCATTTCATGCTGCAGGAAGGTCTGATGTGGAAGGGAGGTCGGGTCATCGGCGAAATTTCGCTCCTCACTCTCACCGGCGACAAGGACCCCTGGTATCGGACCACGCCGCCAAAGGAGACGCCGCTCGCTGAATTCGACGTGGTGCTCATGCGCAAGGACCCGCCGTTCGACGCCGAGTACGTCGCGAGCACCTGGCTGCTGGAGCTCGCGCAAAAGGACGGCGCGAAGGTGTTCAACGGCCCGCGCGCGATCCGCGACCACAGCGAGAAGCTCGCGATCGCGAAATATCCGCAATTCGCCCCGCCGACGCTGGTGACGCGGCTCCCCGGGCAACTCCAGCAGTTCATCGATGCAAACGGCGACGTGGTGTTGAAGCCCCTGGACGGCATGGGCGGCGAGTCGGTGTTCCGCGTCGCCGCGCGCGACCCCAACCGCAACGTGATCATCGAGACGCTCACGCGGGACGGCGCGAAGTCGGTGATGGCGCAACGCTACATCCCGGAGATCCGCGAAGGCGACAAACGCATCCTGCTGATCGCGGGGAAGGCCGTGCCGCATTGCCTTGCGCGCATCCCGAAACCCGGCGAGACGCGCGGCAATCTCGCTGCCGGCGGCACCGGCGTCGCGAAGCCGCTCTCGCGGCGTGACCTGGAAATCGCGAACGCGCTCGGGCCGGAGCTCGCGCGACAGGGGCTGCTCCTCGTCGGCCTGGACGTGATCGGCGATTACCTGACCGAAATCAACGTCACCAGCCCCACCTGCTTTCAAGAGATCACTCAGCAGACGGGATTCAATGTCGCCGGGATGTTCCTCGACGCCGTCGAGGCGGCCGTAAAAGCGGCAAAATGAGGCGTTGATCGTTCCGGCAGCGGTCGGCTAGACTGGGCCGGAGCTCTTCACTTCGGACACGGATCATGGTCGGGGTTCTCATCGTCGCGCACGGCGCTCTGGGCGAGGCACTCATCCACGGAGCGAGTCATGTGCTCGGCAAGCGGCCGCTGCAGGTGCAGCAACTGGGCGTGACGGTCCATGACGATCCCGACGCGATCCTGCCCCAGGCCCAGGAGCTCGCGCGCCAGCTCGACAGCGGCGACGGGGTGCTCGTGCTCACCGACATCCTGGGCGCGACGCCTTCGAACATCGCTACGCGCCTGCTCAAGCCCGGCAAGGTCGAAGGCCTGTCGGGGGCGAGCCTCCCCATGCTGATCCGCGCGCTCACCTATCGCGATGAACCGCTCGACGCCGTGGTCCACAAGGCGATGAGCGGCGGGCGGGACGGCGTGGTCCACCTGAATTCGGACGCCTGCAGTGCCGCGAACCGAGGCTGAAATCGTGAACAAGCTGGGACTGCACGCGCGCGCCGCGGCGAAGCTCACGCAGCTCGCGGGGAATTTCGCCGCCGAGGTGTGGCTGTTGCGCAACGGCCGGCGCGTGAACGCGAAAAGCATCATGGGCGTCATGATGCTGGCCGCAGGCAAAGGCAGCCGCGTCGTCATCGAGGCGGACGGCGAAGACGCCGAAGCAGCGCTCGCAGCGGTGGTTCGGCTCATCACCGAGCGCTTCGGGGAAGAGGAGTAGGGATTCAGTGAAAATGGGCGAGAATCCTCAGGCGAGCAGCGCGAGCTTCACCCTGCACGGCGCAGGCGTTTCCGGGGGAATTGCGATCGGCCACGCACACCTCGTCTCGACTGCGCGCCTGGAAGTCGCCCACTACGAGATCGCGCCGCAGGGGATCGAGGCGGAGATCGCGCGCTTCGACGATGCGATCGCGCAGGTGCAGGGCGAGCTTGCCGCGCTGCAGACGAGCGTGTCCACCGGCGCCCCGGCGGAGATGAAGGCGATCCTCAGCCTGCATGCGATGCTGCTCAACGATTCCAATCTCTCCGTTGTCCCGCGCGAGCTCATCGGCAGTAGAGGCTGCAACGCCGAATGGGCGTTGGTGCTGCAGATGGACTACCTCGTATCGCAGTTCGACGAGATGGACGACCCGTACCTGCGCGAGCGCAAGCAGGACATCGTGCAGGTGGTCGAGCGCGTGCTGAAGGCGATGCTCGGCACCGGGCACGCGCCCGCCGATCCGTCGCGCGAGGAAGACCTGATCGTGGTGGCGCACGACCTGTCGCCCGCGGACATGATTCTGTTCAAGCAGCATCAGTATGCGGGCTTCGTGACCGACCTCGGCGGGGTCACCTCCCACACGGCCATCGTCGCACGCAGTCTCAACATCCCCGCGATCGTGGGCCTGCATCACGCGCGCAGCATGATCTGGGAGGGCGAGTTCGTGATCGTCGACGGCCGCGAAGGCGTGCTGATCGTCAATCCCGGCGCGCGGGTGCTCGAGGAATATCGGCGACTGCGCAGCGAAATCGAAGCCGAGCGGCAGAAACTGAAGCGCCTGCGCACCGCCCGCTCGGCCACGATGGACGGCGTCGCGGTCGAGCTTCAGGCCAATATCGAGCTGCCGCAGGACGTGAAGGAGGCCAACGAAGCCGGAGCCGCCGGAATCGGCCTCTTCCGCAGCGAATTCCTGTTCCTCAACCGGGACGATCTGCCTTCGGAAGACGAGCAGTTCGAGGCCTATCGGGAGGTCGCCGACGCGATGCACGGCCGGCCGGTCACGATCAGGACGCTCGACCTCGGAGCCGACAAGAGCATCAACGGCGCGGACCGGGGCGGCCCCAATCCCGCCCTCGGCCTTCGCGCGATACGCTTCTGCCTCGCGGAGCCGCAGATGTTCCTGACCCAGCTCCGCGCGATCCTGCGCGCCTCCCGCTACGGAAAGATACGCCTGCTCATCCCGATGCTCGCCCACGCGCACGAGGTCGAACAGACGTTCGCCGCGGTGCGGCAGGCAAAGGAAACGCTCGACGACCACAAGATCCCGTACGACCGGCGCATACAGATCGGCGGCATGATCGAGGTGCCGGCCGCGGCCCTGTCCTTGAAATATTTCGTCCGCAAACTGGATTTTCTCTCGATCGGGACCAACGACCTGATCCAGTACACGCTCGCGATCGATCGCACCGACGATACCGTGGCGCACCTGTACGACCCGCTGCACCCGGCGGTGCTGCAGCTCATCGCGCACACCATCCGCGGCGCGAAGCGCGCCAAGACTCCGGTGGCGGTGTGCGGGGAAATGGCGGGCGACGCGGCCATGACGCGTCTTCTGCTCGGCTTCGGGCTGCGGGAGTTTTCGATGCATCCGGCGCAGCTGCTCGCGATCAAGCAACAGGTCCTGCGGACCCGGGTCCGGGAAGTCGAGGGGCCGGCCGCGCGCGTCTACCGCACGCACGACCCCGCGAGGGCGCGCGCATTGCTCGCGAAGCTCAACGCCTGAGTCGCGGCGCCCCCTGCACGCCGAGATCGATGCTGCGAGAAGTCCTCATAGTCGAGCAGAACAACCCGTCGCTGAAGCGCCGCTGGTTCGAGAGCGATTACTTCGACCTGTTCATCTGGCAGGATCTGGGCGGGGCCTTCGTCAGGTTCCAGCTGTGCTATGACGTCGAACTGAACGAGCGCGCCCTGGTATGGAGCGAACCCGAGGGTTTCTACCACGACGGCGTGGATCATGGCGACGGCATGGACGGCGGGCTCGGGCAAGCGCCGATCCTGGTGCGCGACGGAAAATTCGATTCGGGAACCGTCGTGCCGCGCTTCGAGCGCGAGGCGGCCCAGATTCCGGCCGACGTGCGCGAATTTGTCCTCGCCAAGATGCGCGCTCACCTGATCGAACTGCACCGGCAGAAAATGGGCCGCAAGCGCGTGCGGCGCGAGCGCTGGCAGCAGCGCAAGCCCCGGTTCAAGGCGTCTCCAAGGAATTGACGCCGCCGCCCTGCTGAGGTAAGTTCGTGCTTCGCGCCGATTTGATCATCAGCTTGCAGGCGCCGCCGGGTCGTAACCGGGCGTAAAACAAATATTGCTAAAGCGAGGGCGACCCGTTTAGCAGGCAGGCTAAGCGGGTTTTTTATTTCATGGCGCCGAAAAACAACATGGAACCGCGCTCGGTCGGTGCAGTCAGACCGCAGACGCTGAGTTTCACCGAACCGCTCCGCTTTCGCAGCGGAGCGGTTCTGGATTCGTACGACCTCGTGTACGAGACCTACGGCACGCTGAACGCGGCGAAGTCGAACGCCGTCCTCGCCTGCCACGCTCTCAACGCGGCGCACCACGTGGCCGGCTACTACGTCGACGACCCGGACAACCTCGGTTGGTGGGACAACATGATCGGGCCCGGCAAGCCGGTGGACACCGAGAAATTCTTCGTCGTGGGCGTCAACAACGTCGGCGGCTGCTTCGGCTCGACCGGCCCGAAGAGCGTCGATCCCAGATCCGGGAAGCCCTACGGTTCCTCGTTCCCCGTCGTCACGGTCGAGGACTGGGTGGACACGCAGGCGAGGCTTGCCGACCGGCTGGGCATAGCTTCCTTTGCAGCCGTGATGGGAGGGAGCCTCGGCGCGATGCAGGCGCTGCAATGGACGATCGGCTATCCCGATCGCATTCGCAATGCGATCGTCGTCGCGGCCGCGCCCAGGCTCTCCGCGCAGAACATCGCCTTCAACGAGGTGGCGCGCCAGGCGATCACCACCGACCCGGATTTCCACGGCGGCGACTACTACGAGCACGGCGTGGTGCCCCGCCGGGGCCTGCGCCTCGCGCGCATGATCGGCCACATCACGTACCTGTCGGATGACGCGATGATGGAGAAGTTCGGCAGAGCACTCCGCTCGGACTCGATTCAGTTCCATTTCGACGTCGATTTCGAGATCGAGTCCTACCTGCGACACCAGGGCGACAAGTTCTCCGAGTATTTCGACGCCAACACCTATTTGCTGATCACGCGCGCGCTCGATTATTTCGATCCCGCGGCCATGCACGAGAACAATCTCGCCCGAGCGCTCGCCGCTGCGCGTGCCCGATTTCTCGTCGTTTCGTTCACCTCGGACTGGCGCTTTGCGCCGCCGCGCGCGCGCGAGATCGTCAAGGCGCTGCTCGAGAACCGTTGCGACGTGTCCTACGCGGAGATCGACGCGCCGCACGGGCACGATGCGTTCCTGCTCGACGACGCGCGCTATCACGCGCTCGTGCGCGCATATTTCGACGGCATCGTCGAACGCCTATGACCGGGCAGGAAGAAGGCGCCCTGTCGGGCCGCTCCGATTTCCGGGCGATCGCCTCGTGGATCAGGCCCGATTCGACCGTTCTCGACCTGGGCTGCGGAGACGGGCTGCTGCTGAAATACCTGAAGCAAACCCGCAACGCTCGCGGCTACGGGATCGACATCGCCGACGCCAACGTGCTCGCCTGCGTGAAAAACGGAGTGAACGTCATCCAGAGCGATCTCGAGCGGGGACTTGCGGGCTTCGACGCGGGTTCCTTCGACTGCGTGATCCTGTCGCAGACGCTGCAGGCGGTGCGCCGCACCGAGGAGATCCTGCTCGAGATGCTGCGCGTCGGGCGCGAGGCGATCGTCTCGTTCCCGAACTTCGGCCGCTGGGACGTGCGGTTGCAGATCGCGCTCGGGAGGATGCCGGTCTCGCCCGAGCTGCCTTATGAGTGGTACAACACGCCCAACGTGCACC
>Ga0184608_10000182_pt1 | contig 15293 bp, 16 predicted proteins | sample PLM1_30_coex_FD_133010 | JGI IMG/M metagenome (GOLD analysis project Ga0184608, IMG submission 133010) | Groundwater sediment microbial communities from an aquifer in East River, Colorado, USA - PLM1_30_coex | ecosystem: Environmental > Terrestrial > Soil > Riparian zone | place: USA: East...
GAGACCGCTGGTATGGAAGTGCTCGCACTCGCAGTTCCAGTCATCGCCCCTGAGGGAGACGGCGTGCGTGCCGTTTTCACCGCGGAACGCGACCTCGAAGCTCCGGAAACTGATGCGTTCGGGCTCTTCGGCGTAGCGCTTCGCCTTCTCGATCTTGGAGATGAGGCTCGAGTACATGACTTCCTCCACACCTCTAATTCAATTCGCCCTCACCGGACGTGCCGAGTTTAGACCCGCCCCGTATCCTTCGAAACCCTGTGAAAATGCGGCCAATTTCGGGCTGGGTCCGCATGACGATCCTCTTCGCCGTCGCGGGATTCTTCGAGGTGGCAGCGTACGGCCAGGTCACTGCGTTCACGCCGTTGTACCTGCCGCGGCTCGGCATCGAGCTCGCGGCGGTCGCGTTCTGGGTCGGCGCGATCACGTCGTTCTCAAACGTCGCTGGTCTGCCGTTCCTGCCGTTCTGGGGTGCGCTCGCGGACCGCCACGGACGGAAGCCGCTCATCGTCCGATCCTTCGTCGTTGCGTTCGTCGCGCTGTCGCTCACCGCAATCGCGCCGAACGTCTGGATCTTCGCGCTCTCCCGAGCGATTCAATCGCTCGGGCTCGGTAACACGGGTCTCATCCTCGCGACGCTCGCCGAGCACGCGCCACCCGGACGCATCGCCTTCGCGTTCGGGATCGTGAACGGGGCGAATCCCATGGGCGCTTTCATCGGTCCACTGGTCGGCGGCCCCATCGTCGACCAACTCGGGTTTCCGGTCCTGATGGCGGCCGACGCCGCGATCATGCTGGCGATGGTCGCGATGCTCTCGCTCGGCTACCGCGACGGGTTCGTTTCACGGCCGGCGAGCGGATCGCTGCTGCGGATGGCGGGCGACGGGATCCTGCTGATCGTCCGCTCTCCACGGCTACGGGCGCTCTTTCCAGCGCTCTTCCTGCTGTTCGCGGGTTGGATGCTCGCGTTCATCTACGTTCCGCTTGTTGTGGCACGGCTCTACAGCGGGCCCGACCCGAACACGGCGGTGGGGATTGTCCTCGGCGCGGGAGGGCTTGGGGTTTTCATCCTGTCACCGCTGATCGGGGCGATCGCCGACCGCTACGGGAAGGCACAGACGCTCTTCATCGGATGCGCGGCGCTCGCCGCGATCTGGTCCGCGCCGTTCTTCACCCGCGAGCTCGTCCCGTTCACGATCGCGTGGACCGTCGTGAACGGGCTCGCGGCGGCCCTCTTCAGCGTGTCGTTCACGCTGCTATCCGCATCCGCGACCGACGCGACCAGGGGCCGCGTGATGACCTTCGCCTATCTGCCCGCGAACATCGGCTTCGTGATCGGGCCAGCCGTAGGCAGCGTCATCGCGTCGGTGGATGTGTTCCTTGTCTTCCCGACCGCTGCTGCCCTGACGCTATTGGGCCTTGCCGCGGTGATCTTCGCCTGGCGCCAGCCGTTGGAGACGGAGCACGCCACCTCGCCGACACCCAGCAACCCTAGGTAGATGTCTCAATCTCCCAGTGCGGCGGATCTGGCGTTTCCTCGTCGATCTCGCGGACGGTGTGGTCGCCGCGCTCCTCTACGGTGGCCAAGGCGGACTGACCTACACGACGTCCGCGTTGGAGCTTGAGAATCAGGAGAAGATCAGGGGTTGGGCCGCGGCCGAAGGTGAACCGACTCAGACCGACGAGGAAACAACGGCGGATTTTGACGAACGGATGCGACGCTACCGTGATCGCGCAACCAAGCTGGACGAGTCGAACTAGACGGCGTGCACGCGCGGGTGCGTATGCGGCGCGTCGTCCGCGATCGCATCAAGACGCTCCACCGGGACATTAACGAACGCGTCAACGACCACAGGGTCGAACTGGGTCCCCCGGCAACGGGCGACCTCGACACGCGCATCTTTGACCGACATCGCGCGGCGGTACGGACGGTCGCTCGTCATCGCGTCGAAGCTGTCCGCGACCGCGAAGATCCGCGCGCCGAGCGGGATCGACTCTCCCGCGATTCCATCCGGGTACCCCTTGCCGTCCCAGCGCTCGTGGTGATGGCGGACGATCCGCGACACGTCTTCGAGGAACGGGATCTGGGAGATGATCCGCGCTCCGTGCTCGGGGTGGCGCTTCATGACCACCCATTCCGCTTCGCTTAGGGCAGCCGGCTTGCGCAGAACGTTGTCCGGCACGCCGATCTTGCCGATGTCGTGGAGCAGCGCGCCGCGCCGGAGGGTCGCGAGGTGCGCGGGAGCGACGGGCATCTCCGCGATGATGAGCTCCATGTACTCGACGACACGTCGCGAGTGTCCCTCTGTCTCGCTGTCGCGGACGTCGAGCGCGTTGGAGAGCGCCTGCAGCGTCGTGTCGTACGTGCGCTCGGTCTCGGCGAGCGCGGCCCCCAGGGCATGCGACTGCGACATGATCTGACGCGACGACCGCACGTAGACGCCGCGCAGCACGAGCCAGAGCAGAAGCGCTGCGAGCGCGATGATCACCGAGGTCGACATCTGCATCTGGCGCAACGCGCGATCGATCGCCGCCAGGTCGCGCCAGACGACGGCGGCACCGATGAGCTTGTCGCCCTCACGCACCGGCACCCAGGTCTCGAGGGTATGAAACAGCGCGGGCGCCGGCGCGCCAGCGGCCGTCGCGTGTTCATGGTCGCCCGCGGCCGGGTTCGCCGAAGCGTTGGGCGAATACGAGGCGGTCGCGCCGAGCGCCGCGTAACGGGAATCTCCGACGATATCCGTCCGCGTGGCGTATGAGGTACCTGCCAGCGCGGCGGCGAGCCCCTCCTGGCTGGCTGGGTCGATTCGCCGACCGATCTCGCTCTGGTCGTACGAGAAGACGATCGTGCCCTTCGTATCGAAGAATTGCGTCCGCACGACGTTGTAGATCGAGAAGTGGAACGAGACGATGATCTCCAACAGCTCGCGTTCCTCTGTCGCGAGCGGCCGCTGGAACACATCCTCCTCGAACACCGGACCGAAGTGCGAGGCGACCGCCTCTCTCGTGAAGCGCGTCGTCTCGTCCTGAACGTACCGGTCGAGGAGATAGGACGTGAGGCCGGCGATGCCGACCGCCGTGATGAGGAGGATCCCGGCAAGCGCCAGCGAGAACCGCCCGACCGCGTCCAGGGGCAGACGCCCCTGATGGGGTAGGAGCCCCACTCCCCGCCCGAGGACCTTCATTTCTATTTCGCCATCCCGCCACACGGGAGGATGCCGCTCGCGGATCGTCCCGTGAGACTCCGGCTATCGCGTTCGCACGAAGTGGTACCGGACCGATGCGGTGGCTACAGCATTTGGATGAATCCGCTACAGCCGATCAGGGCCGTGTCGGCTCGTAGGCGCGCCAGGCGTCGAGCCCGTGCGCTGTCGAGGGCCAGGCCAGATCCTCGAGCGGCGGAAGCTTGTCCTTGGGGAAAAAGGCCGCCTCGGACGCTTCGTCCGGCGCGACGCGCAGCGCTCCCGACGTGATGTGCGCCCGGTAGATCACGACCAGGATGGGAAATCCCTGGCGCATCCAGGTCGCGAGGAGTCCGTCGAGCGCCACCTTGAAGCCGGTTTCCTCCGTCGTCTCGCGGCGCGCGGCCTCCTCGATCGTTTCGTCGTTCTCGACAAGGCCGCCGGGTAACGCCCAGCGACCGTCGCGCGGGCCGTAGTTCAGCCGGACGAGGAGCACGCCGCCATCGCGCTCGACGATCGTGTTCGCGCCGATCTGGACGTACATGAACTCGGCGAAGCCGCAGACGGGGCAGGTCGGCCGGTCGCGGCCGTCGATGCGCGTCGGCACGAGCGGCGTCCCGTCCCGAGGGCAGAACGAAAAGCGGAACTCCGCGGGCTCCCTCGCGAGCTCCCTGTGCGGACTCCGCTCCTTCAACCCTTAGCGAGGCGATCCTTGAGGTAATCGATCGACTTCACCGGCGTGGGATCGGCCCCGTTCAACAGGGCGATATAGAAGGACACGTAATCGGTGAAGAGGACCATCTGCAGGACTTCGGAGAGCATGTTCCTACCGGCGAACTGAAGCGTCTTGTGCGGGATGCGCGAGCGATCGAGCAGCTCGCGCGTCACCTCGAACCGCAGCTTGTGGCGCGGGTTGTCGCGGTCGCTTCGCAGGAGCAGAACTGTGAGCGCCTCCTTCGCGATTGGCGGATGCTCGAATCCGACCACGGCGTTGTGGTTGAGCTCGCTCATCACATCGAAGGCCGCCCAGTTCTTGGCGTTCTCGTTCCACTGGCCCTTCACGCGCCTGGCCATGACGCCCAAGACGCCGGCGCCGTATGCGAACGGGATCCGTCCCTGGAGCTCGAGCGCCATCCGCTTCGCGTCGTTCGTCCGCGCACCTTCATGCACGCGCTCCTCGAGCTTCGCCAGATCCGAGAGCGCCGCCTCGATGTCGTCGGAGAGATCGTGGGCGAAGCCGAGCTTCGTGAGCACGCCGAGGACGAGTCCGAGCGAGTACCCGAGCGCCGCGCGCGGCTGGGTCTTGTAGCTGAAGGTCACGACCGGGTAGTTCGACGCGCGCGCGAGCTCGGCGATCTTCCCGCCGGTCGTGAGAGCGAGCACCTTCGCGCCGCGCTTGCGCGCTTCTTCAAAGCTCGAGAGCGTTTCCTCGGTGTTGCCCGAGTAGCTCGACACGATCACGAGCGAATCGCGGCCGACGTAGGCCGGCAAACCGTAATCGCGGTGCACGTTCATCGGGACCTTGAGCTCGTCGGCGAGGAGCGCCGCCGCGAGATCGCCGCCAATGGCGGAACCCCCCATCCCGGTGACGACGATGTTCCGCACGTCGCTGTACGCCGGAGCGATCGTCGCCTTGCTCGCGATCGCCCACGCGTCGCGAACCTGCTTCGGAAGGTCCTTGATGCGGCTGAGCATGTCGCCTGGATCCGCCTCGCGGATGCGCTCCACGCTCTCGATGACCGAGGTGTCGCGGCTCTCTGCTATCGCCATCGCTAGGCCCCCTTCACGATCTTCACGCCGGCGTCGAGCAACGGCGCGAGCTCGCGTTCTGATTTTGTTTCGGCGTACACGCGGACGAGCGGCTCGGTCCCTGACAGGCGGATGAGCAGCCACGAGCCGTCGTCGAGAAAGAACTTCGTTCCATCGTTCGTGTCGAGGTGCACGATCCGTGCGACGGCGTGGCCGGCGAGCTTTTCGGGGGCGACTTCGCGGAGCGTTCGCATCGTCCGCTCCTTCACCGCCGCATATTCGGCCGCGCTGAAATGCAGGTCGCGTCGCAGATAGAAGGAGGGCCCGGCCATCTTCATGAGCTCGGCGATGAGCTCCGACGGCTTCTTCTTCGTCTTCAGCATGAAGTCGAGGAAGAAGAGGTCGGCCACGATCCCGTCGCGCTCCGGCAGATGCATCGCGAACCCGAAACCGCCGGACTCCTCGCCGCCCATCATCGCGCCGGTCTCCTGCATCTTCGGACCGATGTACTTGAACCCGACCGGCACCTCGTACACCTTCACGCCGTAACGCTCGCCAAGGCGATCGACCATCGACGTCATGTTCACCGTCTTGACGACCGGCTGGCGAAGGCCGCGGACCTCGCAGAGGTACCACATGAGAAGCGCGTAGAGCGTGAGCGTCGTGACGAAGTTCCCCTTCTCGTCCGCGAGCCCGGCACGATCGGCGTCACCGTCGACGGCGAGTCCCACATTCGCGCGCTCGGCTGGGATCCGCCGCAGGAACTCGTCGATATTCGGCGGGATGGGCTCGGGGTTCACGCCGCCGAAGTACGGGTTGCGCTCCGCGTGCAGCTCGACGACCTTCGTCTTGCCGCCGCCGATGAGCTTGGGGAAGTACCCGCTCGCGCTCCCGAAGAGCGTCTCGCAGACGACCGTGTAGCCCGCGGCCCGGAACGCGTCGAGATCGAAGAGCTCGGCGACGTGCGCGAGGTAGTCAGGTGCCGGATCGAACTCCTCGATGCGGCCCTTCTGCTTTGCCTCGGCGAAGGGGATCCTCCGCACGTTCTCGGGATGCGCCTGAAGCGGATGGATGATCGCCTCCAGCTCCTTGAGCATCGCCGGTCCGCCTGCGGCGCCGGTCTCCGCCTTCACCTTGAAGCCGTTGTCGGTCCAGGGATTGTGGCTCGCCGTGATGACGATCCCGGCCTTCGCCTTCCGGCGCATCGTCGCCCACGAGAACGACTGCGTCGGCGCGGCCGCGGTGGCGAGGTGCACGTTCACGTCGTGCGCCGCGACCACCTCGGCGGCCGCCGCCGCGAAATGCTCGGAGGCAAAACGCCGGTCGAAACCGATCACGACGCCGCGATCGGCGCCGCCGTTCTTGACGACCCACTCGGCAACGGACTGCGCGCAGACGCGGACCGCGTCGAACGTGTACTCGTCGGCGATGCGAGCGCGCCAGCCGTCGGTACCAAAGACGATGTTCACACTCGTGCTCCCTGCCGGATGGACGAACGCCAGTGTTCGAGCGTATCGCGGAGCGAGTCGGCAAGCGTGATGCGGGGCGACCAATCGGTTTTTTGGCGAAAACGCGTGGCATCGAGGGCGATATGAGTCGGCTCGCCCTCGCGGACGCGCGCGGGGTCGAGCTCCGCACGAACCGGGATGCGCGCGAGCCCGATGAGCGTGTCGAGGATCTCCGCGATCGCCACCGCACGCCCCGTACCGACGTTGAACGTGCCACTCTCGCCCAGCCCCAGCGCGGCCGCGTACGCGCGCGCCATGTCGCGGACGTCGAGGAAGTCGCGCTCGGCGTCGAGGCGACCGTGCCGCACCACGGGCTCGGCGAGACCCGCCTCGGCCTCGGCGATCTGCTTCGCGAACGCCGAAGCGGCAAGACCCGGATGCTGTCGCGGGCCGTTCTGATTGGCGGGTCTGAGGATGACGACCGGCGCGCCGTGACGCGCGGCGAGCTCGCGCGTCAGCGCTTCGGCGGCCACCTTGGTAGCGGCATAGACATTGGTCGGCCGGACCGGCGCGTCCTCGTCGACAGGAACGCGATCCGGGGCGCCGTAGACATCGGCGCTGGACGCGAGCACCAGGCGCGTCTTTGGATGCTGCTCGAGCGCCGTGAGCACGGCCGCGGTGCCGAGCACGTTGACGCGAACCGCGGCGATCGGATCCTTCGATGCGAGCGTTGGAACGGCCATGCCGGCCAGGTGCACGACCGCGTCCGCGCGCGAACCCGCAAGCGCTCCCTGAATGTCCTCGACGCTGGTGATGTCACCTTCATGGATACGCACGCGTTCCTTGATGGCGGCGAGGTTTTTGAACGGCGGGCGCTCGTGCGCGAGGCCATGGACCTCATCGCCGCGCGACACCAGGTGCTCGGCGAGATGACTGCCTGCGAAACCGGTGATGCCGGTGATCAATACGCGGAGCACGGCGGCATCGTGCCACGTATGGTTCGCGCATGCCCCGCTCGCTTCTGACACCCCTCGCCGCGTTTTGCGCTGCGCTCGCTTGGAGTGGTGCTTGGATCACCGGCAAGATCGTCGTTGCGAGCGCACCTCCTCTCGAGGTGTCGGCCATCCGTTTCGTCATCGCCGCCGCCGTGCTCGCGGGGATCGCATTCGCGACACGAACCGACCTCGGCCGGGGCAATCTCTGGCCCGTCGTTCTCGCGGCCATCTTCGGTTATTTCGCGTACAACGCATTCGTGTTCGTCGGCCTGACGATGGCTCCGGCATCGGACGGAGCGCTCATCGTTCCGCCACTTATCCCGGTCCTCACCGCCGTCGCCGCATCGTTCGTCGGCGAGCGCATCACCGCGACGAAGGTCGCCGGATTCGCACTGGCCTCGATCGGCGCGGCCCTCGTCATCGCGGCGGGACAGACCGGCGATGCGATTTCGGGTCGACGGCTCGTCGGCGATCTGTTGATGCTTCTCGGTGCCGGTTGCTGGGCGATCTACACGGTGCTCGGGACGATCGCGCTTCGCACGCGCTCGCCGATCGCGATCGTGACGATCGCGGCCCCGATCGGCGCCGCGCTGCTCATCCCGCTTGGTTTTTTCGAGAAGGGCTACTCCGATCTCGCGAGCTGGACCATCGCGGTCTGGCTGAATGTCCTCTATCTCGCCCTGGCGGTCTCGGTCGCCAGCTTCATCCTCTTTTACTGGGTCGTGCGACGGGTCGGCGCCGGTGTCGCCGCGATGTCGTCGTACTTCGTGCCGGTCCTGACGCTTGCGATGGCGGTCATCTTCCTCGGTGACCGGCCCCAGCCGCTCCAGCTCGTCGGAGGAGCGATCATCCTCGCCGGCGTGCGCGTGGCGACGCTTCGCCTCGCGCGGGACCGCCAGCCGCAACCGGAAGGCGCGGCGTGAGTCCTAACGCGGCCCGCGGCTAGCCCGCCGCGTTCTCGCTAGACCCGCCCGGAGCCGCCAGGATTCGGATCGTGCGAACCAGCTCGTCAGCCTGGTACGGCTTGCCAATCACGGCCGAGGCTCGGATCGTGCGCGCGATCTCGTATGCGGCGGGTACACCGCTCAGGATCACGAGTCGGAATGGCCTTGACGCCCTGCGCCGGTAGGCGTTGACGAATTGGTCGCCGCGCATTCCGTCGCCGAGATGGAGATCGACGATGGCCACATCGGCGTTGAAGCCGAGCTCATCCGCGACCTCAAGGGCCTCCTCGCCGCTTCGCGCGACCCACACGGCGAAGCCGTCCTCGTCGCGTAAGAGTGCGGCGACGGCGGCCAGTGTGTCCGGGTCATCCTCGACGACGAGGATCTGTAACAGTTGCGTCACGACGCACGCGGCAGGTTACAGGACATAAACGGCGCGTGAATTCCTGACCGTAATCTCCACCGAGCATCCGAGCGAGCACGCTGAGGCGACGGCCGGCGCCGATGTGCTCGGTCGCACGACCGCCACTAATCTCGCGCGCATGGACGAGCACACGTCACCGGAAGAGTTCGGTCTTCTCTTCAAACGCTTTCTGGATGACATCGTCAACCGAGCTGAGGTTCCCGAGGGACCGCTACTGAAGCGTCTGCGCGAGCATCTCGGCGGCGAACCGACGCGGATGTCGGTGATCTCTGAAGAGTTCGAGCGGTTTCAGCAGGCGAACCTGCAGGTCGCGATGGACGCGTACGTCGAGCGACCGGGCCACAGCGCTGAGCTCATCGGCCTCGCGGCCGAAAACAAGCGCAATTGGGGCCTCGGCCTCTCGGACTTCGTGAATCGCGGGACGTCACCGTACAGCCTTCGTCTGGCCGAAGGTCCCGTGGACTATGTGAACTTCCACCTCGACGGCGATCGCGTGCTTCCAGTTGTGCAGTTCGGTCTCTACCTCGTGAAGGCGGACGGCGTGCCTCTCATCGCATTCGTCTCCGGACCGAACGAGAACATGGGGCCGACACGAGCCCGCGCGCGCGTCGAGGTGATGGCGGCGGAACGCTCCACCGCACAGCGCTTCGTGGCCGACATCACCGTGCTCATGGCCGAGCGCAACGTCTACCGCGGCAAGATCGTCTCGCTCGGGCCCCAGCAATTCGGCTTCGGGCCGCAGACGATCATCACGTTCCATCGCCTTCCCAAGGTGACGCGGGATGACGTGATCCTTCCGAGCGGTGTACTCGATCGCATCGACCGCCACGCGATCGCGTTCAGCGAGCACGCCGACCAGCTCATCGCTTCGGGTCGGCCAGTCAAACGCGGCCTGCTGCTCTTCGGCCCACCGGGGACGGGGAAAACGCTGACCATCATGTATCTCGCCGGCCGCATGCAGGGGCGGACCGTTCTGCTCACTACCGGGCGGGCTCTCGGAATGATCGCCGCGGTCACGCAGATGGCGCGGCTGCTCCAGCCGAGTACGGTGGTCGTCGAGGACGTCGACCTCATCGCGCAGGAACGCGGCATGCCGGGTGTGCAGACGCAACCATTTCTGTTCGAGCTGCTCAACGAGATGGACGGCCTGCGCGAGGACCTTGATGTCCTCTTCGTCCTCACGACGAACCGTCCCGACATCCTCGAGCCCGCGCTCGCGGCGCGGCCGGGACGGGTCGACCTCGCCGTACCCCTCCCGCTGCCGGATGCCGACGCCCGACGACGGCTCTTCGCCCTTTACGCGCGCGGGCTGGACTTCAAGGTCACCGACCTCGACAAGTTCATCCTGCGGACCGAAGGGGCGAGCCCGGCGTACATCAAGGAGCTTCTTCGGAAGGCCGCGGTCTTCGCGGCAATCGAGGGCAACGGAGCCGGCTTGCGGGTCACCGACAAACATCTCGACGAGGCGATGGACGAGCTCACCGAGGGCGGGCGCCTCGCCGAGCGGATCACCGGCTTCACGCGGCCCGGCGAAGAGGGACCACCGCCCGGACCGATGGGGCCGAGCGGGTTTCCAACCACGGTCGTGCGGAGAGTCGGCTAGACGTACGCGGGGCGCGCGATCAGCAGGCCGTTCTCCCGGTGCACCGGTAGGGCGAACCCGAAGCGATCGACCTCGAGCGCGAGTTCGGCGTCGCGGCGCGGGAACCAGTCCGGCCATCTCTCAACAAGGGCCACCTCTATCGACGGCAGCGACTCTCCGCGAAGGGCCGCGGCGAGGTAGCGCGCGCACGCAAGGTCCTCGTCCGCGTCCTCCTGCGCGTTCTGCCCCATGGCCACGATCGTGACTTCTTGAGCGCGCTCGCGGAGGTACCGCACGGTCGCGGCGGCGACCACGAAGCTGCCGAGCACGATCGCGTCCGCGCCCGTCGCCGCGACCACGCCCTGCGTCCCCGAGCTGGTGCGCTGAACGACCCGCCTGTCCTTCAGATCGAGCCGCTCGATCGCCGATGGCGAGTTGCCGACGTCGAAGCCCGCGATCGGGCGACCGTCGATTTCGCCGCAGAGGAACAGCCTGGGATCGGCCCGCTTCATCGCGAGCGCCTGCTCGTGATCGTTGACGAGCACGATCTCGCGCGCGCCCGCGGCGATGCAGAACGCCGCGGTCGTGAACGCGCGGAAGACATCGACGATCACGGCGTGCCCGGTAGCGGAGCGCGCGCCCGCGAGAAGGGACGCGACCCGGACGTTCAGAGCACGGCCGCTTTGAACGGCCGGCGGCCGGTTTGGAATCGCTCGAGCGAAAGGTCGCGGATGTCGATCGTCCGCGCGCGGCCGTCGAGCATCTCCTCGACGACGAGCTGCGCGGTCGCGGGCGCGTGCATGAAGCCGTGGCCGCTGAACCCCGCCGCGATGTAGAGGCCAGCGACCCCGGGCACGGCCCCGACGATGGGATGGTCGTCGGGCGTCATCTCGTAGTAGCAGGACCACGAATCGACGATGCGCACATTCGCGAAGGCCGGGTGCCGCCATGCCGCACGCGCCCGCACCCACGGCTCGAGCGCCGGGAGCACTTCCAGCGGCGCGAACTCGCCGGGAAACGCCAACGGTGCATCGGCCGGCCCCTTCTCTTCCTTTCCATCCACAGTGAGGTTCGGCATCGCGAACCGCTGCGCGGCGCCCTTCGGTCGGAAGTGAAAGCCCGACTCCCACTCGATCGTGAGCGGCGCCTTCGCCAGCTGCGGGACCGGACCGGACTGCATGATCGAGCGGCGGTACGGCCAGATCGGGACCGGCACCGCGGCGGTCGCCGCGACCGTGGCCGTCCAGCAGCCCGTGGCGAGCAGGACACGATCCGCGCGAACCTCGCCGCTCGCGGTGCGCACCCCGGTGACGCGGTCGCCTTCGCGCAGCAGCGACTCGACCGCGACGTCCTCGCGAAACGACGCGCCGTCGAGCTGAGCCGCAGCGGCGAACCCGGCGAGGGCGACGAGCGGATCGCCGTAGCCGTCGCGCGCGCCGAATCGCCCGCCGAAGACGTCGTCCACGCGAATCCCGGGCACGAGCTCGGCGATCTCGATGCGATCGACCATCCGAACGCCCGCGCGCATGCGCTCGTACAGCGGCATCGGCAGACGAAGCTCGGCGACCCCGACCTCCGTGTTCGCGATGAAGAGGTAGCCGCGCTCCTCGAAATCGTGCCGCGATCCGGTGCGGTCTTCGAAATTTCGCCAGAAGGCGGTGGCGAGCTGCGACATGCGGATGTCGAGCTCGTCGACGAACTGATGACGGATGCCGCCGAGCCCGCCCTTCGTCGTTCCGCCGCCGAGCTGACCGCGCTCGATGACGAGGACGTCCTTCTCGCCGCGGTCGCACAGGAAGAACGCGGCCGCGGCGCCCATCACGCCGCCGCCGACGACGATGGTCGACGCCGTCCGCGGAAGGTCGCTCAGCCCTCGACCTCGTCGAAGCGGAGCTTGCCATCGGTCTCCGAGATGCGTCCGAATCGCGGGAGATCGTGCGTAAAGCCGACGATCCAACGTTCGTCGATGGCGCGGCGCAGGATCAGCTTCTTCGCGGCGAGCGTGTCGAGCGGGAACAGGTCGAACGCCGGGATCCAGGGCAACGGCAGGTGATGGCGATCGGGCATGAAGTCGCTCGAGAAGAAGAGCGTCGTGTCGCGCTCGGTCACGCGCACGGTCTGCGTGCCGCGGGTGTGCCCTTGGACGCGATCGAGGCGCACGCCCGGAAGTATTTCGACGGACTCGTCGACGAGCTCGAGCTTTCCGGCGGCCTCGAGCGGCAGGTAATCGTCGGGAAGGTAGCTGCCGCGCGTCCGCTCGTTCGGCGCGATCGCGTCCTCCCACTCGCGGCGTTGGAACACATAGCTCGCGCGCGGGAAGGTCGGGACGACCCGCTCGCCGTCGCGGTAGGTGTTTCCGCCGGAGTGATCGAAGTGCAGATGCGTGTTGATGACGAGCGTGACGTCCTCGCGGCGCACGCCGAGCGTCTTCAGCTCATCGAGAAGGCGGGGCGGATCTTCGATCCCGAATATCTCCTTCTGGCGATCGGTGAGCTTCGGCCCCGCGCCGGTCTCGACGAGCACGACGTGATCGGCGTCGCGGATGAGCAGGCAGTTCATGTCCATCGTCACGCGGTTGCGGTCGTCGGCTTTCTTCTGCCGCTCCCAGAGCACCTTCGGGACGATGCCGAACATCGCGCCCCCGTCGAGCCGGAATACACCGTCGCTGAAGATCCGCACGTCGAAACGACCGATGCGCACGAGGCGTCAGTATGGGCGGCGGTGCAGATCGAAGGATGAGCGGCATCCAGCCGGTCCAGAAGCAGTTCGGCCGCACCGCGGCGGCGTACGTCGAGAGTGCGAGCCACGCGCGCGGCGAGGACCTCGATCGCATCGTCAGGCTCGCGACCGAGCACGACGGCGAGCGCGTCATCGATGTCGGCACGGGCGTCGGTCACACGCTCCGTCGCGTCGCACCGAGCTTCCGGAGCGCGGTCGGTGTGGATGCGACCCGCGAGATGCTCGAGGCGGGCGTTGGCGTTCTCGCGGGCGCCGGTGTAAAGAACGCGCTCCTCGTTCAGGCCGACGCGACCGCGCTTCCGATCGCGTCGGGGTCGGCGGATGTCGTCACGTCACGTCTTGCCGCGCATCACTTCGCCGATGCCGCCGCCGCGTTCCGCGAGATCGCGCGGATCCTCCGACCGGGAGGGTTGTTTGTGCTCGTCGACAACTACGCGCCCGATGACCCCGAACTCGAGCGCTTCATCAACGAGGTGGAGACGCTGCGCGACCCCTCGCATGTGCGGAACCACACGGTCGCCGATTGGCGCGAACTCCTCGAACGCGCCGGCCTGCGGACGACGGTCGACTCCGATACGTCCCTCACGAAACTCACGACCGAAAACTGGCTCGAGCGTTCGCAGACCCCGCCGGATCGAGCGGAGGAAGTGCGCCGGCGGCTGCGAACGGCTTCGCCGGGAGCCGCCGAAGCGTTCCAGATCACGCCCACGACGTTCGCCGTCCGCAAGCTCATACTTCTTGGACACAGATGACTAATCCCGACCTGAAGACTCGTCGCGCGAATCTCAGCCCGATCCAGTACGCGGTGACGCAAGAGGGACAGACCGAGCGGCCATTCACGGGCGCGTACTGGGACGAACATGGCGAGGGCACATACCGCTGCGTCGTGTGCGGCGAGCCGCTCTTCGCCTCGGGGACCAAGTTCGAGTCGGGGACCGGGTGGCCCAGCTTCTACGACGTGATCGAGAAGGGTCACGTGACGACCAAGGAGGACCGTTCGCTCGGGATGCTTCGCACCGAAGTGAACTGCGGCCACTGCGGCGCGCACCTCGGCCATCTCTTCCCGGACGGTCCAGACCCGACCGGCATGCGGTACTGCATAAACTCGGCGGCGCTCGACTTCGCGCCGCGAGACGATCAGGGCGGTAAGGCCGAAACCTAGCCTCGCTGGCACGAGGACTGCCCGCTCGGTGTCGCGTGCGTTGGGCAGCTCCGATCCTCACCTTCGCGCTCATCGCCCTTCCTTCTTCGCCGTCTTCGCCGACAGCGGCAACCGCGCGCCCGATCGTCACCGTTGCGGCGAACCAATCCTTTAACTGGGCGGGGTACGTTCAGGGAAGGCTCGAGCCGGGCAAGGGATCATTCCACTCGATCGCCGCGACCTGGATCGTTCCGACGGCGACTCCACACCGAGCGGGTGAGGCCGAGTACTCGTCGAGCTGGATCGGGATCGGCGGCGGGTGCCTCGACACGTCGTGCATGCTGACGGACGCGACCCTGATCCAGGCGGGAATCGGCCACGACATCGACGCCAGCGGAGCCGCCGACTACTACGCGTGGTGGGAGACGATCCCTGCGCCGCTCGTGCGGACCGACCTGCCCGTGAGCCCAGGTGATCGCGTCTCGGTGTCGATCTCCGAAGGCCGCGTTCCCGAGGTCTGGACGGTCGTGATCGCAAACCGATCGACCGGGTCGCGCTTCACCATCACGCTTCCCTACCCATCGAGCTACACGACCGCCGAGTGGGTCATCGAGACGCCCGTGGTCATCACGGAAACGGGCGGCATCCAGGTGGGTCCAATGCCGAACCTGACGATGGTTCGGTTCGACCACGTCCGCGCGAACGGACGCTCTCCCAAATTCATCCCGGCGGAGCGGATGGAGCTTGTCGATTTCGACCTGACGCTCATCGCGACGCCGTCCCTCGCCGACCGTAAGGGCGATGGCTTCAACGACTGCACGTACACCGCGACCTGCCCCGCTCCCTAGACCTCCGCATACTTCCCCCGTGACCCTCACTGGAAAGCGCCTTGCCTTCATCGGCGGCGGCACGATGGCGGAGGCGATGGTCCGCGGCCTTCTCGACAGGCACCTCGTGCCTCCGTCCCATGTGCTCGTCACCGGACCGCGGCGCGAACGCCGCGCGGAGCTCACGAAGGCGTACGGCGTGAAGGCGCTCGCCTCGAACGCCGAGGCCGCCGCCGACGCGCACGTCGTCGTGCTCTCGGTCAAA
>Ga0184608_10000183_pt1 | contig 15237 bp, 15 predicted proteins | sample PLM1_30_coex_FD_133010 | JGI IMG/M metagenome (GOLD analysis project Ga0184608, IMG submission 133010) | Groundwater sediment microbial communities from an aquifer in East River, Colorado, USA - PLM1_30_coex | ecosystem: Environmental > Terrestrial > Soil > Riparian zone | place: USA: East...
CTCGACCGCGAAGTAGCTCGAGTCCATCACGCAGTACGAGCCGGGCTGGATCTCGTTGACCGCGGCATGCTCGACCGCGAAGCGCGCGGTCCCGGTGCCAGCCGTCGTGATCTTCGGGACGGCGATGCCGGCGTCATTGATGAGGACCTTCGTGTCGCCGAGCCGGTCGTACGCCGCCCGCGCCAGAGTGCGGCGTTCGGTCTCGGGCATGCGGCTCTGGAGATGGCCCTCGTAGCCCTGGAGTCCCGCGAATCGGAGGCCCTTCGTCTTGCAGACGAGCTCGACGAGCCTCACGACATCCGGTCCCGCGTCGACGCCGGTGCGCTCCTGGCCGACGTTCACGTCGACGAGGATCGCGATCTCGATTCCGCGCGCGCTGGCGCGCCTTCCGAGCTCGCGCGCGATCTCGGCGTCGTCGACGGTCGTCGCGATCTTCGCCTTCGTCGCGAGCGCGATAAAGCGGTCCATGTTGCGCGGGACGGATTCACTCGTGATGAGAACGTCGTCGACGCCGTTCGCGACCATGATCTCGGCCTCGCCGACCTTGGCGGTGCAGATCCCGACCGCTCCGAGCGCGACCTGCTTCTTCGCGATGACCGGGCTCTTGTGGGTCTTGCTGTGCGGGCGGAGCGCTTTGCCGCTGTCGCGCGCGAGCGTGGCCATCTTGGCCAGGTTTCGGTCGAGCGCGTCGACGTTGAGCAGGAGTGCGGGCGTCTGGACGTCGTCGAGCTGCACGAAACCTTAGTCTGCCGCGATGTTCGGCCCGACGCTGCCGGGGTGTGTCAGTCCCGAGTGCTTGACCCCGGCGGATGCCTTCGCACCGTATTCAGCTCGATCTTGTCCGCTCCCGATCGGCGAGCTCACGGCGAAGGATCTTCCCCGACGCGGTGCGCGGGACCTTCTCGATGAACTCGATCTCCCGGACGCGCTTGTAGTCGGCGATCCGCTCTTTCACGAAGGCGATGAGCTCGTCGGCCGTCGCCTGCGCGTTCGGGCGTAACTGCACGAACGCCTTCGGGATCTCGCCGGCCTCGTCGTTCGCCTTTCCGATGACGCCGGCGTCGGCGACCGCCGGATGCTCGCAGAGCACCGCCTCGACCTCCGCCGGTCCGACGCCGAAGCCCTTGTACTTGATGAACTCCTTCTTGCGATCGACGATGAAGACGTAACCCTTCTCGTCACGGCGGCCGACGTCGCCGGTGTGGAACCAGCCGTTGCGGATGACGTCGGCGGTGTCCTGCGGCTTGTTCCAATAGCCCCGCATCACCTGCGGGCCGCGGACGCAGATCTCGCCGACTTCACCATCCGCGAGCGTCTTCGTGCCCGTCTCGAGGTCGACGATCTTGTCCTCGGTGCCCGGGACGACAGGTCCGATCGATTCGAGGACGGCCGCGTCTATGGGATTGGTGTGGGTCACCGGAGAGGTCTCGGTGAGGCCGTAGCCTTGGATGATCGGCTTCCCGACGCGCTGCATCATCCGGCGCGCGGGATCTGGCGCGAGCGGCGCCGCGCCGCTGAAGAAGAAGCGGACCGACGAGAAGTCGTGCTTCTCCACCTCGGGACTCATCGCGAGGCCCAGGACGATCGGCGGGACGATGAAGCAGACCGTGGCACGGTGGCGTTCCACGAGCGTGCAGTACTCGACCATGTCGAAGCGCGGCATGATCACCTGCGTCGCGCCAAGGCTGATCGCGCCTGTCATGAGCAGGTTGAGCGCGTAGATATGGAAGTAGGGGAGCACGTTGAGGAAGACGTCGTCCCGGCGGACCGGCACCGCGGCGAAGAACTGCTGCTGGTTCGCGGTGAGGTTCGCGTGCGTCAGCATCACGCCCTTCGGGAATCCGGTCGTCCCGCTCGTGTACGGGAGCGCGGCAAGGTCGTTCATCCCGATGCGAGCTGAGAAGCCGAGGTCGGGTTCATCGGCAAGCAGAAGATCGTTGAAGCGCTCGACGCCGCTCGGCGCGGCGTCACCGGTCACGGCGAACGCGCGCACGCCTTTGAGGTCGGACCGGACCGCATCGACGACCGGTGCGAGGGCCGCGTGATACAGGACCGCGGTCGCTCCCGCGTCGTCGACCTGAAAGCGGACCTCGCGCTCCTTTGACTGGGCGTTGATCGGATTCACCACCCCGCCGATCTTCAGCGTTCCGTAGAAGGCGATGACGAACTCGATGGAATTCGGCATGAAGATCGTCACCCGGTCGCCGGGGCGGACGCCCCGTTTCGCGAGCGCCGCCCCGAGCTGATCGCTCAGCTCATCGATCTCGCGGAAGGTCACGCTGCGGTCGCCCATGAGGAGTGCCGGCTTGTCGCCGACCTCGCGCGCGACCTCGCGCAGGCGGTCTTGAAGCGTGATCTCGCGGTAGGTGAACTTCGTTGTCGCTCGCGCCGGTGAAACCGCCATGGTGTCCTCCCCTGCCGTCGCTGCCCGGCGCGGATTCTAGGCTCCGGACCGCGCGCCGAACTATCGTTGGGCCGTGATACCGAGCGCGCCATTCGGCAGCACCGGACACGAGAGCCGGCGGACGATCTTCGGCGCCGCCGCCCTCGGCAAAGTCACCGACGCTGAAGCCGATCGAGCGCTCGAGCTCGTGCTCCGCTATGACCTGAACCACCTCGACACCGCGGCGAGCTACGGCGATTCGGAGCTGCACATCGCGCCGTGGCTCAAGCGCGAAGGCCGTGACCGCTTCTTCCTCGCGACGAAGACCGGAAAGCGCACCTACGCGGAGGCGCGCGACGAGATCCGACTGTCGCTCCGCCGGCTTGGTGTGGACCACGTCGATCTCATCCAGCTTCACAACCTCGTCGACCAGAACGAGTGGAACATCGCGATGTCGAAGGACGGCGCGCTCCGGGCGGCCGTCGAGGCAAGGGACGCCGGGCTCACGCGCTTCATCGGCGTCACCGGGCACGGGCTCGAGGTGGCGCGGCGGCACAGCGAGAGTCTCGAGCGGTTCCCCTTCGACAGCGTGCTCTTCCCTTACAACATGACCCAGCTCGCGGGCGAGCAGTACGCGCGCGAAGCCGAGGTTCTGATCGCGTTGTGTGAGAAACGCGGCGTCGCGATTCAGACCATCAAGGCCATCACGCTCGGCCCGTGGCACGGCGAACGACCCGCGCGCCCGACGACCTGGTACGAGCCGCTGACCGAACAGTCCGACATCGATCTCGGCGTGCGGTTCGTGCTCGCCCGGCCTGGCATCTTTCTCAACACGGCGAGCGACATCGATCTTCTGGCGAAGATCCTCGATGCAGCGGATCGCGGTGGGCCGCCACCGACGGCGGAAGAAATGGCGGATCTGGTCCGGCGCCGCGAGATGGCTCCGCTCTTCGCGTAGGGCGTGGCTCTCTCCTATAACCGCTTAACCGCCGGGCGGCGCCTCGAGCGGATCGCGGCGCTGTCGGACGGTGTCTTTGCGATCGCGATGACCCTCATCGTCCTCGAGATCCACGTGCCGGATCCCGGTCCCATTCGCTCGGAGCAGGACCTCTGGAACGCGCTCCTTGGGCTCGGCCCTCGTCTCGTAACGTACTTCCTCAGCTTCCTAACGCTTGGGATCTTCTGGAACGGCCAGCAGACGCAGCTGAACTTGTTCGCCACCGCCGACCGGGATTTGAGCTGGCTGCAGCTCGCGTTCCTCGCGACGATCGCGCTCATGCCGTTCTCGACGTCCCTGCTCGCGGAGTTCATCACCTACCGGCTGGCGTTGCTGGCGTATTGGGCGAACATCTTCTCGATCGGTCTTCTGTTGTATCTGAACTGGATCTACGCGATGCGCAAGGGTCTCGCCACAAACGAGGCCACGCCGGCCGTCTCGGCCGCGGTCAAGCGGCGGATCTTCGTGGGGCAATCCCTCTACGCGTTCGGCGCGCTCCTTTGCTTCATCAACCCGCTCTGGAGCATCGCCTTCATCGTCCTCGTGCAGCTGAACTTCGCGATCGCGCCGAAGATCCCGATTCTGTCCAGGGTCTAGCCCTGGACGCGCGCGGATGTATCCCTCGCGACGTTTACGGCGCGCCTTCTGCCGGTTTTGGAAGTGGCGTCGTATCTTCCAACCGTGGCGTACGTCGCTTTCCTCGCCTGCTGCCTGATCTGGGGAAGCACATTCCTGGCGATCCGGATCGGCAACGAAGCCGTGCCACCGGTATGGGCGGCGACGCTGCGGCTCGCGCTCGCCGCACCGCTCCTCACCGGGCTCGCCCTCGCGACGCGCCAGCGCTTCCCGCGCGGCCCGGCGCTGCGCGGGGCTTTGCTCTTCGGCATTTTCAACTTCGGCGTCAATCTGTCTCTCCTCTACTGGGGCGAGCGGGTCGTCCCCAGCGGCATCGCGGCGGTGCTCTACGCGACGGTCCCGCTGTCGACGGCCCTGCTCGCGGCGGCTCTCGGCGTGGAGCGGCTCGCCCTTCGGAAGCTCGGCGCGGCCGCTCTCGCGATCGTTGGCGTGGCGATCATCTTTCTCGGCGAGCTCCGGCTTGATGTTCCGCTGATCGGCCTCATCGCAGTCTTCTTCGCGGCCACCGCCGGAGCCCTGTCGAGCGTCTTTCTGAAGCAGGCGCCACAGCCTTCGGCGATCGCCGCGAATGCCGTCGGCGCGGCGATCGGCGCCGTCGTCTGCGCGGGCGTAAGCCTTGCGCTCGGCGAAGACCATGCCTTACCCACGACCTCCGCGGCGTGGTGGCCGATTGTCTACCTGACCATCGCTGGATCGCTCGGCGCGTATGTCCTCTACACCTGGCTGGTGCAGCACTGGCCGGTGACCAACGCGAGCATGGTCGGCGTCGTCGTCCCGGTCATCGCCGTGATCTTGGGCGCCTTGGCCAAAGGCGAGCAGCGCGCTCCGGAGTCGTATCTCGGCGCGGCGGTGGTGCTCATCGCGGTCATCGTGGCGCTGCGACCGTCGTTCGGTTTCACCCGAGCGACGGACGCGGCAGTCGCGAAGTAGGCGGCTCGCCCCCGCGGATCTCCGTGCTCTCTCTCATCTAGCGTGTCTCGAGTGGCTTCTTTTCATCCGGTGGCGGGAACGACTCGTCCAGCTCAGCGAGGTCACGCTTCGTGAGCTTGATGTCGGCGGCGCCGCGGTTCTCGCGAACGTGCTTCGGGTCGGCGGCCTTCGGGATCGCGATGACGCCGTCTTCGCGGATGACCCACGCAAGCGCGATCTGCACCGGCGTTGCTTTGTGCCGCTCGGCGACGCGCTTCAGCGCCGGATGCGGGTGGGCGAGCAGCCCTTCCTCGACGGGGGAGTAGGCGATGATCGGACGATGCCGCTTGCGCATCCAGGGCAGCAGGTCCCACTCGATGCCGCGGCGCTCCAGGTTGTAGAGGACCTCGTTCGTTACGATCCGCTCGAGGCCGCCCTTGAGTCGGGCGAGCTCCGTCATGTCGTCGACGTCGAAGTTGCTGACCCCCGCGTAGCGGATCTTCTTCGCCTCGAGCAGATCCTCGAAGCCGGCGAGCGTCTCTTTCAATGGCACGTCGCCAGGCCAATGAAGCAAGTAGAGGTCGATCTGCGAGATGTCGAGTCGCCGAAGGCTCCGATCGCACGCCGCGGCCATGCCCTCGCGCGTCGCGTTCTGTGGATAGAACTTCGTGACGACGAACACCTGGTCGCGCCGGCCCGCGATGGCTTCGCCGACGACCCTCTCCGCGCCACCGTTCGCATACATCTCCGCCGTGTCGATGAGCGTCATGCCGAGGTCGATGCCAGTCCTCAGCGCGGCGATCTCGCTCGCGCGGTTTTTCTTTTCCTCGCCCATGCGCCACGTGCCCTGGCCGAGCACGGGCACGGTCTCGCCGCCGGGGAGCGTGGTGGAACGGGTGCGAGACACCGGGTGCGCAAAGAGCATGAGGTGTGCCGAGCGCCACGCGCGCGTGGCGCTCGAACGGGGGTCGCTACAAGGAGCGCCGCCTCAGCGTAGAGAAGAGGAGCGCGCCAATCAGGATGATGAGGAGGACGGGCGGAAGGTCGATCAACCCGGCCAGCGGTGGCCCCGGAGGTCCCTCGTCCACCTTGACTTCGATCGTTTGCAACGGATGCGCCGCGTTGTAGTCGAGGAGAGCTCGCGCGAGGACGGTGTCCGGAGCCGGCAGGGTCGTCTGTTCCTTGTGCGATGGGTTGTCTCTGAACTCGAGGGTCGCCCTGTTGCCTGCGACAACGACCGCCCGTATGCGGCCCGCGTTGATATCCCCGAGCGCCTGAGTCACGCTGACCTGAGGCGTCGATGGAGTCTGCGAGCGATACGCGTAAAGCAACGCGAGGCCCAACACGACGAGCAGGAGTACGAGGATCCCAACACGCACAATCGAAACATCGGGGCCCGAGCTTCGCATGAATGCGATTCCCGGACGCATCACGAACATGCCCGACTCGCGGAATCCGCTACAAGCGCACACAGCTCCGCCGACTTCGCGATAGCAGGCCGCTCGATCAGCAGATCAGATCCACGACGGACGCGCTCGGCATCGCGGCCGTGCCAATCGTGTGTGTGACCGCACGTTTCGCAGATCGCTCGCGGCTCGAGCACGGACGAACTTTACAGTGGCGGTGCGGCTCAGTGGATCCAGGAAAGCGTGCACATGTCGGGACAGCCGAGCGCGAGCTTCGTCGCATATGTCAGGTCGAACTCGCGGCTCAGGATCTGCGGACCGCGATCGACGACCGGCACAGTCACCTCATTCGCGCCGTATTTCAGGTGCACGAGCGTGCCGCACGGGAGGGTGCGATGCGCGACTCCCTGAAGCGTGGCGGTCAGGGTCTGGCCGCACGCGGTGCGGTTGCCGTAGAGACCGGGTCCGTAGTACGACGCGAGAACGGTCGTCGTGATCACCTGCACTGGCGCCGGCGGTGGTGGCGGTGGCGTCCCATCCGCCTTCAACACGGTGACGACCCAGAAGACGCCGTAGTCCTCCATCCACTGCGCGCCCTCGATGAGCGGGCGCAACGCGACGCGATATGTGCCCGGTACGGGTGGCGCGACCACATCGAACTGGAACCACGCGACCTGATTCGGTCCGACGTATGGCGCCGGCTGTGCGGCCAATCGGTTGTACCGCGGCCAGCCGGTCGCGGGCGAACCCAGCGTGCCGTCGCCCCCGAGGATGCTCGCGGAGTCCTGGCCGGGTTCAGGTGACCAGGTGCCGAGATACGCGACCTCGCCCATCTTTCCCTGAACCCATCCACGCGATCCGCTGTTGTAGAACGCGACGGTCGCGGTGGCTTTCGTTCCCATACACAGCGACATGTATCCGCTCTGTCCGTACCACGACGCATGGAAGCCCGACAGGCCGCTCGACACACGAGTCGGCGGTGCGATGCCCGGTCCCGCGCCGCTCGCGCACGTGGCCGCGCGCGACTGCGATGCCGGCGTGAGCGCAACGACGAGCGCAAAGACGAATAGGACATTCCGAACCCGACCCACAATTTGTCTAACGCATGAGTGCGATCAGCGGTATGAAGAGGTGGCGGACCGGTGTCTGCTTGTTACTTCCAGCGATGCCCGACGAGCCCGGCCTCGAACGATCGTTTGTCCAGGCGCGTCAGACGCTTTGCCATCGATCCACGCAGAAGCGGGGTGTGCGAGATCGTGAGTAGGTACTCGGGGATGAACCACACCTCTTTGTCGGTGGTCATCCAGTTGCGGTCGTCGAATCGCGCGAGATTCACCGGCCGCGAAAATGTGCGGAGCGTTCGCTCTCGCCGGAGGTTGAAGTACGCGTAGAAGTAGCTCATGACCAGCTCGCGCAGCGTGCGATGGATCGGCTCGCGGTACGCGAGGCCGTTGTAGTTCGACTTCGCGACCGCACCCCAATAGCCGCGATCTTTGAAGACGGCGATGACATGATCGGTGTCGTGCTCGGCTTCAAGGTCGAGGAGGAGCGGCGGAAAACCCAATGCGCGGAGCCCCGCCGCCGCGAAGATCGCGGCCTCGAGACAATGCGCCGTGCGCTCGTGAAGGACTCGTCGTGGCGACCACGCCGTCGTGCCGAGGTGGTAGGGCATGTCGTCGAGAAACCGTTGAACTCCGTGTGGCGTCTTGAGCCCGCGCAGCGTTCGCAGCTCCGCCGGCGTGAAGCCATCATGCACAGGAGCATTCTTGTGGATAACCCGTGAACACGAGACCGGGCGTGGGACTTCCCGGCACCGTCACGATGCGCGAGGCGGAGGAGCTCTCCGCCGAGGCCGAGAACGCCGGCGCGTCCGGGGTCTGGGTCGCCGATGTGCGGCGGGAGCCGTTCCTTACGTCCGCGGCCGCACTAGGCGCGACAACGCGCGTCACCGTCGGCACCGATGTCGCGGTCGCGTTCTCGCGGTCTCCCGCTGCGACGGCGCAGGCTGCCTGGGATCTCGCGGGCTATGGCAATGGGCGATTCGTCCTCGGACTGGGCAGCCAGGTCGGGCCGACGCTGCTCTCGCGCTTCGGGGTCGAGGCGGACCGTCCCGCCGCGCGGATGCGCGATTACGTCATGGCGGTGCGCGCCTGCTGGGATGCCTACGGGAAGGGACACGGGCGGTACGAAGGCGAGTTCTACTCGATCCGACAGCCGGTCTTTTCGCCCGGCGCCGATGACCCGTGGCCGGCGATCCCAATCTACGTCGCCGGTGTGAACCCGGTCATGACGGCGGTGGCCGGCGAAGTCGCGGACGGGTTCGCGGCGCATATGTTCTGCACGCCGATCTATCTCGATCGCGTCATTCGCCCGGCGCTCGCGCAGGGCGCCGCGCGAGCGAAGCGAGACGCACCTCCGGTGCTGATGCCGCTCGTCGTCGGACGCGACCGTGCGTCGCTGGCCCTCCAGATGACCACCTACACGGTGCCGGCCTACCGCCGTGTTCTCGACGAGTCCGGCCTACGCAACGAGGCGGACGCGATCCTCGCGGCGATCGCGGATCGCCGACGCACCGAGGCGGCGCGGATCATCGAAGACCGATGCCTCGATCAGCTCGGGGTCGCCGTCCTCGACGAGCTGGCCGAACGGGTCCGGCTGTGGAGCGCGAGCGCCGACGTCATCGGCCTGACCGTGCCCTGGTACGGGCTCGATTCAGCGGCGCAGGTCGCGCTCTTTCGCGACGTGCTGCGCGCGCTCGAACGGTTGTAATCTCCGCGCGTGCCGTTCAAGAGCCAGGCGCAACGCCGCAAGTTCGCGGAGCTCCTCGTCAAAGGCGAGATCTCGAAGGAGACGTTCGAGGAGTGGAACCGCGATACGGGGAGCGAGAAGCTTCCGGAGCGCGTGAAGGCGAAGAAATCCAAGCGAAAGACGAAGCCGAAGACGAAGCTGAACAAGAAGACGACGACGCGCGCCAAGGGTAAAGCCCGCAAGCGCTGATGCCCGCAGGCGCCGAGTTTCCCCGGCGCCTGCGACTTGGTCGCTACGCCGCGACGGCGGTCTTGATCGGACCGTGAGTCTTGTGTGTGAGGCTCTCCTCAACATCGAAGAGCTTCGCGGAGATGTCCATGAGCGTTGGCTGCTTTTTCAGCCCCATGACGATCTCTCCGTTGAGATATGCGTTCGCTGACGGCTCATCTCTGAAGAGGTAGATGCCGCCGGCCTCGTGATTTTTCTCGTTCACGAGCCAGACCTTCCAGTCGAGGCCGGGAACGGCCGCGATCGGATCGGCGAACGGAGCGACGAGCTTGACGTACTCGGTCGCGGACGAGGTGAACTTGAAGTTGATCTGGAGAATTTTCTGGGTCATTTCATTTCCTTCTGGGCTAGGCCGAGCCTGCCTGGTGCCGCGCGGGATGGTCGCGTCGTTCGCTAGCGGGTTGCGGCGACGGGCATGAGGATCTCGGTGAAGTACACCTCGAACGCCTCGACCTTGCGGCTCGTGCCACTGATCTTCTTGATCGCTTCATCGCGTAGGCCGGTGACGGCCGCTTCGCTCTTCTCTAGATCCTTCTGGGTGTCCCAGCCGGACGCGGAAAGGGTCCTCCCGGTCTTTCGATTCACAAACAAGATCGCCGTGCGTGCGCCGGGCTGCTTGCGGATCACAGGTACGATCTTCTCTTCGTAGAAGGCGATACCTTCACCTGCCTTGGCTGGATCGGCCTCGACGGTCGTCACGCGGACGAACACGCCTGCTTTCGCGGGCTGGATCCGCTCCTGCACCGCGACCTCGCACTCGTCCTCGTCCACGATCTTGCTGCCGGCGTTGCTCATGATCGTTTCCGCCTGCGGACGGACCTTCGGACGTGCGTTCTTCATGGCCTCTTCACTTGCCCAGTAGGTCACTGACAAGCCATCGCCGGTCTTGCGGTTCCCGACGAGTGTCGCGCCACGGAAACCGTCTTGCTTCTTCAGCAACGGAAGAATCTCGCTCGTCCACTGTTTGATCGCCGTGTCGGTATTCGCAGGCTCGGTCTTGAGCCGGATCACGCGGGCATGCGTAGCTCCCTGTTCGTTGGACATAATCTGCCCTCCTTGGGCGAGGCATCGTCGCGATTGGGTCTGCGCGGAGCGCGCGGCGAAGCCGCTCGGATCATCCATTGAGAATGGAGCGCGTCCTTTTGAGCGCCCCACGCACCCGGGTCTAACCATACTCACGCCACCAAGGCGCACATCACGTTCGGGTAACAGGGTCGCGCGACGGGCTGAATGCGAAGTGCGGGGTCCTGCTACGCGGCGCGCTGCGGAACGGCGATCGCCTGAGTGAGGAACGCGATGCTCGCCTCCGCGACCTCGCGGCGACGCGCGTCCACTGTGATCGCGTGCCCGGTTCCTTCGAGGAAGAGGGTCGTGACCGGTCCGCCGAGACGCCCCGCGAGCTCGTGCGCGTAGCGGACCGGAACGAGGCGATCGGAGACGGCGTGAGCGACGAGCGCCGGGCAGCGGATCTCGCCCAGTCGCCGGCGGACGAGGCCGATGCCGTGGAGGAGCTCGGCGACGGCCCGAACCGGTGCCGGGTCGTAGCACTTCGCGCCGGCGTTCAGGTCGACCAGGTCGCTCGCGGGCGACGGCACCTGCTTGATGACGCGCCACACGTAAGGAGCGAGGTACGCGATGGGGTTACCCATCCCGAGCGCGGTCGCGCAGAGGAGCACGGCGGACGGCTTGCGACGGAGCGCGATGTCGAGCGCCATCGTCGCGCCCGCCGACAGGCCGCCGACGACAACGTTCTCGTGGTCGCGAGCGAGCTCGTCGTACGAAGAGAGCGCGGACGACATCCAGTCTTCCCAGCAGAGGTCGAACATGTCGGAAGGACGAGTGCCGCGACCCGGGAGGAGCGGCGCGCTTACCGTGTAGCCATCGGCGACGAGCGCGTCCTTCATGTAGTGCATGTCGACAGGCGTTCCGGTGAGACCATGGAGGAGCAGGACCGCCGCATCGCGGCGGCCCGGCGAAACCGAACGACCGGGCCCGCGCATGGCGGACATCCACGCATGCAGCGTGCCGAAACGATTACGCGGCGTAAGGACGCCGTTAAGCACTCCTTGAGGGTCTACGCCCTCTCAATCGATGCTCGTCCCCCCGAATGGGGGAGCGTCCGAAGGCACGCCGGTTGCAATTCTTGTGGCATGCGGGTGCAAGTAGCCCCGTGTGAGCGATACCGCCTCCGCGTGACGACATGGGGCAGCGGCGCACCACCGCACGCGATCGTTCTTCCGGGAATCTCCGCCGACTGGCGCGGGCTCGCACCGCAGATCCGGACGCTTCGCCATCTGGGCTGGACCGTGCATGTCGTCGATCTGCCCGGCTTCGCGCTCCGACCGGCTCTGAAAGCATCCGACGCGAATGTTCTGCAGCTCGCCGATTACGTTGCGCGCGTCGTGACGGGTCTCGCGATCCCGCCGGCACTCGTTCTCGGCCACTCGCTCGGCGGCGGCGTCGCCATGCACCTCGCTATTCGCCACCCTGAGCTCGTGAGCGGGCTCGCGCTCATCGCGCCCGTCGGGCTGGGCGTCTCGCTGCACTGGATCTACAAGCTGTACTGCGTTCCGCTCCTCGGTCGCGCGCTTTTGCGGCCGAGCGCGCTCAGCGCGTCGGCGATCCGGCGGGTCCTCGTCGGGAGCCGTCGGCGTGGTGACGCGCGATTCATCGCCAGGCTCGTGCGACATGGACTCGCCGCACGCCAGCGCACGCTCTCGGCACGGGCGATCATCTGGGCCAACCAGCCGCGGCGCTGGCGCAAAGCGCGAGCGCTCCTGCCCGGTGGCGAGCAGCTCGGCATCCGCATCGATGGGCCTCTTACAGAGCTCAGCAGGATCCCGACGCTTGTCCTGTGGGGGGACGAGGATCGGGTGATCTCCGCGTCCGACGCCCGGCGCTGCAAGGAGCTCCCGCTCGCGCAGGTCCACATCGTCCACGGCGTCGGCCACTCGCTGCCGCTCGAGGTCCCGGCGTGGGCCAACGATCACATCGCGAAGTTCGTGTCCGCTCTCACCAGGCCCGAGAAGCGAGCCGCCTGAACCCGACGGTCTAGTTCCGCTCCGACCGCCACGCCGCGATCCGCTCGAACACGCTGCCGTCATCGAGCGCGATCGCCCGCCTGTTACGTTCGGCTACGAGCCGTGCCGTCCGCGCCGCGCGCTCCGCGAGCCGCCTGCGTTCCGGAATGTGGCGTGCGCGCTCGGCAAGCACTCGCGCGACGTGCGTGTGTGCGAGCGCTTCCGTGATCCGCTCGGCGTGAAGCAGGATCGGTCCGAGGTCTTCATCGGCGAGGGGTGCGCCGCGGAGGAGTCCGGGTCCCTTGCGCCGCACGAGTCGTCCCATCAGTGAGCGCAGCACACCAACGATGTGTCCGCGCGCCGCCGCGAAGTCGGATCCGACCCTGCCGTCGAACGACGCGTCCGCGAGCAAGCGGCTCGGACCGCTCCCGAGCAGCGACCGCGGGCGCTGCATGGTCGCCTTCATCAGGTCTTTCACGGCCATGAGCGACTGGATCTGCGACGTCCCCTCGTAGATCGGCGTGATGAGGCTGTCGCGCATGAACCGGCCGACGTCGTACTCGTCGACGACACCGACGCCACCATGGATCTGCAGCGCGAGCCGGCACACGCGGACCGCGCCTTCGGTCCCGTACCACTTCACGAGCGGCGTGAGCTCGCGGAGGTCGCGAGCGGCTTGCTCGTCGCGACCGAAGAGCACGAGGTCCTGGAGCACGGCGGCCGTGTACGCGAGGGCGCGCGCGCCGGTCACCGTCGTCTCCATGTCGAGGAGCATCTCGGCCACCATCGGGTGCTCGCGGATCGGCTTTCCCATCTGGACCCGCTGCGCCGCGTACTCCGAGGCCTTCTCGAACGCCGCGGTCGCGACACCGATGCCCTGGATGCCGACGCCGAGTCGCGACTCGTTCATGAACGTGAGGATCTGCTTCCAGCCATCTCCCGGTTTCCCGAGCGGCGTCGCGCGCGTGCCTTCGAACAGCAGCGCGCAGGTCGGGGAAGCGCGGATCACGAACTTGTGCTCGGCGCGCTCGACGATGTAGTTGTCGCCCTCGCGATCGGCGACGAACATGCCCAGACCGTCGAGCCCGGTCGAGCCGGTGACGCACCGCGCGAGCACGATGACCATGTCGCCCTGCCCAGCGGAGATGAACTGCTTGCGTCCCTGGAGGATCCAGCAGCCGTCTTGGCGCGGCGTCGCGGTCGTCGTCAGACGGCCGACGTCCGATCCCGCCTGCGGCTCGGTCATCGCGACGGCGCCCATCATCTCGCCCTTCGCGAGCGGAGGCAGGTAGCGCGCCTTCTGGTCGTCGGTGCCGAAGCGATAGATGAGCGCCGCCGGCGAGTTCCACCCGATGCCGTGCTGCACCTGCGTCGCGAGATCGGCGCGGGCGAGCATCTCGCCGATCATCATCGTGACCGTGAACGGCAGCCCTGCTCCGCCGAACTCGACCGGCACCGAGGGCGATGCGAGTCCGAGCTCCGCGAGACCGCGGAGGTTCTCGGTCATGGGATCGTTCATCCGCACCTGACCGTCCTCGCGAATGACGCCGATCTCGTCGACCTCGGCGGCCCGCGGAGCGATCTCCGTCGCGATGTACCTGCCGGCGAGATCGAGCACCTCCCGCCACGTCGACACGGTCCCCGCGACGTCCGCGCCTGGGGCCTCGACCGCGCCGACGACCCGCGACCACGGGATCACCTTGTCGAACACCTCGACGAGGTCGGGGTTGCCCGTGAAGAAGTTCGATGCGCTCACAGGCTGAAGAAGGGCCGCCGCGATCGCAGCGACTCCGTGGGCGCGAGCCGGTCGCCGCGCGACGCGGCCAGGCGCTCGAGTGCGGTCACGACCCGCTGCCGCTGCGCGTCGGCGTAGCGGAACGGTCCGCCCAGGAACGGCGGGAACCCGAGGCCCAGGACGGCGCCGAGGTCGCCTTCGCCCGGCGATCGCAGCACGCCTTCGTCGAGGCAGCGGGCGGCCTCGTTCACGAACGTGAGCGTGAGCCGCTCGGCGATGTCACCGGAGGCGGGGTGTGTCGGTGCGCCGAGAAGCTCGCGGACTCGCGGGTTCGGCGTGCGGCGGCGCCCGTCGTACCGGTAGAAGCCGCCGCCCTTGTGCTTGCCCTTGAAGCCTTCCGCGACGAGCTTCTGGACGATCGACGGTGGCGTGATCCCTCGCGCCTTCGCGACCGTTTCGCCCGCATGTCCCGCGACCTCGAGTCCCACTTCGTCGACAAGCTGCAGCGGGCCGACCGGCCAGCCGAACGCGGTCATCGCGCGGTCGATCGCCTCGATCGAATCGCCCTCGGCGAGCATCGTGAAGGCCTCTCCGATCATCGTCGACAGGACGCGCGTGGTGTAGAACCCGGGACCGTCGCTGACGACGATCGGCGTCTTGCCGAGTGCGATCGCCGCCGCCACCGCGGTCGCGACGGCGTCGGCATCCGCGGCGGCCGGACGAACGATCTCGATGAGCGGCATCTTGTGCACCGGCGAGAAGAAGTGCATGCCGACGATCCGTTCGGGCGAGCGGGCCTCGCGCGCGATCTCGGCGATCGGGATCGCGGAGGTGTTCGTCGCGATGACGGCCTCCGGCCGGAGGACCTGCTCGAGCTCGGCGATCACGCGGCGCTTCGTCCCGATCTCCTCGAACACCGCTTCGATGACGAGGTCGGCGCTGTGGAATCCGGAGAGATCCGGTCCACCGGTGACGCGGCCCACGATCCGCGCGGCCTCGCGGCGTTCGAACACGCCCTTCTTCGCGGCATCGGTCGTGAGCGCGCGGATCGAGGAGAGCCCCTTCGCGACCGCCGCGGCGTCGCGGTCGCGCGCGCGCACGCGAAGGCCGGATGC
>Ga0184608_10000184_pt1 | contig 15235 bp, 12 predicted proteins | sample PLM1_30_coex_FD_133010 | JGI IMG/M metagenome (GOLD analysis project Ga0184608, IMG submission 133010) | Groundwater sediment microbial communities from an aquifer in East River, Colorado, USA - PLM1_30_coex | ecosystem: Environmental > Terrestrial > Soil > Riparian zone | place: USA: East...
TGCGACTACGTGCTGCATCACGCCGCGATCACGTCCGTGCCCCTCTCGACCAGGGACCCGGTCGCGGCGCACGCCGTCAACACGACTGGGACGCTCAACATCCTGCACGCGGCGCACCGTGCCGACGTGCGGCGCGTGGTGTTCGCGGGATCGACGTCCGCGTACGGCGACACCGCGGACCTGCCCAACCACGAAGAGCAGATCCCGCGTCCGCTCTCACCCTACGCCGCGTCGAAGCTGGCTGCTGAGGCGTACGCCCGCGTGTTCTACCACACGTACGGCCTCGAGACGGTGACGCTCCGCTACTTCAACATCTTCGGCCCGCGCCAGGACCCGGCTTCGCAGTACGGGGCCGTCATCCCGCGGTTCATCTCGGCAGCGCTCGCCGGCGACGCGCCCGTCATCTTTGGCGACGGCGCGCAAACGCGCGACTTCACCTACGTGGCGAACGTCGTGCACGCCAACATGCTGGCGTGCCAGGCTCAGAGCGACCGGGTCGCGGGAGGCGTGTTCAACATCGGCTCCGGGAAAGCGCTCTCTGTGCGAGAGCTCTGGACGCGCATCTGCGCGGTTGCGGACCTGGAGTTGGCGCCGACGTATGCGGCTCCCCGCGCCGGCGACGTGCGCGACTCCCTGGCCTGCATCGACCGGGCTCGCGACGCGCTGGGGTACTCACCGCTGGTGGATTTCGAAGAGGGCCTGGCCCGCGCCGTGGCGTGGTACCGCACGCTCACGCCGCGCAGCCGCACCCGCTTGAGGGAAACGGTGCCCGCGCTATCTTAGGCGGATGACACGTGCTACCCAGCTGGCCGTCGTCGTCGTCCTCCTCGCGATCGCGGCCTGCACCAAGAAACGCGACCGCCGGGCTGAAGTGGTCGAGTGCAGCTCCATTTCGCTCGAGGTGAAAGGCACCACCCAGTGCCTCATCCAGCTGTATCGCTGGGAGCCTCCGGAGGCCAGATTCGCGGCCACCGCGCGCCACCACGAGCTCGACAGCCTCAAGACGCATCAGGAGGATTCCGTCTGGAATCTGGGCGCCACGCAGCATCGCACCCAGTTGGCGGCCTGCCGGCGCGGCGCCGATCCCCTCGACCGCTGCCTGCTCGTCGCGGGCTGGCCGCTGTCGCGCGTGAACCGCACGGCCGATTCGCTGTGGCAGGCCGAGTCCAGCCAGCACCTCTATGAGCTCCACAACTGCCAACGGCGCAAGGACGTGAACCTCGCTTCGTGCCTCACCCTCTACTATAAGTGGGACTCCGACCGCGCTTTGCGCATCGCAGACTCTCTGACCCGCGAGCGGCTGGGCGGCCGACGCTGACCCCGTAGACAGTCTCCCCTCCAGGAGGTTGCCGTGCCGCCGTTAGTCAGTCTTCTGCTCGCCGCGCAGGCCGCGAGTCTCACCGCGCTCAAACAAGAAGCCGTTCAGGACGTCGCGGGACGCGCCCAGTTCACGCAGCAGATGGTGGACCAGATCTTCAGCTACGGGGAGCTCGGCTTCCAGGAAACGGAGACCTCGCGATACCTCGTGGGTCTGCTGCGCAAGAACGGCTTCACGGTGCGCGAGGGCATCTTCGGCATCCCCACCGCGTGGGTGGCGACGTGGGGCTCGGGCAAGCCGGTCATCTCGCTCGGGTCGGACATCGACGATATTCCGCAGGCATCGCAGAAGCCGGGCGTGGCGTGCCACGCGCCGATGATCGAAGGCGCCCCGGGACACGGCGAGGGCCACAACTCGGGACAAGCCGTCAACATCACCGCCGCGCTCGCCGTCAAGAAACTGATGGAGCGTGAGCACCTCCCGGGCACGCTCCAGATCTGGCCCGGCGTCGCCGAGGAGCTGGTCGGCACGAAGGCGTACTTCGTGCGTGAGGGGCTGTTCCGGGACGTCGACATCGTGATCTTCTCCCATGTCGACAACAACTTGTCGACCTCCTGGGGAGACGTGGGCGGCACGGGGCTGGTGTCGGTGCTTTTTAGTTTCCAGGGCCGGAGCGCGCACGCCGCAGGCGCGCCGTGGCGCGGCCGTAGTGCGCTCGATGCCGTCGAGCTGATGGACGTCGGCTGGAACTACCGGCGCGAGCACCTGCGGCTGCAACAACGCTCGCATTACGTGATCCCCGACGGGGGTGATCAGCCCAACGTCGTCCCGCCGACGGCGTCAGTCTGGTACTACTTCCGCGAGCTCGACTACCCCCACATCCAGGAGCTCTTCGCCATCGGGGATACGATCGCGCGCGCCGCCGCCATGATGAGCGGGACGACGCTCGCGCCCGTGCGCATCCTCGGCTCCGCCTGGCCCGGCCACTTCAACCGCGTGATCGCCGAGGCGATGTACGAGAACATCAAGCAGGTCGGCCTCCCCACCTGGAGCGAAGCGGACCAGCGCCTCGCCCGCGCGCTGCAGCGCGACCTCGGCGTTCCCGACTCGGGGCTCGCCACGCGTCTCGACACGCTGCGCCCCGCGCTGCGGCCCAACGAGCGCACCGGGGGTGGCTCGGATGACATCGGCGACGTGTCCTGGAATGTGCCCACCGTCACCCTGCGGTTCCCGTCCAACGTCCCGGGTTTGCCGGGCCACAACTGGGCCAACGCCATCTCGATGGCCACGCCGATCGCGCACAAAGGCGCGACGGCGGGAGCAAAGGTGATGGCGATGACGGTGCTGGATTTCCTAGTGCGGCCGGAGCTCGTCACCCAAGCGTGGGACTATTTCCGGAACGTGCAGACGAAGGACATCAAGTACCAGCCATTGATCAGGCCGCAGGATCGGCCCGCCATCGAGCTGAACCAGGACGTCATGGCGCGGTACCGCCCGGCGATGCGTCGGCTGTACTACGACCCGACGAAGTACAAGACCTACCTGGACCAGCTCGGTATCGCCTATCCGACGGTCCGGGCCGCGGACGGGAGCTGCGCCGGCGGAGCGACGCCCTGACAACGCTCGCCTGAAGTGTTGCGGGCGCGCGACGGTGGCGTCCCGCGCCCACTCTAGCCTGCCGCCGGGCAGCGCCGTAACCTCTGTGCGACTCCTGAACCCTCGGCGGCACGGCAATGTCCACGACGCTCGTTCATCTTCGGTCTCGCGCGGTCGGCGTCCTACTGCTCTGCGCCATCGGCGCGACGCTCCGGCCTCTGCCGGTAGGCGCTCAAACTCGCATCACGACGCCCAAGGAAGCGCTGGGCTTCGATATCGGCGACGACTACCGTCTCGCGACCTATGCGCAGCTGTCGGCCTACTGGCAGCAGCTCGCGCGCCAATCCGCGCGCATGGTGCTCGACACCATCGGCACCACCGCCGAGGGCCGGCCTCAGCTCATGGCGATCATCACGTCGCCCGAGAATCAAAGGAACCTCACGCGCTACCAGCAGATCGCTCAGCGGCTCGCGCACGCCGAGGGCCTGACGGATGATCAGGCGCGGGCGCTCGCCGCCGAGGGGAAGGCCGTCGTCTGGATCGACGGCGGACTGCACGCGACGGAGGTGCTGGGAGCTCATCAACTGATGGAAACAGTCTGGCAACTCGTGAGCCAGGACGATCCGGAGACGCTGCGGTTCCTGAACGACGTCATTGTGCTCGCGGTGCACGCCAATCCTGACGGGATGGAGTTGGTGTCGGGCTGGTATATGCGGGAGCCTGACTCCTTGAAGCGCAACAGCAGCAGCATCCCCCGGCTGTACCAGAAGTACATCGGGCACGACAACAACCGTGACTTCTACATCGTGAACCAACCCGAAACCGAGAACATGACGCGGATCATGTTCCACGAGTGGTTCCCGCAGATCGTCTACAACCACCACCAGACCGGTCCGGCGGGGACCGTGCTGTTCGCACCGCCGTTCCGCGATCCCTTCAACTACAACTTCGACCCACTAGTGCCGCTCGGGATCGACGCGGTGGGCGCCGCGATGCACGGCCGCTTCGCCGCCGAGGGAAAGCCGGGCGCCACCATGCGGCGCGGGTCGAACTACTCCAACTGGTGGAACGGGGGACTGCGCACGAGCACCGACTTCCACAATATGATCGGGCTCCTGACCGAAACCATCGGCAACCCGACGCCCATCGAGATTCCGTTCCTCCCCGATCGCCAGCTGCCGAGCGGCGACTACCCCTATCCCATCACGCCGCAGCGCTGGCACTTCCGCCAGTCGGTCGAGTACTCGATCACCGCCAACCGCGCGGTCCTCGACTACGCCTCCCGCTACCGCGAGACGCTCCTGTTCAACATCTATCGGATGGGGCGGAACTCGATCGAGCGGGGGAGTCGCGACCACTGGACGATGCACCCGGAGCGCATCGAGGCCGTTCGCAGCGCCCTGCGGCGCGACAGCGTGACGCCGCGCGGCGCAGCCGTACCGGCCAAGTACTTCGCCACCTTGCGGGATCCGGCCGCGCGCGATCCGCGCGGCTACATCCTGCCGGCGGACCAGCCGGACTTCCCCACCGCGACCAAGTTCGTCAACGCGCTGATCAAGAACGGGATCACCGTGCTGCGCGCCACCCAGGCGTTCGACGTAGCGGGCAAGCGCTACCCGGCGGGGTCCTACATCGTGAAGACCGACCAGGCGTTCCGCCCGCACGTGATCGACATGTTCGAGCCACAGGACCATCCGAACGACTTCCGCTACCCGGGCGGCCCGCCGATCCCCCCGTACGACAACGCGGGCTACACCCTCGCGTTCCAGATGGGTGTGCAATTCGACCGCATCCTCGACGGGTTCGCCGGGCCGTTCCAGAAGGTCGAGGGACTCGCGACTCCGCCCGCCGGCACGGTGGCCGGCGCGGACGGCGCCGCAGGCTTCCTCGTGAGTCACCAGCTGAACGACGCCGCGACCGCTACGAACCGCTTGCTCGGCAGGAATCAGGTCGTCGTCTGGCTGACGGCGCCGTTCCAGGCCAACGGCAAGGTGTATCCGGCGGGAACGATTTACGTACCGCGCACCGCGGCATCGTTGCCCCTCGTCCGCCAGCTCGCGACGGAGCTGGGCGTGAGCTTCGAGGGCGTGCGGCGCGCGCCGCCGGCCGCCAGCACGATGCGCATCAACCCCGCGCGCATCGGCCTATGGGATCGCTACGGCGGTTCGATGCCGTCCGGTTGGACGCGCTGGCTGCTCGAGCGCTTCGAGTTTCCGTTCGAGGTGGTCTATCCCCAGACGCTCGACGCGGGAAGCCTGGCCGAGCGATTCGACGTGCTGATCTTCCCGGACGGGGCCATTCCCGCCGCCGACGCGGCGACCGGAGGGGGAGGCGGCGGCGGCGAAGGCTTCGGCGGCCAGCCGGACGCCGCGAGCATCCCCGCGGAGTTCCGGAATCGGCTCGGGCGCATCACCATCGAAACCACCGTACCCCAGCTCCGTGAGTTTCTGAACGCTGGCGGCACGATCATCACGATCGGCAGCTCCGCCAGCCTCGCGCGGCATCTGGGGCTGCCGTTCACGAATCATCTCGTGGAGGACGGCAAGCCGCTCCCCAACGAGAAGTTCTACGTGCCGGGATCGGTGTTGCAGGTGCGCGTCGACAACGCCCGGCCGATCGCGTACGGCCTCGGCGATCGCGTGGATGTCTTCTTCGACGAGAGCCCCGTGCTACGTCTCTCCTCGGACGCCTAGCGCGAGCAGGCGCGCCCGGTGGGGTGGTACGAGACCGACCGCCCGCCCCGGAGCGGCTGGGCGTGGGGCCAAGCGTACCTGAAGGACGGTCTCGCGGCGGCTGAGGCGACGGTCGGACGGGGGAAGGTGTACCTGTTCGGGCCGGAGATCCTGTTCCGGGGCCAGCCGCACGGCACGTTCAAGTTCCTGTTCAACGGGATCCACCTGGCGCGGGCGGCGCCGACCCGGGCACCGGCGGCGAGCGACGGCAGCCGCTGAGGGACTAGGGGACGGCGCGGGCGACCGCGGGCCGCCGCAACACCAGGCCGAGGCTCACGAGCGACAGCACCAACGCCGCTCCGCCCAGGATCGTCGCGGGTCCGCCGCCCCACACCGGGGCACGCACGACGGTGATCGATGCCGGCGTCGGGGATCCCTCCGGGCCCGCCCACTCGACCCGCTCGCCGTTTTGATACAGCTGCACCGCGCGCCACTCGAGGCGCGCGGCCCCGTCGGGGTTCACCGCCACGAACGGGAACTCCACGAACCGCTCGACGGCCAGCTCACCGGTCCACACTGCCCCCGTAACCCGACCCGCGCTGTCGGTCTGCTCGGCGAGCACCCAACCGGGTACTTCGCCGAACGACACCACGCGCACCTCGGCCGGGAATGCGAGCGCGACGCGCACCGTTGGCACACCGCGTTCATTGGGCACCCGCAGCACGTACTTCTCATAGGCTCGAGGCGTGGACGTCTTGGGATACACCACGCCGTGCAAGGCGAGCAGCGTCATCGCCAGCGAGACGACGGACATCACGGGTGTGCCTCCGAAATAGGAATGGGAGTGAAGGCGAGAAATGCCGCGAGCACGATGACCGACACCATGACGGCCACTTCCCACGTGACCGAGCGGCGCAAGGTCACGGCGCGCGCGGGCGTGAGTTGGGGCAAAAGCCGAAAGCGATGGCGCCAGCCGAACAGCGCCAGCACGCCGAGCCCGGCGACCTTGGCGAGCAGCAGAACCCCATAACGCGATCGGACCAGGTCCGCGGGCGCGGAGAGGAACAGCACGCCATTGACGGCCCCCGTCACGCCGATCGCCACCACGGCACACAGGGCGACATTCGACACGCGCGCGGCGACGCTGCCATCGATCAACAGGCAGAGCAACCCGCCGAGCCACAGGGCGACCGCCACGAGATGGATCATTGTCGCCGGGATCGCTGCGAGAGGTGTGGCCGCGGCCGGATGACCCATCGCGCCGCTTGCGAGCACAGCGACCACAGCCAACGCCGCGCCGAGACCCGGCCGCCGTGCCAGGCCGACGGCCCAGAGCGCCAACAGGCTGGTGCCCAGGCGCACGACGTTGAGACGTCCCGCCCACGTCCCCAGCGCCGCCGGCAGCACGTCCGACATTGGTGCGCCCGCCGCCGCGCCACGGAGCCAGAGCCAGAAGTCCACCGCGAGCAACGCCGGCGTGACGACGGCGAGGACCGACGCCAGGCGGTCGATCCGCGCGCTCCCTTGTGGTACGATCGAGACACGGAGCACGAGCACCCCGGCGAGCGCGAGCAGCGCGGTGAAAGCCAGGCCACGGACGAGCGGCCCAACCGCACCGGCAGCGACGACGGTCACCGCCCCGGCGTCGCGGAACTGCGCCGGCGCCGCAGCGCCCCGCAGCACGGTGAACACGAAATCGCCGCCCACCGGATGCCCGTCGGCGGAGACGATGTGCCAGCGCACCCGGTAATCCCCAGCCGCGAGCGGTGGTACGCTCGCGAGCAGGGCGCGAATGTCGCGCGGGTCGCCGGTCGGCGTCAGCCGCAGCGACTCGCCGCTCGCGTTCTCGAGACTGAGCCGGCTCAGCGTCGGTTCGACGGGCTCGCTGAACCACAAACGCAGCTGCGCAGGTGACGTTTCCACCCGCTCCCCGCCAGCCGGCGCTGAACCCAGCAAGGCGGCGTGCAGCAGCGCCGCCAAAAAACTCAGGGCTGCCAGCGCAGTCCCCCGTAGATGCCGCGCGCATCCGCGGGCTCGAGGAACTTGCCGGCGGCGTTGTCCACTTGGACCGATCCGGCGTACCGGGCGTTCGTCAGGTTCTGCACCGCCAGGAACGCCGTCACCCCGCCCCGCGGAGCCGTCCACTCGGCCCGCAGGCCGAAGACGGTGCGCTTCGAGTTACGCTGCGTGTTCGCGCTGTTCACGAAATACGGCTGTGGCACCCACTCGATGCTCGGCGTGATCGTGAGCCCTGCGGGGTGCGAGTAGCGCAGCTCGGCCTGTACCACGTGCCGGGGCGCACCAGGGATTTCCTTGCCGGCGTAGTTCGAATCCTCCACGTACCGGTAGCGGGCGAAGGTGTACGCCCCCCGCAGGCGGACGCGCTCCCCCAGCGAATAACCGAGCCCCATCTCGACGCCGTAGTGCCGGGTCCGCGGCGCGTTGCGGTACGTCGGCACTGTGAAGGGCGCTCCGGGGAACGGCGGCACGTTGATGTTCAGGATCTCGTTCTTCAGCTCCACGTCGTACGCCGCAACGTCCCAGTCGAGCCGGCCCGTCCGGCCACGACTCCCGGCCTCGACCTGCCACGCGTCCTGTCCGCCCAGGTCGATGAACCCCGGCCCCGTCAGGCTGTTCAGCTCGAGCAACAACGGCGGCTCGAACGACCGGCTCACGTTGGCGAATAGCTGCGCGCTCCCGCCATCGCGCAGGTCGTACAACACACCGACCTTCGGGGAAAGTGTCTCATAGGCGCGGCGATCCGATTGGTCGCCGTCGGACAAGAAGTAGTCCGTCACGCGCCGTTCGGCCCGCTCCCACCGCACCCCGACGACGGTCGACAGCCGCGGCGTGACGGACAGCGCGTCCTCCAGGTACGCGGCGGTCCCCGAAGCGACGTCGCGCTGGTCTTTGCGCAGCGTGCCATGCGTACCCGCAACGTTGTCGTACTGACGGTCGTCGATGTTGCCGTACGACGGTTGCACGCCGAGCGTGAGCCGGTTCGCCCGGCCCGCGAACGGCACCGTGTTCTCGTAGCGAACCTCGGCGCCCCAGTCGCGGCTCACCTGCGCGATGACCCGGAAGATCGGATGATCGATGTCGCGGTATTGGAAGTAGGGCGACACCTCCAGGCGCTGCCGCGGCGAGAGCTGCGCCCGGAGCTGCAAGCCTAGGTGGTGCAGCAAATAGTCACGCCCCCAGCGGTTCGCGACATTGACCGAATCGGCCTGGCGTGGGTCCGCTTTGAACGCGGCGGGGCTGAGCGCGCCGGGCAAGTGCTCCTTCACGTGCGCGAAGAAGTAGAAGCTGCGCAGATCGACCCCGGGCGACACCACCCAGCCGCCATGCAGGTTCAGCCGGTCGCGCCGCTGATCCGACCAATCGCGGTACCCGCCGAGCGACGTGTGGGCGAAGCTGGCGTAGTAGTCGAGCGAGCGACGAGCGCCCCCCGACGCGAGCTGCGCTTTCCCGAAGCCGAAGCTCCCACCCTCGCCGAACGCATCCAACCGCCCGGCCGTGTACCCAGTCTTCGTCACGAGATTGATGGCGCCGCCAAGTGTGGACCCACCGTAGCGGAGGGCGTTGCCGCCCTTGTGCACTTCGATCGCCTCGGTCGTGAGCAGCTCCAGCGACTCGAAGTCGGTGAAGCCATCGGCGTTGCGGTACGGCATCCCGTTCACCAGCAGGTTCACGCCACGCAGGTGGAAGTTGTTACGCAGCCCGGACCCGCGGATCGAGAGCTGGCTTTCGTCCGCCGCCCCGAAGCGTGGTTGCACGTAGACGCCCGGCGTGAGCCGCAGCACGTCCTGGAGGTTCGCTTGGCGCGTCGCTCGCAGATCGGCGGGCTCGACCAGCGCTACAGACCCCGGCACGAGGCGGAGCCGCTGTCGCGTCTCGTCGAGATCTTGCTTGGTGCCGATCACCGTTACCGCCGCTACCTCGAGCGCGGATCGGGTGACGACGATTCGGAGATCCACGGTCTCAACGGCGCCGAGCGTGACCGGCACCGTCTGCGTCGCGTATCCGAGACGGATGACGCGCAGCCTGTACGTCCCGGCCGGCACGCCCACGATTCGGAAGCGACCCGTAGAGTCGGTGAGCGTGGCGAGCATCGTACCCACGAGGCCCACGTCAGCGGCCGCGACCGGCGTGTTATCGGCCTCGAGCACCTGGCCGGTGACGGCGCCCGGTTCCTGCGCCGTCGCGTCGCGCATGGCGAGCGGCGCAGCCGCGAGTAGCCCGCAGCAGTACAGCACTTTGCAGATAGTCATATGTCCCCCTCCGCGGGGGTGAAGACGTCGTTCCAGTGTTGTTACAGAGCGCTCGTGCTAAGCGAGCGCGTGCGGAGGGGCGAGTGCGAAGGGAAGAAGGTAGCGCGGTGCGCGGGGGAGAACGACGCGATGCCATGTGGGCACGCCGTCGGCGATCGGGGCGGCCGCCGTGGCCCAGTGCACCGACGCCACCGGCAGCGCGACACCCATGCCCGTCTCGCAGCACGCCTGCGGGCACGAGCAATGTTGGTGGCTCGCGGGAGCGTCGTGCGATGTGTGACCGGAGGTGTGCGCAGCGGCGGGAGCCGTCGGGACATCGTGCAACGGACACTGGTGCACCTGCGGTCCGACCATCACCAGGCCGAACCAAAGCGCCAGGGTGGTGCTGAGCAGGCGAGTCGACCAGTGTCGCTTCATGCGACGCGCAATCTAAGAGATAACGCCCGGGGGCCGCTAGTCGTGCTCGTGGTGGTGCTCGTTTCCCACCGCCGTCGCACCGGTTCGCGTTCTGATCCGGGCCATCCAGGCCGCGTCGGCGCGGTAGGCCGGATCGTCGGGATCGATCGCCGGCAGCTTCCGAAGATCGTCCGGGACGAACAGGCCGGCGATCGAGCCCATCACGTGGGGTGCCGGCTCGCCCGTGGGGTTGTCGTATTCCACCACCAGGCGATAGGTCCGGTCGGGCGTGAGCTTCGGCCCGCGGCCGCGCGTGCCGAATAGCTGACGCGACATGCCGAGCACCCGTCCGTCCGGCGTGCGCTTGGGACGGATTCGGACGATCGTCTTCCCCGACTTGGTGTCCTCGAGTCGCAGACCCGACCCAAAGTCGTGTAGGTGCCCGCCGGCAGCTAACAAGCGGCCGGCAAGCGGGACGGTGAAATCGTACGTACGCGTCGACCGTCCCGGCGGGACCGGGTACGAGTTTCCGCCGCCGAAATTGAAGTTCACATCCACAAGGAAGGGCAGCGCCACGACCGGCTTCGGGACCTGGCGCGGGGAGATCCACGGCAACGTCAGGCGGAGATACGCGTCCGGCACCTCCGTCCCCGTCTGGTTGTCCCACATGATGTACAACGCCAGGCGGTGACCGGCCTCGATGGGGATCCCGACTGTGCTGGGAAACACGACGTCCTCGGTCTCCCGACCCGCGCCGAGCAACCGCTCCACGATCGGGTACACGACCTCGCGCCGATCGAGGTTCATCATGCTCATGTGATGCATCAGGCCGCGCGGCAGCGGACGGCCGGCGCCGTCCACGATCGTGAGCCGGAATCCGCGCACCCACGTCGTCAACGGCCAGGCGAACTCCTGGACGAGGAGGTCCTCCGGCTCGTCCTCCATCCCCGCCATCCCCTCGTGCGCGCCGGGCGGATTGGCCGGCAGCTGGTAGGGGCCGGCGGTGATGACCACTTCGCGCTTTGCGGAGTCGACGCGAACCTGGACGGGGACCTGCGCGGTGGCCGAGGCCACCGCGAGGGCGACGAGCGAGAACGAACCCACGATGGTCATGACGAAATGTATATTCGCGACGTGGCGACGCGCACCCTGCTGCCGGTCATACATGCCGTAGCTTCCACCGCCCCCGGCGAAACAGAATCGCGCTGATCACCGCGAGGGTCGAGAAGGCCGTGGTGATGGCGAGGAACACGCCCTTCGGACCGAAGCCAAAGTGCACCGCGAGCGCATACGCGAGCGGGATTTCCCACAGCCAGAAGCAGCACAAGTTGAGCCACGTGGGCGTCCACGTGTCCCCCGCGCCGTTGAACGACTGCGTCAGCACCATCCCCCAGGCGTAGAAGACGTATCCGTAGCTAACGATGCGCAGGCACGAGACCGCTACGGGCGCGACCGCCGCGTCGGTCGTGAACAGCCGCACGATGGGTTCCGCGAACAGCACGAACACCAGCCCCACCGTGCCGAGGAAGAACATGTTGTAGAGTCCGGCGATCCACACGGCTCGTTCAGCGCGCTCGGGCTTCCCCGCCCCCAGTCCTTGGCCCACCATCGTCGCGGCCGCGTTGGCGAGCCCCCACGAAGGGAGCAGCGCGAAGATGATGATCCGGACGCCGATCGTGTATCCCGCCACCGCCTGGGCGCCGAAGGTCGAGATGATCCGTACCAGCCCGATCCAGCTCGCCGTGCCGACGAGCACCTGGAAGGTGCCGGTCCCGGAGAGGCGCAGCAGCGTCTGCATGACGGCGGGACGCAGCCGCAGCTGGTCCCGATGAATCACGATCCGCCCGTCGCGCCGCATCAACCGGTAGATCTGGTAGAGCACGCCGGTGCCCCGGCCGATCGTGGTCGCGATCGCCGCTCCTTGTACGCCCAGCTCCGGGAACGGCCCGAGGCCGAAGATCAGGCAGGGACCGAGCAGGATGTTGATCCAGTTGGCGAGCCAGAGGACGCGCATGGCGATGGCCGCGTCGCCGGCGCCACGGAACGTCGCATTGATCAGGAACAGAAGCACGATCACCACGTTCCCGCCCAGCATCACGCGGGTGTAGCCCGATCCGATCGCGATGACGTCGGGCGAGGCACCCATGATGGCGAGCAGTCGGGGCGCGTAGATGGCGCCGAACACGCCGATGACGGCCGCGACGATCACGCCCAGCGCGATCCCCTGTGTAGCGGCCTCGGCTGCGCCGGCGGGGTTCTTCTCGCCGATCCGGCGCGCCACCATCGCCATCACACCGATCGAGAGCCCCATCGCCGCCGTATAGACGAGGGCCAGCATCGACTCTGTCAGGCCCACCGTCGCCACGGCATTGGGCCCCAGGTGCGCCACCCAGAACACGTCCACCACGGCGAAGACCGACTCCATCACCATCTCCATCACCATCGGGATGGCGAGGAGAATGATGGCCCGGCCGATCGGTCCCGCGGTATAGTCGTGGTGCGAGCCCCGCAGCGCCTCGCGTACCGTCGCCCAGAATCCGTGGGCGGCATCGGGTGCCGCCTGGTGCGCTTGCCCTGGTTCCGTCACGTGGACTCCTCGAGTCGTGAGCGCTGACACAAGAAACGCCCCACCCGGTCGGCGGCACAGGTGGGGCGATTGTACAACGTAGCGTTGCGCGCGAGGGACGCGCTACTCCCTAGAACGCGTAGCCGAACGTGATTCCCGGCCAAATGAAATACCCACCGTTTGCAAACAAGCCGTACGCAGTGCCCCGAAACAAGAAGCCCCCGGCCGAGCGGAACTCGAACCCGAGACCGACGTCGCCGTAGAAGTTTGTGGCGTTATCGAATGGTCCCGACGTGGTGGAGGCGCTGACCAGCACCGCACCTCCCGTAAGGTAAAGCGTGCCATCCTTGGGAATCAGATAGAACTTCGCACTCACCGGAACGAAGAGAAGCGTCGAGCTGGTCGATGAGCTGCCGCCCCCAAGCGCTCCCACGGCAACCTCCAAACCAAGGGAATTGCCGACCATCCGCTGGTACGAAAAACTGTACGCCACCGCTTTCCCCAGCAATTCGATCCCGACATCGTTGCGCATCGTCGCGCGGACCAGCGGCTTCGCAGCGCCTTGAGCCTGACCTTGCGAGACTACGGCGCACAGCAGGATTGCCGCACCGATGGCGGTGAGTCGCTCGCGCATGTTTGGGTCTCCCTTAGGAGGAAACGGCGTCCAACGGGCACCGGCCGCCACAACTTAGGGAGCCGCGACACGCGGCGCAAAGCCGACGAAGCCCCGCAGTCGCACAACTGGCTGCGGGGCCTCGCTTTTCGTCCGTGGGCCTGAGTGGAGTTGAACCACTGACCTCACGCTTATCAGCTAGGGTCGCAGTGCGAGCACGGTGGCGAGCCACGTGCGCGGTGGTGAGTTGAAGAACCAGGTCCATTGCGGATCGACGGTACCCGCGCTTCCCTGCACGGCGTACGCCGCGTCGCTCTTGATGGACGCATCAGAGCCCGTGCCGAAAGCCGTGAATCCCGGCGGCCCCTCGAGACCGACCAGAGCGTTCGACAACGTGCTGGTATAGGCCAGCGCGCCCGCTCCGATGCTGATCGATCCGGGATCGGCCACGGTGGTGCCTGACCCCGAACCAGTCGCCGACCGGTGCGCACCTAGCGCAGCGGCAAATGTCGGCGCAACGCCGCTGTACGCGGCGATTGCGATCCCGCCGGTCACCGAGTCTGAGAGGTTCGCCCGCACCACGTAGATGTCGCCCGTGCCGGCATCCTCGAAGTTCTGCACGTTGGTCGCGATGTAAGTGGCCATCGAGATGCCGTTCGCGGTGACGTACTCCACCAAGTGGTACGTGTTGCCGACGGGCGGAAATCCGAGCGCCGAGGTGTGATCGGTCACGGAATCGATGATGTTCGTCGACCCGACCCAGTAGAACGTGGCCACGATCGCGTCACCCACGTGCGGGTTGGTGGGGTTGAACCCCTTGATCAGGACTCTCCCGCTCTCGTTGAACGTGCCGTTCGACTGATCGAGCGCGATCGGCGGCGGTGGCGGCGCGCGCTTCAGCGCGAACGTCGTGGCGAGCCATGGGCGGCTTTGGCCATCGAAGAACCACGTCCAGGCTGGATTGACGGTACCCGCGCTTGCCTGCACGGCGTACGCCTGGTCATCCCTGATGAAGTCGTCCGAACCCACGCCGATGCTGGAATACCCCTGCGGCGGAGCACCGTTGAACAGGCCCGACATGGTGACAGTATAGACGAGCGCATCCGCGTCGACTGCGATCGGGCCGGCTTGTGCGACTGTGGTGCCCGAGCCCGAGCCGGAGCTCGAACGATGGTTACCTAACGCAACTGGGAAGTTGTCCTCAACGCCGGTCCACGACGAAATCGTCACCCCGCCGTCAGCAATCGAATCCGACAGGTACGCCCCCACGGCCAGAATGTCGCCGTGGCCGGGATCCGTATTGGGGTCAGGGAAGTTCTGCACATTCGTGGCGACATACGTGGCCATCGAGTATCCGCCGGCCGTCACGTACTCGACCAGCGTGTAGTGGTTGCCGACCGGCGTATACGGATTGGTGGTTAGAACGTCGACCACGGAGTCGATGATGTTGGTCGAGCCGAGCCAAAAGAACGTCGCGACGATCGCATCGCCATGGTGGGGATTCGTGTTGTTGAACCCTTTGATGATCAGCCGCCCGTGATAGCCCGGCGCGCCGTTCACCTGGTTTTTGGTGATGCCGTTCGCCGAGTAGGAGAACAGGGGAGTACCGGGCCCGCCCTGCTCGGGCGGATCGACCGCGTCCCTACAGGCCGCGGCGAGAACCGTGGCTCCGATGAGTGCTGCGACTCTTGTGGGTCTCAACATGATGCGCCTCCTTGGTGGATGTCCGCACCTCGCCTGGGGGGCGCATCCCAGCGAGAACTTCGAGAATCGTGGTCGCTGTTTTGGCAAGGTTCGCGCCAA